>Ga0075421_100005010_pt1 | contig 15973 bp, 15 predicted proteins | sample SoiMetdeltSBSDD5_FD_75292 | JGI IMG/M metagenome (GOLD analysis project Ga0075421, IMG submission 75292) | Bulk soil microbial communities from a Populus tree surrounding site in Tennessee, USA - Soil MetaG P. deltoides SBSDD5 | ecosystem: Environmental > Terrestrial > Soil > Tree plantation...
AATGACTTCGCCCGCGGCGTGATCGATACCAAGCACGTGGTCTATTACCTGTCTTTCATTGCGTTCAGCCTGTTCCTGACCGTGCGAGCGGTCGACAGCGAACGCTGGCGCGGATAACCGTCATGTTGCAACGCATCCTCAGCATCCTCGGGTGGATCGGCACGGCGCTCGTGCTGGTCGCGGTGGCCATTCGCATTCTCAGGCCGGAGTGGGACACCTATGCAGGCTGGGCGGCATGGGGCGGGCTCGGCCTGGTCGTGCTCTACACGCTCGGCCAGTGGCGCGAAATCGTCGCCTACTTCCGCCAGCGCCACGCCCGCTACGGCGCCATCGCCACGGTGGGCGTGATCGTCGCCCTCGCGATTGCCGTCGCGGTGAATTACGTGGCGTCGCGGCAGAACAAGCGGTGGGACTTCACCGCCAACCGGCAGAACAGCCTCGCCGAGCAGACCGTCAAGGTCGTCCAGAGCCTCGACGCTCCGGTCAAGTTCACCGTCTTCGACAAGCAGACGGAGTTCGAGCGCTTCCGCCCCCGCCTCGAGGCATACACCTACGCGTCACCGCGGATCTCGGTCGAGTACATCGACCCCGACATGAAGCCGGTGGAGGCGAAGAACGCCGGCATCGAGCAGTACGGCACGGTGGTCGTGAACTACAAGGACAAGACAGAGCGGGTCACGAGTGATTCCGAGCAGGATCTGACCAACGCGCTGATCAAGGCGATGTCGACGATGGAGCGCAAGGTCTACTTCCTCCAGGGTCACGGCGAACGCGAGCCGAACAAGACCGAGCGCGACGGCTACAGCGCGGTGAGCGGGTCGCTGCGGAAGGACAACTACATGGTCGAGCGGCTCGTGCTCGCCCAGATGAAAGAGGTGCCGGACGACGCGACCGTGGTGCTGGTTCCCGGTCCGACCAGCGACATCCTGCCGACCGAGGCCGAGGCGCTGCGGCGTTATCTCGCCAAGGCGGGCAAGCTCTTCGTGATGCTCGATCCGCCGATCGGCGCCAACGCCGCGCCGATGCCGAACCTTGAAGGCATCCTCAAGGAATGGGGCATCACGCCCGGCAAGAACGTCGTGGTCGACATCAGCGGCGCGACCAACGACCCGAGTATCGCCGTAGCGGCGACGTATCCGCAGCACGCGATTACCGAGACGTTCCGGACGATCACCGTCTATCCGCTTGCGCGCGGCATCGAGACAGACGAGGCCAGCACGAATGGGCGCGTCGCGACAAAGTTCGTCGAGACGACGCGCGGCAGCTGGGCCGAGTCGAACCTCGCATCGCTGAGCGGCGACGCGGGCGTCTCGATGGACGAGGCGGGCGGCGACAAGCCCGGGCCGGTGGCGCTCGCTGTCGCCGTGTCCGCGCCGGCCCAGGGCACCGCCGCTCCCAGCACACCGCCCGCCGGTGACGCGCCGAAGCCCGAAACGCGGATCGTCGTCTTTGGCGACTCCGATTTTGCGAGCAACGCGTACGCCGGCGGGGCGTTAGGCAACGTGAACCTGTTCGCGAACGCGATCAGCTGGCTCGCGCAGCAGGAGAACCTGATTGCCATCCGGCCGACGGAGGCCTCCGATCGGCGTGTGACGATGACCCCGCAGCAGCAGACCATGGCTGCGATTGCGTCGGTCTTCGTGCTGCCCGGCCTGGTTTTCGCCGCCGGCATCTTCACGTGGTGGAGGAGGCGGTAACGTGGGCGGGCTGCGGTCGACCATCGTGTTGCTGGTCCTGCTGGTCGGAATCGGCAGCTATATCTATTTCGTCGAGTCCGAGCGGGACCCGGCGGCCGCCGACGCGAAGGCGAAGGCCTTCACCGAGCTCCCGGCCGACGCGATCGAGGAAATCCGGATCAAGAACGCCGACGGCGAGACCTCGCACCTGCAGCGCGTCGGCGACAAGTGGCAGATCCTCGAGCCGAACAAGGCCGACGCTGACGGCGGCGTCGTCGGCACCGTGACGAGCAACCTGTCCACGCTCGAAGTGCAGCGGGTGGTCGACGAGAATCCATCGGATCTCAAGCAGTTCGGCCTCGAGCCGGCGCGCGTCGACCTCTCGTTCCGCTTGAAGGATCAGAAGGAGTTCCAGCAGCTGCTCGTCGGCGACAAGACGCCGACCGGCGGCGACGTGTTCGCGAAGCGCCCCAACGAAAAGCGGGTATTTCTGATCTCGTCGTACCTCGAATCGATCTTCAACAAGAGCCCGTTCGACCTGCGCGACAAGTCGGTCCTGAAATTCGACAGGGCGGCGACCGACCGCATCACCGTGAACGAAGGCGGCAGTGCAATCGAGTTCACGAGGAACGGCATGGACTGGAGCATCGCCAAGCCGATTTCTGCGCGCGCCGACTACGCCGCCATCGAGGGTCTGCTGACGCGGCTGTCTTCGACCTTCATGCAGAAGATCGCGGCGCCGGAGGCCACGAACCTCGGGATCTACGGTCTCGACCGACCGGCATTGACGGCGACGGTCACGGGCGGCGGACAAACGGCAACGCTGGCGATTGGACGCACGCAGGAAGGCGCGCGCTTCGCCAAGGATTCCGGGCGTCCCGAGGTCTTCACGGTCGAAGAAACGCTCTTCACGGAGCTCGCGAAGGATGCGCCCGACTACCGCCGGAAGGATCTGTTCGATGCGAGGTCGTTCACGGCGAACCGCATCGAGATCCGCCGCGGCGCGGACATGCTGACGTTCGACAAGAGCGGCACCGGGGAAGCCGAGATGTGGAAGAACGCGGCGGGCCAGACGGTCGATCTGATGAAAGTGGAGGACCTGCTGAGCCGGCTGACGAACATCCGCGCCGTCACGTTCGAAAACACGGTGCCGGCATCGCTGAAAATGCCCAGCCTCACCGTGACCGTCCGGTTCGACACCTCCAAAACCGAAACGGTCACGTTCGGAGGATCCGGCGCCGACATCGTCGCGGCGCGGGCCGACGAACCAGGCGCGGCAAAGATTGATTCGATGCCGTACGAAGAGGCGGTCAAGGCCGTGGATGCTTTGAAGTAAATGCGCAGGCCTGGCACGCGCCTGGTCGACAGGCTCGTTGTCGTCCTGTGTGTGACCGCGCCGGGCCTGTTCGGCTGCGCGAAGCCCGCACCTGCCCTCGTCCCCATCCTCGATCCGCTCCAGCAACTCAGACAGGACATCATCGCGGCGACGACGCTGCCGGGCGTGCAGCGAGCCGCCTGGGGCATCGTCGTGCAGTCGCTCGATCGCAACGAGCGGGTCTTCGAGTTGAACCCCCGCACGCTCCTCGTCCCTGCTTCGACCGCGAAATTGGTGAGCCTGGCCTCCGCCGTCGATGCCGTTGGCTGGGACTACCGCTATGAAACCCTCGTCCGCGCGTCGGCGCCGATCGCCGGCGGAGTCATCCAGGGCGACGTCCTGGTCGTCGGATCGGGCGACCCGTCAATTGGCGGCCGCGCCGGCGCACCGCTCGCTGAATGGGTTGACGCGCTGAAAGCGCTCGGCCTCCGGCGCATTGAGGGCCGCGTGATTGGCGATGACGATGCAGTCGAGGAACCCCGCCCGCAGCTGGCATGGGCCTGGGACGACCTGGGCTACTCCACCGGCGCGTTGTTCGGCGCGCTGAACCTGGCCGAGAACCGCATGGAGATCACCGTGAACCCCGGCCAGGCACTGGATTACCAGCCGACGTTCAGCATGGAGCCGGCCGCCTGGTCGCGGGCGCTGCGAAACCGGACGGTCACGGGTCCTCCGCAATCGCTGGCGCAGCTCTGGCCTGAACAGCGTCCCGGCGAACCGTTCCTGACGATTGCTGGTTCGATCCCGATAGGTGCTCCGCCGGCACGCCTGCAGATTTCTGTCGGCAATCCCACAGCGTGGTTTGCCAGCGTCTTCCGGGCGGCGCTGATCAGCGGAGGCATCGAGGTCACGGGCGATGCCTACGACGTGGACGACGTGGCGCAGCGCCAGGAATGGAAGAACGCAGGTGTGCTGCACACGCACCGATCCGCGACGCTGGCGGAGATCGCGCAGCCGATGCTCAAGAACAGCATCAACCTGTACGGCGAAGCCGTGCTGCGGCTCAACGCCGCGAACGGGACCGTGCCGACCAACGACGCGGCGCTCGACGGCCTCCGCGCCCGCATGACGGCCTGGGGAATCCCGGCGGATGCGTGGCAGATCATCGATGGCTCCGGGCTATCGCGCCGTGACGCGATTGCGGCCGAAGCGCTCGTGGCGATCCTTCAGCGCATGTACGACCCGTCGGGCGCTTCGCCCTGGATGACAGCGCTGCCGGTGGCGGGGCGCGACGGCACGCTGGCGGGACGGATGGCGGGAACGCCGGCGGAAGGCAACGTGCGGGCAAAGACCGGGACGATGTCGAACATCCGCACGCTGGCCGGCTACGTCCGGACGCGCGACGGGGAGAACCTTGCCTTTGCCATCCTCTCCGACAACTTCGAAGGGTCCGGAGGCACCGCCGCCGACGCAATCGACAGGATCGCCATCCGGCTGGCGACTTTCAGCCGGCAAGCATTGACTCAATAAGCGTCCGCGCCGCCGAGGCGACCTCTTGCGCTGGTGCAGCCAGGCCGCCTCCCTGCGCCAGGCCGGGCTTGCCGCCGCCACGCCCGCCAAAGCGGCGCGTGAGCTGCTGCAGCACTGCGTTCGCGTCGATCGACACGGACGGCGAGCACGCCACGACGATCGAAACCGGCTGAGCCGCGGTCACCAGGACGACGCAGGCGCGCGCCGAGGCGGTGGCCGCCGCGGCCAGCGATTTCAGGCCGGCGACATCCCAGCCGTCGAGCACGTCGGCGACGAGCCGAACGCCTTCGATTTCCGGAGCAGCCGCCGCCAGACGCACCCCCTCACGCTCCGCCAGCTTGTCCTGAAGGCCCTTCGCCTGCTTGCGCAGCTCCTTTGATTCGTCCTGGATCCGTTCGATGGCAGCGGGCAGCTCGTTCGGAAGCACAGACAAAGCCCGTACGCTGCCGGCAACGGCATCGCGATACGTGCGCAAGGCGCGCAGGGCACGCGCGCCGCAGACGAAGGTCAGACGCGACCCACCGCGCATCCGCTCGGCGCCGAGGACGGCGATCAGCCCGATCGCGCCGGTTCGATCGACGTGCGTGCCGCCGCACGCGCACAGATCGAATCCCGAGATGTCGATCAGCCGGAGCGTCCCTTCGCGCTGGGGTTCCTTTCTGAGGGACAGGGCCGCAGCCTCCGACTTCGACACAAAGCGGATCGAAACCGGCCGATCCTCCCAGACGATGCGGTTGGATTCGTCGACACTGCGTTCAATCTCCGCAGACGAAGCGTCGCGGGCAAGATCGATCGTCGAGACCTCGGCGCCCATGTGAAACCCGACGGTCAGGTTCTCGAAGAGCGTTTCGAACGCGCCGGACAGAATGTGCTGGCCGGTATGCTGCTGCATGTGATCGAAACGCCGCGTCCAGTCGATTTCGCCGGTAACCGACGCGCCGTGCGCCAGCGGCGACGCCAGCACGTGAATGATTTCGTCTCCGTCATCGATTGTGTCGACGACGTCCGTCCCTCCGAGCCGGCCAGTGTCGAAGGGCTGGCCGCCGGACGAGGGGTAGAAGGCCGTGCGATCGAGCGTGACTGCCGGGCGCCCTTCGTGGTCGAAGGCGCGGGTAACGGTGGCGTCGAACCTGCGGCAGGAGGGGTCGGTGTAATACAGCCGGTTCGTCACCGGTCGGCGGACGCGGCAGGCAGGTCGAAATAGAAGATCGCGCCGCCGGCGGGGGCACGACGGTAGCCAATGTGCCCGCCGAGCGAGTCGATGATGCCGTAGCTGACCGAGAGGCCGAGGCCGGTGCCCTGACCGACCGGCTTGGTGGTAAAGAATGGCTGGAACAGCTTGGCCTCGTTGTCGTGCGGAACACCCGGCCCGGTATCCTCGACTTCCATGATGACGCGGTCCGCTTCGTCGCGGGTCCGAAGCGTGACGCGGCCCGGCCTCCGGCCCGACATGACGATTGCCTGCTCGGCGTTGACGACGAAGTTCAGCACGACCTGCTGCAGTTCGGTCATCACCGCAAGCACATGCTGCTTCGACTGGTCTTCCACGAGAAGCTCGATGTCTTCCGATTCGAGCCGCCGCTGACGGAGCTCCGCGACCGAGGCGATAACGTCGCCGAGGCGCACACGCGTGGCTTCTCCCGTCTGCTGCCGCGCGAACAGCGCGAGGTTCCGGATGATGCCGCAGGCGCGGGCACTCTCCTTCTGAATCAGAATGAGGTCATTCTTGACGTCGTCGGGCACGTCCGCCTGCATCTGCAGCAGCTCGGCAAAGCCGAGGATGGCCTGCAGCGGATTGTTGATCTCGTGCGCCACGCCGGACACCAGCTGGCCGACCGCCGCGAGCCGTTCCTGCCGGATCACCTGCCGCTGCAGCGACTGCAGCTCCTCGAGCATCCGCCGCTGCTCGGTCATCTGCGCATCACGAGCGGCGCGCGTTTCGTTGAACCGCGCCAGCATCTGGCTGAACGCCAGCTGCAGCTGCTCGAACTCGCGCGTCGGCATCGGCTTCGAATCGATCGGGCTGAAGTCGCCAGAGGCGATACGCTGGGCCGCGCTCTCGAGGTGCGCGACCGACCTGGTCAGGCGGCGGGAAAACACGAGAATGACGACGAGCCAGCCGGTCAACCCAAGGGCAAGGATCGCCGAGCTGCGCGTCCAGAGCGACAACGCGCGGTCGTAGGCGAACGACATCGGAATGCCGACCGAGACCAGCCACGGACCGCTCTCGACGACCGCCTCGCTGTGCAGCCGGCGCACCCCGTCCGCGCCACTCAGCTCGCGTGACGGTTCTGGCGCATCGGCGCTCCATCCCGCATCGATCGTCTGGCCGATGTACCTCTCCGGTTCCAGGTTGCGGGCAATGACCCGTCCGCTCTTTTCCATGACGGAGACGACCGACCCTGTCGGCAGCATCATGGAGTCGAGCGTGGTCAGGAGCAACTGCGGATTCAGGTGGCACAGGACAGCACCGACGACGGCGCCCGACTGATCGGCGACCGGATACGCCACCGTGATGTACGGGGTACCCGACGCGGTCTTCTTCAGCGGAGTGACGACGCGCATGCTCTTGTGGACGACGGGCGACATCAACTCGCTCCATCCGCTTGGAAATTTCTCTTCGCCGGTACCGTGGCCGATTGTCCTGCCGGACGTATCAACCAGCACGATTTCAGCGAGCGATGGCCGCTGCTGACGCTGCGGTCCGAGCAGGGGCTGGACGCCGTCGGGGTCCAGCGCCTGGAAGACCGGATTGTTCGAGAAGTTGCGGCCCATCCGGTCGAGACCGGTGAGCTCGCGTTCAATCGAGGCGGCCGTACGACGCGCAGTGGCCTCGGTCTGTTCAGCGAATTCGCCGACCGTCTCGCGATACTCCCGGTAGCCGAGTCCCGCCGCCGCGAGAATCATCGGCGCCAGCAGGAACAGGAGGGCGACAAAGAGCTGTTGACGGAGGGGGTGAGTCCAGTCTCTCTGCATCAAACGCGGCGCGGAAATGGTAACAGTGATCCCGCCTGATTATCGGAGAACGGCGGGGTCGGCGATACCCGCTGCGGCAAAACCCGCAGCGCGCAGGGTGCAACTGTCGCACCGGCCGCAGGGCCGGGAGCCGCCGACCGGGTCGTAGCAGCTGTGGGTGAGTCCGTAATCCAGCCCGAGCGAGGCGCCTTTGCGGATGATTTCGGCCTTGCTGAGGTACTGCAGTGGCGCATGAATGCGCAGGCGGGCACCGCCGACGCCCTGTGCGGTCGCCAGCGACGCAAGCCGTTCGAAGGCTTCAATGAACTCCGGACGACAATCGGGGTATCCAGAGTAATCGAGCGCATTGACGCCGATGAAGATGTCGGTTGCGCCGAGCGCCTCGGCCCAGGCCAGCGAGAGCGCAAGAAAGACGGTGTTGCGGGCGGGCACGTAGGTCGACGGGATGCCGCCGGTATCGAGGGGCCGATCCTTCGGAACCGGCGCGTCGGTCGTCAGCGAGGATCCGCCAAAGGCCGATAAGTCCACGTCGAGCTCCAGGTGCCGCTCGACGCCAAGGTCTGCCGCCACGGCGCGCGCCGCCTCGAGCTCGCAGGCGTGACGCTGCCCGTAGCGAAGGGTCAACGCGAACAGGCGGAACCCCTCGGCCCGCGCGATCGCCGCGGCCGTATACGAGTCCAGCCCGCCGCTGAGCAGAACTACTGCATCTCGCATTGATGATTGACGATTTGCGATTTGCGATTTCGATTCACAAATCACAAATCATAAATCGCAAATGGTTACACCCCGCGTGTGTCAGGGTCCCAGATGTATTTATGCAGCTGGATCTGCAGGCGCGCCGGCAGTCGATCCGCCATCGCCCACTCGGACAGTTGACGAAGATCCATGACGCCGTGCACCGGTGACAGGTGAACGGCGGCGGCGCGTTCGCCCAGGCGGTGCGTCGTGATCACGTCGCGCGCGTATTCGTAGTCCGCGCGATCCTTGACGACGAATTTCACTTCGTCGTGCGGCTGGAGCCGACCGAGGTTGCTCCAGTCGTTGCGGTGGGCCTCGCCGCTGCCCGGGCACTTCACGTCGAGAATCGTGATGACCGATCGAGGCACGTTTGCGGTGCTGCGGTGGCCGCCTGTTTCGAGCAGGACAGTGCGCCCGCGGTCGAGCAGCGACTGCATCAACGGATACACGTCGTCCTGGAGCAGTGGCTCGCCGCCAGTGACCTCGACGAGCGGACAATCGAGCCGATCCACCTCGGCAAGCACCTCGTCGAGCGACTGCTTGCGCCCTTCGTGAAACGCGTATGTCGTGTCACACCACGAGCAGCGCAGATCGCACGCGGTCAGCCGCACGAAGACACAGGGCCGGCCGGCATAGGTGGACTCGCCCTGGATCGAGTAGAAGATCTCGTTAATCGTCAGCAATCTCTTTATTATCGTTCTGCCTGCGCATGAGCGTACACGTCGGCACCTCGGGCTGGAGCTATCCGTCCGGCAAAGGCACATGGAACGGCCTGTTCTACCCGGCGACGCGTTCGAAGCGCGCCGGGACGGCTGGCTTCGACGAGCTCCGGTTCTACGCCGAGCATTTCGATACGGTCGAGGTGAACACCACGTTCTACGGGCAGCCACGCGCGGAGGTCACGGCCGGGTGGGCGGCGCGGACGCCGGCGTCATTCCAGTTCTCGCTGAAGCTGTATCAGAAATTCACGCATCCGAGAATGTTCCGCGACGCCGCGCTGAAATCGGCGCCCGGGGCCGAAGGCACGCTCCTCGATCTCCTCGCGACCGTCACGCAGAGCGACATCGACGACTTTCGAGCCGGCATCGATCCGATTGCACGAGCCGGGAAGCTGGGCACGCTGCTGGCGCAGTTTCCACCGAGCTTCAAGCGCAGTCCGGCGTCGCACGAATACCTCGGCCAGCTGCTGCGCCTGTTCGCCGGCTACCCGATGGCGGTGGAGCTGCGTCACAGCAGCTGGAGCGACGCGTTTGGCGAGACGCTGCAGCTGCTGAACGGATTCGAGGCGGCGTGGGTCCAGATCGACGAGCCGAAGTTCCGGTTTTCGATTCGTCAGAATTCGCTGCCGAACGTGACCGGGTTCTATTACATGCGCCTTCACGGGCGGAACGCCGCCGAGTGGTGGCGCCACGACAAGAGTGAAGACCGGTACAACTACCTGTATTCAGCCGACGAATTGCGCGAATTCTCGGATACGGCCGGCGCCGCGAAGGCGCTCGTCAAGAAGGCGTACCTCTACACGAACAATCACTTCTCAGCCAAATCGGTCGTGAATGCGGTGATGTTGAAGGCGCAGCTCGGAGAGCCGATCGAAGGCGAATATCCGCCCGAGCTGGTCGAGCGGTATCCCGAACTGCGCGACCTGGTGATGACGTCAACTCCCAACGCCCAACTCCCAATTCCCAGGTTTCGCTGATGCTCGGCGTCTTGGGAGTTGGAAGTTGGGTGTTGGGAGTTATTTAACAGTTACTCGCCGAATGATGTCGTTGACGACCAGCTTTCTCGCCACATCCATCCCCGAAGTGACCTGGCCGAACACGGTGAAGTCGCGATCGAGCTTCGGCTGGGCGGCGAATGTTATGTACATCTGACTGTCGCCGAGGCGCGGATCGCCGGGATGCGCCGCTGCCACCGCCCCGATCACGTGCTTCCGCTTCACTTCGCCGACACCGATGTTCCTGCCGCTGCCTCCAGAGCCCCAGCGATCGCGCTTGGTCATGTCACGCGTCTGCGGATCGCCGAACTGCACGACGAACCCTGGAACAACGCGGTGCACGCGCAGCCCGTTATAGAAGTTGCGCCTGGCGAGCGCCACGATGTGCTCGACCGTCTTTGGCGCGTCAGCCGGATACGTCTGAATCTCGATCATGCCCTTGGCGGTCTCGACGACCAGGATAGGACCCGCGCCGGCAGCGGGTTTGGCCGCCGGAGCCGCCGGTTTTGGCGCAGCGCCTCCCTGCGCGCCCGGCGTCTCGATCAGGACCGCAACGACGAGAACGACGATGGCGAAGCAGCGCGTCATGTTTTCCTCCGTGCGACTCCAATTCTTGGGCATTCATCCCTGATGACGCAATCCCCGCAGCGGGGATAGACAGGGCGGCAGACATTCTGCCCCCAGGTAACCAGGTAGAGATTGATGTACGGCCACCACTGCTGGTCGGTCGCCCGGTACAGCGCCTGTTCCGTCTCATCAGGCAGCAATGTCTTCACCCAGCCGAGGCGATTCGAGATGCGGTGCACGTGCGTGTCGACGCAGATGTTTTGCTGGCTCTTGAAGCCGAGGATGAGCACAAGATTCGCCGTCTTGCGTCCGACGCCCGGGAGCATGACCAGCTCTTCCATCGTCGACGGCACCTTGCCGCTGAACCGGGAGACGAGCATCTCGCAGCAGGCCTTCACATACCGCGCCTTGTAGCGATAAAAGCTCACCGGGTAAATCAGCCGTTCGATCTGCTTGACCGGCAGCTTCGCCATCGTCCGCGGCGTTCGCGCGACCTTGAAGAGCCGGGTGGACGCGGCGTGCGTCGTCGCGTCCTGGGTGCGCGCCGACAGAATGGTCGCGATCAGAATCTGGAACGGGTCCTCGGCCTGCTCGTCGGAAATCTTTTCGACCGCGGGCAGTTCGAGCCCCGTAATCGAGCGGGCGAGCGTACGCATGATGCGCTCGACCCTGCGGGGATCAGGTTTGGCCAACGGTACATTTTTATCTCAGGAATGCGGGGATCAATTCATCCGGAGGAGGTGAAACACGAAGCGACACGACGTGCTCCTCGCCTTCGTCGAGACTGAAGCGGGTCGCCAGGGACCTGAGGCGATTCAACACCTCGGTATTCATCCAGGCCTGGGGACGAAGGTTCTCAATCGCCACGGCCAGGTGGTCGCCTGGCGGCAGCCCCTTCAATTCGAAGCCCCCATCGCGTCCCGAACGGGTTTCCCGAACGAATCGGGACGACGCGCCCTCCCATAGTGTGGGATCGTCAGCAAACAGCACGACCGACACATTACCCATCGGCCGGCCGCTCCGATCCATCACGTTTCCCCGGACGATGCTGACGCGATCGGTGAGAACGATCTCGACCTTCCGAGTACCCTGGCCGAAATCCACCGGCTGGTCGGTGATATCGGCGCCATCGACACGGACGGCCTTCAGCGTCCAATTCGCCGGGAGCTCGGAAACCCGAATCCGCGACAAACCGCCAGGACTTTCGATTGAAAACCCGCCGTCAGAACCGATCCTCATGGCGCCGTTCGCGCCTCGGGCGATGATGCCGGTCCACGCCAGGCCCGGGCCGCCCGCACTCATCCGGTGCTCGAACACAACGTTCACACCCGCTGGGTCGAGGGATCGCGTGGCAAATTGGTCGCGCACCACTCTTCCGTCCACGTGCGCCCCAGGTTGTGCTCGCAGTTCGAGATCAACGACATCGTCATCGACGGCCACGAGTCGCGTCGTGGAGATCCAACGGGCGGTCATCGAGCCGGGCTGAAACACCGAGAGCATGTAGTCGCCCGGCACGACGTCTGTCACCTCGAAATGCCCGTTGCTCTCGACGTTTGCGTCGTATTGGGCGTCGATGCTGTTCAACCCGATGGCCCTCAAATGCACCCGCGTTCTGGGGCGCGGGCCGTCACCCGGATCTACGACGATGCCGCCGACGCGACGCGTCGGGGCCGTGGCCAAGGGAAAGTCGATACCGAATAGCTCCTGGCCGCTGGAGAGATGCAAGAGTTGCCCGTACTCCGATCGCGAAACCCCAGGGTAGAAGGTCGACACGTACGCCTGGCCGCGGGGGGCACGCGATGGGCGCAGCGACGGCGACGCATGGGCCCGCACGTAATAGTCACCTGGAAGCACGTCGTTGATTCTGAAGACACCCTGGGCCTCGGTTTGTGCAAACCCGACACTGGCAGGCCGGATGCCGTCGGGCAAGAGACGCTCGGCCAGAAGTTCGATCTCGACGCCGGCAAGGCCCTCTCCCCGATCGTCGAATACCCGTCCGGTCACGACACCCGCAGGCTCGAGTCGAACGTTGACGCCCGTCGTATATCTCCCGCCTCTGACCTCCACCGTCGATCCGGGTTCGGTCGGCTCGCGTTGGCCATACCGCGTCGGCACATATCCTTGCGCGCGAACGTCGACGGTGTAGTCGCCCGGGACGAGGGCTCTGACTTCGTATCGTCCTTGGTCGTTGGTCGAGGCCGCCCCCGAGCGGTCGCCGCGGCTGACGACAACGCGGGCGTTCGGCACCGGCCGGCCCGAGCGCGCATCGACAACCTGGCCGCGCACGACGGCTTCGTCGCTGGCCAGAGATGGGTCCGCGCCGGACGTCGGGCTCTGAAGCGACTGGCCGTCATCCCCGGTGGTTCCTGCGATGTCCGTGTTCACCAGGACCAGGACGAGAGCTGTCAGTGGCACGGCTGCCGCGGCCCACCCCGGAGACAGACCTCTTCGCACCGGCGCCGCGGCAACGAGCCGGCGGATCCGGCGCATCAGGACGCCGTCGGTGGCAGCCAGGCCGAGAACCGGGGGGTCGCTGCGAAGCGTCTCCAGATCCGCAAGCGCCTCCGCATAGAGAACCCGATCGCCGCACACGCGGACCGCGAGGTCGTCGCAGGCGTGTTCGCGTTCCGCCCGAATCTGCTTCGAGATCCACCAACAAGCGGGGTGGTAGAAGAGCAGGATTTCCGCCGCGGTCTGGACAATGTTCGCGAGGTAGTCGTGGCGGCGCACATGTGCCAGCTCGTGAGCGATCACCGCCTCCAGCTGGGCGACAGTCAATCCACTGACCACACTTGCCGGGATGAGAATGATCGGACGAATCCACCCCACGAGCATCGGCACCTGCACGACGGCCGACTGAACGACCCCCACGGGCTTGCTGATCCGCAGGCGTCCGGCCATTGCGCGCACGCGCTCCGGCCATAATCCGTTGAGCGGTTCGTTGGCAGCCCGGCGGATACGGGCGACCCATAGCCAGCCGAATACGAGGCGGATGCACAGCCCCAGAACTCCAACGAACCACAGCGGAACAGCCGCGCGTGACCAGGACTCGAGGCGTTCAATCCACGGCCGGCGTACGGCCGGGCCCGGGGCCACCTCCGCCGCGGGAAAAGATGACACGCTCGCCGGAGTCAAGCTGTCGAATCGCGCTGGGCCGGAAGGGATCATAAGAGCCGCGGGCTGACTGGTTGCGACTGGATTCGCAGATCCGATCGCCGTGGTCAGCCACGCGAGCGTGAAAGACGCGAGGCCGAGGCACGCCACGGCGTATCGAAGACTCGCGGAGGATCCCTGAAGTGCCCGAAGCGCCACCGCCGTGAGAATGCCGAGAAGGGCGCCCTGCCACAGCGAATGCAGGATGGCGGATCCGACTGCGTCGACGGCCAGCTGAATACTGAACATCTCAGTCACGGCTTCTTCTCCCTGGCGCGCGCCAGCAGGCGACGAATCTCGCGCAATTCCTCCGGCGAGGCCTTCTTTGCCGCGAGCGCCTGCATCACCAGCTTCGACATGGATCCCCCGAATGCCCGCTCGATCAGATCTCTCAAGAGCTGGCGCTGCGTGCCCTCTTCGCCGAGGCTCGCGGTGTAGACGTGCTGGATCCCGAGAGTCTCCCGGGTGGTGAGGCCCTTCTCCGTCATGATCTGCAGCAGCTTGAGGGCCGTGGTGTACCCGAGCGCGCGATCCTGTGACAGCACGTCATGGATCTGACGGACGGTACAGGGGCCCTTTTCCCAGAGCACTCGAAGGATGGCGAGTTCGGCGTCGGTCGGCCTGCGGCGGGGCGGCGGCATGCCGCGGATATTACCTACGACGTGTTTCGTACGTCAACGAAGATCTTCGTAGGGGGGCGATTCACCCCACCGGGGTCAACGGCGGCTTCCCTTCCAGCACGGCAATGGCGTTGCTCACAGCCAGGTCGGCCATCGCAGTGCGTGTTTCCGTCGTCGCGCTGCCAAGATGGGGCGCGAGCACCACATTCTCGAAAGCCAGCAGGTCGGGGTGCACTTCGGGCTCCCGTTCGTAGACGTCGAGCGCGGCGCCTGAAATGAGCCGGTTCTTCAACGCCCACCCGAGCGCGGCTTCGTCCACGACGGGACCACGTGTCGTGTTGATCAGGTAGGCCGATCGTTTCATGCGGGCGAGCTCGGGCTGGCCGATCAGGTGGCGCGTCTCCGCCGTCAGCGGCACGTGCAGCGAGACGACATCCGAGGTGGAGAGCAGGCGATCCAGCGGCATCCCCGCCGACGAACGGGAGGTGTGCTCGATCGTCATGCCGAAGGCCGCGGCGCGCTCCGCAACCGCCCTGCCGATGCGGCCCCATCCGACGATGCCCAGCTGCCGGCCGCGCAGCTGCATGCCGAGCAGCTGATCGAAGGCCCAGCCCTTCCAGTCGCCACGGCGCAGCATGCGCTCGCCTTCGCCAAGCCGCCGCGTCACGGCGAGGATCAGGGCAAGCGTCAGATCGGCGGTGGCGTCGGTGAGCACGTCGGGCGTGTTGGTGACGATGATCCCACGCTCCCGCGCCGCGGCGACATCCACGTTGTTGTAGCCGACGGCAACGTTGGCAATGACCCGCAGATCGGTGCCCGCTTCGATCACCGCGCGATCGACAGCATCAGTGACCATCGACAGCAGCGCCTGTTTGCCGGCCACCCGGCGCACCAGTTCGTCGTGCGAGGCAGCGCCGGTCGCGTCGATACGGTCGACGTCGCAGGCACTCTCGAGACGCGCCATGACCGACGCGGGCAGCTTGCGGGTAAGGAGGACGGGAGGCTTAATGGCCGTAGGACTTGCAGTAGCCGCAGTGATTGCACATCACGGCCGGCTCGATGAGGCAGGGCCCGTCGGTGTCAGCGCCCGCGGGCAGCGTGAACATGCCGTGGCTCGCATGCAGGTGAAAAAACGCCGGGGCTGGCGGCGGAGCAGGCCTCGAGGGCTGGCCAGCGTGGCGCGCGATCGCGTCGCGTACGAGTTGCCGCAATTCCTGTTCTGTCACGGGACCCGGCCTTCGCCGCCTCGTCGGGGCGCGAAGCGACCCGACAAGCCAGTGCTGGCCAAGCGGTCCGCGGCCGCGGACCGCTTCGGCGAGGCAGGCACGTCCACGGTATCAATGATTCCTATCACCGCGGCATCCACCGGCGCCAGCTTGCGGCCAAGCGCCTCGCCCGCGGCGCGTCCTTCCATGACGATCAGGACCTTTTCGTGGACGCCGGCGCCCAGGGCGTCGACGGCCAGCACCGCGGTGCCGCGCGGCTGATCATCGAGCGTCAACGGCTGAACCAGCAGGAGCTTGGCGCCCTCGAATTTCGGGTGCTTCTGCGTGGCGACGACGGTGCCGATGACGCGACCTATCTGCATCGCTCCTACCCGAGGTCCCAGTGGTCCACGATGCCGACGATCCCGGCGTCCGCAGGGACTTCGGTCGGGTAGAACGGAAAGCTGGCCTCCTTGCCG
>Ga0075421_100005011_pt1 | contig 15972 bp, 14 predicted proteins | sample SoiMetdeltSBSDD5_FD_75292 | JGI IMG/M metagenome (GOLD analysis project Ga0075421, IMG submission 75292) | Bulk soil microbial communities from a Populus tree surrounding site in Tennessee, USA - Soil MetaG P. deltoides SBSDD5 | ecosystem: Environmental > Terrestrial > Soil > Tree plantation...
CGCGCAAAGCGCGTGAGCGAGTCGAGCAGGATCACCACGTCGCGCTTGTGCTCGACCAGCCGCTTGGCCTTCTCGATGACCATGTCGGCCACCTGGATGTGGCGCTGCGGCGGCTCGTCGAACGTCGACGAGATGACCTCGCCCTTCACCGAGCGCTGCATGTCGGTCACTTCCTCCGGCCGCTCGTCGATGAGCAGCACGATGAGGTAGACCTCGGGGTGGTTCTTGGCGATCGCGTTGGCCAGCTTCTGCAGCATCATCGTCTTACCGGTGCGCGGCGCGGCGACGATCATGCCGCGCTGCCCCTTGCCGATGGGAACGAGCAAATCCATCACTCGCGTCGTCAGGTCTTCGGCGTCGTATTCGAGCCGCAGCCGCTCCATGGGATAGAGCGGCGTGAGGTTGTCGAAGAAGATCTTCTCGCGCGCCTGCTCGGGAGTCTCGAAGTTGATCGCCTCGACCTTGAGCAGCGCGAAGTACCGCTCGGTGTCCTTCGGCGGGCGTACCTGGCCGGAAATCGTGTCGCCCGTGCGCAGGTCGAAGCGCCGGATCTGTGACGGTGAGACGTAGATGTCGTCCGGGCCGGGCAGGTAGTTGTAGTCCGGAGCCCGGAGGAATCCGAACCCGTCCGGCAGCACCTCGAGCACGCCCTCGGCGTAGATGAGCCCGTCCTTTTCGGCCTGCGCCTGGAGGATCTTGAAGATCAGCTCCTGCTTGCGCAGCCCGCCCACGCTCTGGACGTTCAGCTCACGGGCGATGCCATTGAGGTCGGAGATCGACTTCTCTTTGAGCTCCGACAGGTTCATGCCGTTGGTCGGGAGCTGCGGATCTTGCTGGGACGGGTTTGCTTGACCACGATCTCGGCGGGCGCTCATCAACGGGCTCCGGGCGCGGCGCTCAGGCCGCATGGGTTAGGTTTTGCGCGTTTCTGCAGAGTTTCTACGGGGTTGCAGCTAGGATGCTACATGTCATCCTCGCATCGCGAGGGGGCCGCTGTCAACGGTTTTCACATACGGACTTCGATGATCGCCCGTTGCTTGATCTCCTTCAGCCAGGCTTCCAGCCGCGCCTCGTACTTCTGCCGGAACAGGATTTCGCGGATTTGCTGCTTGACCCGGATGAGCCCATCGCCCTCCAGCGAGTCCTTCGATTCCAGCCTGAAGACGTGATAGCCGAGCGAGGACCGGAAGGGGGGTGACATCTGTCCGGGCGCCAGCTTCAGGATCTCCGTCTCGATGTCCTGCGCCAGCTCGCCACGCTTGAGCGTGCCCAGATCGCCGCCATCCTTGGCGCTGGCGTCCTGCGAATGCTGGCGCGCCACGGCGCCGAAGTCGCCGGCTTCCGTGGCCTGCGTGCGCAGGATGTCCGCCTTGATGCGGGCGCGCTCCCATGCCGCGTCGTCGCCCCCGTCGGGGACCACGAGGATGTGCCGCGCGTGATACGACAACCCGGTCTCGAGCTTTTGCCGGTTCTCCTCCACGTACTGCACGATCTCGGCATCGGTGACGGACACACGCAGCGCCACCTTGCGACGGATGACCTTCTGCACGCGCAGGGACTCCCGCACGCGCTTGCGCACGGCGTCCATCGTGATGCCCTGCTCCTTCAGGAGCTTTTCGAAGTCCTCGACGGTCTTCGCGTTGTAGACCTTGATGCGCTCGTTGATCTCCTCCGCGACCTCCTGGTCCTCGACGGTGATCTTCTCGCGCTCGGCCTCCTGCAGCTGCAGGCGGTTGTCGATCAGCTTGGGTAGGAACTGCTTGGCCAGCTCGTCGTCGCTCGCGTTCGCCCGCGTCTGCTTGCTGTCCGCGCGGAAGGCGACGATGGTCTCCTGCAGCTCGCTGAGCGTAATGGCGTCGTTGTTGACGACCGCGACGACACGATCCGCGAGGCCATCGTCGTTTCCGGGCGGCCGGATGCGGACGTCGCCCGGCACCGGCATGTCCGGGGACGAGGGCTTGGCCGCGACCGGCGGCGGTGGCAGCGGGCCCGCTTTGCCGATCAGCGGCACCCACGACGGAATCGCGCAGCCGCCGAGCACCAGCGCGAGAGCGGCGACGCGCAGGGACGTGCGCATCATGCGCGGGCCAGCTCGTCGAGGGCCTTGAGGATCGAGTCGCGCACGGCGGGCCACGACCCTCTGGCGATCGCGGCCTCGATGGTGAACTCGCGCTTCATCTGAAGCCGACCGCGGCTCGTCTGGATCGCGCGCACGAGACGCGCGGGCTCGAGCTCTGTGGAGGCGGCGAACGTGATCAACGCGCGGCCCTCGCCGGCCTCGATCTTCTCGACGCGCAGCGCCCGCGCGGCCACGCGAATGCGCACGATGTCGAGGAGCCGTCGCGCCGGCTCCGGCAATGGGCCGAAGCGGTCGCCGAGCTCCGCGCGAATGTCCTCGATCTCCGCGTCGTCGGACGCGCTGGCCAGACGCTTGTAGAACGCGAGTCGCTGGTTGACCTCGGGCACATAGTCTTCGGGAACGAATCCCTCCTCGGTGACGCTGATCACCGGTTCGACCGCCGCACTGGTCCGTTGGCCGCCCAATTCTGCCACGGCTTCGGCCAGAAGCTTTGCGTAAAGATCGTAGCCGACGGCCGCGATATGGCCGTGCTGCTGGGCCCCCAGGAGGTTCCCGGCCCCCCGGATCTCCAGATCGCGCATGGCCAGCTTGAACCCCGACCCCAGCTCGGTCAGCTCCTGGAGGGCCCGCAGCCGCCGCTGAGCCTGCTCGTCGACCCGTCCGTCGGCCGGGACGAGCAGATAGGCGTAGGCCTGCTGGCGCTCGCGGCCCACGCGACCGCGCAGCTGGTAGAGCTGCGCCAGCCCGAAGCGATCGGCGCGATTGACGATGATGGTGTTCGACGCCGGAATGTCGAGGCCCGACTCCACGATCGCGGTCGACACCAGGACGTCCGCCTGGCCGTCGATGAACTTGACCATCGCGGCTTCCAGCTCGCGCTCCGGCATCTGGCCGTGCGCCATGATCACGCGCGCGTCGGGCACCAGCTCCTGGACGAAGCGCGCCATCGAGGGCAGCGACTGCACCCGGTTGTGAACGAAGAACACCTGGCCGCCGCGCTCGAGCTCGCGGTCGAGAGCCTCCTTGATGACCGCGCGATTGAAGCGGCGGACGACCGTCTCGATCGGCAGCCGGTCCACCGGCGGCGTCTCGATCACCGACATGTCGCGCACCCCGGAGAGGGACATGTACAGCGTGCGCGGAATCGGCGTCGCCGTCATGGCGAGCACGTCCACCGCGGCGCGCAGCTGCTTGACGCGCTCCTTGTGGGCGACGCCGAATCGGTGCTCCTCGTCCACGATCAGCAGGCCGAGGTCCTTGAACTCGACGTCCTTGCCGAGCAGCCGATGCGTGCCGATGACGACGTCGACCGTGCCCTTGCGCAGGCCCTCGACGATCACCTTCTGCTCCTTGGGGGAGCGGAAGCGCGACAGCAGCTCGACCTTGGCGGGAAACGGCGTGAAGCGCTCGGCAAACGTCGACCAGTGCTGCTGCGCCAGGACGGTGGTCGGGACGAGGACGGCCACCTGCATGCCGTCGGCGACCGCTTTGAAGGCCGCGCGCAGCGCGACCTCCGTCTTGCCGTAGCCGACGTCGCCGGCGACGAGTCGGTCCATCGGGCGCGGGCTCTCCATGTCGCGCTTGACGTCCTTGATCGCGCGAAGCTGATCGGGCGTCTCCTCGAAGCGGAACGCCGCCTCGAACTCGCGCTGCCACGGGGTGTCGGACGAGAACGCGTGTCCCTCGGCGACCGAGCGCCGCGCGTAGAGCTTGAGCAGCTCTTCGGCCATCTCGCGGAGCGCCGCACGCACCGACTCCTTGACCCGCTGCCACGAGGCGCCACCGAGACGATCGAGCCGCGCCGCTCCCGTGTCCGCGCCGAGATACTTCGAGACGAGATCGAGGCGATCGATGGGGACGTAGAGCTGGTTGTTGTCGGCGTATTCGAGCAGCAGGAAGTCCGCGTCCTTGTCCCCGATCCGCATCGTGCGCAGGCCGAGGTACTTGCCGATGCCGTGGTCTTCGTGCACCACGAGATCGCCGACGGCGAGATCGGTGAACGCGGTGAGGGCGGCGCCGCGCTGGTACTTCGGCCGGCGCAACGTGCGCCGGCGGGCGCCGAAGATCTCGGTCTCCGCGAGCACGACCAGGCCGATGGCGGGAATCGCGAAGCCGCTCGACAGCTCACCGACCACGAGGGCGATCGGGTCCGGCGACTCGAGCCCCTCCGCCACCCGCGTGTCGAGGTCGTGATCATGGAGGATCTCGCGCAGGTGCTCGGCCTGGCCGGCATCCGCCGCCACCAGGCGGACCGTGAAGCCCTCGACCCGCCACCGGACGAGATCGGCGACGAGGCGATCGAACTTGCCGGAGTAGGGCTCGACGGACAGCGCTTCCAGCGAGACGTCGGCGGCGTCGGCCGCGAGCACCTCCAGGTCGACGCGCGGCCGCCCGACGATGATCTCGGCGAGCGGGCGGCGACCTGGGGCGTCTTCTGAAGTTTCGTCGAGCAGCCGCGGCGCATCGAGGATGACCGGCGCGCCGGCGGGCAGGTAGCTCAAGAGCCGAGCGCTCGTCGCCTCGCCGGCCGATTCGGGCACGGCGACCAGCGGCAGGACGACCAGCTCGTCGAGCGCGCCGGTCGAGCGCTGCGTCGTGGGATCGAACAGCCGGATGGATTCGATGTCGTCGCCGTCGAACTCCAGGCGCGCCGGGCTCGGATGCATGGGCGAGAAGACGTCGACGATTCCGCCGCGCGCGCTCCACTGTCCGACCTCGACGACCGTGTCGACACGCTCGTAGCCGGCCTTCTCCAGTGCCTCGAGCAGCAGCTCGCGATCGAGGCTGTCGCGCGTGGCCAGCCGCAGCGTGCCCTCGCGGAACTCGCCCGGTGCCGGCAGCGGCGTATCGAGCGCCGCCGGCGTGGCGACGACCACGATGGGCTCGCCGGCCGTCAGCCGGCGCACGATCAGCGCGCGCTCGGCCTCCGCCTCGCGGTGATGACCGCCCTTCCAGAGCTGGGGCTCGCGCTCCGGGAACTCGAACGCGGGGGCGCCGAAGAACTTCAGATCCTGCGCGAAGCGATGGGCGTCGCCAAGCGACGCGACGACGACGAGCACGGGGCGTGGATGGCGCTGCAGCAGCTCGGCCACCACGAGCGCACGCGCCGATCCGGCGAGACCGGCGACGCGCAGGCAGACGTCTCCCTCGGCGAACCTCTTCGCCAGGTCCACAAACGCCTGCCAGGCCTTCAACATCTCGACCGGTTTACGGTACCACGGGGTCGGAGAGGTCCGGGGGGCGTGACGGGCGGGCGGTCGGGCGGCGCCGCGTCGCTAGCGCGAGCCCTGCGCGAGATAGAACGATAGCGTCTCGAGCTCGATCGAGAGATCGACGTTCTGCAGCCGCACTTCGCGCGGCACTTTCAGCCGCGCCGGCGCGAAATTGAGGATGGCGCGAATGCCGGCGCCCACGAGCTGGTCGGTCACGCTCTGCGCGGCCTCACCCGGCACGGCAACGATCGCGATCTGGATACCCCGCGCACGCACCTCGCGCGCGAGGTCGCGGCTGGCGACCACCGGCACCGAGTCGACTTCGCGCGCCACCTTGGCCGGATCGTCGTCCACGATGGCGGCGATGCGAAAGCCCTGGCGACCGAAGCCCTTGTAGTGGAAGAGCGCGGAGCCGAGGTTGCCGAAACCGACGAGCACGACGGGCCATTGGCGATCGAGTCCGAGGATTCGCTGCAGCTCCGCCTTGAGGCCCGCGACGTAATACCCGATGCCGCGCACTCCGAACTCGCCAAAGTACGCGAGGTCCTTGCGCACCTGCGCGGAGTTGAGGTTGAACCGGTCGGCCATCTCCTGCGAGGAGATGGTCTTCACGCCGTCCTCCTCCAGCTGCAACAGGCAGCGCGTGTAGACGGAGAGACGGTGGATCGTCATCTCCGGAATTCTGGAGGCGCGGGACGCAGAGCGGCGTCGCATGTCAGCCATGAGCCGGGCGCCGTCCTGCATCGGCGCCCGGCCGAATCAGCCTACGCGAGGGACATCACGCGAAGTTGATGCCCTTCACGAACAACAGGATGAGCGCGATGACCAGCGTATAGATGGCCAGCGATTCGATGAGCGCCAGACCGATGATCATCGCGGTCTGGATGCGGGCCGCCGCCCCCGGCTGCCGTCCCATGGCCTCGACGGCCGCCGCCACCGCTCTTCCCTGTCCCAGGCCGCACAGACCGGCCGCGATCGCCATGCCGATCCCCGCGGCGATGACGGTGAACGGACCAACCCAGCCGCCGGTGGCGGCGCCGGGGGCCTGCGCGAGTGCCACGCCCGGGAACGCGAGCACGAACAGACTTGCCAGCCTCAGTGAACGTCGCACGACCGTCCTCCTCTGTACGTGTGGTGTGCTAGTGATGGCCGGACTCGTGATGCTCGGCGCCGTGGCCGCCGTGACCCTCGTCGGCGTGCTCGATGGCCCCCGCGATGTACAGCATCGTGAGCATCACGAAGATGAAGGCCTGAAGGAACGACACGAGGAGCTTGAGCGGATAGAGGAAGCCCACGGTGAACGCGATGGCGATGAGGCCGCTGATGCCGCCGACCACCGCCCCCGCCGCGCTGCCCGAGAGCGCCCAGCCGATCAGTCCGTTGAGTCCCATCAAGAAGAAGATGACGGCGAGCAGAATGTGCCCGCCCACCATGTTGCCGAAGAGACGCAGCGTGAGCGACAGCGGCCGCGCGAGATGGCTGATGATCTCGATCGGCATCATCAGGGGTGCCAGCCACCACACGGGCCCCATGAAATGCTTGATGTAGGTCACCGGTCCCTGCGTGCGGAACCCGATGGCGTGGTAGGCGACGAAGACGATCACCGCGCAGGCGGCGGTGGTGTTGAGGTTGGTGGTGGGCCCGGCGAACCCCGGCACCAGGCTCAGTAGATTCGCGACGAAGATGAACAGGCCCATCGTCCCGATGAACGGCAGGTAGGGACGGCCCTGCGGGCCCATCACGTCGTCGATCATCCCCTGGATCTGCTCGAGGACGACTTCCATGAAATTCTGCGTGCCGTGCGGCACGAGCTCGAGTCGCCGTGTCGCGAAAAACCCCACCAGCGCCAGCACGATCATCACGACCCAGGTGTAGGTCACGTGATCCGGGATCCCGGGCAGGTGGAAGATCGGCGGATGCTCGATCGCCTCCACTCACGCCTCCCTGCGCGCATCGCGCAGCCCTTGCGCGATGACGGTGATCGGAATCACGCTCAGGCCGGCCACGATCCCGAGCGGATGCACGTGGCCGCTGGCGAGCGCCAGGATCACGGCGCCGGCGAGTGCGGTCAGTCGGAGCGCCGCGCCGAGCGTCCAGAGCACGCGCTGGGTCGACGCGGTATCGACGGCCGCCGTGACGCGCGACGCGAGCCACCGGAAGTTGCCGATGGCGAGGCCGGCGCCGGCGGCGGCGCCGAGCGCGCCGTCGACTCCACCGAGCCAGGCGGCGGGGGCCGTGAGCGCCACGCCCAGCACGCACGCGTCGCGCGAGACGCGCGACGTCAGATCATTTCGGACCATCCAGCTCCCGATTCGCTCTGTTGACCGAGCGAAAGAAAATCACGAACCCTGCGGCGATGCCAAAGCCGAGACCGAGCAGCAGGAGCCAGGGCTTCGTCCCGAGCCATCGATCCAAGTAGTAGCCGCCGGCCAGGCCGATCACGGTGGCGAGCGCCATCGCGAAGCCGACCGAGGACAACTCGGCGAGCGCGGACCAGGCTGATTTCTCCCCGGGCGGCGCCATGCGGGCGAAACACTAGCACAGCCCCCGGAGCTTGTGAAGCGACAGCACAACCTATCCGAACATGCCGCCCATCCGCGTGCCGGCCAGACGGTTGATCACCAGCACGCTGACGGCGGCGACGGCGATGAGGATGACGCCGAGCGCGGCCGCCTCGTTGGCGCTGCCGGCGATATAGAAGGCAAAGATCCCGACGGGAATCGTCTCCCACCCGCCGAGCGACAGAAACAGCACGGCCGAGGCCTCCTGCAGCGAGGTCATGAACGAGAAGAGCGCGCCCACGAGCACGCCGCGCCAGATGAGCGGCAGCGTGACGTCGCCGAAGGAGCGCAGGCCGCGGGCCCCGACGCTCGCCGCCGCTTCCTCCATCGATCGGTGGACGAGGAGAAGCGACGCGTACGAGCCGCGCACGGTATACGGCAGGCGCCGCACCGCCAGCACGATCGGCAGGATGATCCAGAGACTGGTGAGCGGGATGCCCAGCCACGGCAGCTCCGTGTGGAAGGCGCGGATGTACGCGATGCCGATGGCCGTCCCGGGCACGGCGAGGATCAGCGTGTTCAGGCCATCGAGCGTGTCGCGCCCCGGCAGCCGCGTCCGCGCCAGGATCCAGGCGATCGGCACGCCGATGACGATGCAGAGGACGACGGCCAGGGCGGAATAGAGGAAGCTGTTCACGATGTACTTCGGCGTCTCCACGATGACGCGCTCGAAGAACAGGCCCGTATAGCGCACGGGAAACGGCGTCATCGACCAGCCCCGTCCGACGGATGCGAGCGCAACGCCGAGATACGGCACGAACGAGAACGCCATCACGGCCGAGAGAAACGTGACGGCGCCCGCGGCGCCCAACGGTCCCAGTCGGCGCCGAGCCACCCGCGAATAGGACAGCGACGAGTAGTCCTTGATCGCGACGTAGCGCCGCGCCGCAATCAGAAAGACGATCGCGAGCGCCACCATCAGGGCGGAGATCACGAGCCCCATGCGGAACAGGCGGCGATCGACGAACTGCACGATGTTCAGGTAGGCCTGCGAGGCGAGCAGGTCGTGCACGCCGAGCACCAGCGGGGTGGCGAAATCCGAGAACGTCCAGATGAAGACGAGCAGCGCGCCCGCCACGTACCCCGGCGTCGTCAGTGGCAGCGTGATCGTGCAGAGCTTCCGCCAGCCGCGCGACCCCACGCTCTCGGCCGCCTCCTCGAGCGAGGGATCGATCCGGCTGAGCGCGTCGACGACGTTGAGCGTGATCATCGGGAACAGATGCAGCGTCTCGACCAGTAGCACGCCGTGGATGCCGTAGACGAAGTTGATCGGCTTCGCCAGGCCGAGCCAGTCCTCGAGGAGGATGTTGACCGTACCGGCCTTGCCCATGATGAAGGTGAAGCCGAGCACGCCCACGAGCGGCGGCGAGATGATCGGGATGAGGGTCAGATAGCCGAACAGCTGCCGGCCAGGGAAATCGTAACGCACGAGCAGCAGCGCAATGGCGATGCCGAGGATCGACGTGGCGGCGACCGTGCCGAGGCCGAGCAGCAGCGAGTTCCAGAGCGAGCGGCGGTAGAAGGCGTCCCCGGCGAAGGCGACGAAGTTCTCGAGGGTCAGCCGTCCGGCCTCGTTGCTGAACGCGTCGTAGAAGACGCGCAGCAGCGGATAGACGAGGAACACCGCCAGAAACGCCCAGAGCAGCGCGACACCGAGCGCCGGCAGCGCCGTCGCCATCACGCGGCGCGCGGGCGCCGCCGCGAGCGTGCCGTCGCTCTTCACGCGCTCATTCAGTCGTCGCGCAGCACGAGAGTCGCGGCGGCCGGAAAGGTCACGCAGACGCCGTGGCCCGCGGGAAGCAGCTCGTGGCGCCATGGATCGCCGACGTCGACCTTGAGCACGAGGCCGCCCACCGTCTCGACGTCGTAGCGCAGCGTGTTGCCGAGATATGCCGCCAGCCGGATCCGTCCTTCGACACGGTTGTCGCCGGCGCCGTCGAGCGCGACGTTTTCCGGGCGGACGGCCAGCACGCACGTGCCGCCGAGCGCGACGTCGCCGGGGCCGGTGCGGACGCGGCCGAGCGGCGTCTCGACGATCGCGTGGCCATCGGCGCGCTCTCTCACCACACCCGGGATGAAGTTGTTGGTGCCCACGAAGTCGGCGACGAACCGGTTGGCCGGCCGCTCGTACAGCGCCTTCGGCGCCGCCACCTGCTGCACGCGGCCCTCGCGCATCACGGCCACGCGATCGGACAGCGACAGCGCCTCCTCCTGGTCGTGCGTGACGTACACCGTCGTGATCCCCAGATCGCGCTGCAGGGCGCGGATCTCGCCGCGCACCTGCACGCGGATCTTCGCGTCCAGGTTCGACAGCGGCTCGTCGAGCAGCAGGATGTCGGGATTGAGCACCAGCGCCCGCGCCAGCGCCACGCGCTGCTGCTGGCCGCCGGAGAGCTGTCCCGGATAGCGATCCTCGAGGCCGCTCAGGTTCACCTTCGCCAGGCCGCCGGCCAGCCGGCGTGCGATCTCCGCCGCCGTCAGCTTGCGCAGCCGGAGTCCGTACGTCACGTTGCCGCGCACGGTCATGTGCGGCCAGAGCGCGTAGTTCTGAAACACCATGCCGATGTTGCGCTCGTACGGCGGCAGGCGATCCACGCGGCGGTCGCCGAACCGGATCTCTCCGCCGTCGACGGCGGCGAAGCCGGCCAGCATGCGGAGCAGCGTCGTCTTGCCGCAGCCCGAGGGACCGAGCAGTGTGAACAGCTCGCCGTCGCCGATGTCGAGCGACACGCGGTCGACGGCGGTCGTCGTGCCGTAGCGTTTGGTCACCTCGCGCAGGGCGATCTTCATTCTTGTTGAGGGGGGACCGGCGACTGTCCCCCCTCAAACTCCCCTGTTTGCGTGGCGCCCGACACCGTGTCCCCGACTAGGGCTTTTTCCAGACCGCTTCGATGTCGCTCCTAAACTTCGTCTTGAGCGCCTCGGAGCGCTGGGCGGCGACGCTTTCGTCGTACACGTTGGAGACGTCACGGTCGAAGTACGAGCGGACGCCCCCGGTGAACTCGACAGCGGTTTCGGCCGTCGAGCCGGGCGGGCCCTGCACCTTGTACTTCGGCGTGATCGGGAAGAGGCCGCGCTCCATGAAGACCTTCTGCCCGCGCTCGGTGAGCAGAAACTCGATGAATGCCCGCGCCGCCTTCGGATTTCTCGCGCCGGCCAGGATGGCCATCGGCTCCGGCGTAACGAAGGCGTTCTTCGGCGCCACGAACTTCAGGTCGAAGCCCGCGAGCTTTTCCTCGAACGCCATGTACGACGGCACCGCAAAGCCCGCGGTGTATTCGCCCTTCGCGACGACCGTCGGCACGTCGCGGCTGCGCGCCGTGAAGTGCCCCGTGTTGGCGGCGAGCTTCCGCAGCCATTCCCAGCCCTTGTCCTCTCCGTGCATCGACAGGATGACCTCGTACGTCGCGTTGGAGGACGACGATCGGGTGGGCGCGCACTGGGCGACCTCGCCCTTGAGCTTGGGATTCAGAAGATCATCCCAATCCTTGGGCTCGGGAATCCCGAGACGCTGGATCTTCTTGGGGTGATACACGAGGCCATAGGGCTCGAGCGCGGTGCCGATCCAGTAGCCGTCCTTGTCCTTGAGGGGAATCGGCTTGGGCTTGCCGATGCTCGCGGGGATCGACTCCCACGCCTCGCGCGAGACGTCGACTTTCTGAAGCAGTTTCTGGTCGGCGAGCTTTTCGAACAGCGCCGACTCGCCGCCCCAGAAGATGTCGACCTCGGGCTTGCCTTTCCATTCGACGACGCGGCCATAGGCGATCGGCGTCCCGGCGGGGATCGCGTTGACTTTCACCGCCACGTTCCACTTCTCCTTCGCGTACTCGGCGAAGGCCTTCAGCGCCGCGTCGTGGATGAACTTCGAGACCGGCGTGATGAGATTGAGCTCGCTCTCGATCGGCGCCTGGGCGGTGGCCCCGCTCGCCGCGAGCAGCGCCGCCATCGTCATCACCGCCATCAGCATTCGTCGCGTCATCGCGCGCTCCTTGTCCAATCGCGCGATCGTTCGACCGCGCGTTTCCAGTCTTCGTATCGCTCGGCCCGCTGCGCCGCCGGCATGGCCGGGGTGAACGTCCGCTCCACCGCGTGGCTCTCGGCCACGGCGTCGAACGAGCGCCAGAGGCCGGCGCCGAGCCCGGCCAGGTACGCGGCGCCGAGGCCGGTCGTCTCGATCACCGCCGGCCGGTCCACCGGCGCGTCGAGCACGTCGGCCTGGAACTGACACAGAAAGCCGTTCGCGGCGGCGCCGCCATCGACCTTCAGCCGTCCGACGTTCGCCTTGGCGTCGGCGACCATCGCGTCGAGCACATCGCGGCTCTGAAACGCGATGGCCTCCAGCGCGGCGCGAGCCAGATGGGCGCGCGTGGTGCCGCGCGTGAGGCCGATGATCGTGCCGCGCGCGTGCTGGTCCCAATACGGCGCGCCGAGGCCCACGAACGCGGGGACGAAGTACACGCCGCCGGTGTCGGGCACCGAGCCGGCAAGCGCCTCGGTCTCGGCCGCGTTGGCGATGATGCCGAGCCCGTCGCGCAGCCATTGCACGGCGGCCCCCGCGACGAACACCGCGCCCTCCAGGGCGTACGTCATCCGTCCGCCGATGCGCCAGGCGATCGTCGTCAAGAGCCCGTGCGACGAGAGCACGGGATGCGTCCCGATGTTGACGAGGGCAAAGCAGCCCGTGCCGTACGTGTTCTTCGCGTCGCCGGCCTTGAAGCACGCCTGGCCGAACAGCGCCGCCTGCTGATCGCCCGCGATGCCCGCGATCGGCACGCCGCCGGGGATCCACCCGAGGTCCGCCGTCTCGGCGCACACGCCGGCGGAGTCGACGATGTCGGGCAGCACCTCGCGTGGCACGTTGAACAACGTGCACATCCGCTCGTCCCACTCGACGCGCGCGAGGTCGAGACAGAGCGTGCGCGACGCGTTGCTGACGTCAGTCGCGTGGACGCGGCCGCGCGTCAGCTTCCAGAGGAGCCACGTGTCGACGGTGCCGAAGGCGAGCTGGCCGCGCGCGGCGCGACGGCGCGCGTCGGGCACGTGGTCGAGAATCCACGCGATCTTCGTTCCCGAGAAATACGCGTCGAGCACCAGGCCCGTGCGCTCGCGCACGGCCGTCTCATGGCCGGCGGCCCGCAGCCGATCGCAGGTCCGGGCCGTGCGCCGACACTGCCACACGATCGCGCGATGGATGGGCGCGCTGGTGGCGCGATCCCAGACGATGGTCGTTTCGCGCTGGTTCGTGATCCCGATGGCGCTGACGTCGTCGCCGCGGAGACCGGCGGCGCCCAACGCCTGTCTGGCGGCGCGCTCGACCGTGGTCCACAGCTCTTCCGGATCGTGCTCGACCCAGCCGGGGCGCGGATAGTGCTGCGACACTTCCGCGTATCCACGAGCGCGAACAACGCCGTCGGTGTCGACGACCAGCGCCGTCGAGCCGGTCGTCCCTTGATCGAGCGCCAACACGAAGCCGGACGGCATCGTAGCGGGAGGCTATCACATGCCGTCGGAACGGCGCGTGGTCGGAGTCAGGCGCGGCCGACGGCGCGCAACGCGACGTCGGGGCGGTCGCTCGTCAACACGTCGACGCCGAGCCCGATCACACGCCGCATCTCGGGCTCGTCGTTGACGGTCCACACGCCGACCCTCACGCCCGCCGCTCGCGCCGCGTCGATCACGCTTTCGTCGACGAGCGTGTGCTTGAGCCCGACATCGGTGGCGCCGAAGCGCAGCGCCCACGCGATCGTGTCCGCCGGCCGCGCGCGCGCGAGCCGGACGTGCATGGCCGAGACCAGCAGGGTCGTCGAGAGACGCGGGACGAGCTCGCGCGCGCGCTCGATGACGGCCGGATTGAACGACATGACGTTCGCCCGCTCGAGCACGCCCGTCTGCGACAGGGCCGCGATGACGCGCTCCTCGATGCCCCGGTAGCGCGCCCCCGGCCGGATGCGCGAGCGCGGGAAATAGCGCACACCGAGGCCGCGTCCCGGCACCTTGACCTCCACCAGCACGCCGCGGTTGGCGGCGGCCACGACGGCCAGCACCTCCTCGAGCATGGGCACGTGCTCGGTGGTCAGGCGTCGGTCGGGGCCCCGCAGCCGCGCGCGGCGCAGCTCGGCGGCGGTGCGGGCGCGCACCCGGCCGAGGCGGTCGGTGGTGCGCCGCAGGGTCGCGTCGTGGATCACCGGCAGCGCGCCGTCGGCGGCGAGGTGCACGTCGAGCTCGACCAGGTCGGCGCCCAGCGCCAGCGATTCGCGGAAGCCGCGCAGGCTGTTCTCGGGCCAGAGACGCGCGCCGCCGCGATGCGCGGCGACGATCGTCATGTGGCGCGCCCGACCGTCGCGCGCGACGTCACTTCTCGGTCTCGATGAGGCCCTTCACGAACCAGCGCTGCATGGTCACGATCACCGCGACCGGCGGCAGGAGCACCATCATCGCCGCCGCCATCGCCAGGTTCCATTCGGGTAGCTGCGAGGTCCGTGGCACGAGCGTCTCGATCCCGATCACGGCGGTCCGCATCTCCGGGGTGTTGGTGATCATCAGCGGCCAGAGATAGTCGTTCCAGCCGTAGACGAACAGGATCACGAAGAGCGCGGCCATGTTGGCCTTCGACAGCGGCAGGAGAATCGTCCACAGAAAGCGCATCGGCCCCGCGCCATCCAGCTGGGCCGCCTCCGCGAGGGAGTCCGGAACGGTGCGAAAGAACTGCCGGAACAGGAACGTCCCCGTGGCCGACGCCATGAGGGGCACCGTGAGGCCCCAGTATGTGTTCACCCAGCCGAGCACGCTGACAACCTGGTAGGTCGACACGATCCGGACCGGCACGGGCAGCATGAGCGTGACGAAGATCATCCAGAACACGACGTGCTTGCCGCGGAAGTCGAAGTAGACGATGGCGAACGCCGAGAGCAGCGAGATGGCGATCTTGCCGACCGCCACGCCGAGCGCCACGATCGCGCTGTTGACGAGCATTCGCCCCATCTGCGCGCGCTGCCACGCCTCCGCATAGTTGGCGACGATGGCGGTGGACGGCCACGGCTTGGGCGGCATCGTCGTGACCTCGGACAGCGTCTGGGTGCTGATGACGAAGGCGTAGTACAGCGGGAACGCCAGCAGCGCGACCGAGGCGATGAGGATGGCGTGGGCGGTGAGCGCATGCCAGTCGGTTTTCCGAGGCCGGGCGTGCGCCGCACGCTCGAGCGTCGCCGGCTGGGCGAGCGTGCGCGCCATCAGTAGGTCACCTTCTTCTCCGCGAAGCGGAACTGAAAGGCCGTCAGGACGATGACGAGCGCCATCAGCACGACCGACTGCGCCGCGGAGTAGCCGAGCTGCAATCCCTCGAAGCCGTCCTTCCACGCGCGATAGACGAGGATCGACGTGGCGTCACCGGGCCCGCCCTGGGTCACCGCGTGGACCAGACCGAACGTGTCGAAGAAGGCGAACGTCATGTTCAGCGTGAACAGGAAGAACGTCACCGGTGACAGCAGCGGAAAGGTGATCGCGAAGAACCGCCGGATGGGGCCGGCGCCGTCGACGCTCGCCGCCTCCAGCACCGACGTCTCGATCGCCTGCAGGCCCGCCAGGTAGAACGCGAGGTTGTAGCCGAACTGCTTCCAGATGGCCGCCACGATCAGCAGCATCATGGCCACCCAGCCCTGCAGGAACCAGTTGAACTGGTACGCGGTCGCGAACGACAACAGCCACGGCAGGATGCCGTATGAGGGATGGAACACGAACAGCCAGATGATGCCGGCGATGGCGGGCGCGATCCCATACGGCCACAGCAGCAGCGAGCGGTAGAGCGCCAGCCCGCGGATCTTGGCGTTGGCGAGCGCGGCGAGCAGCAGGGCCAGCGCCAGCCCCGCGAACGTCACCACGAATGAGAACACGAAGCTGGTCACCATCGAGCGCCGGTACGCGTCGTCGTGGAACAGCCGCTGGAAGTTCGTGAGCCCGACGTAGATGAGCCGATCGCCGAACGGCGAGGCGCGATACAGCGACAGCCGCAGCGAGTCGAACGCCGGCCAGAAGAAGAACACGACCGTGATCACGATCTGCGGCGCGACCAGGGCGTACGGCAGCCAGCGATTCGGGAAGACGCTGCGTTTCACTTATAGAG
>Ga0075421_100005012_pt1 | contig 15970 bp, 18 predicted proteins | sample SoiMetdeltSBSDD5_FD_75292 | JGI IMG/M metagenome (GOLD analysis project Ga0075421, IMG submission 75292) | Bulk soil microbial communities from a Populus tree surrounding site in Tennessee, USA - Soil MetaG P. deltoides SBSDD5 | ecosystem: Environmental > Terrestrial > Soil > Tree plantation...
GTTTGGGGAACGTGTGCGGGCACGGAGGAACCAATGCGCGGCGACCAATGGGATGACGCCGATGGGGTACCAGGCAACATCAATGAGGTCGAACTGGGCGCCTAGCAGTAGGCGCGCGAGCCAGCTGCGTTGGGAGAGTGCCGCAGGTATGGGGGTGAGCTGTGCAAACTCGATGAACCAGCAGTATGCGATCGCGGCGCTGCCGGCGGGCAGTGGGGAGATCAGCGGCCATATGAAGATCACTATCGTGTAGACGATGGCCGCGGACAAGGCGGCGCCAGAGTACTGTTCGATGGGCCCGTCCATCGTGGCGCGGAATGCGAAGGCCGCGCCTGTAAAGCTGGCTGCCGATACCACCATCAGCAGCCGAATCCAGCGCACTGCGAGCGACATCGCGCAATCATAAGTGGCAGCGCAGCTAAGGTGGCAGCTGGTCTGCTGAGCTTGGACGGGCCGCAGCTGCACCGCTGCCAATGCCGGGACAGCGACCCGATGGGTCTCTCACTCGGCGCGAACGTCGCCAAGCAGCGCGTCCAGGCCGGCTGCTCGACGAGATCCTGACGTTCTTCGCCCTGGTCCTCGTCGAACACCGCGCTGTCGTCGCGCCAGGCGTGAGATGCTCGCACCGAGAGTGTCCGTCCGAGCCGTGTCTGGTCAGGTCTTCGACAAACCCGATCATCACAGCTCAGAGGACACTCTCGTCACAGCTCCACCCCGTTACCGGGCATCACGGACCGATCCAGTCCACGGATTGAGGTTTGGGCGGCGGTCAGTTCGGGTTGAGGCTGCGCCACGGTCTCGGTATGGTGTTGGTCTTCGATGGTTTCCTTGCGGGCCTTGGCGAGCAGTTCGAGGCCCATGTAGCGGCGCTGTTCAGTCCATTCGTCGGTTTGCTCGGCCAAGACCGCACCGACGAGGTGGATGACCGCGGGCCGGTTGGGAAAGATCCCGACGACGCCGGTACGCTGGCGGATCTCCTTGTTGAGCCGCTCCTGCGGATTATTACTCCAAATCTGCCGCCAGACCTCATGCGGGAAGGCGTTGAACGCCAACAGGTCTTCGCGCGCCTCGTCCAAATGCGACGCTGCCGTCGGATATTTGGCGCCGATGGTGTCGATCACCCTGGCGAACTGGGCCCGGACCTCAGCGGCGTCGGGCTGGTCGAAGACGGTGCGCACCATGGCGGCCACCCACGGCTGCGCTGCCTTGGGCACGCGGGTTAAAAGGTTGCGCAGGAAGTGGGTGCGACATCTCTGCCACGACGCGCCGGGCAGCGTGGCGGCGATGGCGTTGACCAGGCCACGGTGCGCGTCGGAGATGACCAGCTTGACGCCTTTGAGGCCGCGGGCGGTCAGTGAGCGCAGGAACGCCAGCCAGCGCCGTCCTCATCGGAAACCACATTCAGCCCAAGGACTTCCCGGTACCCGTCGGCGTTGACCCCGACCGCGATCAGGCAGGCAACGTTGACCGTGCGTCCGTCGTCGCGGACCTTCATCGTCAGGGCGTCCAGCGACACGAACGTGTAGTGGCCTGAGTCCAGCGGCCGGCTACAGAACGCCTCCACCTGAGCGTCTAGATCGTTGACCGGAAATTCGCTCGTGGTCAGAAGCGGCTAATGGTCGTAGATGATCAATGAATTCTCGACGGGTCCGTCGCTGGTCCGCTGGTCTGGTTGTGCCGGATCGCGATGTTGAGGCGAGTAGGCGTTGCATGGTGCAGGTCCAAAGTCTGATGGGACCCGGGTGCCGTGCTGTTCCGGGCCGCGTTGGTGTTTGATCGCCTCGATGAGTTGGCGTAGTCAGTTGGGGAAGGGCCTGGGGTGTCGTGGCGGGTGGGCGGGTCAGGCTCAGATCCAGGTCGGTGAAGCATTGGTCGGTGTCGTGATTAGGCAGGCCTTTGTCGCCGACGATGGTGGCGCCTGGGCGGGCCGGTTGGCGTGAAGAAACTGGAAGAGTGTGGTCTAAATCGGTTTCATCAGCGGTGTAGTCTGCCGATCATGATCAATGAGTATGTTGTGCCTGGCGAGTCGGTGTTTCCCGAAGGCATCACCGAGGACCCCGATGGGGTGGCGTTCTACGTGTCCAGTGCGTGTGACGGTTCGATTTTCCGGGGTCACATCGATACACCTAAGCTTAAGGTGTGGCAACTGGCGGGCGTTGACGGGCGTATGCAGGCCTTGGGCATGGCGGTCGACGGTGCAGGTCGGTTGCTGGTGTGCGGCGGGTCAACGGGGCATCTGTTCGCATACGACACCGGGACCGGTGACCTGGTGGCGAGGCGTACCGTGCCGTCTACGCCGGCGCTGCTCAATGATGTGTGTGTGGTCGGTGGCTATGCGTTTGTCACCGACTCCGAGCGGCCTGTGGTATGGCGTTTTTCGACCGCCGACGGCATCATCGGTGCCCCTCAGGAGTGGCTTGACCTGACTGAGTTTGGTGCCGCATCGCAGGAGGTGCATTATCTCAACGGTATCGTGGCCACCCATGGTGGGGCGACGCTGCTGGTGGCGGCGCAGGGCACCGGCGTGTTGTGGCGGGTGGACGTGGCGACATGCACGGCCACCCTGGTGGATCTGGGTGGTCTTCGCGTCAACGGCGACGGCCTGGTGTTCGTCAACGAGCTGCTGTACATCTGCGACAACACCGACGAACCGGGCGGCTCGGCCCGCTACTGGTTGACCGCGTTGCGGCCGTCGGCCGACGCCCATGCCGCCGCGCTGGTCGGCCGGTGGGAACACCCCGCCGCGGCCACACCGACCACGCTGGCATACCTTGACGGCCGCCTGTACAGGGTGAACTCTCAGTTCGCCTGCCGCAAGGCGGGCATGGCGGCGCCTCCGTTCACCGTCAGCGCCCTGGTTCCACCCGCGTAGCGGGGCGCCGCCCGGTCGGGGGTGTGGGTCGGGTGGTTGAGTCGCCGGTCGCTGCTTGCAGGCAGACGATGGGATCGGTGAGCGGCGCCAGCACGACCGTGTCCGCGCCGGCGGCCCGGAACCGCTCGATACCCGCGCGTATCTCCGCTCCGCTGCCGGTTGCGGCGACCAGGTCGACCGCCGCGTCCGGGACCTCGGCGGCGAGTCGGTCACGTTGCTCGCCGGTCGCGATAGCGGCACGCTGTGACAGTGCGTGGGCGTCCGCCTCGGCCATACCGCCAGCATGCAGCAGGTCGGGGCGGTCAAGAAGGAGCCGGCGCACCGGCATCCGGTCGCCGCTGGCGCACCAGACAAGGGCGCGGACACTGATCGAGCGAGGGTTCCGCCCGGCCGTCAGGGCGCCTTCGTGGACCAGGGCCAACCGTTGGGCCAATGCGGTTACGGGCGTGCCGTAGTTGAGCAGCAGACCGTCGGCAAGCTCACCAGCTAGTCGGGTCAGCCGCGGACCGGTTACGCCGAACACCAGCGGTACGTCGACGGCTGCGCGCTGCAGATCGTGGGCGGTGAACACCTCACCGCGATGCTCGACCGTCTCGCCGGCCAGCAGGGCGCGGATGATGCACGCCGCGTCGGCCATCGCCGCGACCGGCCGGTGCCGGCGCGCACCATGCCGCGCCGCGGCCGGCTCCCACCAGGGGCCGATGCCCAGCGCCACTCGCCCCGGTGCCAGCTCGGCCATGGTCGCTGCCGCACCGGCAAGCACCGACGGCAACCGGGTCCACACGTTGGTGATGCCGACGCCAACCAGCAGCCGCTGGGTCGCGGCCAGGTACGCGGTCACCGCGATCAACGCATCCCGCTGCGGCCCGACCTCCGTCTGCCACACTTCGTCAACGCCGAGGTCCTCGGCCACTCGCACCAGCCGCACCGCGTCCGGCAACAACCCGGTGTCGCGTATCAACACACCCAACCCAGTCACGCCGCTACCGTACGATGTCGCCGCGGACAGCCTGACCGCCCATACGCCCAAAGTCTGGATCTTGCGCGGGCAAGGCCCAATCAGCCGAAACGATATCGAGTTACCTCAATAAATGGTCCACGACCGAAGAGTCCGGGGCCGCCAACTGGTCGCCGAGCTCGGAGCGGCGGTAGAGCACGCAGCGGCCGTGTCGCGCGCGGACCAGCAATCCGCCCGCGTGCAATGTCCTAAGGTGCTGGTTGACGGCCGTTGTGGTGACGCCGAGGCGGGCGGCAAGCTCGGTGGAGGAGGCGGGCGTCTCGAGCTGGATGAGCAGGCCAGCGCGGGTGGCCCCGAGGAGATTGGTGAGGGCGTACGGCGCGGGCATGGCCTGTGGCTGCCACAGGGTGGCGACGCCGCGGCCGGCGTAGAGGATCATCGGTGGCTGGTCCGATGAGATAGGCGTCGACGCGTTGTTGGTCCACAGTGTCGGGACCAGGGTCAGGCCGCCGGTGGTCGGGCGTGCATAGTCCACGGCGTGCAGCCGTACTTCGACCAGGTTGTCGACAAGCCTCACTGTGCTGGACAACTCGGAGAACATGGTCGCGAGGCCACGCTGCGCGATCTGCCGTCCCCGGTATGTGACGTCGCCTTCGAGCAGTGCCCGCATCCGTGGCCAGTACGGCGCCATGCAGCGCTGCCAGTAGCCGGTGAGCGCGTCGAGTATGCGGGTGAGCACCCGCGGCGCGGAACCGCGCAGCGGCGGCGGGAGCGCGGCACCGTGGACGGCCCGCAGGTCGCGCCTGACGACGGCTGTGTCGGTGCGAGCCAGCTGTGCCAGTTCGTCGTCGATGCGGGTCAACGGCGAGTACGGGCGCGGGCTCAGGAAGTCGGGCGTCCATCCCCGATCGTTGGTCAGCGCGAGCAGCATGGCTTCGTCAAGGCCGCCGCGTACGTCTTGCAGCGCATGCAGCCAGCGCAGGTGCAGCGGAAATAGTCCTGGGTCGCGCCAGGCGCGCAAGGACAGGACGAGCTCGTTGAGCGGGGACACCGCGAACCGCACGTCGGCCAGTTCCATGCCGACCAGCTCATACCGGATCATGAAGCAAAACGCTACATCGTTAGTACCGCGGGCCGGGATGCTGCGATAACTGTGGGCGTGATCCTTATCGTGATCGTGAGCCGCCCCAGGTCGGTGACGGGTGGCTGGGTCCGGCGCAACCTGCCTCCGGAACGATCCGGGCGCTCGTGCGCTGACCTAGGCCACCATGTCCGCCGCTCAGTCCAAGGGGGTCTTCTTGTCAGCGCGCTGCTTTCACCCAGATGGCCGGCTTTACCGCGACACGGTCGGGTTCGGGCTTACGATCGCCGGCGGCGTTGCCGTGGCGCGAGGGCCTCGCGTTGCTCGCCTACGTCGTCGTCGCGTGCGCCGCAGTGGGCCGATCCAGTCGCCATCCGATGCGAATACCGCACGACGCCGTATTGACACTCTGAAGAAAATGGAGATCAGCATAATGTGTTATCAGGAGAGCGACCTCGTGCCTCTGGCACCCGTGGATGAGGGCGATGACTGCGCCCAGCAGCGCCAGCGGAGCACCTGTTCCCGCGCCTGCTCGAACAAAGCGAGTACAACGAGCGGCTCAAGCGTGCCGCGCCGCTGATGGAGGCGACGCTGCGGTGGCTGGGCGAGCGCACCCCGGGTGCGGCGCAGCTGCTGCGGTTGATGGACGCCGCCCCGATCGGCTGCGGCCAGTCCAAGACCACCACGCAGCGCTCGAGGCTGTTCGGCTGGGCCGGTTACGGCTACGAGTCCGCCCACAGCCGCTGGAATTGGGGTGTCAAGCTGCTGCTGCTCGCCACCGCCGACGGTACCGTCACCGGGTTCGGTCTGACCAACCCCAAGCTCATGGGTGAACGCGAGCAGACCCGCCAGGTGCTCACCGCCCAGCCGGCCAACCGGCCCGCCCCAGGCACCGCGGTGGTCACGCCGATCATGGGCACTCTTCCTCTGTCCACAAAGGAACTACGACGGGTGTGTCGCCACGCCGACCTCCCCCGAATTTCCGGTCAACGATCCAGAGAGGCTCCGCCTCGGACCGCCCAGTCGGGTGACTGCGCTGGTGGGGAGCGTGCTGGTGGGTTCATCCTCGCGACCGTAGGCGTCGGTTGCAGGGGGTGGGCAGGTGTCGCGGTCGGCGGGTTCGCGTGTGGTGACGGTCAACGACCTGCTGGACGGGCACACCGTGCTGGACATTTCGTGTCTGGACCGGCTGTACCTGTCCGGATTCGTGCAGAGCCTGCAAACCCCCGGCGGGGTGGTGTACTTCCTGCACGAACATCGGGGGATGCCGATCGCGTCGCCAGCGGTGTCCGAACAGCTCGGTGGCCGGTTCCGCGACGGCATCCGCCACTATGCCGAGGCCAACCACATCCCGGTGGTGCGGTTCCGCCGCGACGACCGCAAGGTCGAGCTCATGCGGCCCTACCTGCAGCAGGCGGCCAAGACCGGCCGATCGCAGGTCGCCGCGATCGGCGTGGCCCAAGAGTTCGCCACGGTGTGGACCGCCCGCAAACGCGACACCGACCCGGGCAAGCCCCCACAGTTCACCTTCACCAAGGAGCAACGCCGGGTCACCGTCTACTACGTGTATGTGTGGGACGACGATTTCGGTCCGGCGTTCATCAAAATCTGTTCCTACTTTCCCTACCCGATCAAGGTCTGGGTCAACGGCCACGAATGGGCCAAACGGCAGGCCGCCAAGGCTGGGATCGGGTTCACCGCGCTGTCCAACGGGTTCGCCTCCAGCGACGACCCGGTCGCCCTGCAAGCCATCTGCGACCGGCTCGGTCCCGGCGCGATCCAGGTGTTCTTCGAACGCTGGACCTCCCGGCTGCCAATGCCGCTGACCGCCGCCGACCGCGACCGCGGGTTCTGGTGGGACCTCACGATGCGGCAGGTCGAGACCTCCCGCACCATCGTGTTCGACGCCCCCCGCCACGCCCGGGCCTTCTTCGAGGCCCTGGTCGCCGACAATCTCGACCTGGGCCGCCCGGAAACCGTCGAGCTCATCTTCAAACGCAACCCGCGCGGGCGAAGAGCCGCCGGCACCTTCAAAACCGCGATCGACCAGCACACCGACGGGGTCACCATCAACGTGTTCTACAAACACTCCCGGGTCAAGCAGTACCTCAAAGACGGCCGCGCGTTGCGCATCGAGACCGTGATCAACGATGCCTACGACATCGACTGCCAACGCCTGCTGCCCAACCTCGACGACCTGCAGACCAAAGCCCGTGCGATCAACCAGCGGCTGCTGGACACTGAACGGGTCGGCCAGGGCACCATCCTTGCGAGTCCAGCCTTCGCGCGGATCGCGCAGCCCACCGTCACCGACGATGGCAGGAGGGCCAGCCCTACGGTTCGGTGACCCTCGGGTCCAAGCCCTGGCCAGCGCCCTGGCCAACCAACTGTTCGCCGTCGCCGCCATCACCAACAAGAGCCTGCGCGCCTTGATGACCGGACTGCTCGGCACCAGCTACAGCATGAACCAGGCCAGCTACGACCTCACCCGACTCCGCCTCAACGGTCTGATCACGCGGGTTCCCGACCACCACCGCTACACCCTCACCACCGACGGCCAACAGTTCGCGATCTTCTACACCAAAGTCCACGACCGGGTCCTCCGACCCCTCCTCGCCGCCGCCACCCAACCCAACGCGCCACCCAACCCAACGCGTCACCCGAACTACGCGCCGCGCTACGCACCATCGACCAGGCAGTCGACCAGCGCCTCACCCACGCCCGGCTGCCCAAACCAGCCAAACCCAACCAACCACGCAAGATCTGACGGCCCACGAAACTCATGACAACCATCAGAGTCCCGCTACCAAAGGATCGCTAGCGGGCGAGCCATCTGTACGTCCTGCGGGCGTTGCGCTCGCTCCGCTACATGAGCCGTTGCCGGTGAAGGGGTAGGTCAACTGGACGACGTAGGCGGTGGGGTAGTGAGGTTTCGCGGCTATGCCGAGGTCGTCGCTGGTGAACCGGCGGGTGGGATCGTAGGAGTAGGTGCCGTAGAGGTGGTCCCACAGCAATGTGAATAGTCCGAAGTTGACGTCACCGATGCCGGCCCATTTCAAATGGTGGAAGCGGTGCCCCTCGTTGAGCGCAAGCAGGTGTTTGAGTGGGCCAACGCGGTAGTCGGCGTTGGAGTGCTGCAGCAGGAGTTGAACGGCGACAGCGAGCGCGAGCGCGGACGCGACGTCGTTGGGGAGACCGATGAGGATCAGAGGCGCTACGCCGGCGGTCATCTCGATGGTCTGGTGCAGAGGATGTTTCATCAGCCCGTTGAGTCCGTAGAAGCGTTTGACGCTGTGGTGCACGGCGTGGAAGCGCCATAGGAGCCCGACTTTGTGGCTGGCCAGGTGCACGGTGGTGATACCGAAGTCGGCGATGAGGACCGCGATGAGGACTTGCAGCATGAATGGCCAGGTGTGCGGCCACAGCCCCGGCGCGGGCGCCACGTTGGCCAAGAGTGGTATGACCGCGACACTCACCAGGATCAGGGTTTCATTCACCACAGCGTGTACCCTGTCGCGTCTACTGTCGTCCTGAGGGGCGTTCCACAGCTGGTGGTAGGGGATCAACCGCTCGACAGCAAAGGAGAGCAGGACCGCGCCGACCAGGAGCGGGAGCAAGGCCAGCTTCGGTGCGTCGGCGGCGGCCAACGCGATACCGGCACCGTTGATCCCGATCAACATCACGATCGGGTAACCGAAGCGTAGCGCCGATAGGGCCAAGGGACGTATGGAAAGACACATGTCCCAAGACTGACGGTCATGATCGGTCAGAGCTTGAACGAATCGGCTGCCTCGCTGGTGTTACCAGTCCTGGCGCCACTGCATCCCACGAGTGATCTGTGAAGGGGCCAGGCCGAACATCCGGCGGCAGACCCTCGTCAAGTGTGCGCTGTCGGCGAATCCGGCGCTGTGTGCCGCCTGGGTGAGCGACGCACCAGTCGCGACTGCGGTCATCGCCCGCTCCAACCGCAACCACAGCACGTAGGACCGCATCGGCAAACCGACCTGCTTGGTGAATACATGGGATAGCCGACTGAGCGACCATCCCACGTCGCGAGCGACCTCACTGAGCCGCACCGTCGCGGAGAGCCGCTGCGCCAGCGTCTCCAGCGCCCGCTCGACTGCGGGGTGCCGTGCCTCGTCTCGCCCGATCGCACCCGCCAACGTCGGGTTGCCGTGCAGCGCCAGGATGATCCGGTCAACGGCATCAGCCAACTCGGCTGTGCTCGACGAGGCGTTTCCGGGCGCGGGGACGCCGGCCAGCGGTGCCGCTAGTAAGGCCCACGCGGCCACGGTGTCGCAGCCGGGCCCGCCGCGAACCATCAACTGGCGGCTGAGCACCGACTCCGGGTCAAGAAACAGCAGCACCGCGTGCGGCGTCCCATGCACGATCGTGTGCGGCTCCCCCGCCGGGATGATCGCCTGCCGGCATGTCAGCTCAGCGTGGGACGCGTCGCGCAGCACCAACTCCCCAGCAGCGTGGACAATCTGGATGGCGTGGTGCGCGTGTCGCTCGGTGGGACCGACCGCGCCAAGAAACGCCAGCAACCCGGGCCGGATCACCACCGTGCCACCCCACTGCGAAGCGGTCTCCATCACGCTAAGCGCCACGAACCAAGCCAGGATGATCTACCCACGCGGAGGACCGTGCCGGTGGTGGGGATGAGTCTTCGGTGTAGCGGGGACAGGTGGTCGTTGGTGCGTACGACGGCGAAGACGTGTAGGCGTTGCCGGGCACCGGTGATGTGGACCGGGCGGAGGGAGTCGTTGGCGAGGTCGGTGGCGACCGAGGTGTGGAAGAGCACGGCGGCACCGACTCCGGCGCGGACGCGTGCCTGATGGCCTCGGAGTGACCGAACTCGATGGTGACGGTGCGGTGGGTAATGGCCAGGTCGGCGAGGGCGGTGTCTTCGAGGTCGCGGCGGATGGATCGGTGGGGTGGATACGAAGGGGACGCGGGTGAGATCAGTGGCGGTGATCTCGTTGCCGGGTGTACGCGATGCGTTGCGAGCGGCAATGAGGACTAGGTGCTGGCGGCCGCGGATTTGGCCGGTCGGTCCATGTCCGTAGGGGATGCGGGAGGCGATGGGTATGGCCAGGTCGCTCAGGGCGGAGGTGACGGCTTCCCAGATCTGGTCGGAGTCGAGGACGTGCACGGCGATGCGGGCGTGTGGGTTGGTGCGAGCGAAGTCGGTGAGGATGGGTGGGAGTAGGTAGCCGCCGATGGTCATGCTGGTGGCGATGGCCACGGCGCCGCCGGTGCCGCTGGTGAGGCCGGCGAGTTCGCGGTCGAGTCCGGTGCTGCGGCGCAGGGTTTCGCGGGCCCAGGTGTAGGTTGCGTGCCTGGCGTCGGTGAGCTCCAACCGCTGCCCGGCGCGGCGGAACAGTTCGACGCCGATTCGGGTTTCCAGTTGCCGGATGTGGCCGCTGAGCACGGGCTGCGAGACGTAGAGGCGGGCGGCGGCGCGGCCCACGCCGCCTTGCTCGACAACGGCGCAGAAGACCTCTAGCTTGTGCAGGGAGATCAGGCCGCCCACGAGCCCATCATAGCTAAACGCCTATGACTTACTCGGAGAATACGTCTTAGTCATCGGGCGCAATCGCATCTAGCTTCGATGACGGCAAGTTCCCTGACCTATGAGGTTTGATGGACGAGTTGTTGGCGGCGGTCGAGCGCCGGATTCTGTGGCTGGCCACCGCCACGACACCTGTACCGTCTGCGGTCATCGGCAGATCCTTCGACCACGCCGTAGACTGCACTTCCTTGCTTCGATCCAGTATCTTCAGGGATTCGCGTCGCGATCATCATTGCCCAAGGGTCGCCAGTTTCTCAACCGGAGGGCGGATGGATACTCGAGGTAATCGCCGCGGTTTACGGTCTGTGGCGTGACCGGTGATGGGGAAGGGCGGCTCAGATGCGGGTGATGACCGCCGGTACGGAGTCGGCAAGCGCTGCGGGCCAGATGCTGGCCGCGAGCCACGCCGACTATCCCGCGTTCCGCCATCTGCTGGCGGACCCTGAACAGCGCCAACGGTTCCTGCTGCCGTTCATGACGGGCGCGGCGCGCGATGTCGCCCGCAACGGCACCATGCTGGTGGCGGTGGACGTCGGCGAGATACTCGGCGTCGCGCTGTGGCTGCCGCCCGGCGCATGGCCCGCGTCGTGGCGGCGCAAGCTGCGGATGCTGCCCTCGCTGTTGAAGGCGATGGCCATCGCAGGCAGGCGTGCCCCGATGTGGGCCCGCACGGGCAAGGCGCTCGATGTCCGTGCAAATGGCCGGCCTTGCTGGTACCTGCAGGCGCTCGGCGTGTCTCCAACGGCGCAGCGCGGGGGCGTCGGCACGGCATTGATGCGCCCGATCCTCGAGCGGGCTGACAAGGAGGACGTCGAATGCCGGCTGCATACCTCGGATCCACGCAATATCACCTATTATCAGCGGTTCGGTTTCACCGTCGGCGAGCCGATGGCGCCTATGTTCGACGGTGGACCGTCCTATCTGGAGATGGTGCGCCGCTAGCCTTCAAATAAGAAACTTCATGGTCCCTGGCGGGACCACCCGCAGGTGGGTGAAGCTCGTCGGTGTCGCTCGCCGTCGTCGGTTTCGCCTGGTGCGTCGCGCCTGAATATAAGAATGACGCCGGAGCCTGTCCCTGGTACCCCAGGTTGTCGCCGTCGAGCACGTGTCTCAGTGTCATGAGTCTATGACGGGCTCCGCGAGCGGCGCCGCCCTATCAGTGTGGCACCAACCGCCGCTGCCGTTTGCGCACGATCGTCGCGCTGAAGGCGCCGTCGCGGTCGCGCGGCATTTCGATGCCCACCGGACCCACCTCGGTCAGCAGTGTCTTGGACCGCTTGCCATTGCGAGAGTTACCGCGATTACGCCCCACCAGGTCGTGCTTGCCGTAGCCGAGATGCTCGTCCATCTCGGCCTCCAGGAACCGCTTGGTCAGCTGCTGCAGCAGCCCGTCACGGCCCAGCAGGGACACGCCCTGCGCCCGCGCCGCCAGCCTCGCTAACAGTTGTGGGTCCAGCGCTTCGGCCAACGCCTGGGCGGTCGTCTCTGGTGTGGCCGCCTCGTCCCCACCGTCCACCAGATGAGCGGGCACCATCGTGCTCTCCGTCTTTACCGCCGACGCGGTCTCCATAGTTACCATCTCGTTTGTCTTCTTTGTCAGGTCTTACACCCCTTTTAACGGCATTCCCGGCGGTCCTGCTGAGGCGAACGGTTACGTCAGTACGGGCGTCTGTGGATAGCCGGAGGTCGTCGTGGCGGTCGCGGCCCGCCGGTAATGTTTCCACGCGGCGGCGAGTCGCCGTATCCCTTCGTCGAAGACGTTGGGCGGCCGGGCGTATACCAGTCGGATGTGGTCATCGGCCGCTTGTTGCGGAGAGAGCAGGGCTCCTGGGACGACAGCGACGCCAAGGCGAGTGGCGATCTCGGTGAAGGCGGTGGCGGTGCCGGCGGGCAGGCGAAGCCATAGATTGAGTCCGCCAGCGGGCGGCTTCCAGGAGAACTCCGGGAGGTGCTGCGGCAGTACCGTTTCGGCGTGTGTCAGGCATGCGCGCAAGGTGGCCAGCCGAGCCGAACGGATCTGTTCTTCGGCACGGAGGAGCCGGACGGCGAGGAGCTGGTCGAGCACTGGAGTGCCGAGGTCAGCGCGGATCTTGGCTCGGGTGAGGTTGGCGATGAGCGGACTATGGCCACGGATCCAGCCCATGCGCAGGCCGCCCCAGTGCAGCTTCGTCAGCGAGCCGACAGTGATCAAGTTCGTGGCGTCGGCGAAGGCGGCGAGTGGTGGGGGTGCCAGGTCGAACGTGAGGTCGGACTGGCTGGTGTCGTCGACGACCAGAGTGGGACGCTCGGCGAGCCTGCGGGCGAGTCGAGCGCGGGCGGCGAGATCCAGAATCCTCCCCTGCGGGCCCAGGGTGGGGAGCAGATAGACCAACTTGCTGTGGTATCGATCGATGGCGTGGATCAGGTCCTCCTGCCCGGCGACTACCGGCCGCGTGCCGATCGTGTTCACAGGCAGGGCGTGCAGGACGTCGAGGATCCCGGGGCTGGTGGGGTCCTCGACGAGTGCGGTGTCACCGGGATGAAGCGTACACGTGCAGAGTAGGGAGAGGGCCTGCTGGTCGCCGGTGGTTACGAGGACCTGTTCCGGGCTGGTCGGCAGCTTCTGGTCGGTAAGCCGGGCCGCGACAGCCTCGCGCAGCGCGGGCAGGCCTGCCGGCAGGTAGCCGGGCGTGCCCAGGGCGGCGGCGGTGTCTTTGTCATCGAGTGTGGCGATGAGGTAGCGCACATGGTCGTGCGCGGGCAGGGCTGCGGTGGCCAGATCGATGACGGTGGTCGCCCCGCGCAGGGCGCTCATCCGCAGGGCATCGGGCGGCGTGTCGGTCGTAGCATTCCGCGGCGCGCCGCGGACCCAGGTGCCGCTGCCCTGGCGGCTGACCACAAGCCCTTCTTCACGGAGTTGCGAGTAGGCGGCGACCACGGTGCTGCGGCTAATGGCCAGGCGCTTGGCCAAAGACCGCTCAGGCGGTACCAGGCTGCCCGGCGCGATGTCGCCGCGGTCAATCGCGGCTCGGATGGCGGCAGTCAGCCGGAGGTACAGCGGACCGGGCCGGGCGGACCAGTCGCCCAACGCGTCGTGGATCTGCATCGTCTCCAATCCAATCGGACCCGAATTGGACCTACTGCCCACGCTGATTTTGAGCTTTGATTGGACTGCATCACGCGAGTCCTGTCAACCTACATCCGGGTACGGTGGCTCGCTCAGTCGGGCCAGGGAGGACACGGTGTGGCTTGGATTGGTCGGTTTGGGACGGATGGGCGGCCCGATGGTGCGGCGCCTGGTCGAGGCCGGGCATCAGGTCGTCGGTTGCGACGTGTCGCCGGATGCTCTTGCTCATGCTCGCCGTGCCGGCGCCAGCACCGTCTTTGATCTGACGGCCCTTGCCGAAACTTTGCCACGCCCGCGAACGGTCTGGCTCATGCTGCCCGCCGGGGCCGTCACCGCTGAGGTACTGGAACGGCTCGCGGACCTGCTCGATCCCGATGATCTGGTGGTGGATGGGGGCAACAGCGACTGGCGAGACGCCGGCCGGCGCAAGGAACGGTTGGCCATGGCTGGCGTCCGGTTCCTCGATGTCGGGGTTAGCGGGGGGCAGTGGGGTTGGCGCCACGGGTACGGCCTCGTGGTCGGGGGTGCAGAGGAGGACTTCGAGCGGGTGCGGCCCCTATTCACCGCGTTGGCCGCTCCTGGCGCGATGGCCCGCGTCGGCGCCACCGGTGCCGGACACCTCGTCAAGGCCGTTCACAACGGCGTCGAGTACGGGCTGATGCAGGCGTACGCCGAAGGCTTCGCGCTGCTGTCCGCGCACGACGACGTGGACGCGCTCACCGCGATACGGGTCTGGCAGGCTGGCTGTTCGGCGCGCTCCTTCCTGCTTGAGCAGATCGTTGCTGCATTGGCGAGGAATCCATCCCTGGCTGGCGTCGGCACGGCCGTTGCCGACAGTGGTATGGGTCGGTGGGTGGCAGAGGAGGCGATCCGGCTCGCCGTGCCGGCACCTGTGTTGACCGCTGCCTTGCACGCCCGGTTCGCCAGCCGCGACGACACCCAGCCGGCGAACCGGCTGTTGGCAGCGGCCCGCGCCCAGGTCGGGGGGCACTCTACCCATGCGTGATCCCGAGTTGATTCGCTCTCGAATCGACGACGTACTGCGGGAGGTCGACAGGGTCGTGCGAGAGGTCGATGTGGACGCGCTCATGGTGCTACTGGCGGCTATGGGCAACGTCCGCCGGACATTCTTCGCCGGCCAGGGCCGTTCCGGACTGGTCGCCCGAGCCGTGGCCATGCGCTGGATGCACATGGGCGTCACCGCGTATGTGGCCGGTGAGACGGTGACTCCCGCTATCGGTGCGGGCGATGTGCTGGTATGCCTGTCGGCGAGCGGCAGGACTGCCGCGACCGTCGACCATGCCCGTACCGCCCGCGCGGCTGGGGCTCGGATCGTTGTGTTGACCGCCACACCTGGCGGCCCGGTGGCTGCCACGAGCGATCTCGTCGTGGTGATCCCCGCTGGTACGGGCGTAGCCACCAGGCAGCACGCCGGCTCGCTGTTCGAACAGGCATGCCTGATCCTCGGCGATGCGCTGTGCGGCGTCTTTCAGGAGATGCACGGGGTTCCTGACCGCGAACTCAACCGCCGGCACGCGAACCTGCTATGACCGCCTACCCGATCCTTGATCGCGGCACCCACGCCGTCCCGCCCAATGCACCGCTGGCCGCGGCGGCTGGCGGCGCGGCCGATGCCGCGCGACCGGTCAGGGCCGGCGTGAATGTGGTCGTCGCATATCACTCCAGTGTGCTGCGCCGTCGCGGCCTGCCATCGGTTTCCGGCCTGTTGCCGTGGGCCGGTGCCAACGACCTGGCGATGGCTATCCTGCCGGAGATCGCCGAGGCCGTCGTCGGGTTGCCGGTGTTCATCACGGTCTGCGCCAACGACGCACTACGTCTCGCCGCGGTGGTGGTGGTCGAGGCGGCTGCGCTGGGCGCGCACGGCGTACTCAACGCTCCCACCGTCGGGCTGCTGTCGGGACTGGTCCGCCGTGAGCTGGAGGTGATGGGGCTCGGTTTTAAGCAAGAGACCGAGTTCATGTCTGTCGCGCGGGGACACGGCCTGAAGGCGTGGGGCTATGCGTTCGGTCCCGGACAGGCTCGGGCGTTGGTGGGCAACGGTGCGGAGGCGGTGGTCGTCCACCTCGGCATCACGGGTTCGCGCCAGCCGATCCACCGGGCGGCCCGCACGCTGGCTGTCACCGCCGACATTGCCCGGGTGGCCGGCCGGAAGGTGCATGTGTTAGCCCACGGCGTCCAGTCTCTGACCCGGCGGCCTTCACTCGCGTGTGCGCAGAAGCTGCTGCCCTTTACGGATTTTTGGGGCTCTCCAGGTATAAGTGTGGGTCGAGGTTTGGGATAGTCCGGCTTGAAGCTGTTGCTGGTGAGGGGGTTGCGTGGCGGGGTGTGGCGGAAACGAGGTGCGCACGGCTTGTGTC
>Ga0075421_100005013_pt1 | contig 15970 bp, 16 predicted proteins | sample SoiMetdeltSBSDD5_FD_75292 | JGI IMG/M metagenome (GOLD analysis project Ga0075421, IMG submission 75292) | Bulk soil microbial communities from a Populus tree surrounding site in Tennessee, USA - Soil MetaG P. deltoides SBSDD5 | ecosystem: Environmental > Terrestrial > Soil > Tree plantation...
GATCCGGTGTTCTTCGATCCGCTTTCTGCCATACCTCACCCGTTGGAGGTAGATCGCCTGCAAATGGAAATCGTCAGGCTCATGCGGAAAGCGCGTATTTCTCCGGAACTGATCTACGCATACCTCCATACAGGATTGATCGTGACGGAAGAAAGGTATGAGCACCTCTCGCCAGAAGACCGATACGGCTGGGATCGCGCGATCGTCGAATATGTTAAGCGAAGTGAGAGGAGCCAAAAAAAACGGTCTCCATAGGAAGGTGGTGTCCGGTACCGGGAAGTTTGATGGCCACCAGCACGGAGATGAACGGGCCCGCGACTGGCACAATTGTTTGAACCGTGGCGGACCCAGGGCCAACCGGTTACTGCAACGGAGTCCGGAGGGCAGGCGAGCTGCTAACAAAATACGCATTTAACGGGAAGTGAACATGAGCAGTGTCCAACTTCGAGCACAGGAATCAGGTCACGCCCCGCTTGATTCCACATTCGAGATACACTACACCATTGGTGATCTTGCCAAGCAGTGGCGGCTGGGGCGCGAGACTGTCAGATTATTGGTTAAGGATGAGCCGGGTGTCTTGAAGATCCGGATGGGCCTACTCAAATCAATGACTCGCTACAGTGTACCGGAGTCTGTCGCGCGACGGGTTCACACGAAGCTCTTCAACCCCGCCAGTTGAGTCGTCACACCCGGCGGACGCTTCCGTTGGTGTTCGTCCATGAATGCTCCGGTAGGCTATTCGGGGTTTTCAGGGGGAGCCGGTGTTGCGAAAATCAGAATGGATCGGAAAACGCCCACACCACGTACAGCATCCCTCCGTCCGTAGCGCGCCGAGTCCGCAAGAGGTTGTTGAATGGCGACAGATAGCCAGGCTACGTGATCGCTGCTAAATTAGGCCGTGGCTTATCCTCAAATGCTTCCTGGAGGATCTTCGTAAGGCGAGCCTGCCGCTCAGGGACCCAAGCAGCATAGTGCTTCCGCACCATCTCCTCCGTGTCACCCAGCAGCTCCGCTACATCCCGAAGCGTTACGTTACCCCTCTCCAGCAGTATCCGCGCAAAAGTGTGTCGGAACCGGTGAGGTGTCGGCGTTTCAGGCCAAGGTCCGCAAGCTCCCCAAAGCCGCTTTAATTTCCGCCGCCAGACGTCCGTCACGACATTCATATCCTTGGTAGTGTGTACGCCGAAAATAAGCGCCCCATGCTTCTCTGCGCGAAGCCTGATGCGCTCCTGCAGCCATGCCGGAATCCATGTGTAAACCCTCCGACCGTTCTTCGTGGTGCGGACATGGCACTCCCCGCTGTCAAGCAGACGATCCAGACGGAACGTGCAGACGTCCGAGATGCGAAGGCCAGTATAGACCGACACCGAGATGAAATCTGCCAGATCCTGCCCGTTCCATTTATAACGGTAGTTTGCAACTTCGCCCTGGGCAGGTTTGTGATGAATCTCGCGCGACCACTTGATAGGAATCTTCCCGTAGGATTCGCAGGCATCGTACATGCGCTTCAGATCGTCGTCGCTGAAGGGAATCCGTTCTTTCGCGTCTGCTTGCGCGCGCAAATCCTTGACGAGCCTTGCGGGATTGCGGATAATCCATTCGTTGATCAACGCAAACTCGAAAAACGATTTCACGACGGTCATGTTCTTCGATGCCGTCATCGAACTCACTCCCCAGGTAGCGCGGAACTCACGAACATCAATCGGAGTCCATTGCTCGATTAGCATGTAGCCCTTCTGCGCGCTGTATGCCCTCAACTTGTTGAGTTGCAGCTTATAGTTTTTCTGGGTGTTCGCGGCGGATATCTCTGAGTGTTCGCCGAGGAAAGCTGCAATCGCGCGGTCTATCGTGATCTTGGCGTGTGACGGGGACGGCGCCGTTACGATTTGCGGAGTCGGCGCTGCCTTTTCGCGACTCCAGGAGCGCTCTTTCTCCCACGCAGCCGCAATCCCTCTGGCCTCATCCCAATCCGATTTGCCGGTTTGCTTGCGGCTGAATTTTCCACCGATCGTACCCGAGGCGTGAATAACGCAGGCACAACGCTTCCATCCGCGCCGGCCTTCTTCAAATTCTCCGGACCGTGAATCCTCGGTGTGGCGGCCTTCGCAACCCTTCCGATGCCGCCGGTAAAGCGTCAAAGGCATGCCAGATCATACCATTCGTTGCACGCATTTGCACGCAATGTAAGTATGTTGGCTGTATGTTATTGATTATATGTTGGCGGAGAGACAGGGATTCGAACCCTGGATAGAGTTTCCCCTATACACGCTTTCCAAGCGTGCGCCTTCAGCCACTCGGCCATCTCTCCGGATCACGTTTTTAGAATAGCACGGAGCTATTTGCGGTCCTTTTCTTCCAGCATGCTCTTCAAACGGTCGATCTCCGCTTTGATCTTCGATTCGCGGGCGAATAGCGTGAGGGCGTAGATGACGATGACAACCCAGGCGGCGGAGAAGCCGTAAAACATGTACTGGAAGTTACGCTCGTCCATATTGGTTTCCTCCGCTAGATTGCATGCGCAAGTCTCCGCAGGCCATCGACTTCTCGCCGCATTTCCTCTTGGCGTAGACGCATCTTGATAAAAATTATCATCAGCAGGATCAAAGCAAGCCAGTTCCACAAGAGCGCAGACCACATTTCCGGCGGCAGACTCATTGGCTGCGGATGTTGCGTGCGCCACCAGCGGATCGAATACCACACGATCGGCACATCGACGAACGCGAAGATGTTAAACGCAGCCGAAATCCTGGCGCGCGAGGTCGGGTCTTCGATTCCGTTGCGCAGAATCAGGTAGCCACCGTAGAGGAGCACGCAAATTAGCGCGGACGTGAGCCGCGCATCCCAGGTCCACCAGATGCCCCAAATGATTCGCGCCCAGATCATGCCCGTAGTCATCCCGATGCACAGGAACGCAACCGCGACTTCCGTGACCGAGACGCTGATCGCGTCATACTTCATCTTCCCCGTCGCCAGATACAAACCGCTCGTCACGCCGGCGACTGTCAGGGCGAGCCCCGCCGTCCACCACGAGGGAATATGAAAAAACATAATGCGGTACATCGCGCCCTGATTTGCTTCATCGGGTAGGACGTTCAGGATCACGTATAGATTCCGCACAAAAAGAACCGCCACTAGGGCCCCTAGGATGTAAACCAGTTTGTTTCGCATCGTTTTCAACTCACTAAAACAACATCGACCAGCGCCAGGGCCAGAGCGGTGAAGATCACATCAAAGCCTATCAGGAACCGCATCCAGACCATCATCTCCGCATCCAGCGGCTCGCCGCCGATCAGGTGGCCGGTCAACTTCATAGCGGCCATCAGGCAGGGAATCATGACCGGATAAACCAGCAGCGGTAACATCACTTCGCGTAGCCGAAGATTCACCGTGAGGGCGCTGAACATGGTTCCTATCACCGTGAATCCCCACGTGCCTAGCACGGCGACGAGCGCCAGCGTCCAGAATTGCCCCGTCCATCTCGCATTGTAGAAGACTCCGAATACGGGAAAGCTCACCGCCTCGACTGCCAGCAGCAGCAGCAGGTTCGCCAGCGCCTTGCCGAGAAATAGAGCCGACGCAGGAAGCGGCGCTGCGATCAGCGCATCCAAACAATCGTTTGGCAGCTCGCGGGCGAAACTGCGATTGAGAATGAGCGCGCCGGCGAAGGCGAACACGATCCATAGCAGGCCGCCAGCGATATCGATCGTGGCTTCTTCCACAAAGGCGAAGCTGAACAGCAGCAGAATCGTCAGCGAGAAGGAGAAAGACGCATTGATCGCCTCCTTGCTGCGCAGCTCGGCGCGCAGATCTTTCGCCGCGATCGTGAACGTCTGGCTCCAGAACGCCATCAGGATTCGCCATACCTGGCATATAGCCACCCCGGATCGGACAACATCTCCGCGCTGCGCTCGCCATGATAGGCGAGCCGGCCGCGAGCCAGCAGCGCCACGTGCGTCGCCAGCTCCATCGCTTCCCGAAGCTGATGCGTCGACAGGACGATCGTACATTGCCGCGCCAGCGCGTCGCGCAGGACGGTTTGCAATACCGCGATCGCGCGATCATCGAGCGCCGTGAATGGTTCGTCCAGAAGCAGCACCTGCGGGTCATGCAAAAAAGCGCGCGCGATGGCCAGTCGCTGCCGCATGCCGCGCGAGAACTCGCGAACCAGCCCGTCGCGGACATGGCGCAGTCCGACGCGCTCCAGCCAGTCCAGCGCCGTCTTGCGCCGATCCGCAACACCATACAACCGGCCGAAAAGTGTGAGGTTCTCGAACGCCGACAGCTCGTCGTAAACGGAGATGCCATGCCCGAGAATCCCCACGCGGCGGCGAGTCTCGAGATCGCGCGCATCGCGGCCGAAGATGCTAACGCTGCCCTTCCCTGCTTTCGAAAATCCGGCGAAGATTCGCAGGAGCGTCGTCTTCCCCGCGCCGTTGCGTCCCAGGAGCGCCAGGCAAGAGCCGGGCTCGACGGCGAGCCGGATCTCGCGCAAAGCCGGGTAATCGCCGTAATACTTCCACACGTCGTCCGCGGCGACCGCGTGCGTCATTTCTTGCTTCCGGATCCTTTAACGGAAGCGGCGGATTGCCCGGCGCGATAGAGCAGAGTAAAACCCAGCAGAAGGATAGTCGAGGCTAGCGCCAGTATCCACCACATCTTATCGTAAACTTTCGGCAGGATGAATTGGATGGACGATTCGGGAGGCGTCGAGGTCTCCGCCTGCGGACGCTGCAGAACGCCGGTTCCCTCAATATCGAGTTTCAAAGCAGTGGCCGTGGTGCGAAGGATCGACGACTTGGTGCGCGGTTCGACACTTAAGAGTTCCAGCCCTTCGCCCTTGATGGTCACACCTGGTGGGGCGACGATGGTGGTGGCCGCGCCTCCGTTATACAGCGTCCGGCCCTCGAAAGTTCCGGGGGAGCTGAAAGGCAGCGTGTAGTCCACTAGGATGTTCGATTGCCCGGGCTTTATCGGGAAATCGATTTTGTAAACATTGGGTTCGCCAGCCGGTTCCGGCGCTCGACGGATCGGCATGCCCTGAGGAGCAGTGGCGTTCACCTGAATGTCTTTGGCTCCCGCAGGCAGGTGGAATCGCAACGTGCCACCCTGTGGATCGTTAAACGTTGTCTTGCCCGAGTTGACCCAGAGGTAGCTTTCCCGCACGGCGAGTTCGGCCCCGCTGGGCTCGAACAGCATCATGTGCTCGGTCACCGCAGCGCCGGCGGGCTGCTTCGGCGACGACTCATACACATCCAGCGCGACTCCGGTAGTCGACGCGTTCGGCGGCAGCATGTGGTTGTATGTGACCCCCGCGTAGGCGCTCTGCAGCAGTCGTGGACCTTGCAGATTCTGCTCGATGCGAAATTTCCCTTGCGCGTCCGACTTCACGCTCTCGACAGATTCCAGGCCATTCTCGCCCAGCTTATAGAGCGTTACCGTCGCGCCGGCTTGCGGCTTGCCAGTCGTACGATTGGTAACCGTCCCATCGACAGCCGCCGAAGCAATCGAAGCCACGAGAAAACAGATCAGTGTCCTCATGCTTGAGCCGCCTTCATCGGCTTGCCGCATTCACCGCAGAATTTCAAGGCTGTGGGGAAGACCGCCTGGCAACTCGGACAGACGAATCGCGGCGATTCTTTCTTGGCGGGTTTCGGCGGAGTCGGTCCCTGACTCACCAGAGTCTGCTTCACGCGATCAATCTCGGCCAGCACTCCGGCCAGTTCCTTCTGCAAGTCTTGCTTGGTCTGCTGATAGTCCTGATCGGACAGCTTCCCGACCCGATACTCAAACTGGAGGTCGCGCAGATTCTCGTAGATGGCAGCTTTGCGCTCGTCGAGATGGTCGAAGGGGGAAACGGGCGCCGCTTCCGGCAGGTCCTGAACCCGCACGGACAGAATAAAGACGAGTACCCCAATCGTGAGCAGAGAGGCGAGAACGATAATCATCGGTCCAGGTTCTGCAGCTCCTGCTCGATCTCGTCGCTGTAGCGCGCGAGCCGGGCATCGTTGACCAGCAGCGGCTTGGGACGTCGCGCCCGTCTGACGAACCCGATCACCATGATCGCGCCGAACCCGAGCACGAGGTACGGAACCAGCCAGCCAAACGTATTCGGCGCCGCTCGGTAGATCCCCTTGCCGTACTGCTTGATGAACTCGTCGATGATCGTGTTATCTGATGCCCCAGACGATTGCATCTGGGCGATCTTTTCTTTAGCCGGGTGCGAAAAGCCGCAGCCAAGCATGCTGCAAGTGGCGACTGTGTCGCTGCAGCCGCACTGGCAGGCGAGCCTGGACCCGACGCGGTAGGCGTCCACTTTCTGGTCGCGACCAGCCATCTGCGCCGTAGCTAGTGTCGCCGTGCAGAAAGCGAGAATGACGAGTCTACTGCTCCACTGGAACATACTTCTTGGTAATCCCCACCACTTCGGTTCGCGCATACTGCAATTTGATCTTGCTGGGAACCAGGGCAATCAGAGTTCCGAAGACCAGCACGACTCCGCCAATCCAAATCCAGCAAACTAAGGGAAAAACATAGGCCTGGATCACGGCTTTGTCGTCCTGTGTCTGCGCGAAGTTCAGGTACAAATCCTCATTCAGACGACGGCGGATGTCGACCCGGCCGATGGGCTGCCGCTGGGCCTTGTAGAACTCCCGCTTCGGTTCCAGCGTCCCGACGAACTGTCCATTTCTCCAGACATCGATTTCTGCCGCTTGCCAGGTATAGTTCTCATTGTCACCTTCGCTGATCTTCTTGACCTTCATCTCATAGCTGCCGATCTTGAACGGCTGGCCCACGGCGACTTCCGCCGTCAGATCCTTGTTAAAGGCCGCGCCCGTCCAGCCTATAAACATGAGGACGATACCCATGTGCACCAGATATCCGCCATAACGCCGCGTGTTGCGATGCGTCAATTCCACGACGGCGCGAGCGAAGTTCATCTGGTTCTTGGCGGCGATAGCGCTCGATCCCTTGTAAAATTCGGCGATCACGGTGAGCGCGACAAACAGGCAGAATCCGAACGAAATCAGCGGATAGAAATCCCGCATCCCAGCTGCGATCAAAGCGATCACCAAAACACAAGCAGCCAGTCCCGGCCACATGAAATTCCGTCGCAGACTCTCAGTCGACGTCCTGCGCCAGGCGAATAGCGGTCCGACTCCGGTCAGAAACAGCAGGAACAAACCGATCGGAATCATCAGCCGATTGAACCAGGCCGGATCGAGGCTGATCTTCTCGCCGGACATCGCTTCGGAGATGATCGGGAACAGAGTGCCCCAGAGAACCGCGAAGCAGCTTGCCAGCAGAATCAGGTTATTAAACAGGAAGCTCGATTCGCGCGAGACGACACTCTCGAGCTGCGCCTCGCTCTTCAGGTATTCGAGCCGGTCCAAAATCAGATAGACAACGCCCGCGATACCGATCACCAGGAACACCGTGAAATACTTGCCAATCGGCGACTGCGCAAACGCGTGCACCGAGCTCACCATCCCGGACCGTGTCAGCATCGTACCGAAAATGCACAGGAAGAAGGAGGAGGAAACCAAGACCGCGTTCCATACCTTCATCATGCCCTTCTTCTCCTGCATCATGACCGAGTGCAGGAAGGCGGTCGAGCTCAGCCATGGCAGCAACGAGGCGTTCTCCACTGGGTCCCAGGCCCAGTATCCGCCCCAGCCCAGAGCCGCATAAGCCCAACTCGCGCCGAGCAGCACACCGACCCCTTGGAACAGCCACGTCACCAGGCTCCAGCGGCGCGTCGTATGAATCCACGCGTCACCCTTCTGGCGCGTGATCAGCGACCCCATGGCGAATGCGAACGGAACCACCATGCCGACATACCCCAGGTACAGCATCGGCGGATGTATCCGCATCATCGGGTACTGCAGCAGTGGATTGAGCCCGTTACCATCCGGCACGGCGGTAATCGCTCCGGCCTCGGCCAGCATTTTAAACGGACTCGCCACGAAGGCGTTGAGCACCAGGAACAGCGTCTGCGTCGCCATCAGGATCGCCGTAGCGTAGGGCATCACGTCCCGAAGCTTTCGCCGATTCGTGAATACCGCGACCGCGGCGTAGGTGGCGAGGATCCAGCTCCACAGCAGGAGCGAGCCTTCCTGGCCTCCCCACCATGCCGAAAACTTGTAGGCATCCGACATGGCCCGGTTACTGTACTGCGCTACGTAGGCATATCGGAAGTCGCTGGTGACCAGCGCGTAAACCAGAACACCCGACGCCACCGTGACCAGAAACCAGACAGCGTAAACAGCGCGCTCCGCGCTCAAAATGAGGAAGGGATTGCGCTTAAGCCTTCCGGCCACTGAACCGATGATGGCGTACACGGCGAGACAGAACGCCAGGAGGACTGCAAGCGATCCAAGGTTTTCCATAGACAGCCTTTTTACATGCCTTGCTTGTTTAGCGAGATTTTCGGATTGGCTTCGACCGGCTTGAATTCTCCGGGTTTAGCCTCGTACTTCGAAGCACACTTGGCCTGGATTTTCGCCGCATGAAAGGCGCCGTCAGGGCCCATTTTGCCCTCTGCCATGGCTTGTGCGCCATCGCGGAACGTGTCGGGCAGCGGCTCGGTTCCAGTGTAGATCACCTTCATTTTCTGGTTTTCGGCCACCAGAATGAAGGAAACTTCCGTGCCCTTGCGCTCGATAGAGGACTTTTCAATATCGCCCGCAACGCGGAGCCGCTTCTTGCCGGCCTGATCGCCCATTTGCCGCACTTCGGCGATGGTCTTATAGTAGCTTTTGGCCTCGCCCGATCCGGCCACCGCCAGCCACCCTAACGTGCCCAATATGACGGCTATCAAGGCTGCAAATTTCCCGTACTTCTTCATAAGGTCCTCGTAACCTTCAGTATACCCTTAGACGCGCCGGGAAGCGCGTTTCATCCGCCTATTTGCCCAGGATCTTGGGTAGCGCGTCGAGCGCCGCTTTGCCCACTTCTCCATCCTGAGGCGACGTGCCGCCGCTGACCCCGATTGCGCCGATTATTTTTCCATCGACTGTGATCGGCAGACCCCCCTCGATCGGCATCGCCACAGGCAGCTTGAGAATGGCCGTACGCCCGCCGGCAACCGCGTCTTCGAACGCCTTCGTGGGACGCTTGAAGGAAATCGCACTGCGGGCTTTCTGGATCGCGACTTCGATGCTGCCGATCTGTGTCTCATCCATGCGCGACAGGTAAATGAGGTTGCCGCCATCGTCCAGGATTGCGGTAACCATGGTCCACTTGTTAGCGGCGGCGGCTTTTTCAGCGACGGCGCCAAGCTCTTTGGCGACTTCCAGCGTCAGCGCTTTCTTGGTAGCCAGATCGGCCGCCGGGACGGTAAGTGTGATCGATAGGCCAAGGATGGCTCTTAGCAAGGTTTTCATAGTCCTATCAGTATACTCATCAAATCCCACTCTCTTGCTATCGTAAAGCCCCGCTAAGCGTATATCACACTATGTCCTGGAGCAATGCGACGCAAGATCTCCGATACACGATCCGAGCATTTCGCCGTGACACAACATTCTTCGCCATCGCAGTGTTGATTATTGCGCTCGGGATCGGCGCCAATACTGCCATCTTCAGCGTCGTCAACGGACTTCTATTTCGTCCACTCGAATTCAAGGGCTCGGAGCGTCTCGTCTGGATTGCCAATACGGGCAGCAGCCCCGGCTTATCCTCAGTCACCTCGCGCGTGTCGACGTTCCTCCAGTGGCAAAAAGAAACCCGCACGTTTGAAGAGATTTCGGCGTACTTCGCATTCTTTGACTACGGCAGCTACACGATGCTTGGCGCGGGCGAACCCGAGCGTCTCATAGGAGTCGGCGTCGCGCAGAACTTCCTCAGCTTCCTCGGAATTCAGCCGGCGCTAGGGCGCAATTTCCTGCCGGACGAAGCCAAGGACGACGTTCCGCTGGCGGTGATCCTCACCAACGGTTTCTGGCGGAAGCGATTTGGCGCGGAACCAAACATCATCGGCAGACAAGTGACGTTGAACAACCGCCCCGCCTCCGTGGTCGGCGTCCTCCCGGCCGATTTCGACTTTTCGGCTGTTTTTGAACCCGGTTCGCGGATTGATATGCTCGTGCCATTTCCGCTCACCCAAAAGACCGACCGCTGGGGAAACACGCTCGCAGTAATCGGCCGGTTGAAGCCGGGCGCTTCGGTCCAACAAGCCCAGGCCGAATTCGAGGTCATCAATGAGAGCCTTCGCCGCGCCGAACCGCAGCGCTGGCGATTCGGCGCGAAGCTCACGCATCTGCGCGAGCACTTGACCGGGCGCTTCCGCCGCAGCCTGCTTGTGCTTCTGTGCGCAGTTGCCGGCGTTCTGCTCATTGCCTGTACGAACCTGTCGAATCTGCTCCTCGCGCGGGCCGCCGGACGTCGTAAAGAAGTAGCCATCCGGTCCGCTCTCGGAGCCAGCCGTGCAAGGCTGATCCGGCAATTGCTCACCGAAAGTCTGATCCTCTCTGGTTGTGGAGCGCTCGCCGGCATCGGGATGGCCTGGATTGGGGTTCGATACTTGACGGCAATGCAAACCATCAACATGCCGCTGCTGCGTACCGTGACAATCGATGGCATAGCGCTGATTTTCACAGCTCTGATCGCGCTGGTGACGGGAGTTCTTTTCGGCATCATTCCTGCATTCCAGGCGGCGGGCGCTCGCGAGTCCGAGGCCCTAGAGGACGCCGGACGCGGAATGAGCGGGAGCAACCGCGCCGGGTGGACGCAGAATCTGCTCGTCGTTTCCGAGGTTGCCTTGGCCTGCGTCCTGCTGGTCGGCGCCGGCCTGCTGATGCGAAGTTTCCTTCGTCTGCTCGATGTAGACCTTGGATTTCGCGCCGAACGCACGATGAGCTGGCGGATCGCGGCTGGCTCCCAGCGCAACAACACAGCCGAGCAGACGAGATTCTATGACCGCCTGGTCCGCGAGATCGAGGCGATTCCAGGAGTCGTCTCCGCTGGTGTCAGCGATGCTTTGCCACTCAGCCGCGATCGAAGTTGGGGTCTTGGCGCCCGGGGCGTCAGCTTTCCCAATGGACAAGGGCCCATCGCCCATCCTCGAATCATCGACTGGCGATATCTCAAGACCATGGGTATTTCTCTCAGCGCCGGCCGCGACTTCACCGAACGCGACAAAGGCGAGGGTGAGAAAGTAGTCATCCTCAACGAAAAGGCCGCGAAGACCTTGTGGCCTGGTCAAAATCCCATCGGTCAACTGGCGCGGTTCAATGGCGAGCGCCGCGTGGTCGGTGTCGCCGCCGACGTGCGACACCTGGCGATCGAGCGAGAGGGAGGTCTCGAAGCCTACATTCCCGTCGCCGACGTTGGCAGCGAGACCGTGGATCTCGTCGTTCGCAGCAAGCTCGCTCCGGAAGCGCTCATCCCGAATGTCCGTCGCGTGCTGCAAGCCGCGGACCCTGCGCTTCCGACCGAAGAGTTTCAGGCATTGAGCGATCTGGTGGAACGCTCCGTCTCCCCGCGCCGATTCATGACGCTCCTGCTTGGAGGCTTCGCCGGCGGCGCGTTACTACTGGCCGTGATCGGAATTTACGGAGTCGTCTCTTACAGCGTCACGCAGCGATTGCTAGAAATCGGAATTCGCATGGCCCTCGGCGCGACACCGGGACAGGTCCAGAGGAAGATACTCACCGACACAGTCGCACTAGTCTCCTGCGGATTATTTATCGGCGTATTGATCGCCCTGGCGCTCACCCGGCTGGCTGCCTCGCTGTTGTATCAGACCGAACCTACCGACGCGTTGACGTTCAGCGTGGTCGTCGCGACCCTGCTGACCGCCGGAGCCGCAGCAGGCTTCCTGCCGGCATTCCGGGCATCGCGCGTAGATCCGATGTCAGTGTTGCGAGCCGACTGAGTTCGGCGCCTATCGGTTTACAATAACAGTACTACCCAAGCCGCCGGTCGTCAGGCCAACTACTGTCTTAATGATCTTGTTAGTAACTGTGTCGACGATATTCATCGTGCCCTGAAACGATTCGTCGAGAACTAGCCGCGAGCCGTCGGGTGTGATGGACAGTCTCGCTAATCCGTCACGAAAGTCATTGAAAGCGGGATTCGTGATGGGGATACGGGTGACTTCCGTCAACGTCGCAGTATCGATCACTGAAATGAAGTTCGAGAACGTGGGGGTCGAGGTCCGCCCGAGAACGTACATCCGGCTTCCGTTGGGGTGGAACACCGGGCGCAGCGCGGTATTCGGAAGCGAGATTGGTACTCGCCCGAGCAAGGTCCGTGTGCGGACATCGTAGCAGAGGACGCCGGCTTGAGCGGCAGCGCACAGCAACGCGCCGTCCGGACTAAGCTCGACCGCGCGCGGCTCCACGGTCGAGTTTGTGGGAACGGGTGCCGGCAGCACGCCGGCAATCACCTTGCGCTCCAGGTCGACGACCTGAACCCGCTGCCCAACGGTCTGCGTTCGCGCTGAGAAGTAGAGATAGCGTCCATCGGCCGATAGCGCAGGCCTCTGTGGATCGAGAAGATCTGCCAGGAGGAAACGGTCCACGATGGTGTTGGTCTTGGTGTCGATGTAGGCGATGAAAGCGGGTCCTGGCGACGGAGGCAATGAGGTTTGCCACATGAGTGCGTAGGCTCGCTGAGTATAAGAAGACACGGCCACTCCGCCAAACAGCCGGTCATTGACGTCGATGGTCGCGACTATCCCTGCTGTGCCTGGGTCGAAGACATCTAACGCGGTCCGGCCATTCAGCCCGGTCCGATCGGCGACGTAGATACGGTTGCCGGCCGGGTCAGGGAGCGGCTCGATTCGGGCGAGACGCGCAGCGGATCGATAAGCAGCGCCCGACCCATCTTGCGAGAAGATATCATCAGGGGTCAGCAGAATTCCGATGTTTCTTGCCGCCCTCTCGACGTCGTCGGGATCCGGACACCGTCCTAGGTTTTTCGTGTCGCGGGCTTGTGGGACACCCCTCAGTGTCAACAGCACCACCTCAACGGTTCCCGCCACCCCGCCCTTGCCATCCGCAGCCTTCTTGCATGTCACGCGCCACATGAGGTAATAAGCCTCGTCGTTGTTGCTGCCCGGTTTCTTTCGAAGAACAACGGTGCCGCCCTCTCTGAAGACGGCATAGTCGCGTACGATCCCGGCATGGGCGGCGATTACGATGAAGGGAAACAGAAGCAGAAGCCTTTTCCACATATATCCTCTACTGGATCACCACAGCCTTGCCGGCCCATTGCGTCGCCAGAGCAAACCCGGCGTCGGCTCCGCTGACGCTGATGGCCGTCGGCGCACGGAGCGGCATGCGGCCCACGAACACGTAGGAGAACGCGTCTTCCGCGCTCGGCCGCTCCCGCAGCGAAGGCAGCGCCCGCAAGATGCGCGATGGAATCGTGAAGGAGCTCGAAGAAGGACTGGCAGTGCAAATAAACTGCGCCGAGGAGTTCTCTGGAAGATTCACGCCGACGCCCGTCACTAAAATTACATCGCGCTGCTCGTCGGTGCCTTGCCAACTCACTACGAGATCTTTGGTTCGGTTCGCGACTTCCAAATCTGCGCGATTGGTGAACGTGATTGGGCCGGGAGGCTGCAATGTAAACTGGAACGCTCCTACATCGGCTCCGCCCGGGCCGCTCACGGCGAATGGAGAAGTGAAAATCCGGCTCGGCGGATCGACGCCTGCCTGCTCGCTCGAGATCTGGCCGGCATAAAATCGCTTCACCTCGTCCCTGGGAACGGCAACGCCGCCCACACGGATTTCCGGGCCGGCGTTCAGTTCCGATGCGGGAGCTAGAAAGCCAAGAAGATCGTCACCGCCGAAAAGATCGCCCCGCGCGGTATGAACCGTGCACGACCCAACGGGCGGCAGCGATATCTGCGGATCGAAGTAGAACGGTCCGCCCGGCAGAGTGCGGAACGTAGCCGTCACGGCCTCCGTGGTCACTTCGGGCTGGAAGGTAACGTAGTTGTGCAGCGTGTTGCTCCGGCTAGCCACCAGCAGTCCGGCTTTGCCTCCCTGGCGGAAGCGTTCGGAAATGGGGTTGAAGGGATCCGCGCACGATCCGCCCTCGGCGCTGACCGCTATCGTCGCGCTATTGCTGATGAGGGTTCCGCCCGCCAACACTTGAATCGGCACGTAGCAGCCAGTGGGAGTGTCCTCGGGCAAATCGAAAATGATCTGGTCCAGCCCGGAGCAGCAGCCGCTACGGCCTTGGTAGCGCTTCGTCGCCACCTGCTTTCCGCCGACCCAAATATCGAGTTGCACCGGCAAGTCCCCCACCTGCGGCGCGAGGCTGTCGGCGTTGAGCCCAGATCCCAGTCCCGTGGCCCACAGGATGATCGTCTGGCCGGGCTTGGCGGAAACGGTTGTCGAGTTCACCGGCTGATCGGTTGCCGAATTAAAATTCTGCGCCACAGCAGGTCCGAAGCCGCCGGAGTTGATGGTGAAGATCCCGGTGCTTTGGGAGACTACGGTCGCGGAAGTAAAGTTCCCAGCGACGCCATTAAATGTGACGCGCAGGCTGATCGCCCCTAATGGCGCGTTGGACGGCATAATCGCGTTGATTTGATCCTGCCGGACATAAATCGGGATGGCCGGTACACACGCCGATTCCTGGCAAACGTCGAGCCCTACGCCGGCCAGCGTATTGCCCAGCGGGAACGCGCTTACTTGCGCGCCGGCGGCCGGTCCCATCGCGCGCCCGAACACGCTAAAGATGGATCCGCGCGCAATTTGTCCGTTGGGCAAACCGGAGGGAACGTAGCTCGCGGCGTTCGCAACACCGCGGTAGTAAATGAAAGGCTGGCCAGGGGCGCACGCAACCAGGGCCAAGCCAAACAGAAGCAGGCGAAGCATCACCGTACTCTATCACCAGGCGTCGACTGCTTCAACAATCTACGACTGCTAATCGATTCGAACGGATCGCGGCCGAAACTTCACTCCGGACACAGTATTCGGGTCGCCGACCGGATTGGGAACCTTGGATTTCAGCCAGCAGCGCCCGCGCGGTCCTTGAACACCCCTGCGCACATAGGTCCAAGCCGCGCACTGCTGATCCTGGCCGCAGGCGCTCTCGCACGTTTTCCACGAGTCCATGTCGAAATTCTTGTAGTCTAATCCCGGACGATTGGTTTTATCTTCCGCCTTCAGGTCGCGCGCTGACATATTTTCCCGTGAGCCGGAGTTGCAACAATTATCGCGAACCAAAGTCGGCACTCTGTGTTTGAGCCAGCAATGGCCCGTTGTTCCCTGAATGCCAGGCTTGACCCACGTCCAGGCTTGGCATCGAGAGTCGCCACCGCATGAGTTTCTGCAGACGAACTGCGAATCGGCATTGAAGTTGGCGTAGTCGGAGCCGGGCAAATTGAAACCATCGACTGAGGAAGCTGGCAAGGAAAACAGCAGCGTCGCCGCTGAAAGAAGGTAAAGGCGCATAGTGAATCTCCTCCGATAGAGTAGTGATGGGAAAATTTCAAGCGTTACAGGAACAGTTGTGATAACGTGAGCCCGTGATGCACATCCTCAAGAGATTCTTTGCGGGGCTCGCCCTGCTGTCACTCGTCTACGCGCAGCGTCCGCCGGAGACTCCCGCCTGGGCGCCAAAACCCTCCGAGCTGCCGAAGTACGTGGCGCCCCATAAACCTCACACAAAGTTGTCGGATCTTGTGGCGAAGCACAAGGGAGAGAAGAACTGGCGGGAGGTAATCGTTAGCGACGACTATCTGCACGCCGAATACATCTATTCCCAGCCCGGTTCAAAAGTCGGCAAGCGCTTCCATCCGGATACACGGGAGTGGTGGATTGTTATAGATGGCCAGATCCGCTTCGATATCGAGGGGCAAGAGCCCTTCGTTGCGCCCAAGGGCGGAATGGTTCAGGTCCCCATGACCACGATCTATTCCATGGAAACCGTCGGCGATCAGCCGTCGCTTCGCTTCGAGGTGAACATCGCCAGAGCCAAGGTGCTCTATCCACAAACGGAAGAGCCGCCGAAG
>Ga0075421_100005014_pt1 | contig 15968 bp, 10 predicted proteins | sample SoiMetdeltSBSDD5_FD_75292 | JGI IMG/M metagenome (GOLD analysis project Ga0075421, IMG submission 75292) | Bulk soil microbial communities from a Populus tree surrounding site in Tennessee, USA - Soil MetaG P. deltoides SBSDD5 | ecosystem: Environmental > Terrestrial > Soil > Tree plantation...
TCATCGACCGTCGGGGAACGGGTGCCTCAGCCGATCTTGCGGGCGAACGTCATGAAAATGTCACCGAGATCGACGGCGACCAGCCGGTCGCCCTGACGCGTCTGGCGGACGGCCCAATCGAGCACCTGGTAGAGCGGCTTGCAGTACGGCTCGATCCGCGAGACGAGGTACGAGAGGCGCACGACCCGCCGGTGCGGCGTCATCTCGACGACGCGGTAGCCGGCCTTGGTCAGCATGTTGTGCAGCGTCCGCCGCGAGAAGTAGACCAGGTGCATCTGCATGTACCACGGCCAGCGGCGGCCGGCCAGGCGCGGGAACAACGCATCGACGTTCATCGTCGAGACGGCCAGCAGCCCGTCCGGCCGAAGGATCCGGTGCATCCGCTTCAGTTCGGCGAGCGGGTCCGAGAGGTGCTCGACGACGTCCCACATCGTGACGACGTCAAACGACTCGTCCTCGAAGTGGACCGACTCCAGGGTGCCGTGCCGGACGTCCAGGCCCTTCGCCCGCGCCCGCTCGACGGAGTAGCGCGACGGCTCGACCCCCGAGACGTGCCAGCCCCGCTCGCGGGCGACCTCCAGGAAGATGCCGAGGTGGCAGCCGACGTCCAGGATGCGGCCGCCGCGCTCGTGCTTCTCGACGGCGGCGAGGTCGCGGCTGAACGTCTCGATACGCCCGGCTCGCTCCTCCTCGTACCGCTGATCCACGACGCCGTCGTAGGCGTCGATGATCTCGTCGACCGACGGGATCGGGCTCTGGTAGACCAGGTCGCACCGCTTGCACTTCACGATCGGGCCGCACATCCCGTACGCGGTGCTGGTGCAGGTGTACAGGTCCGAGGCCGGCCCGTGGCCGTTCCGACGCTCGGCCGCGGGGTAGACCTCCAGGGCGTCCCAGCTCCCGCAGAGGTTGCAGGGCACGCTTTCGAGAGTCTCGGGGAGAAGGATCTCTAGCTCTGCCGACATCGCACCTTCATCGGCCGCGGCTCTTCAGTCTCGACGCCTGAGCCGTCGGTCCATGGGTGAGACCATGGGTCATCACGCGGCCGGGCTCTGGCAAGAACCGTACCGAATTGATGACCTTCCAGGAAAGCGGCCGACCTGGCGTCGGCAGGTCGACCACGGGATGCGTACCGGCGGCACGGTGCCGTGCTGCGCCGGACGGACCGTCAGGAAGATGAGGAACGCATCGCCGGCTAAAGGGTACGGGGTTTCCGCCAGAACGTCAACAGCGGAGTAGCGAGGAGACAGGAGTCAGGAGGAGGAGTTCTCTCCTAACTCCTGTCTCCTGTCTCCTGACTACTCGTGGATCACCAGCGGCGTGCCGACCGTCGCGAACTTCCAGAACCAGGCCGCGTCCGCCGGTGCCATCCCGATGCAGCCGTGGCTGCCGGGCATCCCGAACGTCGCCGGTCGGCGCCAGTAGTTTTCGTGAATCGCGGCACCGTCGGCGGTGAAGTACTGGACGTAGCGGACGTTCTCGACCTTGTAGCTGGCGCCGGCGCCGTTCGGGCCCTGGCCGACCAGCGTGGCGCTGTCCATCGTGTCCTTCTCGACGCGCCGCTGCACGGGAAAGACGCCGATCGGGGTCTCCCAGCCGGGCCGGCCCGTGGAGATCAGCGCCGTGCGCACGGCCGTCCTGCCCTCGTAGGCGGTCGCGATCTGCTGCGTCAGGTTGACGTCGACCCACCGCCCCTCGGTCGGCGCATCGGTCGGCAGCGGCGGCGCATCCGCGACCGGGTTCCGCCTGAGCGAGGTCGAGAAGACGTAGGTGCCGTCGGACAACTCGGCCCAGGTGTCGTTGTGGGACTCGACTTCCTCGCCCGAGACCCAGGCGACGACCTCGACGGGCGTCCCGGCCTTCAGCTGGCCGACCGGGGGCTGCGACCGATTCGGCGCCGCGCGACGGTTCACGTCCTGACCGGCGATGCCGCGCCAGGTCATGCCCTCGGGCACGGTCGGCGCGACGGGCCGGCCAAAGGTGGCGCCCAGGTCCGTCATCACGTCGGACCGTGCCGGCTGCTGTTGGACGGGCGGCGAGGAGGCGGCGGCGCTCAGGGCGGGTGCGACGATCGTGGTCGGACCGGCGCTTGGCTGCTGGTCGGCGTAGGCAACGGATGCAGACATTGCTGCTTCCCATGACTTTGTGAGCGGCTTGAGCAGCGCCTGGGCCGAGACAATGGTCAGCGCGCCGACAAGCAGGTGGAGAAGTACGTGGGGTGTCACACCGGTGCGTCGGGCGCGGCGACGATTCGGGAAGGCCTGAAGGCGGCGCTTGCGGGCGGCTGCGTGACGGTGACAGTGGGACGTGACGTTCATGGCGTGTCTTGCTCGGTCCTGGGATCTGCCTGTCTAGAAGCAGTTCCTGTACCCAGCGTAGCGCCGCTCGGCTGACCGATCTGTCACCCACGAAAAGGCAAAACTGTAAAGCTGAGAACATCTCCGGCCGGCGTCCTTGGGGACGTGCCCGGAGGCGACACACATCCCGAACGTCAAGCGGCGCGCGCCGCAATCAATCGGCACCGTGGGGCGCGAAGAGAATCCGCCTGAACTCGGTGGAATGCGCTCAGCGGCAGGAAGCTCCGGCCGAGCGGAGCCTACTCCGGAGCGCGCGCGGCTTCGGTGCCGACCGCGTCCGGGCCTTCGCCCGTCACCGCGATGGCACGTGCCTTCACCAGCTCTTCCTGATACCGTTGCTGCCCGACGAAGAAGCCGACGCGAGCGGAGACCTGGCGGATGCTGTCGCGGACGGTCAGGTTGAGGGCGTCGATTTCGAGGATGACTTTCTGGAGGTCGGTAAGCTCATCTGCCATAGCCATCGGATGATAACGGCCCCGTGGCTGCTCGTCCAGAGCCGCGAGCGACGCCGCTACCGACGGGCAGTCGCCGGGTTGGCCGGGCGGCGGCCGAAGCTCATCCGACGGACCGCCACGTCCAGCGGGAACAACAGGAGCGCCGCCAGCGCGAACCACCACCAGATCGGCGTCGGCTTCTCGCCGTTGACGCGATTGGCGCGATCGAACGCCTCGGCCGGGTTTGCGATCTCGCGTCCGCCCGTCCGGGCCGCCAGCCGCTCCAGGAGCGCCGTGTTGATGCCGACCGAGCGCTGCTCGGCGCCGCCGTGGACGGTGAAGCCGAGCGTCTCCTCGCGGGCTGCCTGTCCGCCCTCGTACTGGACGAAGCGCGCCTGGTACGCGCCCGGCGTCCCGATCGTCGTCGCCAGCGAGTACGTGCCCGGGGCGGTCTGAGGCAACTGCAGCTCGCGGGCATTGCCGTCCGGCGCCACGATCGTCACCCGCGTGTCGAGCAGGTCGCCGAACCGGCCGTCCGGTCGGACGCTCTGGGCACGGAGCGTCACCTGATCGCCCACGACCTCGGCCTGGACCGGGAACGTCGCGCGGGTCGGCTCCGGGAAGGTCCAGCGGACGGCCTGCTGCCAGAAGCGCTCGGCCTCCGGCCAGCTCCGCCACTCGTCGGTCCATGGTCCGGTCGTGTCCGAGGTCCAGGCGACCACCCGTCCGAGGCCCTGCTGCCAGTGCGCCAGCAGCGGGTCGCCCTTGTCCGAGGTCAGCGCCGTCACGGCGCGCGGGCGGGCCGCCGTCGTGACGTAGCCGCCGAGCGTCGGCAGCGTCGAGCCGGTCAGGCCGAGCATGATCGGGCTCGGGGCCGTCACCTGTGGCAGCACCCGCCCCTCGACCATCGAGCTGCGGGTCGCGATGGTCGTCTCGCGCGATGTGATGCGCGGCACGTCGGACGAGCGCTCGGTGAAGTAGTAGCGGCCCGATCCCATCTGCGCCAGCGCCGTCAGGAGCTTCGTGTCGGAGTCGCTGCCGACCGCGATCGTCGAGAGCGTGATGCTCTCGGCCTGCATCTTCGAGACGAGGGTCGGGTAGTCGGCGTCGAACGACTGGCCGTCGGTCAGCAGGATGATGTGCTTCAGGCGGGCGTCGGCGGCGGACGCGGCCTTGTACGCCTCCTCCAGCGCCGGGTAGATGCTGGTGCCGCCGTCCGCCTTGATCCGGCCGATCTGGGCCTGGGCGTTCGAGATGTCGTTGCCGCTGGTGATGACCTGGGGCTTCACCACCCAGGCGTGGCGGCTGTCGAAGCCGAGCACCCCGAGCGTATCCTTCGGCCGGAGCGCCTCGACGGAGCGGATCGCCGCCTCGCGGGCCATCGCCATCTTCGAGACGTCGCTACGGTACAGGTCCATGCTGCCCGACTTGTCCATCACGATGAACAGCGCAATCGTCCCCTCGTCGCGGCGCGGCGGCGGGGCCGGCGAGACCGGCAGCATCGCGTCGAGCACGCTGCCCTGGTACGCTCCGAGCGCGTAGCTGGTGTTGCCGCCGGCCACAAAGAGGCCGCGCCCCATGTCCTGGACATACCGTTCGAGAGTGCGCTGCTGATCGAGGGTGAGCTGGGTCGCCGCCACGTTCGCCATCGCCACGCCATCGAACCGGTCGAGCTGTTCCGGCCGAGCGGGGACCACGCTCGGGGGCTGGACCTCGACCTCCATGCCGGTCCCGCGCAACGCCTCGGCCAGCGCGCCGCCGGCGCCCGGCTGCCCTTCGAGGACCAGGATCTGGCCGGGCGCCTTGACCACCGTGACGGCCTCGCCGACGTTGTTGTCGGCGCGGGTGTCCGTCTCGGGAGCGAGCTCTGCCCGGATCAGTCGGGCGCCGCCGGACCGGGCCCGCACCGGCAGCGTCAGGCGGCTGGTGCCGGCCGCGACCTCCACCTGCTCGGCGGCCGCCTCGCGCCCGTCGATCGAGAGCTTGATGCCGGCCTTCGAGGCGACGGTACTGTCGACCACCACGACCGCCTCGAACATGGCGCCCTCCCGGGTGAACCCGGGCACCTCGACCGAGCGGACGGCGACCTCCGGGGCGCCGGCGGCGGCCTGCAAGCCGGCGTAGGCGATCTCCAGCCCGGTCCGCGACGAGTCGAGGGCCGCCCGCTCGGCGTCGCCCAGATTCTCCCAACCGTCGGTCACGACGACGACCCGCCGCTCGCCGGTCGGCGGCAAGAGGTCGCCGGCCAGACGGATGGCGCTCTCGAGATTCGTCGCGGTCCCGTCGATCGGCTGCTCGCCGGTTCCGGGCCGGTCGGTCACCGCCTGGCGTCCGAAGCGGACCATCGTGACGTTGTCGTCGGGCCGGGCCTCGGACATGGCGCCCTGGAGCCACTGGTCGGCGGCGGCGCGGATCGGCCCGCTCATGCTCTCGGAGCGATCGACGACCAGTGCGACGGTCAGGTGCTCGTCCGGGTCCCAGAACGTCGGGCGGGCCTGCGCGATGATCAGCAGGCAGAGGACCAGCGTCCGCAGCACAATCGCCGCGCCACGGCGCCACGCCGCGGCGCGCCGCAGCCAGCCGCCCGCCAGCAGCAGGATGAATGGGACCAGCACCAGCGCCGCGAGCCAGTACGGCTGCTCGAATGAGAACCTCACCGACTCACCCTCGTCGTCCGAATCGCCACCACTCGAAGACGAGCAGCAGCAGCGCGCCGCCTACCAGGAACGGCCAGACCTCCAGCGGGGTGACGATCTGGTCGTCGCCCGGCTTCGTCGGGACCGTGACCGCCTGGCGCTGGCGCGGCGCGATCGACGATTCGGCGTCGTCAGCCACGTTCACCGCGAAGATCCTCGGCTCGCCGGCGGCGGCGCCCGTCTCGCGAATCACGTACCGGCCCGGCAGCTCGATCTCGTCCAGCCTGACGGAGCCCTGCTCCTGCGCGAGGCGTCGCTGCTCGCCGGACGGCGTCTCCAGCGTGATGCCGGTGACGCCCGGCGCGACCGGCAGGCTGACTGTGCGTCCGGGCACCAGCGAGGGTGCGAGATCCCCGCCGCCCAGGAAGGAGACGGCGTTCGCCACCAGCAGCGGGAAGGCGATCATCCGGTCGATGCCTGAGCCGGACGGCTCGAAGCCGAGGCCGATCACCGACCGGCCGGCCTCGCGGCCCTCCAGGATCAGCGGGCCGCCGGGCGCCTCCGCCACGACCCTCGCCCAGGGCGGCGTCTGGAACGGCGTTGCCTTCGCCAGCCGCACGGCCGACAGGTCGATCGCCTGGAGCAGCGGGTGGCGCGGGTCGAAGTCGCTGAACTGGACGCCCTGGATCTCGGACCGGATCGGCAGGAGCGTCTGGTCGGGCGGCGGGTTGACGACGATCAACTGGCCGCTCGGGAGGGTCGGCGGGACGACCCCGTCCAGCACCACGATCTCGGCGCCAGAGCCGTCGTACCGCTCGGGCGAGACAGTGTCCACCCTGAGGTCGGGGATCGCCTTGAGGGCGCGCTCCAACGCCTCGGGACGGCGGGTCACCAGCAGGACGCGCCGCACGAACCCGATGTCGACGCTGACCTCGGCGAAGTCGTCGGCCGGGAGGGCGTCGCCGCCGGCCAGCTTGACGGCCACGCGCCGGACACCGGCCGGCACCTCGAAAGCGGCGACGGTCTGGCCCTTCGCCGCGAGGTCGACGTCGCGGCGGTCGCTCAGGACGTCGTCGACGAACAGGCTCAGGCCGACCCTGGCCGGCTGGTCCCCGTAGTTGGCCAGCCGCGCGACGGCGCTCTGGGTACCGGGACCGCCCGGCTGCCGTGCGACGCTGAGGCCGGTCACCGCTCGGTTCGCGGTCTCGCGGCCGACGATCTCGAAGCGGGTGGTGACGCCGAGCGTCGAGAGATCGCCCGGATCGGTGAAGGCGCCGTCCGAGTAGACCACGATCTCGGCGGCGCGGTCCTGCTGGCGGCGGGCCAGGTCGGACGCCACGAACAGCGCCTCGCGCATGGCGGTCGTGCCGCCGCCGGGCCGCACCTCGCCGAGGGCACCTTGCGCGGCGATCGAGTCGACGGCCGTGGCGACGGGGCGCGGCCGAGGGCCGGCCCGGACGATCGTCGCGACGTCGGTCGGCGAGAGGGTCGCCAGGAGCAGGCGGACACGGCGCACCGCCTCGTCGAAGCGGGTCGGGCGCTCGTCGGTCGCCAGCATGCTGCCCGAGGCGTCCAGAACGACCACGACATGCCGGCCCGGCGGGGTCGTCAGGCGCGGCATCGAGAGCGCGAACGCGGCCGCGGCGATCGCCAGGATCTGGAGGAACAGCACCAGCGTCGGGCGGGGCGGGCGCCAGCGCCGGGCGACCTCGGGATCGCGGCCAAGCTCGCGCCAGAGGAAGGCGCTGGGTACGAGCTGCCGGTTCGCCGCCGCGCGCAGCAGGTGCAGGATGACGACGACCGGGATCAAGCCGAGGAGCCAGAGCGCGTCTGGCTGCTGGTAGGTCATCGTCTGGCAGGACTCCTCGCCACCAGCAGCGACCAGTCCCACGAGCCGGGAGCGATTGGAGCGGAGCCGGCGATGGTCGGCAAGGCCTGAGGGTCCTTCGGAACGTGTCTCAGACTGTACCAGACAGTCCGGCCCGGACGGTCGCTTTACGTTGAGATCATCCCATTTCTCGCGACGGCCGCGCCGTTCTTCGAGCCGTTCGTGACGCTTTCGTTCGGCAGCTTCAAGGAGACGACCGTGCTCACGCCCATCGTGTCCATCGAGATGCCGTAGAGCGCCTGCGCCGACTCCATCGTGGCCCGGTTGTGCGAGACGACAACGAACTGGGTCCGGTCGCTCAGCTCCGCGAGCACCGAGGTGAAGCGGCGCACGTTCGACTCGTCCAGCGCGGCGTCTACTTCGTCAAGGACGCAGAACGGGGCCGGGTTGGTCTTCAGCAGCGCGAAGATCAGGGCGACCATCGTCAGCGCTCGCTCGCCGCCCGAGAGGCTCACCAGCGGCTGGAGGCGCTTACCGGGCGGACGGGCCACGATGTCGACGCCACTCTCCAGCACCTCCTCGGGGCGGCTCAGGACCAGCTCGGCGTGGCCGCCGGCGAACAGGCGCGCGAAGTACTCGCCGAAGGCGGCGTTGACGTTGGCGAACGCCGTGTCGAACGCCTCGCGCATCAGTCCGGTCAGCTCTTCCATGACGCGCAGCAGCTCGCCACCGGCCAGTTCGAGATCGGCGACCTGCTCGACCAGGAAGCGATGGCGCTCACTCAGCTCGCGGAACTCGGCCAGGGTCGCCTCGCCGACGTCGCCGATGGCGCGCAGCTCGCGCCGGAGGACGCCCATCCGACGCCGTGCGGCCTCCGGATCGAACGGCGGGCCGGGCTCGTCGTCGACCGTCTGATCCTCGGCGGTCGGCTCATCGCCAAGGTCGAGACGCAGCTGGACTTCGCCGTCGGCGCCCGCCAGGTCGTCGACGTACTCCTGGGCCTCGCGCCGGACACGCTCCAGCCGGTCGGCTGCGCGACTCTCGGCAATGGCCGTCGCCTCCAGCACGGTGCGGCCGGACCGCGCGACGGCCCGCAGCTCGGACGCCCGCTGCTCGATCGCCTCGCGCTTCGCGCGGGCCTGCTGGCGGGCCTCGCGGGCGGCGGCGAGAGATTCGACCAGCGGCGGGACGGCGGACTCGGCCCGCTGGAGGGTGCCGCGCAGCCCCTCGGAAACGCCTTCGAGATCGCCGCGTCGGCCGCGCTCGGACTCGGCGCGGCGCTCGCTCTCGGTTACAGCACGGAGCGCAGATTCGAGGTCGGCGCCGAGCCGGGAGAGCAGCGCCTCGACACCCTGGATCTCGGCGCGGCGGCGCGCCAGGTCGGCCTGAAGGTTCGCGCGGGCCGCCCGGCCCTCGGCGAGGCGCTCCGACAGGCCGACCTGCCGGCCTTCGGCCTCGCGCAGCGCCTCCAGGCCAGCGAATCGGCGGCGGTCGGTCTCCTCCAGGTGCGTGTCGGCGCGTTCGCGCTGGGCGCGGGCCCGCTGGAGGTCTGTCTCCAGGGTCGGGCCGGCCGCCTGGGCATCCCTGAGCTCCCGTTCCAGCCGCGAGGCCTGGGCGGCAGCCGCCTGGGCCTCCAGGGCGGCCTTACGGTCGGCCGACTCGGCGGCGGCGAGGGCGTCGCGGACGGAGCGCTCGTCGGCGGCGAGCTGTCTGAGACCGGCATCGGCCTCGGCGAGCTGCTGCTCGATCTCCTGCAGCCTCGCCGCGACCGACGCCATCCTTCCGTCGATCTCGGCGAGCTCGGCGCGTCGGCGGACCAGCCGCTCGGCCTGGCGGTCGCGGCCGGCCCACCACTCGCCGGTCCAGCGGAGGAGGACGCCGTCGAGGGTGGCGACCTGCCAGCCGGCGGGGGCCGAGGCGAGACGACTCGCGGCCTCGCGGGCGAGGTCGAGTGTGGCGACGACGACGGTGGAGCCGAGAACGCGCTGGACAAGCGACTCCAGCTCCGGGGGCGCCTCGACGAGCTCGTCGGCGAACCCGAGGATTTCGAGGCCGTCGAGCAGCGAACGAAGGGTATCCCCCACCCCAACCCCTCCCATGGGGCCCCCTACCCCCACGGCGTGCGCGAAGGAGGGGCTTATCTTCCCCCCCTCCCCCGCGCACGGGGGATAATGTCGGCGAAGCCGATATTCGCGCCGCGCAGCGGGCTGGGGGGTAGGGGACTCCACGAGCCCAGTTCGGTCGAGGTCGCGCTGGCGGATCAGGTGGACGGCGGCGTCGGGACCGGAGCACTCCGCCAGGACGACGATCTGCGCACGCTCGCCGAGCGCTGCCCCGATGGCCGCCCGGTAGCGCTCGGGAACGGTCAGCTCACCACCGAGCAGGCCGCGCGCGGCGACGGCATCCGACTTGAGGAGCACGTCGCGGCCCGAGCCCTTCTGGCTGCCGCCGCTCTCCTCGGCGGCCTGCCGCGCGATCTCCAGGCGCTGGCGGTCCCCCGACAGCCGGTGCTGCTCGGCGCGCAGCCGGTCGACGCGCTGGCGGCCCTCCTCGCGGCGCTCCAGCAACGCCTCGCGGGCGCGGCGGGCGTCGGTCAGGGCGGAGGCGGCGCTGAGCGCGGCGGCAGCGCGAGCGGCGGCCTCGGTGCGCGCCCGTTCAAGGTCGCGGATCAGCCTTTCGAGATCCTCGGCGAGGCGGACCTGGCGGCGCTCCAGCCGCTCGATCCGACCGCGGGCCTCTTCGGCGGCCGACGCGGCGCTCCGAAGCTCGCCGTCCAGGGCGGCAAGCCGACGGCGGGCGGCCGCTAGCTCGCCCTCGACGCGGCGCGCCTCCTCCTCCTCGGCGCGGCCGGCCTCGGCGGCGGCCTGGGCGGCATGCTCGGCGTCGGTCACGGCGGCGCGGGCCGCTGCGAGCTGCTGCTGGAGCGCCGCGTGCTCGGCGGTCAGCGCCGCTTCGCGCTCGCGCTGGCGCTCGACCTCAGCCAGCAGGCGCGCTTCGGACTCGTCGGCGCCGGCCAGCCGCTCCTCGGCTCGGGCCAGGTCGCGTCCGATCCTGGCGACCTCGTCGCGGGCGGCGGCCAATCGCGGCTCGATCTCGGCGACGGTCGCCTCGGCGGCGGTCGCGGCCCGGTCGGCAGCGCGGGCGAGCGCTTCGAGGTCGCCGAGCTCGGCCTCCTGGCGCTCGGCCTGGGCGCGGGCGGCGGCGGCCTCCGCGCGGGCGCGGGCGAGTTCGGCGCGGGCGCCTGCGAGTGCGTGGCGCAGCCAGCGGCCGGCCAGGGTGCCAAGCTCGGCGCGGAGGACCTGGGCACGCTCGGCGCGCTCGGCCTGGGCGCGCAGGCGGGTGACGTGCGGCTCCAATTCGGCGATTACGGCCCGGCAGCGCAGCAGGTTCTCCTCGGTGGAAGCCAGCCGGTTGCGGGTCTCGTGAAGGCGGGTCTGGTGGCGGCGGATGTCGGCGGCGTTGTCGATGACGACCCGACGTTCCTCCGGCCGCTGAAGGATCAGCTGGTCGACCGAGCCTTGCCCGACCACCACGTACGACTCGGCGTCGAGGGCGGCGTGCAGCAGCCATTCGTGGATGTCCTTCAGCCGGACCTTCGAGCCGTTGACCAGGTACTCGGCCTCGCCGGAGCGGTAGAGCCGGCGGGTGACCCTGACCTCCTGGTAATCGAGCGGGATCCGTCCCTCGGAGTTGTCGAGGGTCAGCGAGACCTCGGCCAGGCCCAGCGGCTGCCGCCCCTGCGAGCCGACGAAGATGACGTCCTCGCCCCGCCGGCCCCGGATCGCCCGCGCGCTTTGCTCGCCGAGCGCCCAGCGGACGGCGTCGGCGACGTTGCTCTTGCCGGAGCCGTTCGGGCCGCACATCACCGAGATGCCGGGCTCGAACAGGAAGGTCGTGCGGTTAGCGAAGCTCTTGAATCCGACGAGGTCGAGGCGCTTGAGATGCATCAGGATGACGGCGCCTCGACAGGATCGGCGACGGCCTCGGCCGGGTCGCCAGCGCCATCAGTCGAGTCGGCCAGGGCCTCGGTGGGCGGCGGCAGCTCGACCGGAAGCGCCTCGATCGTCGCCAGCGCCTCGGCGGCGGCCGTCTGCTGGGCCGTCTGCTTGCTCCTCCCCTCGGCGACGGCCGTGACGCCGCCGCCGGCCGTGACCCTGATGGTGAAGATCGGGCTGTGGCCGGCGCCCGAGACGTCGAGCACCTCGTAGGTCGGCGTCACCGAGAAGCGGGCCTGGCTGACCTGCTGGAGCCGGGACTTGGCGTCGATCACCTGGCGCTGGCCGACCTGCGCGAGGTCCGGCCGGAGGAACCGCATCAGGAGCTGCTTCGCCGCGTGGAAGCCCCGGTCCACGAAGACGGCGCCCAGGACCGCCTCGAAGGCGCTGCTCAGCAGGGCGTCGCGGTTGCGGCCGTCGCCTCGAATCTCGCCGCGCCCGACCATCACGAACGCGCCGAGGTCGAGCTGGCGCGCCCAGCCGGCCAGGGACGAGGCGCGGACCAGCGCGGACCGCAGCAGCGTTAACTGGCCCTCGTCGCGATCCGGGTAGGCGCGGTAGAGCTGCTCGGAGACCAGCATCCCGAGAACCGAGTCGCCGAGGAACTCCAGCCGCTCGTTCGAGCCGAGGCCGCTCTCGCCGAGATCGTTGGTGAGCGACTTGTGGATCACGGCCTGGCGCAGCAGCGTCCGGTCTTTGAACGTCACGCCCAGCCGGCGCTCCAGCTCGTCCAGGTCGGGCTCGGGCGGGCGGACGGCCTCCAGGTCAGACATCGCTGACCCCGGTGAAGCGGAAGGCGTCGAGTCGCATGGCCGGAGCGAGCACCGCGCCGCCCCAACCTTCGATCAGACGGCGCTCGGCGCCGAGGGCCCGGAGGCCGCTCCACGCTTCGAGGACGCCCTGGGTGAAGCGGAGGTTCTTGACCGGGCGGGTGACCTCGCCGCGCTCGATCAGGAACGTGCCGTCCTTGGTGAGCCCGGTCAGCACCGCCCGGTCCGACTTGACGACGTTGACGTAGTTGAACCGAGTGACCCAGAGGCCGCGCTCGATCCCCTTCGCCAGCTCGGCGGGCGGCGTATCGCCGGCGGCCATCGACAGGTGCGAGGGGAACGGCCCGAACGTGCTCGGGGCGGGGAGGCCGTGGCCGGTCGACGGGCGGCCCTCGCGGGCGGCCGACTTCGTGTCGTAGACGACGCCGGCCGCGACGCCGTCCTCGATCAGGGCGACGCGCTGCTTCGGGACGCCCTCGTAGTCGAAGCTGGCCGGCAGGCCCAGGGGGTTGCGCCCATCGTCCGAGACCGAGATGCGCGGGTCGACGATCCGCTGGCCGAGCCGGCCGCGCAGGAAGCTGGTGCCCTCCTGGAGGGCGAGCGCCCCGAACCCCATGTAGGCGAGGTACATCAGCATCTCGCCGACGGCGTACGCTTCCAGGACGACCGGGTATTCGCCGGGCTCGAAGCGCTCGGCGCCGCGGCTGCGGACCGCCTTGTCGACCGCCTCGCGACCGAGCGCCTCGGCGTCGATGGAGTCAATGTCGCGGGCGGTCCGCTCGGCGTAGCCCGAGCCCTCGTCGTCAAGGATCACGGTCAGGAGGCTGGAGGCCGATCGCAGCTCGTGGCGACGGACGCCGCGCGAGTTGGCGATGCCGATCTCGGTCGTCTCGGTCGAGCAGGCGCCGGACGCCTTCAGGCCGTGCTCGACGGCGAGGGCGCAGATCGGCCGGACCATCCGGGCGCGCTGCTCGGGCGTGCAGTCGGCGGTCGCCTGGCTGAAGCTCGGGACCGGTTCGGCGGGGAGCGGCCCGGGCAGGTCCGGCAGCCCCGGGTCCTCCGGCTGGCGCTTCGCGGCCTCGACGGCGCGCTCGACGACCCGAGCCAGCGCCGCGTCCGAGAGGTCGTTGGTGGTGGCGACGCCCGCGCGCCTGCCGACGATGGCCCGGACTCGGACCTGGACGTTCCGCTCGGCGACGTTCTGGTGGATGCCAGAGTTGGCGAAGCGGGTCAGCGCCGAGTCGACGCCGATGACGACCACCTCGGTCTGATCGGCCCTCGACGCGTCGAGCGCCCGATCGGCCAGGCTTTCGAAGCGCGCACGCCCGAGTAGCTCGTCCATCGGGGCCGGCTACCGCATCACGCCGATCTGGACGCCGCGCACCCGGATCGCGGCGGCGCCGTGCCCGACGTGCATCGCCTGGGACGGCTGGCCCTTGCCGCAGTTGGGCGTGCCCCAGACCGTCCACTCCTTGCAGACGGCGTCGCAGGCGCCCCAGAAGCGGGGGGTGATGCCGGTGTAGGTGGCGTTCTTGAGCATCGCGCCGAGCTTGCCGTGCTTGATCTCCCAGCCGATCTCGGTGCCGAACTGGAAGTTGAGGCGGACGTCGTCGATGCTCCAGCTCCGGTTGGTCTGGAGGAAGACGCCGTCGTCGGTGTCGGCGATCAGGTCTTCGAGCGACCAGTCGCCGGGTTCCAGGTTGATGTTGGTCATCCGGATCAGCGGGATCCGACTCCAGCCGTCCGCACGCATCGTGCCGTTGCTCGATTCGCCGAGCCTCGCGGCCGTCTCGCGCGAGGTCAGGTAGTTCTTGAAGATGCCCCGGTCCACGATGATGGTGCGCCGGGCCGGGACGCCCTCGTCGTCGAAGCCGAACGTGCCGAGCGCACCGGGGATCGTGGCGTCGGCGGCGATCGTGACGTGGTCCGAGCCGTAGCGGTACGTCCCGCGCTTGTCGAGGGTCAGGAAGCTGGTGCCGGCGTAGCTGGCCTCGGTGCCGAAGACCCGGTCCAGCTCGATCGGGTGGCCGCATGACTCGTGCACCTGGAGGGCGGCCTGGCTCGAATCGAGGATCACGGTCGTCACGCCGTCGGGGCACGGCTTCGCGGTCAGCAGCTTGACGGCCTCCTCGGCGGTCCGGCCGGCGTTCTCGGCCAGCTTCATGGACTGGAAGTACTCGTAGCCGGCCGTCGAGTGCTGGCGGCCGAAGCTGTTGGGGAACGACCGGCGCTGGGCGTCGTCCTCGCCGACCGCCAACGCCTCGATGCCGGCCCCGGTCTCGACCAGGGTCTGCTCGACGTAGCTGCCCTCCGTCGAGGCGAAGACCTTGCGAAGGCGCTGGCACTCGAAGGAGCCCTCGGAGACGGCGATCCCGCGCACGGCCCGCATCGCGGCGTCGGCCTCCATCAGGACGGCCAGCTTGTCGTCGACGGCGACGGCGAACGGGTCGATCTGGACGGGCGTGCTGTACGCTCCCACCGAGCGGATCGACTCGCCGAGGTCGACGGGCTCGGCGAGGACGAGGGCGCTGGCTCGTGCGATCTCGACGGCGCGGTGGGCGACGCGCTCGATCTCGCGCGCCTCGAGCCTGGAGGACGACGCGAAGCCCCAGGCGCCCCCCACGACGACGCGGACGCCGAACCCCTGGCTCTCGTCATCGAGGAGGCCGTCGGGCCGGCCGTTCTTGACCGAGACGACCTGGCGCTCGAACCGCTCGATGCGGACGTCGGCGTACGTCGCGCCGGCCGCCGACGCGGCGCCAAGGGCACGGTCGGTCAGGTCGCGCATCGGGGGTCACCGTCGAGGCTGGTCATGCTGGGGGCCATTCCCCGTGAGTGTAGGGGTGCCTCCGAGCGCCATACAAGAGGGGAACGGGCAGAAAGGCCCCCTTCCGGCCCTCGCCCTGCGAGAGGGAGGGAGCCAGGGAAGGGGGTCAGGAGGACGGGGCCGGACGCTACGGGGACGCGGACGGCTTCGCGGCCGGGCTCGGCGACGGGCTGGCAGCCGGGCTCGCCGCGGGACTGGCGGCCGGGCTCGCGGCCGGACTGGCGGCCGGCGACGCCGCGGTGGTCGGCTTCAGCGCCGGGGTCGGCAACGGCGTGTTGGCGGGCGGGCTGGGGGCAGCCGAACAGGCACTGAGCACGAGGAGACCGGCGGCGGCAGCCACCAGCAGGCTGTGCCGTGCGAGCCGGGCCTTTCGAGACACGGCCGACTGGTCTAGCGAGCAGAACACGACTCTCAATCCTCCACAGATGAGCCTCACCACGTCCCGACACGGGGCTCCCAGCGCGGCGAGCAACCGAATCGTTAAGGCGCGCGCCGAATACTACATGATTTGCGGGGAACTTGGAGCGATCCGGGTCAGGCGTGTCGGGCTGCCCGCCGCGCACGTCCCATGCCAGCGGCCAGGTCGATCGCGACGACCATGTTGACGCTCTGGGCCGTGCCGGTCCCGGCGATGTCAAAGGCGGTGCCGTGATCCACCGAGGTGCGGATAATCGGCAGGCCGAGCGTGACGTTGACGGTGTCGTCGAAGCCGGCCAGCTTCGATGGGATGTGGCCCTGGTCGTGGTACATCGCCACGACGGCGTCGAAGTCGCCCTTGAGGGCCCGCAGGAAGACGGTGTCGCCGGGGATCGGGCCGTAGGCGTCGATGCCCTCCTGCTGGAGGAGCGCGGCGGCCGGCCGAATCTCGCGCTCGTCCTCCGGGCCGAACAGGCCGTTCTCGCCGGCGTGGGGGTTGATGCCAGCCAGGGCGATCTTCGGCGGGCGGTCGACCAGGGGCGCGACGGCCTCGGCGGTCAGCCGGGCGACGCGGACGACACGATCGGTGGTGACGGAGGCGACGGCCTCGATCATCGAGCAGTGGGTCGAGACGTGGGAGACGCGCAGGCGCGGCGAGGCGAGTAGCATCGTGATGTCGTCCTCGCCGATGTCGCAGAGGTGGG
>Ga0075421_100005016_pt1 | contig 15967 bp, 13 predicted proteins | sample SoiMetdeltSBSDD5_FD_75292 | JGI IMG/M metagenome (GOLD analysis project Ga0075421, IMG submission 75292) | Bulk soil microbial communities from a Populus tree surrounding site in Tennessee, USA - Soil MetaG P. deltoides SBSDD5 | ecosystem: Environmental > Terrestrial > Soil > Tree plantation...
GACCAAACCAGCGCCTCCCGTCCCGAAGTACTTGGCAGACGCGCAAGCGGGATGCCTGATCACCGTGCAACTCGCCGAGCGAGTCCCATGTGAGGAATGGCGACTCGTGACTCGCGAACTGCACGATAAGCGTGCCGACGCCGAGTTCCATCAGTTGGGTCAGCGCCTGAATGTTCCAGAAAATGAAATACAGGCCCTGCTCACCAACCGGTCGTCTCGTCGCGACAAGCCAGAGCGTGACCGGAGCCGCGAGCAACAATGCCAGCCGGGTCGACATCACGAGCGCGACCGCAGGGTCGAGACGCAGACTCGGTTTAGACAACCATGGGACAGTCATCGACCGAATCAGAACGCCAGGAGCGAGCGTTGCGACTCAATCGATCTCGTAAAGCGTGATGATCTCACGGTTCGGTCCAAGAGTGTCGCGAATCTGGCGAGCGATCTCGGTCTGAAAGACCCTCGACACGATCAGGATCGGCTCACTGCGATCGCGGAGGGCGATTGGTGCGACAATTGGTCGGCCCGCGACGGTCTTTCCGTGATACTTCGCGTTAGAGTCCACGAACGCACTGATGTTGGCTTCCGGAAGGCGAGACGTTGTCAACAGCCGGGTGGTGTTCGTACCAACACCCCAGACCACGATCACGCGTCGGGAGTCGACCAATTCGTTGATCCGGTCATGAAGTCGGCGCTCTTCGGCAGTGCAGTTGTCGATGTATTGCTGCAGGGCAGGCCGGGAAAGCTCATCGAACGTGATCGGGAGTGGGCGAGTATCCCCTACCCGAAATGCCGCCGAGACGTTCGACATCGTCGTGCGGTACGCCTGGTGACGATGGTTCTGCTGCACAAACACCGGAGCGAACCCATGAACGGCGAACAGATTCGCCACCGATGTGGGCGAGAAGAAATTGATATGCTCGAGGCTGAAATCCTGGAACGGCGCGTTCGGCCAGCGCACGAACTCCAGCGCATCCGGCACCTCTACGTAAACGATTCCGCTGGGCGCCATGATGGACCGAATGCGCGTCATGGCCTCCGTCAGGTCGCGAATGTGCTCGAGGACGCCCACGAGGATGACGACGTCCATGGGATATGGCAGCGTGGGCAACTGACCGAGATGACCCTGGACGACATGGATATCGTAAAGCCGGCGCGCTGTCTGCACACAACCCGGCGACGGGTCGAGACCGGTGACATTAGGGTAACCGCGACGAGCGAGCAGGTAGAGCAATCGGCCAGACGCACATCCAATGTCAAGGATGCGAGCCTGCTCGTTAGGAATGAGCGGGGCGACGACATTGGCGATCACGTCCATCCGAGCACTGTCGTACTCGGACTCCGCGCCATCCCGCTGGTGGTACTCGTATTTGGAGACGTCGCGATAGTACTGGTCGAACCGTGCCTGGTCCGGAATTCCGTCGGCATAGGCGAAACCGCAATGCGAGCACGTCACGACGTCGTATCCCGCAATCACGCTGACTCCCTCGATCGCCTCGAAACGCTGGAAAAAAAGCGGCGACGACTCAGTCGCCGCACAGATTGGACACCCGCGTCGCGGCCGTTCGGACTGCGTCATTGCGCGCCTGTCTCCATCAGAGCGCGTTCCTTCGGAACAGCGTAGCACACGAGGTCCCAGCCCTCCTCATTGTACGGCCGCAGATAGTACGCATAGCCGTCGGCCATCGACTGAACAAGCAACGGCAGTTGCCACAGATGGTCCTGTTGATGGTAGACACACATCGCGATCACCGGACGCTCGCGTGCGATGACGTGACGGGCGCCTTCGATCGCCTCCGGCTCAGCGCCCTCGATGTCGAGCTTGAGAAAACTGAGCTGTCGGTTGGCGCAAATCTCATCTAAAGGGACGCATTCGACGTCATCCACGCGTGGCGCGTCGTTCGTCGGCACCAGCATTGCGCTGGCCGACCCACTCTCCTCAATGCGCATGCGGATGCGCGTCGAGTACGCCGCGAGTGGCAGCAAACTCACACGCTGCTTCAACTCCTCCGCAAGCCCTTCCACGTAGCGACTCAGAGACGCGTAGTTGGCAGCATCGGGTTCGAGGGCAACGTATTCCTTGAACCCACGCCCCGCGGCGAGGACACTCCTCAGGGTATCTCCGTCGAATGCGCCGGCGTCGACGAACACTTCTTCGTCGTTCGGCGCGATCAGCCCAGACACGAGATACTGCGGCTCTGGGTCGGGATGCGGAAGCCCATCAAAATCCGCGAGTAGCCGGAACCGCAGTTGCGCGACGAACTCTCGTCGCGACCGGTCGTCGCTCAGCAGTTCGAACGCGCGCCTAACGTCAGGCGCCTGATCGAGGACGCCATGCGGCAGATCCAAACAGTAATGCGGAAGCATGGCGTCGGCGTATTTCCACGCGAGAGGCGCGATCGATGTCACATATCGGCATCCGAGTTCGGAGAGCTGCTGACGGGAGTGCTCGTAGCGATGCGGGCCGCCAGCACGCCAGATCGTGACGACAAAGGTTGCCGACTTTCCGAATTGTGCAGCCGCTTTCACCGGCGACATGACTTGCACGCCATCGATCGTGGTCCCCCACAATCCCCGTGCATTATCGGAGAACGCGACAGGCGATCGTCCGATTCGTCGCAGTGCGTGCAGCGTGCGACGCCCCAGTCGTCCGGCGCCGAAGAGTACGAGGTCGCGGGTTTCCGGAGCGCTCACTGCATCGAACGCGGCCTGCTCACGATGCAGGCAATCGAGCCGCGATTCGCTCAGCAAATGGTCGAGCGCGTCAGCCTCGGGCCCACGTGGGCTCGACCGACCGCCGGCTACCAACAGGACTTGCCTCCGTCCACGATCAGGTTCGAGCCAGTCATGAACGACGATGCGTCGGAGCACAGGAATAGGATTGCCCCCTGATACTCATCTGCCCGTGCCATACGAGCCAGCGGGATTCTGTCGGCCGCGAGCGAAAGGAAGCTTCGATCTTGGCCATTCTCGATTCCTCCGACGGTTATGGAGTTCGCTCTGATTCCAGCGTTTGCCCAATACGTCGCAAGGTAGCGAGTCATGCCTATCAGGCCGCTTTTAACGACTGAGTACGAGATCGGCTTTACCGGTTGCTCGTCCTCCGCGAGTCCTTCAACGCGATACAGCCGCTGATCCGGCGCGATCACACCGTACTCCGATGCGATGTTCACTATGACGCCACCGCCGCGCTGGGCCATTTCCCGGCCAATGATCTGACTGCAGAGGAACGCACCAGTTAGCCCGACGGCGAGGTCCGCGTTCCACTGCGCGAGCGAAAACCGTTCGAGGCGCGAAAAGGCCACGGACTGTCGGTCTTCTACCTTGGGATTGTTTGCCGCGTTGTTGATCAGGATGTCCACCTTCCCATGCCGCTCCAAAATCCGCGCGAGAAGCACCTCGATGTCGTCGGGCCGCGTGATGTCAGCGGCAAATGCGCTCGCCTCGACGCCATACCGTTCGCGCACATCATTTGCGACGGCCTCGGCGGCTTCGCGTCGAATGTCGACGACTACCGGGATTCCACCCGCTGCCGCGATTGCCTCCGCGTGCTTCGGGCCCAGCAGCCCACCGCCTCCGGCGATGACCGCGGTTCTCGATGAGAGATCGAAAATGCTCGCGACGGAGAGCGCGGTTTGCTCGCCGGATCTCGTCACGCGACCACCACTACATGTCCGCCAGTCAGCGACTCCCGGACTGCGTCGCCTACGCGCATAGCGGCTATGCCATCAGCGAGATTCACGGAAGGGGCTCGTCGCGTACGGCACGCATCGAGAAAATCCACCATCTGCGCCAGGAACAGACTGTTCCGCTCGAGCGAGTCGAGGTTCATGTCCTCGAGCCTTTCGCCCAGAGCATTTGCGATCTGCAGCGAATTCGCCCGCAGGTCGAGATCCGCCGCTCCCTTGTCGCAGAGAACATGGCAGCTGCGGCGCGGTGGCCGGCGAACGTAGTCCATTTGGAGATGAACGGGGAATATCGCGTCTGCATCTCCGCACTCCATGAGGATGCTCGCCACGTCTTCGACGTCCAACTCCAGAGAGCTTAGCTGCCCTCCCACCGAAAAAAGGCGGCGAGGCATACCAAACAGCCACACGAGATAGTCTATGTCGTGAATGAGCGTCAACACAACGCCGCCACCCAGCGACCGCTGCGACGCGTAGCTACTCCGATAATCCTCGTACGGGTGAAATCCCGGGAGATACTCACCTACCTCTGCGCGCACTGCGAGCGGGCGACCCATCTGCCCGGATTGGAGCACGGACCTCAAGCGCTGCAGCGCCGGATGAAAGCGCAGTTGACTGCTGACACCAACGATCGCGCCGCGCTCCTCGGCGAGGTCCACCAAGCTGTCGATCCCGCGCATTGAATCCGAGACGGGTTTTTCGATGAACACGTCGCAACCCGCGGACAAGCACTTGATGGCCGGGCCCAGGTGATGAACCGTCGGATTGCAGATCAATGCAACCTGTGGTCGCTGGTCGAGCGCATGATCGAGCGAGTCACAAGTTTGAATGCCGTACACGTCCTCCGGCCGTTGGCCATGGTCAGCACGCAAGTCATCCGAGAGCACTGGAGCGCTTCGCTGCACTCGATAGGCGTACAGGCTTACGCGGTCGCCTAACAGCGAACGGAGGTTGCGCGCGTGCCGTTGGCCGATCGAACCGAGACCGACGATGAGCACGCGGAGCTCGCGAGTGTCGTCGGAGTCGGTGATCCGGTTGTGGATCATTCGTCGAGCGGAGGAACGATCATGTTCGCGCGAAACTCGTCGCGATCAAGGAACGGCCACAAATCCTCGAGCGGCTTCGACACCATGGAGCCATCCGGTCGACGAGCGCTCGCGAGGCTTGGCGCGCGGGGTTCTTCCGGTGGGGACATGATCTCGCACACCACCGGCCCGTCGGTCTGAAGCACCTCGCGAATCCGATCCCGCAATCCGTCGTGATTCGCGATCTGTGCGGTGGGAATGCCGTAGGCGTCTGCCACACGTCGGATGTCAGGTAGCGTCACGCCGCTGGTGGAATCCGCTCCGCAGAGCCGACCGAAATACCGAGCTTGGGACGTGCGAATGGACGCATAGCCGTCGTTGTTCAGCACGAACATCTTGATCGGCAGCCCAAGGCGTGAGACGGTTTCCAGTTCCTGGATGTTGAGCTGCATCCCGCCATCGCCATCGACGAGAATCGTTCGTCGCCGATCCGCCGCGAGGCATGCCCCGATTGCCGCAGGCAGGCCGTACCCCATGGCGCCCAAGGCGGTCGTAAGCACGATGCGCTGACGCGCCTTGGCCTCGAGTGCGAGGAGGAAGATCTCGATGCCGGCGCCGGAACTGCCGGATACGATCACCTCTCCCTCATCGGTCTCCGCGGATAACGCTTCGGCGAAGACATAGGTGCTCACACGGTCAGGCAGCGCGCGGTATTCGGGCTGAACCACTGGGTAGCGCCGTTTCCATTCGCGGCAGCGTTCCAACCACTCCGGCCGAGCGTCCGGCATCACGCCTGACAACTGCTTCAACAACTCGCACAGGAAATCGCGTGCGTCGTACTGGGCCGCCACGGCCACGTGAGGCCGCATCCGCTCGAGCTCGGCCGCATCGACATCGATCATGATTTTGTGCGCGGAGCGCGCGAACTTGTCGGGCGCGTATCCGGTAACGACAAGGTCCAGCCGAGCGCCGATCGACAGCATCCAGTCTGCATTCTGAAGGGCGAAGTTGGCCCCGCGCGGTGCCACCGGTCCTGGACGGCCGACGCAGAGCGGATGTGCGTCAGGAATCATGTCCTGGCTCAACCACGTCTTGAGCACCGGAATCCCGAGTCGCTCGATAAGTTCGGCGATCTCGTGTTGCGCGCCGGCCAAGCGAACACCGTTGCCGAACAACAGGATCGGTCGCGACGCATCACGCAAGGACCGGATCGTCTCGGCGACGATACTCGTTAGGCCCGATCGGGATGTTCCTTGATCAACCTCGGCGAGCTCGGACGGATCAAATGGACGCAGTGCCTCTTCATCGATCGTAGCACCCTGCACATCCAACGGGAGGTCGATCCACACCGGGCCGGGTCGGCCAGTTCGTGCCAGGTGAGTTGCCTTTTCGAGGTGATACCTGATCTCCATTGGATCGGTCACCGTCACAGCATATTTCGTAATTGGCGAAACAATCGCAACGATGTCGACTTCCTGGACACCGAGTTGGCGCACGCCGTACGCCGCCTTTAGGTCGGCTCGCTTGACCTGACCGGACACAAAAATGGTGGCGGTCGAGTCGAGATATGCCCCTGCAACTCCAGTAACGGCGTTCGTACCACCGGGACCGGTTGTGACTACCGCCGCGCCAAGCCCCGCGAGCTTACCATACGTCTCAGCGGCCATTGCACTCGCCTGTTCATGGAGATTGCAGACGAAGTTCAGTCCAGGACACTGCCCGACCGAATCGTTCAGGTGCATCGCACCGCCGCCGGTTACCATGAACACGTCGCGAACGCCCAGGTTCGCGATGAAGCGAACGACGTAGTCCGAAAGCTTGATCATGCTTTTATGACGGAAGCCGGCCGACCGTGGTTCGACGGTCCGTGCGCCGAAGGCAGGGAAGCACTAGCGGGATGAAGACGTGTCGACTCGGACATCGGGCATGTGCAACTCGGACGCGTAACTCACAAGTCGTCCATCGGCGTCGACTACGGGCAAGACGCGCGTGCGACCGTGCAGGCGGGAGCGGATCTCATCCGGAGACATACCAGCGCGCGCGAACGCGAATGCGCGGGTCATGATCTCGCTCACCGGCGTGTGGAGATTCGCGCCGCGAACGATCGCCGAACGGATGTCACCATCGGTGACGACGCCGCGGACCACTTTGCTTTCATCGAGGACGAATGCGATCCCCATGCGATTTCGGTCGATGGTTTGAAGGACCGCGAGCACGGTGGCATCGGTGGACACGGCTAGCGAATCGAGCTCACGACGTCCATCGCCCACAGATCCCCGAAGCAACACCTGGCCCGCCCACACAAGCTCTGTAAGTCGCTCGAGCCCGATGCGGAAGCCCCGACCGCCACGGTGGTGGCCCATCCAGACTTCCGGTACCAGGGTTGGCCTGGCGGTAAGCAACACCGGCATGATGTCGATGAAGTTGACATCTCCTTCGCCGATCTGGAGACCTTCTCCGCCGGTGCCGGCAGCGTCCGAGACATGCAGATGTCGCACGAAAGGCGTAACGCGGGCCGCGAAGTCAGCGAGACTGTCACCATTCCGGTTGCACGCTAACGCTGCGTGCGAGACGTCGAAGCAAAGCCCCAACCCGGAGAGTTGGCATAGTTCGACGGTGTCATCCGGCTCCACGAGGACGTGGCCAAACCACTTGCCCCCGAAATACCAAGGGAACGGCGGTAGATTCTCAAGCAACAGATCGGCACCGCGGTGTTCGAGCTGACGGAGTGAGTCGAGCAAGCGCTGTCTCGAGCCAGCTCGATCGTACTCACCCAGCCGCGGCGCCATGCCACCAACATGCATGACAATTTTCGGACCGCGGGCGGATGCACGGAAATGCGGTGCGAGTTGGCGTGCCAGATCGATTGTTCTCTGGATCCTTCCGATCGACATCGCACGCTGGCCGGAATCGGCCGAGCACAAGTCTATCAGCGCGTCGTGACAGTATTCGGGCGCATGTACGACCAGCTCGTACGGATAGCTCTCCCGCTCGAAGCCATCGACTCCAACGTCCAGATCCCGATCGCTCACGTGGAACTCGACGAACGACGGACCGTCGTTCACGAATCCGCCGAGTAGTTCACGCACATCGGTGAACCTCGCCACAATCCCCCAAGGGGTGCCGACATCGATCGGACGGGCTGCTTGCGGCATGGATGCATCGCACAAGTCGTCGTCCGTAAACGGCTCGTCGCGTCGCACCGATCGCGGAATTCGTCGCCCCACGAGCTCGCCAACGTATTGAGGCGAGAGGCCCATACCCGGCGATTTGCTTGTCACCATGGCGCGAGTGATGATCGTGTCGGCCGGTATGTCCATCCTCGCCACCAAACTCTTGCCGAGACTTCGTCTGTTGAGAATCTCCCCGCGGGTCATCCATCGGTGCGGAACGCCGAGAGACGCCTCAACCTCGCGCACCGCGCGCACTTGTGCCGCAAGGTCGTTAGGCGTGAGGCTCGCTGCATGGTCAGGCCCACGCATTGTGCGGTCCAACGTTAGGTGCCTTTCCAACAGGTTTGCGCCCAGCGCGACCGCCGCCAACGACACCGCAATGCCCGTATCGTGTCCCGAGTAGCCTACGGGCCACCCTGACCAGTCTCGCAGCGAGCGCATGAATCGCAGGTTGATCTCCTCAGCGGCGGCCGGGTACGTACTGACACAGTGAAATAGTGCGCACTCTGCGTCGCGGTCCGCCAAGAAGGCCAATGTCCGGCGAATCTCCTCCTCGGTCGACATTCCGGTCGAAACCAGAATTGGTTTGCGAGTCCGCAAGACATGATCGATCAGAAGAAAATTCGTCATGTCCGGAGAGCCGACTTTGTAAGCCGGCACTCCGAGAGTTTCGAGAAAGTCGACGCTGTGCGTGTCCCAGGGAGTGCAGAGGAACGTGATCGACCGCGACGCACAATAGTGCCGCAGTTCTACGAACTCCTCGTCCGAGAGCTCGAATTCGACGAGGATGGGCACGAGATACTGCAACGCCTGCTCACCAAGGCGTGGTTCAGCAAGGATGTTCTCTTGATACACCTCGCTGAGTTTTCGCTTCTGGAATTTGATTGCATCGACGCCAGCATCTACCGCGGCATCAACCAGTTGCCTGGCGATGGCAAGGTCTCCGTTGTGATTGATGCCAGCCTCGGCGATGATGTAGCACGGCTCGTTAGGCCCTATGCGACGATCCCCAATACGAACATGTGTCCGGGTCACGAATATCGAAGGTTGGAGTCGGCTAGTGAGTCGAGCGCGAGTACCGTGCAACAGTCCGTCGCACCAGAGCCATATACTGAAATCCACCACATACAAATACGATCGAACCGCCGTCCCGTCTCCACGAAGACCAGGAGCGTGCGGGACGTCTTTCTAGTTGAAGAGCGCGAGCGGCTCAATTCCCGATTGAACTATCAGCCCGCTGAAGGCGACACGAAACGATCGCGCTGTTGCGCGTGCGATTCCGTGTGCAGGAAATAGAAGTTCGTTTCGATTGTTTCCTCGTCCATCGACTCGAATCTGACCAAGTGATCCGGCTCGGCGCGGTAGCACGCGTATCCGTACCCGTCCATCAACGCGATGATGTCGTTTGGGTGATACCCGAACGGGCGCGCGAGCTTCCTCAACATTTCGCAGAAGACGATCGGTCGGTGTTCGGTGAGCACGCGGACGGCGCCTTTCAATGCGAGCAGTTCGCCGCCCTCGATGTCGAGCTTCAGCACGTCGACGGTTCTCCTATTCGAGTAGACAATTTCGTCGATGGTCATCACGGGGCACGTGATTGGCTCTAGGCCCGCCTGGCCCGTTGAAGGTGCCGCCGATGCCGCGCCGGAGATGGTTGAGTCGACAAAGAGAGTGGTGGTGCCGCTCCGCGAACCAACCGCCGTATTGAGGGGAGTGACGTTCGAGAGCGAGTTCGCCGCGATCGCCGCCAACATCCACAGGAAAGAGCTTGGAATCGGCTCCACCGCGATGACGTGGGCTTCCCGATCGGCAATAGCAACGTGTATCGAATACCACCCGATGTTGGCGCCAATATCAACGAACGTGCCACCAGACGGAACGAGCTTGAGGAGCATGGAGAAGTCTTTTCGCTCGTACGCGCCGAAGTTCAGAGCGACCACGGGCGGCAGTCCGCGATCAACCGGGTCGCAGGGGAACCTCGCCTGACCAAACCGGCTGACGAAGGTCACCGTCCCGGGCGTCAATTCGATTGCAGCGATGTCAGAACCTTCGAGAAGCCCGGCGGTGTCGCGGAGCGCTCGATGATGCTCTCCGATTTGCCGGGCGAACTCGTGCTTGTCGAGTTCCCCGCGCAGGTAACTCAGCCGCAACGCGCTTGGCAGTAAAGTCATCGATAGCTGTCCAAAGTACGGCGGAAACCATCGCGAAGATGCGTTTGAGGCCTCCAGCCTAAGCTGATGATCTTCGAAGTGTCCAAGCGATGAAACGGGTCCCGGTTTGGAAGATATTCGACAGGGGGGGCGGACTCCGCGCGTCTAACGGTGACTTGGTGAGGCGCGAGACTGGCGACCAACTCGGCAAGCTCTCGGATGGAACACATTGCTTCCGTGTTGGCGACCAGATAAGCCTCCCCGTTTCCCCCGGAAAGAAGGATGAGCAATAACGCCACCGTTGCGTCGGCAAGATAGCAGTATGGGCGAACAGCGGATCCATCGCTGTTCAATACGATGTCACGCCCATCGAGCGCGCAAAACACGAACTGCGCAAAGGCTCGTTCGTCGGATCTGCGCATGCCCGGGCCGTAGCTGTGGCCCAAACGCGCCATGCGCACCGGCACTCCGTGCTGCACCCACCAACTGCGGCAAATGGTTTCACCCATTCGCTTCGACTCCGCGTAGCTGGCGCGCGGATCCAGCGGATCGACGGAGCCGTAAATGCTCTCGCTAAGGGGAGGCGCCTCCGGGTCCAACGCGCCGTGGACGGCGCCACTACTGAGGAACAATACGCCGCGGGTTTCGTCCGCTTTGGCTCGGGCCATGAGATGGTGCGTTCCGAGGACGTTAGGCGCGTAGGTACCGATTGGGTCTCTCCCGAAGGCACTGGGCGTAGCGTTGCCGGCGGCGTGGACGAGGTACTGAATTCGGCGCTCATAGCGAAGCGGCTCGGTGGCATCGTGGTGCAGAATCTCGAAATCTCGGCGGCCGAGATATGCGGCGAACCGCTCTTTCGCCGCAGCTGTGTTTCGCACGGTGGCCACAACTCGAATAGCGTGACCGGAATGTTGCTCGTTTCTGAACAGGAGCGCTTCCACCAGATACGACGCGACAAGACCCGCTGCTCCCGTGATCACCACCGTGCTCTCTTCCAGATCTTGCCATGGCAGAGCAGCCTCCGTGATGCGTTGGAGGTCCTCGGACACTATTGGATGTCGGTTCAGGTGACTCACGCGTGGCTCCGGTGCCATCGAATGGTTCGCGCTATCGCGTCCTCGAGCCCGATCCACTCCGCCAGCCCCATTGTCTCCGCGGCGAGCCTAACGTCCGGTACGTACCGGTCGATCGGAGCGCCCGGTACTGGTTTGCGTCGAACCTCGACAGCACAGCCATTCCCCGCGATCCTCGCCACGAGTTCCGCCAGCTCGCCCACGGAAACGGCGCGGGAGGAACCGACGTTGTACGCGCGTCCGCTCTGCCCGCGAACGAACAATGCCCAGAGCCATGTCGCCATGTCAGCCGCGTATTGGAACGAGCGGACGGGCGTTCCATCGCTGGCGACTACGATCGGCCCACCAGCCAACGCGTCACGAATGAAGTTCCCGATGGCGAAATGTCGATCGAGCGGGAGATGCGGGCCGACGAACGCGAACCCGCGCGCCATGACCGTCTCGAGTCCATACGCGCGCGTGTAGCAAGCGCACATCATCTCGCCCATCCGCTTGCCCTCGGCGTAGACCAAACGCGGGTCGGCGGGGTCCGGTCCGCCAAGATATGTCTCTGGAATCGTTGGCACTCCGTTCGGCGAGGCTCCATAGACCGCCCCGGAGCTGAGGAAGAGAAACCGCTTTGCGCCCGCGTGTTTGGCGACGGCCAGCGTTCGACTTGTGCCATCCACAGCGGTTTCCAACGTGGGGATCGGGTTCTCGGCGATTGTCTTCGCGTCCACGGCGATCGCCGTATGGATCACGCCGTTGATGGATCCGCTCCCCGCGGCGCTCGCAAAACCGACAGGGTCCAGCGTGCGCACGTCGCCTCGCACGATCCGTACGCCTGGCAATTCCCGGATGTGCGGTGCATCGGACGCAACGTCCAAACCCGGGGGTACCAACGCCAGGACGTCGATGCGCGCATCCATGACCGCGTTGGCATAGGCGGCCGTCTCGACCATCCACGAGCCAACAAACCCTGTTGCTCCGGTGACGAGAATGCGCGAGCCACGAAGCGCGGCGAAAGCGTCCTCCGATAGCCGTAGGACGTGCTCGAGGTCGGGAGTACTGATTCGGGGCATTTTTTGGCGTTCATCCGTTGTCGGCCAGACGGACCAAACTTATCCAATCGCGAAATCGACACTCGAGTCGTATTATCGTCCGGGTGACGATCTGGGATGCCCGTTGTAATCCAGCCGACTCTTCATGCCGGCAACTCCAATCGAACGACAATGAATTCGGACGCGAGATTGGAGCTTCGCCCACTCGGTCCCCCGATAAGTCTGTGGCTCGCGGTTCTGATCTGGATGCTCATAGCCCTCGAGCTCGTCGCCTACGTGCACATTCCCCATCCTGACGAGCTCGTACCGACAGGTACCTGGCGCTCGATCGAGGTCGAACCAAGCGGCGATACGATCACCCGTACGTTGAAATTCGGCTGGACCGACGGCGGTGTCTTTGTGAAAGACAACGAGTTGCCTCAGACGTTCCGCTACGAGAAGAAATGCATCTACATACCGATTGAATCGAAGGAATGCCTACTATTTCGTGTTTTTACGCCGACGTCGCTTGTCATTGCGATGCCAGACGGCCTCGCGTGGGGTTTCGCCCCCGCGGGCGGGCAGGCCGTTGCCCCTCGACCAGCGGGTCGCGCCGGGTCCCGACCTTGATCGCGCAGACCCGTTCCACGCTGCGGACGTTGCGTTGGTGACCTAACGAGCCCTGATCGTCGCCGTCCTCCCCGTCGGGATCATGACAAGCTTCGGAACAACGACGGCCCGTGGTTGAGGCGCGCCGGGAGACTGGGCTACCCCGCGTGCTTGCTCGCGGGGCTGAATCTCCAGGGCTGCCCACGACAAAAGCACGCGTTGCAGTTGCGTGCGGAGTCGCAATCGCCGCGGCTGCCATCGCGGCCGTACGAACGCGTGTCGACCTGGGCGGGATCGTCAACGACTTCGGATACTTCGTCGCGGCGGGCAGGGCACTGCTTGACGGCGAGAATCCGTATCGCGTCTCGATGTATATCTATCCGCTACCAGCCGCTGTGGCCGCCGCGCCGTTTAGCGTGCTTCCCATCGCCTGGTCTGCTGTAATCTTCATCGGGCTATCGATGGGATTTTCGGGGTTCGCGCTCACCCGCGAGGGATACCATCGACTGCCCGTTCTGATGTCGTTTCCGGCACTTACGGCGATGACGACCGGCCAGTGGGCGCCGTTGGTCCTTTGCGCCGCCTTTGGAAGCGGATGGGGGTGGGTGGCCGCCATAAAACCGACACTGGGCAGTGCGATGCTGGCACGCCGGGTGGACTGGCGAGGGGCCTTGATGGCGGCGGGCTGCGCGACCCTCACATTGATCATCGACCCTCGTTGGCCGATCGAATGGCTCCGGGCGATGATCCAATTCGCGGGAGTGAAGATGCATCACATCCCGGTCCTCGTACCGGGCGGCGCGCTGCTATTGCTCGCTGCCACCCGATGGCGCACCGCGGACGGCCGGCTGCTGCTCGGAATGTCTCTGGTCCCTCAGTCAATGTTTTTCTACGATCAGTTGGCACTGGGTCTCCTGGCGCAAACGTTCCGGCAATCGCTGGTATGCTCGCTGTGGTCGTACGCGGTTGCGGCGGTCGCGTACCTGTGCGCACCCTCCGGCCTGGACACCCTTCCGCAGAATGCTGCCTACCTCTCACGCATGATTGTGTGGGGCTACTACTTACCTGCGCTAGCATGGGTCCTTTGGACGGCGCGCCGTCGCAGGTGAAAGGCGGGTGTGACACACCGGGGCAGCGTCAGCGACGCTTCTAAACGGAGTCTTCGTTGGCCGGTATTGAGGCCTCGCCGCGTACCGCGGCGGTTGACGTCATGGGAGCAACGCAAGTCTTGAGGTCCGAGCCGGCGTTCCACTGTTTGCTGCGCGAGGGATGCCGCCTCTAGGCTTCGGGCGTTCAAGCTGACTCCTCTATTGCGATTTTGGACTCCAGGTAGCTTCTTGGAGCGGTTCGCCTCCAAACTCCTTCGTGCTATGACCTCAGCATCCCTTCGCCGCTTCGCCCGGGACGACTCCGGAATCGCCGTCACCGAGTACGGCCTCCTGATCGCGCTCATCGCCGTCCTCCTCATCGCTGTGGTGACCATCTTCGGCAGCAGCATCGCCAGCTGGTTCGCCAACAAGACGAACAGCATCACATCCTTCTAGGGCCAGGCCGATCGTTGGCGCGTGCGGGCCGTCGCGCGCGCCATGGCCTCTGACGCCGTTTGCGTGCAAACGAGTGCGTGTCGATGTTCCCGACACGCACTCGTTGCGTCCCGCCTGCGCGGACACCGGACAAGATGCATTCGTTCTAGGTTATTTTGCCCGGATCGTCCGCGTCTCATGACCGACACGCAGCACTGGCCGGACGACGAGCCGCAGCTCCCCTCGTCCTCGTGCTCGCCGGCGTCGCAGCCGGCGCTATCGCCCGCCTGCTACGAACTATGCCGGTTTATGATCACGTCCGTCGCACATTATGCTCGCATTCCTAAGACGTGCAGTCCGCCGCGCGCTCAGGGCGCGCGGTTACGATGTCGTTCGGTTTTCCCACCGAGAGCGGGAACGACAGATCGTGAACGCGCACTACCGCGGTCACTGCTTTCGATGTTTTCAGGGAGACCCTCAGTGCGAATACATCCTGGCCGGTCGAGGATGGGATAATCAGCTCGAGCCACTGCTTGCGGAGCTTGCTTCTCGACGCCCCACGAATGTTGTAGAGATCGGCGCGAACATCGGCGGAAGCCTGGTGACACGTGCCTCCGACTATCCCGGTCTCACCTTTCATTGTCTCGAGCCGGTCCCTGAGTTCTTCGACCTGCTGTCCGAGAACACGCGTGCATACAACGCGACCAACGTTAGGCTCTACAATCAGGCGATCTCGTCTCGGGATGGAGTCCCGGTCCGCATCTTCACTCAGGTTGGGACTGCGGGCGCTATCAAGTCATATGACGGACATACGCCGATAGGATCGATCGAGGTCGGCGCGATGAGCGTGGACACGCTGTTCTCGGGAGTGGATGTCGCACTCTTGAAGATCGATACTGACGGTTTCGAATATGAAATCCTGGACGGATCACGACAGACATTGCAGGCAAGCAGGCCACTGGTGTTCATGGAGTTTCATCCAGAGCTGATCCGGAGAGCCGGTCGGACACCGGAGCAGCTGTGCGCGTTGCTCGCATCGTCAGGGTACGACGTTGCAGCGATCTGGTCGAACGAGGGTGCGATCGTCGAAGGACGTGCGGACCTGCGCCAACTGCCGGCCATTGCGGCGCGCGTTGCTCCGTACGTCGACGTCTTGCTGCGACCACAATGATTCCCTCCATTTCGGTCGTCGTTCCGAACTACAATGCCGGGGCTACCATCGACGCAACCCTGCGGAGCCTGATCGACCAGAATTATCCACGTCTCGAGATCCTGGTTGTGGACGGAGGCTCCGCCGACAACAGCGTGGACGTGATACGCCGCTACGAGCAACACATCGCGTGGTGGATCAGTGAAAAGGACTCCGGGCAGTCCGACGCCATCAACAAAGGGTTCGCGCGAGCAACAGGCGAAATCGTCAACTGGCTTTGCAGCGACGACGTGCTGTTGCCCGGCGCGCTCCACGCAATCGCGAGGGCCTTCGAAGCAAGCCCTGAGGCCGACGTGGTCGTCGGCGCCGGCAGAGTAACGTATCCGGATCCTCGACTGAATCGGATCGTAGCTCCGTCACCTTGGAGCGTGGAGTTGCTTCCCTGCGCCAACCAGATTCCGCAGCCATCGTGCTTCTATCGGAGGTCGCTGCTCAAACGACGTCCGCCACTGGACGAGTCGCTGCACTACACCATGGACCTCGAGCTCTGGAACCACTTCGT
>Ga0075421_100005017_pt1 | contig 15966 bp, 14 predicted proteins | sample SoiMetdeltSBSDD5_FD_75292 | JGI IMG/M metagenome (GOLD analysis project Ga0075421, IMG submission 75292) | Bulk soil microbial communities from a Populus tree surrounding site in Tennessee, USA - Soil MetaG P. deltoides SBSDD5 | ecosystem: Environmental > Terrestrial > Soil > Tree plantation...
CCGGCGTGGGAGCTGGTGAAGGAGCTGATCGCCGGCCTCGACCAGCCCGTGACGCTGCGCGCCGTCGGCATCGCGCGCGACAACCTCGACGAGATCGCGCGCCGGGCGCTCGAGTACCACCCGGTCAAGGTCAATCCGCGGCCGATCAGGACAGCCGGGGACGTGAGGGAGATCCTCGAGCTGGCGTGGTGACGGCGGCCGGGCACCGCCGATTTGGTTCGGGAAAGGGATTGAGCGATGTCATGCTTCCTGCCGGCTTTTCGGGCCTGGTGCCTGGCCGCGGCGGTCGCCGCAGGTCTGCTGACGGGTGCGCCCCTTGCGGCCCAGGATCGGGGCGCGGAGTCGAAACCGTTCGTCGACATCGAGGCCACCTACTACAACCAGCCGCAGCTCCTCGAGCGCGCGCTTTTCGAGCTGCAGCCCTCCACCCCAGGCCAGCCCCGGCTCTACTTCGTGGGCTTCGCCGGCTGGGGCACACAGGCCGTCTTCAAGCGCGAGGTGCTGGCCGTACGCCAGCTCTTCGATACGCAATACGCCACCGCCGGCAGGTCGCTCATCCTCGTCAACCACTGGACGACGCTGGCCGACACCCCGATGGCCAACTCGATGAACCTCGACCGGGCGCTGCGCCACATCGGCAGGCTCATGAACAAGGACGAGGACATCCTCTTCCTGTTCATGACCTCGCACGGCATGAAGGGGCGCTTTGCGGTGGAGATGACGGGCTTCGGCTTCAAGGATCTCACCCCGGGCTGGCTGCGCGGCGCCCTCGACCGTTCCGGGATCAGGAACCGGGTCGTCGCCGTGTCCGCGTGCCATTCGGGGAGCTTCGTTCCGGCGCTGGCAGAGCCCAACACCCTGGTCATCGCGGCTGCGCATGCCGACCGCACCTCGTTCGGCTGCGACGACCGGCGCGAGTGGACCTACTTCGGCGACGCCTTTTTCAACCGCGCGCTGCGCCAGGAGCGCTCCTTCGAGAGGGCGTTCGAGCGCGCCAGGCACCTCATCGGCCGCTGGGAGACGAAGGACAAGCTGGTCCCGTCGCTGCCGCAGATCGCCGGCGGCGAGGCCCTGCGCGCGCGGCTCGCCGCCCTCGTCGGCCACGAATGGGACCCGCCCGCCGAGTAGGGGCAAAACGCAGGTCGGGCTGGCGCGAAGCGCGTGACCCGACAGGAGCCCAGGCGGCGAGCATCGCCTGAAACAACAACGCCGCCCTGACCGGCGGCGCGCTGAGTAGCTGTCTATGTGGTTTGCGTAACCCTGGGGCGGCGGTGGCAGCCGTCTCGGGCCCTTCATCATCAGCCTGGGCTGACCGATCTCGTTCTCCTGGCGGGAGCCGATCGGTCACGCCCAAGAACGGAGCGATGTAAACGTGTCGTACGTGCCGACGAGCCAGATTCCGTCAAGCGACGTACCGATGCCCTCAACTCCGGGCACCGTCTTGGTCGCCTCACTATCCCGACCCCATCCTCCTGTAAGCCTCCCGTTCTTTGCGTGCCGCTTCGCGCTGCTCCGGCGTCATCTTCGCCTCAGCTTCCCTTCGAGCCCGTTCGCGTCGGACGTTGAACACGAACATCCAGATCAGAGCCAGCCCGAAGAGGAGCCCAAAAATCGCATACAACAGATAGTCGACGAGCATTGGCATTACCTCGAACCAAACACGGGGGGCCAAACTGCTGTGACTCTACCCGACAGCAATGGCGCCGACCACAGCCCGATGCCCGTCGCGCAGATCGATCGCCCCCGCTCGATGAAGGGCGGTCGCCGACGAGCGCGCCCTGCTCAGACCAGTCTGTGATGCAAGAGGGACGGCCGCCGCGCCGCGCAGGCTACCGCCGGGCCTTCCGAGCCTGGTCCTGCGCAGCGCGTGGCGCGCCCCGGCCGATCGATTTTATCGGCGGGCGCAAGCGGCCCGAGCGCTCGGCTATGTCACGATCCTGCGCCTCGATGATGGCGCGTGCGGGCGCGTCCCCCTCGAGGCCGCCCAAGACCGAGCCGGGCACCTTCCGGTTTGAAGTCATCGACCCATCCGCGTAGAGCACGTCGAAGAGGACGAACTCCGGCTTCGCCGTCGGCTTGTGGCGTCCCATCTGACTCCTCGCTGATCGGCAGGTCTATCGCGCTGCCGCCCGGCACTAACATCCTCACTTGGGCGAGCGCTGCGCCAGCTCGCTCTCCCTGGCGATGCGCTCGAAGGTCTCGGCCTTGCTCTTCACGCGATAGAGGAGCTCCCCACCCTCGGCGGGGAGCAGCCGAACGATCGCGTACTGGCGCCCCGCCGTCGGAACGCCTGACCTGGCAGGCGCGAAATCCACCAGCTGCCCGACCTTGAACCTGTGCTGCGTCATTTCCGTTAACTCCGTGTTTGCCCCAGCTCGCCTGGATGCCAAGCACCGGAGCGCTCTGCCGCCCGCTTGTGCCGACAAGGGCGCGATCAGAGTGCTCCTGCGCCCCGATGATCCTTCCGCTGCTTGCGGCCATGGCTTGGCCGACGGCCACCCGGCCGAGGGCGATCGGACCGGGAGCTTGGCGGGTGCCGTGCCTTGGTCTGCGTTGCCGTGGCGGAGCGCCCGCGCGCTTCGTTTCCAGAGCACGCAAGGCCGGCGCTGCGCTGTGCGCTCGGCTCCCCCTGTCCTGCTCGCCTGGGCTGGCGCCGGTCCTCGGCCGGGATCGCCTGCCGGGTCAGGCGCTCGATGTCGCGCAGCTGCTCGCGCTCTTCGGCATCGCAGAGCGAGATGGCGGTCCCCGCGGCACCGGCGCGCGCGGTGCGGCCGATGCGGTGAACGTAGCTCTCCGGGACGTCGGGCAGCTCGTAGTTCACAACATGGGTGACCCGATCGATGTCGATGCCGCGGGCGGCGATGTCGGTGGCCACGAGGACGCGGATCTTGGAGGTGCGAAAGGCCGCGAGCGCACGCTCGCGCTGCGGCTGGCTCTTGCCGCCGTGAATGGCAGCGACGCCGATGCTGGCGTCCGCGAGATGCCGGGCGACGCGATCGGCGCGGTGCTTGGTGCGCGTGAAGACCAGCGCACGCGACATCTCGGGGTCGCCGAGCAGCTGCACCAGCAGGGAGAGCTTGTTGCCGCTTTCCACGTGGATCACACGCTGCGCGACGCTGTCGACCAGGGTGGCCACCGGAGCCACTGCGATGCGTGCCGGATCGCGCAGCAGCTCGTCGGCCAGCCTGCCGATCTCGCGCGGCATGGTGGCGGAGAAGAACAGGCTCTGGCGCTTCGATGCGAGGCGGGAGACGATGCGGCGGATCGAGGGCAGGAAGCCCAGATCGAGCATCCGGTCGGCCTCGTCGAGCACCAGCACTTCGGTGCCGATAAGGACGACAGTGCCCTCGGTCAGGTGGTCGATCAGCCGGCCTGGCGTGGCTACCAGCACGTCGGTGCCGCGCGCCATGCGCTGCACCTGGGCCCGGTGGTTCACGCCCCCGAAGATCACCGCGACGGTCACGTCGAGATGGCGACCGTAGGTGCGGAAGCTGTCGGCAATCTGCGTCGCAAGCTCGCGCGTTGGCGACAGGACGAGCACGCGGCAGCCCTTGCGCTCGGGTGCGCGGCGATCGGCAGCCAGCCGCTGCAGGATCGGCAGGGCAAAGGCGGCGGTCTTGCCGGTGCCGGTCTGGGCGATGCCGAGAACGTCACGCCCGGCAAGGACGATCGGTATGGCCTGGGCCTGAATGGCAGTCGGTGCGTCATAGTCGGCGCCCTGCAGCGCCCTCAGAATGGGGGCGGCGAGGCCGAGGTCGGAGAATTTCGTCAATTGTCAGGTCTTTCGTGTGGCCGCACAGGAGGGCCGAGCCGACGTCCCCGTCGGTGCTCGCGCCCAGCGCGGCCGGTTGTTGAAGACACCCCGCGTGTCCTGGGCTGTCGGATGGGATTATCTCGGGGCGCTCAACAGGAGGGCAGATGGGCCAAGCAGGCCGCGCATAGTGCCCTTCACGCGGCTGGAGCGCCGCAAACCGCTCATCGAGCGTGGCTGCTTCTCACATGTTCCGGAGCACAAGTCAAACTGTACCGCGGCAACACACATGTGGTCGCAAGGGCACACAAGCGCAATCCCGGCAGCGGTCCGAGCGACAGGGCGCATCCCGGCGCTCGCCGCCCCCGCAGTGCCGCCGGAGCTCAGGTGGTCAGCCTGGAATGGCCCTGGCGGCGCCTGCGGTGGCCGCTGGCCGCGATCGGGGGGCTCGTCGCCCCCCTCAGCCACCCCACGCCGATGCGCGTGCTGGGCCGTCCTGGCGCTTCTGGCTGCGTTGAGCGATACAACCGTTCGGGGCAGGTGCTCGCGCGCCCGATCGTCGGACACTTGCAGTCCCACAGGCTGAACCAGCGGGAGGCCGATGCGCTCGAGATCGGGGAGCGCGCCGAGATCCGGCTCGCCCACCAGCGAGCCTTTGAACGAGCCATCGAATCTGCGCGCAGGATGCGCCGCCAGAAGCGCTCCGAGACCATGCGTGCCATCTGGGCGAGGAGGCGGCGCAGGCCGGTGGTGACAATGCTGATGTTGCAGAACAGTCTGACGCGACCAACGCCCGCACGCGCGGGTGGCGACAGGTGCGGGAGTCGCGGGCGCACCTGATCGGCCGCGGATCGGGATGTGGGCCGGTCAGGTTAGTCGAGCAGCCAGGGCGCCTCGACCGCCCGCGCTATCTGACGGACCTGTGCCATCAATCCGGCACCAACCGGAATACCGTCGCGAAGCCGTGCCTCGGCCAGTTTCCACTGCGGATCGCCGGCCACCATCACCGGCTGCGCCGGATCGACCGGTTGCGTGGCCCTTAGGGCTCCCAGAAACGTCGCCACGTCGGCCTCGAACTCGCCCGCGCCCCGGAAGATGGCGGGATCGATGGCCATGAAGAAATGCCCGATGTCCATGCCGGCGGGCTTCTTGGTGTGCTCCGGGTCGGTGATGAGGGTCGCGCCCGACAGGCAGGACGCAAGGATGTTCACCATCACTGCCAGACCGTAGCCCTTGTAGCTCGAGTTTTCCGGCGAGCCGCCGAGCGAGGTCAGGAACCCGCCCTTTTCCCTGGCCACCAGCGGATCGTTTGAGGGGCGGCCCTCGCGGTCCAGCAGCCAGCCGTCGGGAGCGGGGAGCTTCTCGTTCGCCTTGTTGCGGATACGGCCCGCGGCGACCGTCGTCGTTGCCATATCGAGCAGAAACGGCACGCCGTCGGCGCTCGGGGCCGCGAACGACCAGGGATCGGTGCCGAGCCGCGCCTGCTTGCCGAACGTCGGCGCCACCTGGATGCCCGATGCCGACGTGCAGGCCATGCCGATGACACCGGCGTTGGCGGCCATCAGCGTATAGAAGCCGGCCGCACCGAAATGCGCCGAGGCACGCACGACTGCAGCTGCCATGCCGGCGGTCTTGGCCTTTGCGATCGCCGTCGACATGGCGAAATGCGCCGGCACGTGACCGAGCCCGCCGCCGCCGTCCACCACGGCCGACACGGGCGTCTGCGCGACTGTCCGCGGCCTGGCGTCCATACGCACGCGGCCGCTGCGGCGCAGCTCATCGTAGCGCGGGATCATCGAAATGCCGTGGCTATCGATGCCGTGAAGGTCCGACCACGCCAGCACCTCGGCGGTGATCTCGGCGGTGTCCTCGGGCATACCCCAGCACCGCAGAATCGCCTTCAATTGCGCGCGGTGATCGGCATACGTAGCGGGCACTGGCTTTCCCCCGCTCACGAAGCGGCTTTCACCTTCGGCACGAACGGCCTGGATGTGAAGTGCTCCCGGTCACCCGACGCAAACCGAAGACCTGCGTTCTTGATGGCATCGTCGCCGACCTTCTCGAGCGGCACATAGTAGCGATCGTCGTCGCGCTTGAAGGTGTCGTTGCTCACCGCATTGTAGCAGCACAGGAATGTCCACCTGCGGCGGTCGGATCGGTTCTGATCGGAACGGTGCAGCGTGTTGCCATGGAAGACCACCGCATCGCCCGGTGCCAAAACGCAATCCACCAACGGGTACTTCTCGAGTATGTGAGGCATGCGCTCCGGGTCAGTCGTGTTCTGGCCCGGCGTAACCTGGACGTGGTCGAGCCTTCCCAGCTTGTGTGAGCCTTTCAGCAGCTTCAGGCAGCCGTTCTCCGCGTCGGTGTGATCGAGCGCAATCATGAAGCTGAGCATTTTCGGCTCGAGGCACCCGTTGTAGTACCAATAGCCGTAGTCTTGATGCCACTCCCAGGCACCGCCCACGCGGGGGTCCTTCGCCGTCAGTTTCGATTGAAAATGATAGACCGGCTCTCCGATCAGAGCCTCGGCGGTGTCCACTACCCGTGGCGTGCGGGCGGCAAGTCCATAAACGCTGTCGCCGGCGCGGTTCCAGAGTGAGATTCGCGTTGCGCCGCCTTCCTGGTCGGCGCGCAGCAGGGAGTGATCGCGGATCGCCGGATCTTCCTCCATGGCGCGGCGCAACAGATCCGTCTCGTCGGCATCGAAAAGCCCGCGGACGAATATGTAGCCATCCTCGTGATAGCGGGCGACCTCCTCCCGGCTCAGCATCGACGGCATAGAGTGTTCCTCCATGTGCTGTGTCGATTGGGTCATGCAACAGCAAGCACGTGACAATTGCAAGTATCGGACGGGCGTCGCCACGGCTGCCTGGACGTGCCAGCGGCAGCGACGGAGCCAGGCGATCAGGGAACGCCTCATCGTCTCCTCCTCTTCTGCCGGGCTGCCGGGGAGGAACGCGGCCCGGCGCGAGGCGTTGCCTGGCGACCTCCCGGACGCGATCCTGGTTTCGACACATTGGGCCGCAGGCATGCTAGCGTCTGCGACAACGAAGCGAGGGAACGCCAGGGAACGCCAAAGGCCATGCCTCAGTACGACTACATCATCGTGGGCGGCGGCTCGGCCGGCTCGGTCATGGCCCACCGGCTGTCGGCAAGGAGCGCCGACAAGGTGCTCCTGTGCGAGGCGGGTCAGGACACGCCGCCGGGCAACGAGCCGCCGGAGATCGCCGACAGCTATTCCGGCACGGCCTACTTCGATCCGCGCTTCCACTGGACGGAGCTCAAGGTCCGCACGCAGGTCATCTCACACAACAATCCGGACGAGAACCGCCCGCCCCTGCGCAAGTACGAACAGGCGCGCGTGCTGGGCGGCGGCTCGTCGATCAACGGCCAGATGGCCAATCGCGGCGCGCCGACCGACTACGACGAATGGGTGACGCGCGGCGCCCAGGGCTGGGGCTGGAACGATGTGCTGCCCTACTTCAAGAAGGTCGAGCGCGACCTCGATATCGACGGGCCCTATCACGGCAAGGAAGGCCGCATCCCGGTGCGCCGCATCCCGCGCGAGCACTGGACCGGCCATGCCAAGGCCGTGGCCGAGGGCTTCGAGGCCAGGGGCTTCGAGTTCCTGCCCGACCAGAACGGCGAGTTCGTCGAGGGCTACTTTCCGGTCACCCACTCCAACGCCGAGGAGCGGCGGGTGTCGGCGGCGATGGCCTATCTCGATGCCGAGACGCGCAAGCGCCCCAACCTCACGATCTCGACGGGCACACAGGTGAAGTCGCTGCTGTTCGAGGGCACGCGCTGCGTCGGCGTCACCGCCATGGTCGCCGGGCAGGAGCAGGAATTCCGCGCCAGCGAGGTGATCCTCTCGTCGGGCGCCATCCACACGCCCGCCCACCTGATGCGCGCGGGCATCGGCCCGGTCGGCCATCTCGCCGAGCTGGGCATCCCGGTCATCGCCGCCCTCCCCGGCGTCGGCCAGAGACTGATGGACCATCCCTCGATCGCGCTTTCCTCCTTCATCCGCCGCGGCGGGCGCATGACCCAGCACACGCGCCGGCACATCCACCTGGGCCTGCGCTACTCGTCGCGGCTGCCGGGTGTGCCGCCGGGCGACATGTTCGTGGCGGTGCTCAGCAAGTCGGCCTGGCATGCGATCGGCGAGCGGATTGCCTCGCTGCTCACCTTCGTCAACAAGACCTACTCCGAGACCGGCCAGGTCAAGCTCGCCTCGCGCGACTGGCGGCGCGAGCCGATCGTCGAGTTCAACCTGCTGTCCGACAGGCGCGACCTCGACCGGCTGATGAGCGGTTTCAAGCTCATGGCGGCGGTGCAGACGACCGACGCGGTGAAGGAGGTGACCGACACGCCCTTCCCCGCCGCCTACAGCGATCGCGTGCGGGCGATCGGCGTGGTCAACACGAGGAACAGGCTCCTTACCGGCGTCGTGGCGCAACTGCTCGACGGGCCGTCGGCGTTGCGCCGCTTCATGATCGACAGGTTCGTGGTCGAGGGCTTCACCTTCGACCAGGTGATGGGAGACGACGAGGCGCTGGAGGCCTTCGTGCGCAAGGCCGCGATCGGCGTGTGGCACGCCTCCTGCAGCTGCCGCATGGGCCGCCCCGACGATCCGATGTCGGTGGTCGATATCCAGGGCCGCGTCAAGGGCGTGCAGAGCCTGCGCGTGGTCGACGCCTCGGTGTTCCCGGTGGTGCCCTGCGCCAACACCAATTTCCCGACGCTCATGACGGCGGAGAAGATCGCGGCGGCGATGATGGCGGAATAATGCAAACGAACCGAACAGTTGCACCCGTCATCCCGGAAGCTGAGGCCCCGCAGGGGCCGAAGCTATCCGGGACCTCGTGAGGCGAGTCGGAGCCTCGTTTCGGGAGGTCCCGGTTCGGAGCGCCGCTCACCTTCGGCGCGCGTCGCTCCGACCGGGATGACGGGTGGAAGACAGAGGAGGAAGCAATGTCGGTGGTGCTGGGGAGCGGCGAGCATCGTTATCGCGTGGTCGAGAGCTGGGCCAGGCTGCCTGACGGCTGGGAATTTCGCGATGTCGCGGCGGTGGCCGTCGACAGCAAGGACCGCGTCTATGTCTTCAACCGCGGCCAGCATCCCGTGATCGTGCTCGACCGCGACGGCAACTTCCTGCGGTCGTGGGGCGAGGGCCTGTTCAGCCGGGCCCACGGCATCGACGTCGACAGCGACGACATCCTCTATTGCACCGACGACGGCGACCACACCGTGCGCAAGGTCACCACCGACGGCAAGGTGCTGCTCACCATCGGCGTGCCCAATGAGCCGGCGCCGTTCCTGAGCGGCAGGCCGTTCAACCGCTGCACCCACACGGCCCTGTCGCCCAAGGGCGAGATCTACGTCTCCGACGGCTACGGCAACTCCTGCGTCCACAAGTACGCGCCCGACGGCAAGCACCTGATGAGCTGGGGCACCACCGGCACCGATCCCGGCCAGTTCAACATCGCCCACAACATCGCCACCGACGACGACGGCTGGGTCTACGTCGCCGACCGCGAGAACCATCGCGTGCAGGTGTTCGACGGCAACGGCAAGTACGAGCTGCAATGGAACAACATGCACCGGCCCTGTGCGCTCTACTGCTGCGCGGGCGGCGGGCACAATCCCAGCTTCATCGTCGGCGAGCTGGGGCCGGGCATGCCGGTCAACGGCCGGCACACCAACCTCGGCCCGCGGCTCGCCATCGTCGACAAGAAGGGCGGCGTGATCGCCCGCCTCGGCGGCGAGCATGGGCCGGGGCTGGAGACCGGCCGCTTCCTCGCGCCGCACGGGCTCGCCGTGGACAGCAGGGGCGACATCTATGTCGGCGAGGTGAGCTATACGAACTGGCCCTCCAGCCATCCCGGCCAGCCCCTGCCGAAGCTCCTGCGCTCGCTGCAGAAGCTCGAGAAGGTGCAGTAGTGAGGGCCGGCGAGATGGAACGCGTGCTCGTGGTCGGCCCCAGGGACACCCTCTCCATGGTCGACGATCTGGCACCGAAAGGCTTCGACATCGTCAAGGCGCTGCACAACTCACCCGAGATGAAGGCGGCGCTGCCCGGCACCGACTACCTCGTCGGCTTCGTGCAGCAGTATGTGACGCCGCAGCTCTTCAAGGACGCGCCCAGGCTCAAGCTCATCCAGCTGCTGAGCGCCGGCTACGACCGCGCCGACCTCGAGGCCGTGCGCGAGAGCAAGGTGCCGCTGTGCAACAATGGCGGCGCCAATTCGGTGGCTGTCTCCGAGCACGCCCTCATGCTGATGCTCGCGGTCTCGCGCCGCCTGATCACCCAGCACAGCAACGTCACGGCCGGCCGCTGGCAGGGCAACGCGCCGCCCATAGTGCACGAGGTGCGCGACAAGGTGCTGGGCATCGTCGGCCTCGGCACGATCGGCAGGAAGGTGGCGCGGCTGGCGCTCGCCTTCGGCATGGTGGTGCACTATTACGACATCAGGCGGCTCTCGGAGGTCGAGGAGGATGCGCTCGGCGTGCGCTTCCGCCTGCTGCCCGAGATCCTGCGCGGCTCCGACATCCTGTCACTGCACGTGCCGCTGAACGAGTCCACAAGGGCCATGATCGGCGCGGGCGAGCTCGCCTCAATGAAACCGTCGGCTATCATCGTCAACACCTCGCGCGGCCCGGTGATCGACGAGAAGGCGCTGACCGCAGCGCTGGCGGCGGGCAGGCTGCTCGGCGCGGGCCTCGACGTGTTCGACGAGGAGCCGACGCCGCCCGACAACCCGCTCTTGAAGCTCGACAACGTGGTCCTGACCGCGCATCTCGCGGGCCCGACGTTGGAGAGCAACATCACGCGCCTGCGCAATGGCTTCGACAACGTCCAGCGCGTCGCGCGCGGCGAGCCCGCGCTGTGGGTGGTGCCGGAGCTGCTGGCATAGCCGGGGGTCGACGAGGCGCGCATTGGCATGAGAGGGCGAGGTCATGCGGCCTCTCATGCCACCGAGCCAAACCTTTCACCCGTCATCCCGGAACCCCGGATCAAGTCCGGGGTCCGTCCGGGATGACGGGTGGAAGGATGCGCTCGACGGCATCAGGCGTCATGGGAAGCAAAGGCCCTCCCTGCTTCGAAATCGACATGCGGTCCCGTTTCTCACCCGGCCCGGAGCGTCCCCAACCTCCAAGGCAACCTCGCCCATCTGGGATCGGCAAATCTGCGTATGAGCGACGATTGGATTTGCGCTTGGCGCCAGCGACCCATAGTTTGTCGCCATGCGCAGCCGCTCGTCAGGAGGCGGCACGCGGGGGAGGATCGAGTGCGAGCCCGGAGCGGTGCGCGGCTGCAGGCGGACCGGAGCCATGCTGGGAAGCCGACCGGCCGCTCCGAGGTGCGCGACGGCATGCGCATCGACTGGGACGTGCCGGTGACCATGGACGACGGCGCTCTTGTGCGCTGCGACGTCTTTCGACCGGTGCAGGACGGGCGATATCCCATCGTCCTGAGCTACGGCCCCTATGGCAAAGGCCTTGCCTTCCAGGATGGCTACCCCAGCGCCTGGGAGCGCATGGCCGGCCAGCACCCCGATGTGACGGCCGGCTCCAGCAACAAATACCAGAGCTGGGAGGTGGTAGACCCCGAGAAGTGGGTGTCGCACGACTACGCGTGCGTGCGCTTCGACTCGCGCGGCTGCGGCACCTCGCCGGGCTTCATCGACCACTTCTCCCCGCGCGAGACCAAGGATCTCCACGACTGCATCGAGTGGGCCGCTGCTCAGCCCTGGTCGAGCGGCAAGGTCGGGCTCAACGGCATCTCCTACTATGCGATCAACCAGTGGCATGTGGCCTCGCTGCAGCCGCCGCACCTGGCCGCCATGTGCATCTGGGAAGGCGCCGCCGACTGGTACCGCGACATGACTCATCATGGCGGTATCCTCTCGACCTTCTGGCAGAACTGGTACGACATGCAGGTCAAGACCGTGCAGTGTGGAACGGGCGCGCGCGGCGGGCGCAGCCGGGTGCACGGCGAGCCGGTGTGCGGCCCCGATACGCTTTCCGAAGCCGAGCTGGAGCGCAACCGCTGCGATCTCGGCCGCGAGATCCTGGAGCACCCGCTGGACGACGAGTATCACAAGGAGCGCTCGCCCGTCTGGTCGAAGGTGAAGGTGCCGTTGCTGTCGGCGGGCAACTGGGGCGGCCAGGGCCTGCACCTGCGCGGCAACGTCGAGGGCTTCGTGCGCGCCGCCTCCAAGCAGAAATGGCTGGAGGTGCACGGGATCGAGCACTGGACGCACTTCTACACGGACTACGGCCGCGAGCTGCAGCTCAGGTTTTTCGACCGCTTCCTGCACGGCAAGAAGAACGGCTGGGACGAGCAGCCGGCCCTCCTGCTGCAGGTCCGGCACCTCGACCGCTTCGTCGGCCGCGCCGAGAATGAGTGGCCGCTCGCGCGCACCAGGTGGACGACGCTCCATCTCGATCCGGCGTCCGGGCTGCTGCAGCGGGAGAAGGCTGGGGGCACGGCCTCGCTGAGCTTCGCGGCCATGGGCGACGGCGTGACGTTCCTGACGCCGCCGCTGGAAGCCGAGACCGAGATCACAGGCCCATCCGCCCTCAAGCTGTTCGTCTCGTCCTCAACCGGCGACGCCGACCTGTTCGCGGTGCTGCGCGCGTTCGCCCCCGACCTCGAGGAGGTGGTGTTCCAGGGCGCCATCGACCCGCACACGCCGATCGGCCAGGGCTGGCTCAGGGCCTCGCACCGCAAGCTCGACAAGAAGCTGTCGACGCCGTACCGGCCCTACCACACGCACGACCGGCACCAGCCGCTGAAGCCCGGCGAGGTGGCGGAGCTGGACATCGAGATCTGGCCCACCTGCATCGTGCTGCCGGCCGGATACCGCATCGGCGTGACCATCCGCGGCAGGGACTACGAGTATCCGGGCCCCAGCGGCGGGCGGCTCTCCAACTTCAAGAACGAGCTGAAGGGCTGCGGTCCCTTCCTGCACGACGATCCCCGCGACCGCCCGCCGGGCGTCTTCGGCGGCACGACGACACTGCACTTTGGGCGGGCGCGGCAACCCTATCTGCTGCTTCCCATCATTCCGCCCAAGGCCGGCGCGAAATTGCCGGGGCCGCGCGCCGGCAAGGCCGCGGCGAAATCGCAGCGCCGGACATGAGAGGCGAGGCCATGCAGGTCGAGATCGTCAACCGCTCCACCATGATCGACAGGCTGCACGCAGGCCTTGTTCTCAGGCCCCGTGAGACGGCGATCGTCACCATCGACATGCACCGCGGCCATCTCGACCCGGCCGTGGCCACCATGGCGGCGAAGCCGGAGGACTCCAAACGCGTGATCGCCGCCGCCAGGGAGTTGCTCGACTTCGCGCGCGGGCGGGGGATGCCCGTCATCCACGTCAAGCTCGTGTACCGGCGCATTCCAGGCCTCGGCAGCGAGGGCATGACGCAGCCGTTCTGGCGCGCCATCCACGACCTTGCCGAGAGCGACCGCCTCACGCCCGGCCGCGCCAGCACCGTCAACGGCCACAACATCGTGGGCTCGCCGGGCACCGAGATCATCCCCGAGCTTTACGCGACAAGCGACTACGTGATCGACAACAAGAAGCGGCTCGACTGCTTCTACGGCACCGACCTCAACCAGCTCTTGCAGGGCGTGGGTGCCAAGACGGTCGCGCTGATGGGCATCAACACCAACACGTGCGTGCTCAACACGGCCTTCACCGCCTTCAACCTGGATTACCGCGTGCTGGTGCTGTCCGACTGCGTCGCCAGCATGTACGGCGAGGACCTGCACGTGCTCGGCCTGCAGAACGTGGCGCGCTGTCTCGGCTGGGTGCTCTCCAACGACGAGTTCCGCGCCAAGATCGAAGAGGGCGCCAGGCGCAACGACTGATCTTACGACAAGCCTGACCAGGGAGGACCCGCATGCCTCGCAAGCTCAACCGCAGAACGTTCCTTGCCGGGACCGCGGCCGGCACTGCCGCGGCTGCCTTGAAGTTCCCGGCACCCGCCATCGCCCAGGCCGCCCCGTTCAAGATCGGCCTGCTCACCGTCAAGACCGGGCCGCTGGCGCAGGGCGGCATCCAGATGGAGCAGGGCATCGTCACCTTCCTCAAGGAGAAGAGCTACGCGCTGGCTGGGCGCAAGGTGGAGCTGCTGGTCGCCGACACCGGCGGCAATCCTGCCGGCGCCCGCACCAAGGCCCAGGAGGTGATCGAGCGCGACAAGGTCAACGTCATCCTGGGGCCGCTGGCCGCCTTCGAGCTGCTCGCCATCACCGACTACGTGCGCGACAACGCCACGCCGCTGATCAGCCTCGCCGCCGCCGAGGACGTGACCCAGCGCCGGGCCAATCCGTTCGTCATCCGGCCCTCGGCCACCTCGGCGCAGTGCTGCCACGTGATGGGCGACTATGCTGTCAAGGAATTGAAGTATCAGCGCGCAGCCACCATCTCGGAGGACTTCGCCTTCGGCTACGAGCAGATGGCCGGCTTCCAGCGCGTGTTCGAGGACAACGGCGGCAAGGTGGTCAAGAAGCTGTGGCCGCCGCTGGTGACGCCCGACTACACGCCCTTCATCGCCCAGATCGGCAACGTCGACTGCGTGTTCAACGGCTTCGCGGGCTCCAACCCGGTGAAGTTCATGCGCTCCTATGCCGACCTCGGACTCAAGGCGAAGACCCCGCTGCTGGCCGGTTGGACTGCGATGGACGACGCGCTGCTCAAGAGCCTCGGCGACGAGGCCGTCGGCGTCATCTCGGCCGCCTACTACTCGGCCGACTTCGGCTCCGACAGCAACAAGCGCTTCGTGGCTGCCATGCAGAAGGACTACAACGTGCTGCCTGGCGGCTATTCGGCCGGCATGTACGTGGCGGGCCAGTGCGTGGAGGCCGCCATCCAGGCTATCGGCAGCCAGGTCGACGATCGCAAGGCCTTCGCCGAGGCGCTGCACAAGGTCTCCCTCTCCGACACACCGCGCGGGGCCGTCAAGTTCGACCAGTACGGCAACGTGGTGGGCGACGTGTTCATCCGCCGCTGCGAGCGGAAGGGCGGCATGCTGGTGAACACGGTCATCAAGACCTACCCTAACGTCAGCCAGTTCTGGACCTACAATGAGAAGGAGTTCCTGGCCAACCCGGTCTACGCCCGCGACTACCCGCCCGCGAGGAACCTGGAGAACTGACGCCTCCACCCGTCATCCCGGAAGCCGAGGGCGCAGCCCGAGGCCATCCGGGACATCGTGAGGCGAGTCGAACCTCCCGAGGTCCCGGATCGGAGCGCTGCTCGCCGTTGGCCCGCATCGCTCCGTCCGGGATGACGGGTGGCGAGCGGAGAGCACTGAATGAACCTCTGGCTCACCCTCACCGTGAACAGCGTGGCGCTGGGAGGCGTGCTGTTTCTGCTGTCCTCGGGTTTCTCGCTGATCTTCGGGCTGATGCGCATCCCCAACCTGATGCACGGCTCCTTCTTCATGCTGGGGGCCTACCTCGGGGTCACGCTGCTCGCCCGCGGCGTCAACTTCTGGGTGGCGGCGCTGGCGAGCGCCGCAGCCATGGCCTTGATCGGCGGGCTGATCGAGCGCTTCCTGCTGCGCCGCCTGGAAGGCCAGACCCTGCCGCAGGTGCTGCTGACGCTGGGCTTCGCCTTCATCATCGCCGATGTCTGCCTCATGCTCTGGACCGGCGACCCCTGGCAGCCCGCCACCCCCGGGCATCTGCGCGGCGCCGTGCAGGTGGCGGGACTGTACTTCCCGATTTACCGCCTCGTGATCGTGCTCGTTGCCGTTGCCGTTGCCGTTGCCCTGTGGCTGCTCGTCGACTGGACCCGCCTCGGCGCCATGATCCGCGCCGGGGTCGACGACGCACCCATCGCGCGCGTGGTCGGCATCAGGGTCTCGCGGCTCTTCACGCTGGTGTTCGCCCTGGGTGCGGCACTCGCGGCCTTCGGCGGGGTGATGGGGGCGCCCTATCTCTCGGTCTATCCAGGCCTCGACTTCGAGATGCTGCCGCTTGCCCTCATCGTGGTGATCCTGGGCGGTGTCGGCAGCCTGCTCGGAGCGCTGGTCGGCAGCTTCATCATCGGGTTTCTCTATAACTTCGGCACCGCGCTGCTGCCCGACCTCGCCTATGTCATCCTGTTCCTGCCCATGGTGCTGATCCTGGTGCTCCGGCCGCAGGGCCTGTTCGGCAAGGTGACCACGTGAGCCGGCCAGCCTCGCGCATT
>Ga0075421_100005018_pt1 | contig 15966 bp, 14 predicted proteins | sample SoiMetdeltSBSDD5_FD_75292 | JGI IMG/M metagenome (GOLD analysis project Ga0075421, IMG submission 75292) | Bulk soil microbial communities from a Populus tree surrounding site in Tennessee, USA - Soil MetaG P. deltoides SBSDD5 | ecosystem: Environmental > Terrestrial > Soil > Tree plantation...
CAGGAGGAGATGAAGCGTTTCGAAGGCGGACATTTTCCCCAAGCCACAAAGCTTTTTGATCAACTGATTGCCAGCGACACGCTGGAAGAATTCCTCACCCTTAAAGCCTATGAACTGCTCAATTGAAAGTATTCAAAACCTCGAAAATGAATGGCGTTGTCACCCGCGCTGGCGCGGCGTGACGCGAAACTACACCGCCGAAAAAGTCCTGCGCCTGCGCGGCAGCATGAAGATCGAACACACGATCGCCGAACGCATGTCAGAAAAGCTTTGGACGCTCCTTCACAACGAACCGTACGTGAACGCGCTTGGAGCATTGACCGGCAATCAGGCCGTGCAAATGGCGCAGGCTGGACTCAAGGCGATTTACCTGAGTGGCTGGCAAGTCGCGGCGGACAACAATCTCGCCGGTTGCATGTATCCGGACCAGAGTCTCTATCCGTCCAACAGCGTGCCAATGGTTGTGCATCGCATTAACAAAGCGCTTCAACGCGCCGATCAAGTTCAATGTCTTCGCGGCAAAAGCACTCGCGATCTGTGGACGCCCATCGTGGCTGACGCCGAGGCTGGTTTTGGCGGACCCCTCAACGCGTACGAGTTAATGCTCCAATTGATCGAGCAAGGCGTCGCCGGCGTGCATTTCGAGGATCAGCTTGCGTCGGCGAAAAAATGCGGCCACATGGGCGGGAAGGTGCTGGTGCCGGCATTCGAGTTTATCCAAAAGCTCACCGCGGCTCGTCTGGCTGCGGACGTTGCCGGAGTGCCAACCGTGCTCGTCGCGCGCACCGACGCGGATTCCTCGAAGCTGCTCACCAGCGATTTCGACGATCGCGACAAGCCGTTCCTGACTGGCGAGCGGACGGAAGAAGGCTTTTTCCGGATTCGCGCCGGGATTGATCTGGCGATTGCGCGCGCCCTCGCTTACGCGCCATATGCGGACTTGATCTGGTGCGAGACCAGCAATCCGAATCTGGAATACGCGCGAAAATTCGCCGAAGCGGTGAAGGAAGTTTATCCGGACAAGCTGCTCGCCTACAACTGTTCGCCTTCGTTCAACTGGCGCGAAAACCTGGATGACGGCAGCATCGCGCGCTTTCAGAACGAACTGGGCGCGATGGGTTACAAGTTTCAATTCGTCACCCTGGCCGGATTCCATGCGCTGAACCTGAGCATGTGGGAATTGGCGCGCGAGTACAAAGACCGCCAGATGGCCGCCTACACCGACTTGCAGGAACGCGAATTCGCCGCCGAATTGGACGGCTACAAGGCCGTGAAGCACCAGTCCTTTGTTGGCGCCGGGTATTTTGATGAGATCAGCACGATTTGCGGCGCCGCATCCGTGCTGTCATTGAAAGATTCGACTGAGGAAGCTCAGTTCACAGAAGAACGGATGCATCACGAGCATGCGTGAGTAAATAATTTAAGTTGCGTCCGCGTGGAGTGATTCCGTGGAGCGCGGACGCAATAGCGGAAGCCGCTGGGCCTTCGGATGGTCGCGTGGAGTGATTCCATACGCGCTCATCACGAAACAGCGGCTTCCGCTCCGCGCTCAAAGGTGCGACCCGCCCCCGGGATGACGAACACGAAGAAAGTTCGTGCGCTTATTCATGGGCAACGCGCGGAGCCGACGGATCTGGTCCAGTAAATTGCGTTCGCTTTCCAGTTTCAGCGCCTCATCCTTTGTGAGTTTTGTCCTTTTGCGCTTCATTTAATGTCTTTTCCAATATCTCCAGGACAGAACGGTCACGCGGACGATCTGCCGCCCTCTTACTTGCAATAATATCCGCCAGGTCAGCAACGAGCAAATCTGAGCGACCAAAGGTCACGCGTCGCGCCCTTGATTTCAAGCTTGAGAGGCTGCGCACGCCATGTACGAAAGACATGAAGTCAACCTGCAGATCAGCGGACTCGTTGACGACACGATACAGCCCTGATGCCGGGTAATACGGGCGCTGAACTGTGCCGCCTAAACAAGAGGCAACCCGCTTGATCTTCACCAGGTTGACCTCTGTTTTGCGGAACATAAAATCGAAGTCGATGGTCGTCACAGGTGCTCCGTGCAATGCCGCGGCAGCATTGCCGATCAGCACAGCTTCCAAACGACACTCGGCGAGTGCACTCGCGATTTTCTCCAGCAGCGGAGCGCCATTCATTGTCCTGAGAGTAGAACGGGCACGGCAACGAGGCAACTGTGCCGCTGGCGTCCGGAGCAGAGTTTAGGCACGTCTGCGGAGTTGTTCATCAATCGCCTTCAGAGGGACGTGGCCGCCGCCGCAACTGGCGAGAACGCCGGGAACATACCCGCCTCCAACCGGGTGATCGTCATAAAGCAGGATCGTCTCGAAAAGCGCGGCGGACTTCGCGGGACGCTTTTGTCCAGCGGCGACGTAAACATACGGGCGGCCAGTGAGAAGTGATTTGGGTTCGATCGGAGGCTTCAGGTGTCCCTCTTGAAATAGCACGTCCAGGTTCGGCGGGTATGTGTTCTCGTGCACTGCGGCATAGCTTTGTAACGCCCAGGCAATTTGCATCATCCGGCTGATATTTTGCCGGTCGGGATCGTTGTCGCCGACCTTCCAGAGGGCGGACATTGCTTCTTCATTGGCCGCAGCCGCGCGAAACAATTCGGGCTTCTCGCGCATCAGTTGTCCCACCAGTGTGCTTGACGGGAACCATGGATGTTTGCCGTCGCGCTGTGATGGAATGCCCTTAAGGTAGGCGCCAATAATGCCATCAGGGTCCGCGAGCGCGATATCGAGCAACGTCCTGGCGGCTTTCGCAACGTTCGCTTTGGCCTCCTCGAACACTGATCTGTTGCTCTCGGTAACCGTGAAATTCAGTTCGCCAACATGACGCGGATTGAATTTTGCCGGGTCCACCATCGCGAATGCCCTGTAAATCCGTGAAGGCAAATGATGCGCGACCTGCAGAGGCTTAGGGATGTTTTCGAATCCCGGCCAGGAACATATCGAGTGAGAACCCATCTGAATAGCCGCACCGTAGCCGTACATCGTGGGCGAATTCTCGGCGGCGGCGACTTCGGCCTTCAATTGCAAAGCAGCTTCGATCGCACGATCGCCGAACCAGCGGTTCACGTAATTCGTGGCATAGAGATGACCCCCCAGGACCAAAAGAAGATCGGATATCTCCTTGCGCGTGGCGAGGTCCGACTTGCCCGCAAGTTCGAACAATGCGTTGCGCAGCGGTTGCAGGCCGGACGAGCTGAAGTTCGATATGCGACTCGCCATCCAACTCAAGGCGCAGAGGCGGTCCTCGCCTTTGAGTTCGAGCGCATCGAGCGCTTTGAACAGAGCATTGGCTGTATCAGCATCATGCAGGCGCAATTCGGCGCAACGACCGGCTTTGCGGAAACTCTCAAGAGCTTCGCTGTCGCGGTCGGATTGGTAGAGCAGGTTGCCGCGCAGGTAGTGGCCCAGGGCATTCTCCGGATCGCGCTGAAGCAGGTCGTCGACGGCGCTTTCGTCCACGCCATCGAACATTAAGGGCAGCACGGCAGCGACTGGAGCGAAACCGGCCCCGGCCTGGACCGCCACGTTCAGCAGTTCTTTCCGAATTGGGTCACCCGCTTGAGCCAGAAAGGCAAGACCGAGCAGCGTTTTAGAATCAGTTGTCTTCGAAGCGAGATTTTTGAGGCTCTCAGTGGCGATTGCCCTTTCGACCGTGTCGCGGATCGCCGGCACCGGATACATCCTTTGCGCCCCAGCAAACGGGTTCATGTCACAATCATAGCCGTGCCGCGCAAATGGCGCAAGCAAGCCAAACTCCGGGCTTTTACGACGCTTTTGGCAGGTTCAGAATCCGCCTGTGACACGATTCAAACGACGCGATTTCCTGCATACGCTCGGGTTAGGGTTTCTGGCCGCTCCGGATATTCGGAATGCGCCAGCGAAGAAAGTCGCAGCCATCGTTACGGTATACACGCACAACTCGCACGCGGACGTCATCGTCAGCCGAATCATGGAGGGCTTCAACTTGCAAGGTGAACCGCCGTTTCCGAATCTTAAGGTGGTGAGTTTGTACATGGATCAGCTCGCGCCGAAGGACAAAGGGCAGGCGCTCGCACACAAACATGGCGTGCGGTTGTCCAGGACGATCGAGGATGCCTTGACGCTTGGAGGGCGCGATTTGGCGGTGGATGGCGTACTCTTGATCGGCGAGCACGGAAACTATCCGGTGTCCGACACCGGGCAAACGATGTATCCACGCCGGCGTTTCTTTGAGGAGACCGTGGCGGTCTTCAAGCGCACCGGGCGGGTGGTTCCGGTGTTTCAGGACAAGCATCTTTCCTGGAATTGGGCCGATGCCAAGTGGACGTACGACACCGCGAAGAAACTCAAAATCCCGCTCATGGCCGGCTCCTCCCTGCCCGTCACGTGGCGCCGACCGGCCGCCGACGTGGATCTCGGCGCGCGAATAACTGAAGCGGTGGGCATTTCGTATCACACGCTGGACGCGTACGGCTTCCACGCGTTGGAGGTGCTCCAATGCCTTTGCGAACGTCGACGCGGCGGCGAAACGGGGGTGACCGCGGTCCAATGCCTCGATGGGCTGGAAGCCTGCAAAGCACATTTCGATACAGAGCTGTTCAAAACTGCATGGTCCAGGCGCGAGCGCCCTCCGATGTCCATCGACGAACTCCAAAAGCGCGTCCCGAATCCAACTGCTTTTCTCATCGAATACCGCGATGGCTTCCGCGCCACCATTCTCACACTCAATCCAGCAAACAGCGATTGGGCAATCGCGTGGAAGGAGGGCGATCAGATGCGTTCATCATTATTCTGGACGCAGGAAGCCCGTCCGTTCGGTCACTTTAGCTTTCTCCTTCAAGGCATCGAGAAAATGATCTACACCCGCAAACCAACGTGGCCCGTCGAACGCACTCTGCTCACTGCGGGTCTCCTCGATGCGCTACTCACCTCCAAACTCCGCGGTGGCGTCCGCATGGAAACACCGCACCTGACCATTCGCTATCGCCCCACCTTTGAATGGCAACCGCCACCCGACCCGCCGCCGGGTCGGCCTTTGGACGCACAATGAATAAATCTAAACAACTAGCCACCTTATTTGTTCTTCTGATCCAGGCCGTGCTCGGAGCAGACGAGTTGCCGCCGGTGGACCGGAAGATTGACTTCGCACGCGATGTCGCGCCCATCCTCCAGAATCATTGTGTGGATTGCCATGGGCCAAATCTGGAACTTGGAAGTCTGCGGCTGGATGACAAGAAGCTGGCGCTGGCAGGCGAGATCATCGAACCCGGCAACAGCGCAGAAAGTCTGCTGATCAAACGATTGGCGCGGAACGACAAGCTCGGGATTCGGATGCCACCTACGGGGCCGGCATTGAAGGATGAACAAATCGGGATTCTCAAGACGTGGATCGATCAAGGCGCACAGTGGCCGGATAAAATCCACCTGGCGAGCGCCTCGGCGGCGAACCCGGACGACACGCGTCTGGCGGCGGTCTTCAAGGCGATCCGCAAAGCCGATGCGCGCCAGCTTCAACAGTTGGTCCGCAATTCGGAGCTCGCCCAGGCGTCTCGCGCGGACGGCATGACGCCGCTGATCTTTGCCGCACAGTTTTCCACACCGGCGATTGTCGACTTGCTACTGAAGCGCGGCGCCGATCCGAATGCGGCGACGAAGGACGGATTGAACGCGCTGATGGCGGGAGCGGCAAGTTTTGAGAAGACCAGGCTGCTGTTGCGGCACGGAGCAGAGCCGAAGGCAAAGACAGGTTTCAGGCTGAGCGTGGTCGACATCGCCGCTGGTGAACCTGGAAACGCAAAGACGGTTAAATTGCTGCTGGACGGCGGAGCGAAGCTTGCGCCGTCTGCGTTGGCTACGGCGGCATCCATCGGCGACGCAGACACACTTGATCTGTTAATTCAATGCGGAGCGGATATAAACTTCGACAATGGCGCCGCACTTGAAGCCGCGGCCAAGGCCGGCCACGTCAGGATTATGAAACAGTTGCTCGCGGCGGGCGCTCACGCGACCAATCATGCTGGAGCCGTTCGTGACGCTGCCATCCATGGGCATCGCGAAGCCGTCGAACTACTGGTCACGCGCGGCGCGGAAGTCAACCGACCCGGTGGGCTCGATCGTTACAGCTCGCTGATGCAGGCGGCTGATTCGGATTATTTGCCGGTTGAAGTCGTGCAGTTTTTGCTACGAAACGGAGCCGATCCGACTTACAAGTCGCCCGCAAACGGCGAAACTGCATTGAGCCTGGCTCGCAAACGCGGGCGCACGGCAGTGGTGGAAGCGTTAGAGGCCGGCGGCACTGGCGAGGCTGTTGCCTCGGACGCTACCCCGAGCGCACCGTCCAAATCGCCTGGGCCGGTTCCTGATGCGCGCGCCGCGGTTGAAAAGAGTCTGGCTCTACTGCAAAAGACCGGTCCGCGCTTTTTCAAAAACACAGGCTGCATCTCGTGTCATCATCAACTCGTCACGTCGATGGCGATCGGGCTGGCCCGCGAGAAAGGTTTGCGAGTGAGCGAAGAACTCGCGAGCACTCAAAGGAAGACCGCAGAGATCGTGCTCAATGCTAATCGCGCCAGCTATTTGCAGGGGCGGTCTCTTCCTGGCGGCCACGATACGACCAGCTACATTCTCGCGGGATTGGCCGATGAAGGTTTTCCGCCGAATGAAGCCACCGATGCCATGGCCGTGTATCTTATGCGCCAGCAGGCGGCCGACGGCAGTTGGAAACCGCTGACTCATCGCCCGCCAAGCGAGTACTCGGCCATCGCGATCACGGCTTACAATGTGTATGCGCTTCAGGCCTATGCACCTCCGGGCCTCAGGAAAGAGGCACGCGAAAAGATTAGCCGAGCCAGGGATTGGCTCACGAAGTCCCGGCCGACGTCCGTCCAGGAGCACGCCTCGCGGCTGCTTGGCTTGAAATGGACCGGGGCAAGGCGCGGCCAGATCCATATCCAGGCGAAGGCGCTCGTCGAACTTCAGCAACCCGATGGCGGCTGGGCGCAACTACCAACGCTGCCCAAGGACGCTTATGCTACAGGGTTGGCATTGTTCGCCCTGAACCGCGGCGGCGACCTGCCTCCGGACAACGATGTGTACAAGAGAGGCGTTGAGTTTCTGCTGCAGACACAACAGGCTGACGGATCGTGGTTCGTGAAGAGCCGCGCGCATGGCTTCCAGCCGTACTTCGAAAGCGGATTCCCTTACGAGCATGACCAGTGGATCTCGGCCCATGGGACTGGTTTGGCGGCGATGTCAATGATGATCACGCTGCCCTCGGTAGGCCCGAATCCAGGACTGCTTGCGTCGATCAAGTCACGTCTGCACAACGAACTCAAACCATAGCGCGCTGCGGCGTGAACATGCAAAGTTTAGGGCTTGCGCTTCAAAGATGCGCAGACCAGTTCCTCGTCGCTGCGCGCGAAGACATGACCCTCCGCATAGGCCGGCGGGGTCCACGCCATTTTCCTTGGTCCGTAAGGATAAGTCGGTTGAAGCAGGCCCGCACGGCTGATCTCCCTGTACCCTGCGGCTGTGAGGTCGGCACGGATCAACTCGCCTTTATCGTTGAAAAGGAAGGCCGAGTTCCCCTGCGGCGTTATGTGAACGCAACCACCACTCTTTGCGTCAGTCACCCGGTTCGTCGTCCAAATGATCTTCCCGGTCGCGGCCTGGATACACACCAGTTCGCCGGCAAGGTTGCATGTGTACAGGTGCTCGCCTTTAAAGGCCGCGGTGGAAGTTTCACTAATTATTTGGCGTGAAGGTGGTCTGCCCTCCGGCCAGAGCAACGATGCGCCGGGCTTTTCGGAATCGAGTTTAAACATCACGCCATTGACCAGCAAAAGGTCACCGCACCGGACTGGCGTGGGTATGGCGTAGTTGGCTCCGCCTACATGCCGCTGGCGCCAATGCGAGTTACCAGTTATGGGGTCCAACGAGTTTACGGCGCCTTGCGTCCAGACAATAAGCTGCCGTCGGCCAGCCGCGGTCACCACGATTGGTGAACTGAGCGTCGGCACCGCATCGAGAGCTTTCCATACCTCCTTGCCCGAGCGCTTATCCAGGGCGACGACGCACGGCCCTGGCGGACCACCGTCGAGCACAAGGATCAGTAGATTGCTCTCAATCAGCGGCGAGGGAGTGAAAGCCGAGTCTTTCGACTTATTTTCGAAATCCTTTTCCCAAATCACTTTTCCGTCCACGGCTTTGAAACAGATCAGGCGCCCTTTGGCGCCAAGCGTAAAGAGCCGGTCTCCATCGACAATCGGCGTTGGACGGGGACCGAACGGGTTCTTCGGATCAAACGCCCAGTCTGCGTAATCGACCTCGTAAGTGTGAGCCCATAGGCGCTTGCCAGACTTTGCATCAAAGCAGAGGACGTGTTCACGTGCCTTAGGCCGCGAGATCTGGGAGTCAGTGACATACACGCGGCCTTCTGCCACTACCGGACTGGAAAAGCCGGGTCCTATCGGTGCCCGCCAGCGAATCTCCAACCCTTCGTCGGGGAACGATTCCGTGATCTCCTTTTCATTCCACACACCATTACGATTTGGCCCGCGCCACTGCGGCCAATCTTCCGCCTGTATCGCGGCCGGAAGCAGCAGGAATAGAGCAATCGCGCATGCTCTCTGAAAAGACCTTTGGCCATTCATGTTAAGCCGGAGCACTCTGTCATATGCGGGCTGCTATTGCGAGGAAGGGCTCCCGCTTTCGACGAGCTAATCGGTTTGTATTTTGCCGTGAAATATTCCATAATCCGGGCCGCTATGGTTCTACGTATTCTGCTGGTGCTGATGTTTTGCGGCTGCCTTTCCGCGCAGGCGGCAATCAACATGTTTCTGCGGATGGACCCGATTCAGGGTGAGTCGCTCGATCAGAATCACCGCGACCAGATGGATGTGCTGGCGTGGTCCTGGGGTATGTCCATGCCTCTTGTGGCGGGCGGCGGCGGCACAGGAAGGGTGAATATCCAGGATATATCGATCACCAAGTATGTAGACAAGGCCAGCCCCGCCTTGATGCTCGGCTGCAGCAGCGGGACGCATTACAAAACAGCGGTACTCTCGATGCAGAAGTCAGGCGCGAGCGCCACCCGGGATTTCATGGTGATCACGCTGGAGGATGTGATCGTTACCAGTTACAACACGGGCGGCTCGGCCGGAGGCGATTTGCTGACGGAAAATATCGCACTGAATTTCTCCAAGGTCCGAGTCGAGTATTGGCAGCAAAGGCAGGACGGCTCGTACGTGGCCATAGCGCCGTACGGCTGGGACGTCAAGGCCAACGTTCCTCTATGATTGGCATCGCAGTACGCGCGCTGCTGATGTGCAGTCCTTTGATTGCGGCGGCAGCCACCGACATGTTTCTTAAGCTGCCCGGTATCGAAGGCGAATCGCTCGATAACGCCCACGCCCAGGAAATCGACGTGCTCGGCTGGAGTTGGGGCTTCAACAAGACCGCAAGCAATACCGTGCGCATGAACGATCTACAGGTGACGAAGTACGTCGATCGTGCGACGCCCGCATTGATGCTCGCATGTTCCAGAGGCACGACCCTGTCCAATGCGTTGCTGACCTGCCGTAGGGGTGGAAGCGCTCCGTTGGAGTTTATCAAAGTGGAATTATCGAACGTGTCCGTGACCGGGATCAATGAAGGAGGCAGCGCAGGAGAAGACCGATTCCAGGAATTCATGAGCCTGGGGTTTGGCCGGATTAAGTTCGAGTATTTTTACATGGATGGCGCGACGATTCGAAAGGAATTGTTTAGCTCTGATCCGAACGTAACCGACATGGACGGCGATGGTATGCCCGATGCATTCGAGCAGACTTACGGGTTGAACCCGCAGCAAAACGACGCGGCAGCGGACAAGGACGGCGATGGGATGTCGAACTATGATGAGTATCGCGCGGGAACGAGCCCGAGCGACAGGAATTCGATTTTCAAGTGCACGCTGATTTACGCAACAGGCAGCCCAAGTGCGGTGCTTAGATGGAACAGCGTCAGTGGACGGCGCTACCAGGCGCACTACACGACAAACGCCGGTGGAGCCTTGCTTCCTTTGGGCGCCCAAGTCCTCGCCAGCGGTGCGACCACCGAAATTAACGTGCCCATCGATCTGGCCCGCCGCTTTTACCGCGTGCAAGTCCTCCCTGTGAACTAGCTGGATGAGCAACGTCTCACATCGATCTCTGGTGGAACTGGAGCAGGGCTTACGGGCGTTGTCCGACCCGCCGAAGAATGTTGGGAGAGTGGCAATGATCGTGTGCCGGCGCGCGCCGGGAGCGCACGAGGCGTTGGAGGAGGTGCGGCTTTCGCTGGAGGAAGGCGTGCCAGGAGATGAATGGAATCGGCGTGCGGGGGATTTAGAGGCGCAGATTACGGTGATTCGGCGGGATGTCGCGGAATTAATTTCCAATGGGCAGCCGCTCACGACATCGGGAGATAATTTGATCGTGGATCTCGATATTTCGGCTGAGAATTTGCCGGCGGGGACGCGGTTGCGCGTGGGGAAAGCGATCGTTGAGATGACGCCGTTGCCACACAATGGGTGCAAGAAATTTGCCACGCGGTTTGGGCAGGATGCTGCGCGCTTCGTGCAGGCGAAGGAGACGCGCCATTTGAACTTGAGAGGGATTCATTGGAAGGTCATTGAAGCGGGAGAAGTGCGCGCCGGAGATCGGATTGAGGTGATAGCGCGCGGGGTGATGCCCCGGGCGGATGGCCGGGCCGCCGCTAAGTAGTCGATTTCGGAGTGGCTTTTTGGCAGGCGAATCGATAATATTATAACATGCCTGAAAAGAACGTGTCTGAATTACCGCGGGACCTGCGGGATTTATACAATAAAGGCACGCAGGCTCTCACACGGCAGAACTTCGAATATGCAATCGCCATTCTGAATCAGGTCCTGAGCAAAGATCCCTCGTGCTTTGAGTGCCGCCAGGCATTGCGGGCGGCGCAGTTCAAGAACGCGGGTAACTCGGGTGGGTTTTTCAAGAAGATGATTGGCGGGGCGAGCTCGTCGCCGATCATCGCCAAGGCCCAGATGACCAAGGACCCACTTGAGGTGATTCAAACGCTGGAACAGGTTCTGAATAATGATCCGTCAAATTCGGCCGCGCACAAGATGCTGGCGGAAGCGGCGCTGAAGGCCGACTTTCCGAAGACGGCGTGCTTCTCGTATGAAATCGTGCTAAAGAATTCGCCGAAGGATTACAACGTGGCCATGGACTACGCGCGAGCGCTCGGGCAGGCGGGCCAAGGCGCGAAAGCGGAGACGGTGTTGATGGATTTGCAGCGTGCCCATCCACACAAGCCCCAAATCGGCCAACTGCTGAAAGATTTGTCGGCGCGCAAAACCCTCTCTGAAGGCTACGACCAACTCGCTGACGGCACAGGTTCGTATCGCGATATCCTCCGCAACAAGGAGGAAGCTGTGTCGCTCGAACAACAGAATCGCGAAGTGAAAAGCGACGCGGTAGCCGACCGCCTGATCCGCGAATACAGCGCCCGGTTGGCGCAGGAGCCGCGAAATTTGAAACTCATGCGAGAAATCGCGGAGCTTTACGCGCAGAAAAAGGAATTCGATAAGGCGCTCGAATATTGCCAGAAGATCAAGAGCACTGAAGGAGGAAACGAGCCTTCCCTCGAAGAGCTTGCGATGAATATCGCGCTGAAGAAGTTCGACCACACACTTTCGCAGCTGGACCCAAACGCGTCCGATTACGCAGAGTCTGTGGCGCGGATCGAAGCGGAACGGCAGAATTTTCAATTGGAGGAATGCAAGAGCCGGGCGGAGCGTTATCCGACGGACCTGCAGATTCGTTACGAGCTTGGCGAATTGTATTTCAAGGCGGGGAAAAACGACGAGGCGATCGGTGAATTCCAAAAGGCCCAGGCTAATCCGAATCGCCGCATTCAGGCGATGGCTTACCTGGGGCAATGTTTCGCGCGCAAAGGAATGAACGACATGGCTGCGCGGCGCTTGCAGGAAGCGATCAAAGAGAAAGCTGTTTTCGACGAAGAGAAGAAAGAATTGCTTTATCAGCTCGGGAGCGTCCTGGAGAAGATGGGGAAGAAAGACGAGGCGATCGAGCAGTTCAAGCAGATTTACGAAGTGGATATCGGTTACAAGGACGTCTCTGCAAAAGTGGACGCGTACTACGCGGGGAAATGATTAGCCGCGCTCTCACGAGCGCAGCACACAGTCGGTAAGTAATTATTTTTCGCGCTTAAGCAGGAAAGCCGCCAGGGCTTCGAGGGCCTGGGCCCTCCCGCGAAAGGGCTTGAGCGCGCGAAAAGCACGGTCAGTCAGTTGGCGGGCGATATGGCGGGATTTTTCGAGACCGACAATGGCCGGGTAGGTGGCCTTAAGGGCCTGGGTGTCTTTGCCGGCGGTCTTGCCAAGTTGTTCGCTGGTTTGGGTTATGTCCAGAATGTCGTCAATGATTTGAAACGCCAGCCCCACATGGTAGCCAAAGTCGGTGAGCGCGCGCAGTTGCGCCGGCGAGCAATTGGCGCTCATGCCACCCAGGCGCACCGAACAGCAAAGCAAAGCGGAGGTTTTGCATTCGTGGATGAAGCGCAGCGCGGGCACGGTGAGCGTTTTGCCCTCGGCTTCAAGGTCCGCAACCTGGCCGGCAATAAGCTTGAGCGAACCGGCGGCGTGCGTGATCTCCAGAATAATCGTTTTGTGCGGATACCTGGGAAAGGCCTTGCATTGGGCGGCAATCTCGAAGGCCTGCGTGAGCAGCGCGTCCCCGGCGAGAATCGCGATAGCTTCGCCGAAGACCTTGTGGTTCGTAGGTTTGCCGCGCCGGAAATCGTCATCGTCCATGGCGGGCAAATCGTCGTGGATCAGCGAGTAGGTGTGAATGCATTCGACGGCGCAGGCCAGGGGCATGGCGTCGGCCATCGAACCGCCGCAGGCCTCGGCGGCGGCGAGGCACAGTGCGGGCCGCATGCGTTTACCGCCGGCGAAGAGCGAGTAGCGCATGGCTTTGTGAAGCGTGGCGGGCTTTTGCGTGGCTGCGGGAAGAAAACGGTCCAGCGCGTCGGTCACGGCAGCAGAAGTTTTTTCGAGATAAGCAGCAAGATCGAAAGCCATAATCTTCTGGTGAGCTCGCAGCATCAAAGCTTTTTAAGAGAACGTGTGCGCCTCCGCAAGTGCGCAAAAAGCGTGCCGCGTACCGCACTGGCAAATGTAAATTTTTCGGCGATGGTTGCCGTCTTGACTTGGCGGTTGAGACGAGCCTTATATTGAACTTTCCTTTGCACATCAAAGGGCAACTTATGGCCAAATCGAATGCGACGAAGTCCGCGCGAAATGAAAAGCGGCAGCGACCGATTGGGGCTAACACTCCACCAATGGAAAATTTAAAGAACGGACATCCCCCAACGCCGATTGCGGCGGCGTTGACTGAAGGCGCGGTTCAGAATCTCACGCCCATCCGGAGCCAGTCGGGCGTGGACCTGACTGAAAAGATCAAGGAACTGCTTCGGCTGGCACGGGAGCAAGGATACCTCACCTACACCGATATTAACGATGCGCTCCCGGATAACATCGTCACCGCCGAGGATCTCGATGAGATTTACATCAAGCTTCGCAGCCTGGAGGTGGAGATCGTCGATCAGGCCGAAGTCGATCGCGTCAAGCAGCCCGAACCGGAGGAGGACGAGGACAAATCGCGGCTGGATATTCTGGATGATCCGGTCCGGATGTACCTCAAGCAGATGGGCCAGGTGCCGTTACTGACGCGGGAGCAGGAAGTGGAGATTTCAAAGCGGATCGAAGATGCCGAAAACGAGCTGAAACGGATCATTTATAGCTTCGGATTTGCCGGCAAAGAACACATCGCGCTGGCCGAGAAACTCATTTCGGAGCCCCCAAAGGAACGGTTTGATCGCGTGATCGTGGATAAGAAGATCGATGGCCGTGACAGCCATTTGAAGGACCTCCGACGGCTCGTGAAGCATGTGCGGACGATCGACCAGTTGGTGGACGAAAAGTACGCGGCGTGGCAACATGGTGCGACCAAGGCGAAGAAAGAGAAGCTGTATAACGATTTCCGCAAGGTGGACAAGAAGTTGCAGGACTGGTTCGGCAAGTTCTATTACAAGCAAAAGGTGATCGAGGAGATGGCGCTGGTGGCTGAGAACATTCACGACAAAATCCAGATGAGCCTGCATACGATCCACGAGCTTGAAAGCGAGCGGAAGTCCGCGCAGCAGCAGAGTGTGATCGAATCGGAGAAGCGCAAGATTTCCGCGCTGGAGGAATTCGTTCGAATGCCGTACGCGGAATATCTGAAGGCATACGCGCGACTGAAGCAATACGCGGCGAAAGCGTTGCTGGCAAAAACGGAAATGGTCGAGGCCAATCTGCGATTGGTGATTTCTATCGCCAAGAAATACACGAATCGTGGGCTGTCCTTTCTCGACCTGATTCAGGAAGGGAACATGGGTTTGATGAAGGCAGTGGAGAAATTTGAATACCGCCGCGGCTATAAGTTTTCCACTTACGCCACGTGGTGGATTCGTCAGGCGATCACGCGTTCAATTGCGGACCAGGCGCGCACGATCCGCATTCCAGTGCACATGATCGAGACCATCAATAAGCTCATGCGTGTGCAAAAGCAGTTGGTTCAGGATTTTGGTCGCGAACCGACGCCGGAGGAAATCGCGGACGAAATGGCTATGCCGGTCGACCGTGTCCGCGCGGTGTTGAAGATGGCGCAGCAGCCGATCTCGCTCCAGTCGCCCGTGGGCGATAGCGAGGACACGAATTTTGGAGACTTTATCGAAGACAAGGGCGCGGAGAATCCGTCTGAGATGACGAGCTACAGCTTGCTCAAGGACAAACTCAGCGACGTTCTTACGAGCTTGACTGAGCGCGAACGCAAAGTGCTGGAATTGCGCTTCGGGCTTGGCGACGGTTATTCGCGGACACTGGAGGAAGTCGGCAAGCAGTTCAGGGTCACGCGCGAGCGCATTCGGCAGATCGAAGCGAAGGCTTTACGCAAGATGCGTCATCCCACCCGCATTCGCCAACTCCAGGGGTTCCTCGACATCCAGGAACTGCAACAGCAACAGCAACCCGCTCCCGTATAAACGTGGTAGCCGCCCGCGAATCGGCCATTGATGGCCGCGGACTTTTCGCCAGCCAGGGAATTCCAGCCGGGACGAAAATCCTGCAATATTTTGGTCAGCGACTCGACAAGGCTGAGTCGTCGCGCCGCTGCGAGGCGGGCAACAGCTATATTTTCTCGCTCGACGATGAGACCGATATCGATGGCAACGTCACCGAAAATCTCGCGCGGTTTGCGAATCACAGTTGCGCGCCAAATTGCGAGGCGATCATCGAAAACAGCGAAATCTGGGTGGTTGCATTGCGTGATATCGCGGCCGGCGAGGAAATTACTTACAATTATGGGTACGATTTGGAGGAATACCGCGAGCATCCCTGCCGCTGCGGGTCCCGTGATTGCGTCGGTTATATCGTCGCCGAAGAATTCTTCAACCACGTCCGCCTAAACAATAAGGCTGGCAATGCGGCGAATACCCTCCCGGATGCGCTCGGGACTCGCGTTTGAGAAGTTGAGGCGCAAAGAATTCTTTCCGGCGCCATTCAGGTGGAATTCTTCGCCCGGCACGAAAGCGACATTTTTTTCGAGGCACGCCGGCAACAATTCGGCAGCGCTCAACCGCGGCGGCAATTGGACCATCAGGAACATGCCACCCGCCGGTCGCGTCCATTTGGTGTCCTTCGGGAAATATTCTTCCAGCGCCTGCAGCATCGCATCGCGGCGTTCGCGATACGCCGCGCGCAGCCTCGGAACCTGCTTCTCCCAAACCCCGCGCCGAAGCAATTCAAGCACCAGCAACTGGTTGAACGTGCTCGTGTGCAAATCCACTCCCTGTTTTGCCTGCACCAGTTTCTCAATCAAGTCTTCATGTCCGATCA
>Ga0075421_100005020_pt1 | contig 15966 bp, 18 predicted proteins | sample SoiMetdeltSBSDD5_FD_75292 | JGI IMG/M metagenome (GOLD analysis project Ga0075421, IMG submission 75292) | Bulk soil microbial communities from a Populus tree surrounding site in Tennessee, USA - Soil MetaG P. deltoides SBSDD5 | ecosystem: Environmental > Terrestrial > Soil > Tree plantation...
AGGGGGGCGTTCATCACTGTTCTTCCTGTGAGCGCGATGGTAGGCAGGCGCGAGGCGCGGGTATGTCAGCAGCTAGCGAATTTGCTGTAGCAACCTACGCGACGTTCGTCGGTAGATCGCCATCGCGCTGCGTATCGAGCGTCTCGAAGCGCGGGTCGACGGTAATTTCGTCGTAAAGATAGGTGTTGGCGGTGGTGGGGGAGCGCCGCAGCTTGGTCTGGTCAAGGTCGCAGAGATAGATCGGCGTGCGCACGTCGCCGAGGTTGATCCAGCCCAGCAGCGCCTTCGGCTGGCCGTCGATCATGACGAGCTCCGACACGCGGCGAAAGACCTTCTGGCCAATCCGGTGCTTGTGGATCACCTTGAGCCCTAGGCGAGTTTTCCTGCGCTCGTTCACCCGTACTCCTTCGGTGAGAACGCGTGAGCAGGAGTCGTGCCCGCGTCACGCGGACGGCGACGTCAGGTGGTGCAGGCTGTCCGGCTCAGCCGAGGCGCTTGGCGTCGGCTTCGGCGCCGGGGGTGCGTAGCGGCGCAGGCTCGGCGTCCATGCCGTTGCGCCGCGCGGCCTCGATCGCGAGCAGCCGACCGTGAAACCCGACCAGCGCACGCAGGATCTGCAGGCGCAGAAAATCCGCGCCCGGCAGCGACGACATGCGCCACCGGTGGTGCTCGGCTTCGGAGTAGAGCGCCGCGGCATAGTGCTCGACGATGCCGATCTTCTCCTGGCACTCGGCGTCCTTGACCAGGGTCATCGCATGCCAGGCGAGCTTCTCGACGCGGTAGAGCGCTTCCTTGTCGGCCCAACCGCCCGCATGGTGAATGAAGATCTCGCGCAGCGCGTCGTGGCACTCGCGCGCCTTCTCCAGATCGGGATAGCTCATGCGCGGAATTCTCGGCGCGTGAATGCTACGCTGCAATCGCAACGCCACCGGTAGTCGCGGCGGCGACACGGTGTCGATTTTCGTTACGCGGGAGCGGCTGCGCGTTCGCCCTTGCGGTCGAGCAAGCGGGCAAAATTCTCGAGCGAAAGCAGGTGGATGTAGATGCGCGCGAGGTAACCCTTGCGGATCAGATTCTTGAGCTGCGCGGTGTTCAGGTTCTCGAGGTTCTTTTCCGCCACGCGGTGCATGCCGGTCATCTGCATCGAGCCGCCGCCTTTTTCCTTCTTCAGCGTGGCCTGCATGCTGAACGGCTCGAGCAGGCCGTAGTCGGCGAGCAGCACGCACATCTCGCGCATGCGCTCGAGATCGGCCTCGTATTCCGCCAGCAGGCGCTCGACCCCCTTCCATTTTTCGCTCGGCTGGCCGCCCGAGTCGAACATGGCGTCGCCGCGCTCCTCGTCGAGCCAAGATTTCTCGACGCAGATCAGCCGGTCCTTCTGCTCGACCTGGTTCAGGTTCACGCGCGCCATGCAGAACGGATAGCGCCGTGCATACGCCGGGATATACGAGCCGCTCGTCCAGCGGCCGTCGGCATAGAAGAGGTTCTCGCCCGCGCTCATGCCGAGCACCGCGACCGCGGCGTAGCTCTTGCCCTCGTCGCCCGTGGTGAACACGATCGGATAGTGCCGCCCGATCGGCTGGAACTCCGTGTGGCTGATCGGCACCGCGTTGCCGCGCTGCACGAACTCGGGCACTTCGCCCGGTGCGAGCAGGCGCACCTTCTGTGTCTTCAGGAAGGGGACGACTTCCTTGTATCCGAATGGCGGAGAGATCTGCATGGAGGAATATTACGGTAGAATCCGCCCCTCGCGAGAGAGGCTCCGGGGTGGTAGCTCAGCTGGGAGAGCGTCGCGTTCGCAATGCGAAGGTCGGGAGTTCGATCCTCCTCCACTCCACCAGAATCTCTACCTAGTAGGTAGAAGTCCCTCCGCGGTGGCGGCGCGGCCGGAGGCCGACAAGTCGTATAGTTGGGGGGATGCTGGTCCGCATCCGCTACACCGCCGCCACCGGCGAAAAGCTCGTCAACGTGACCTTCGGCCCGAAAAACATCCGGCACCGCACTGCGGGCACCGAAGAAGTCCATGAGGTGGAAATACGCAATGGCCGCATTTCCTCCACCCCATTTTCCCTCGACGAGAACGGCTTCGTGTTAGTCGCACACAGGACTGCGGTCCGCGATTTCTTCGACAAGGCCGAGCTCGAGCGCGTCTACTACGCGGAAGTGTCGGAACTCATTCGGAGCGTCTCGGGTGCCGCGCGGGTCATCGTATTCGATCACACCCTGCGCTCGGGCGACGAGGCCGAGCGCGAGGCGCGCGTCATCCGCGAGCCGCTGCTCTCGGCGCACAACGACTACACTGAATGGTCGGGGCCGAACCGCGTGCGCGAGCTGATGGGCGACGAGGCCGAGACGCTGCTCAAGCGCCGCTTTGCCATCATCCAAGTCTGGCGCGCGATCAACCAGCCGATCCAGTGCAATCCGCTCGCGATCGCGGACTCGAAGAGCGTCGCGCCGGATGACCTGCTCATCGCCGAGCGGCGCTATCCGCACCGCATCGGGCAGACCTATCGCCTGAAGTACAGCCCGAAGCACCGCTGGTTCTATTTCCCCCAGATGCGGCGCGACGAGGCGCTGGTTTTCAAGGTGTTCGACAGCGAGACGGACGGCCGCGCGCGCTTCACTCCGCACACGTCGTTCGACGATCCGTCGACGCCATTGGGCGCACCGCCGCGGCAGAGCATCGAGGCGCGGGCGCTAGCCTTCTTCTAAGGGCCTTTTGGGTTTTTTCGCCCTAGCGCAGCACGCTGGTCACCAGGCGTGAAAGTGCGCTTCGCAGGCCCGATCGCGCCGGCTTGGCGTCCCGCTGGGCAACGCTGCGCGCTTCGACGCGCTCGACCGGTGGGCGCTTTTCCGCTTGGATCGCAGGCCGCGGCACCGAGACCCCGATGGCTTTGAGGCCGGCATCCGTGATCCGGAATGATTGCGCGCCCGCATCGTGGATCAAATCCTTCGCGACCAGGCTCCCATAGGCTCGCTGGTACGCCTCGTAATGCGTCGGTGGCCATTGCATCAGCAACGCCTTGACCTGTTGATCACGCGCACCCGCGGTCGCATACAGCACGCGGATTTGCCCCAGTACCGCTCGTTCACCCGGTGTGAGATCCATGCGCGAAGGCTGACACCGCGGCGCGCTCTGCGGGCGGCAGAAACCTGCCGTTCGAACAAAACCGAACGAGTCTGACTGACTTTTACAACCCGCGCCCTAGCGCGGCGCCGTGCCGCCGGCCGCGGCGCCGCTGCTCGCTCCGGTGCTGGGTGCGCTGCTTGCGCCGGAGGCTGCGCCGGTCGCTTCCGGCCCGCGCGTTTTCTCGTCTGCCGCGGCAGCCGCGCGCGCGGCTCTCATGCAGCGTTCCTTGTCTTCTGCGCGCAGGGTTTCGCAGCGCTGAAGATCGCGTTCGGTTGCCGGGCTCGCCCGCTGCGGTCCCGATGGGGTCGTCAGGATGCGAGTGCCGGGACCGTCGGCGAACGCCGAAGCGTGGCCGAGCAGCGCGGCGACGAGGACAGCGATCACGATCTAACGCGGCGGCGCGCCTGGCGCGCTGGTCGTCGGAGCGCCTGGGCTGGTCATTGGAGCGCTCGGGGTGCTCATCGGAGCTGCTGCCGGCGCGGTGGTCGTAGCGTCCGGGGCAGTGGTCGTAGCACCCGGGGTGGTGGTCGTAGCGCCCGGGGTGGTGGTCGTAGCGCCGGTGGCCGCGTTGCGCTCATCCTGCAGGCACTTGTCGCGCTCGAATGCGAGCAGGTTCTCGCACCGGCTGAGGCCGGTTAGCGGGCGCTGCTCGATGCCGCCAACCGTCGGCGCGGGTCCACCCACGATCGGCGCGCCGGTCGAGGGCGTGACGCTCGGCGTCTGCGACGGCGTTACCGCGGGCGTCTGGGACGGCGTCACGTATGGTGTCTGGGAAGGGGCGACGTTCGGCGTAGTCTGTCCGGGCTGCGCCGTTTGGGCCAGCGAGGCGCTCGCGAAGGCGAGAAGCGTCGCTGCGCCGAGAATTTTCAACATGGCGATCTCCTTAGGATAGCTGAGCAACAGGAGCAAAGTGCGTGCCACGCTGGCGAAGCTTGCGCAATGATTGCTTTAGCGCGGGAATGAGCGAGCGTGGCCGGCGGCGCGACAACAGACGCTTGACGCAGGCCTCGGCGCTGCCCGCGCGCATCGTTTCGGCAAGGCGGCCATCGAGATAGGCATCGATCACCGCGGGATGGATGTAGCACTTTCGGCAGACGGCTTTCGTATTGCCAAGCTGCCGCGCGACCTGCTCGATCGCCTTCGAGAGTCCGTTCTTCCCCACCGCGTGGAGGGTCTGCGCCGCGAGCACGGTGCCCGCCCAGGTGCGGAAGTCCTTGCTGGTGAATTCCTCGCCCGAGATCGCTTTGAGATAGGCGTTGACGTCGGTGGAATCGACCGCGCGCGTCTCGCCTTGCTCGTCAACATACTGGAAGAGCTCGTAGCCGGGCAGGTCACGCATGCGCCGCACGATCGCGGCGAGCCGCCGGTCGCTGAACGCGAAGTCGTGCCAGATGCCGCTCTTGCCGCGAAAGCGAAACTGCATGGTCGAGCCGCGCACGCGGACCTGGCGCACGCGCAGCGTGGTGAGGCCGAACGAGTCGTTCTCGCGGGCGTATTCCTCGTTGCCGATGCGCATGCGCGTGGTCTCGAGTAGCCGCACGACCGCGGCAAGCACCTTGTCGCGCGGCAGCCCGGCGAGTGCGAGATCCTGGCGCACGCGCCGGCGAATGCGGGGCAACGCGTGGGCGAACGAGAGCATGCGGCCGTACTTGGTCTCGTCGCGCACTTCGCGCCACCGCGCGTGATAACGGTACTGCTTGCGTCCGCGCGCGTCGCGTCCGGTCGCCTGCAGGTGGCCGTCTTCGCGCGGGCAGATCCACACGCGTTCCCATGCCGGCGGGATCGCGAGCGCCCGGATGCGCGCAAGCACCGGCTTGGCGCGAACCGCGGCGCCGTCCGCGCTGCGGTAGCGAAACGCCGCGCCCACGCGGATGCGGGAAAGACCCGGCGTGTCATCCGTCACATAGCGCAGGCCGGCGGCCCGCGCCGAGCCCTCGGGGTTGTAAGAGCTTCCGTTTTGGCGGGTGCCCATGGCTGACGGACGAGCCAGCCGCAAAGTGCGTGCCAGCGCGCTACCATTCGCGCTCGATGAATGCGTTTCGTTCGATGGCCGCGCTGCTGCAGCGGCTGGTGGACAAGATCGACCCGCACGAGGGCCGCTACCGCATGCTGTTCGAGCGCAGCCCGCTGCCGATGTGGGTGCTCGATACGCAGTCGCTGCGATTCCTCGCGGTCAACGACGCGGCGCTGCGCCTGTACGAGTATTCGCGCGAAGAATTCCTCGGCATGACCACGGTGGATATCCGCCGGGCCGAGGACGATGCGCCGTTTCGCGAGTTCCTGCGCGGCGAAGGCGGCGAAGTGCACTACGGCAGGTTCCGGCACTTCAAGAAGACCGGCGAGCAGATCGACGTCGACGCCGTCGGCCACCTGGTCGCCTGGCGCGGGCACCCCGCGCGCCTGGTGCAGATCAACGACGTCACCGAGCGCCTGCGTACCCAGCAGACGCTCGAGCGGTTGAACCGCGAGCTCGAGCTGTCGCACGAGCGGCTGCGCGCGCTCTCGCGGCGGCTGTTCGAGGTGCAGGAGGAGGAGCGCCGGCGCCTCGCGCGCGACCTGCACGACGACGTCGGGCAAGCGCTGACTGCGCTGAAAATCCAATTGGAGTCGGTCGCGCGCGCCGGCGCCGAGGCGACCGCGCGCGCGCGCGTCGACGAATGCGTCGATACCGTGCAGCACACGCTCGAGCGCGTGCGCCAGCTGTCGCTCAGCCTGCGCCCGCCGCAGCTCGATGACCTCGGGCTCGCCGCGGCGGTGCGCTCGCATCTCGACCGCCAGGCGCGCGTCGCCGGGCTGCAGGCGCACTTCGAGACCGAGGACGCGCCGCAGGAGCTCGCGCCCGACACCGAAACCGCATGCTTTCGCGTTGCGCAGGAGGCGATCAACAACGTGCTGCGCCACGCGCGTGCGCGCAACCTCTGGGTGCGTCTCTATACCGCGGGCGGCAGGCTCGCGATCTCGGTGCGCGACGACGGCCGCGGCTTCGACCTCGACTCGGTGCGCGAGCGCTCGGCCAACGGCACGAGCCTCGGCCTGATCGGCATGGAGGAGCGCATGGCGCTCGCCGGCGGCTCCTTCGAGCTGCGCTCGGCGCAGGGACAGGGCACCGTGCTGCTCGCCACCTTCCCGCTCACCGCCTCCGGCAAGGAGCGCGCGGCCTGATGATTCGCGTGCTGCTCGCCGACGACCACGCGCTCGTGCGCGCGGGCATCCATTCGCTGCTCCAGGGCATGCGCGAGGTCCAGGTGGTGGGCGAAGCGTCCAGCGGCGAGGAGGCGGTGGAGCTCACCGACCGCGAGCGGCCCGACGTCGTGCTGATGGACATCGCGATGAAAGGCATCACCGGCCTCGAGGCCGCTGCGCAGATGCGCGAGCGCTATCCGGAAGTGCGGGTGGTGATTCTCTCGATGCACGCCGGCGAGGAGTACGTGCTGCAGGCGCTGCGCGCCGGCGCCGTGGGGTATCTGCTGAAGGACGCGGCGACCGGCGAGCTCGAGCTCGCGCTGCGCAGCGTGATGCGCGGCGAAAGCTGGCTCAGCCCTTCGGTCTCGCGCCAGGTAGTCGAGGGCTACATGCACCGCACGGGCGGCGAGACCGCGCCGGAGGTGCTCACCGCGCGCCAGCGCGAGGTGCTGAAGCTCGTCGCGGGCGGCAAGAGCACGAAGGAGATCGCTTTCCTGCTCAACCTTTCGGTGAAAACCGTGGAGACGCACCGCGCGCAGATCATGGAGCGCCTCGGGATCCGCGACGTCGCCGGTCTCGTGAGATATGCCCTGCGCACGGGGCTCGTACCGCCCGAAGGTTAACTGCGGCTGACAAGGTTTTACGCAGGCTCAGGAAATTCCTAGCGGCGGGCTAGGGAAGCCCCCGATGGCCCGCCGCGCATTCGCGCTCTAGCCTGCCGTCCAATGTCCGACGCACGAATCCGCCGCATCGCAATCGCCGACAGCAGCCCGGCGTTCCTCACCGCAGCAGCCAGTTACGTGTCCAACCTGCCGGGCTTCGTCCTCGCCGGCACTTCGGACACCGCGCTGCAGGCGCTCGCGCTGGTGAGCTCGGCCGGGCCCGACGTGCTGCTTCTCGATCTCGGCACGCCGCCGACCCGCGGCCTGGAAATGGTCAAGCGCGTGAAGGCCGAGCCCGGCGCGCCCGCGGTCGTGGCGATGACGCTGTTCCACACGCCGGAAGCCGCCGCGGCCGCGAGCCGCGCCGGCGCCGACGCGCTGGTCGGCAAGGAAAGCTTCGTTCCCGGCCTGCGCGACGCCCTGGCGCGGTTATTTCCCGGCTAACTTTTCCAGCCGGCGCGCGAACACCGTCATCTCCTTCTCGGCCTGGCGGTCGCCTTTCTTCCTGGCCGCCTCGATCCCTTGCCGGTAGGCGAGGAGCGCTTCGTCGGGGGAAAGCTCGGCGAGAGCCTTGCCGAGCGCTTTCCATGCGGCAGAGTAGAGCGGGTCGCGGGCGACCGCGTCGCGCAAATACTCGATTGCGCGCTCGTGGTTGCCGGCCTTGGCGTACTCGAGTCCCAGCGAATAACGCAGCAGCGCCCCGTCGCGCGGTGTGCCGAGGAGCTTCTCGAGCTGGGAAATCATTAGGCTAAGATACCCCCGATGAAAACTCCGATCCAGACGCGCGACGCGCCCGAAGCGATCGGCACCTATTCGCAGGCGGTGAAGATCGGCGCAAGCGCCGCGGTCTACCTCTCGGGGCAGATCGGGCTCGACCCTGGGACCATGCAGCTTGCCGAAGGCATCGACGCGCAGGCCCATCGCGTGTTCCGCAACCTCGCCGCGGTCGCCGCCGCGGCGGGCCTGAGCCTCGATCACGCGGTGCGCATGACCGTCTACCTCACCGATCTCGCGCATTTCGCGCGCGTGAACGAGATCATGGCGCAATACGTGCGCCAGCCCTACCCCGCGCGCGCCGCCATCGGCGTCGCCGGGCTGCCGCGCGGCGCGCTGGTCGAGATCGACGCGATCCTGCACGCCGATTAAGGGTTCGCTCGAAGAAAAATTCCGCAAGCTCGGGCTGCGCTCGCGCTTCGATTTCGTGCTGCACCTGCCGCTGCGCTACGACGACGAGACGGCGCTGACGCCGCCCGAAGCCGCGCCGGAAGGAACGCCGGTGAACGTCGAAGCCAGAGTGCTCAAGGCGCAGGTGATGTATCGGCCCAGCCGCCAGCTCGTCATCCACGCGGAAGGCCTGGTGCTGCGGTTCTTCAACTTTTGGGGAAGCCAGCTCAGGCAGTTCCAGCAAGCGGCCGCTAGCGGGCGGCGGGTGCGCGCTTTTGGTGAGCTCCGGCGAGGGTTCTTCGGCGCCGAGATGGCGCATCCGCGCTACCGCATCGTCGACGCGGGCGAGCCGCTGCCGGAGACCCTGACGCCGATCTATCCCGCGACCGAAAAGCTGAAGCAGCAGGACCTGCGCGCGGCGGTGCTCAGCGCGCTCGATGGCGAGGTGCTCGACGACACGCTGCCCGCGGAGATGCGCCGGCGCCTCGGTCTCGCGGACTTCGCCGATAGCGTGAAGCTGTTGCACCGTCCGCCCCCCGGCATCGACGTCGGCGAGCTGGCGAACCGCACGCACCCGGCCTGGCGCCGATTGAAGTTCGATGAGCTGCTCGCGCAGCAGCTCTCGATGCGCTTCGCCTACCAGAGGCGCCGCACCCGCCAGGCGCGGGTGCTGAAGATCAATGGAGCACTGCTGAAAGGGTTTCTGTCGAGCCTGGGCTTCACTTTGACCCGCGCCCAGAGACGCGCGGTGCAGGAGGTGCTGAACGACCTGCGCGAGCCGCATCCGATGCAGCGGCTGCTGCAGGGCGACGTGGGCAGCGGCAAGACCATTGTCGCCGCGATCGCCTGCCTTGCCGCGGTGGATTCGGGCGCGCAGGCGGCGGTGATGGCGCCGACCGAGATCCTCTCCGAGCAGCACTGGCGCAAGTTCAACGCGTGGCTCGCGCCGCTCGGCGTGCGACTGGGCTACCTGCGCGGGGGCATGCGCAAGAATGAGAAGAAGGCGATGCTGGAAGGCCGGGTGCTGATCGGCACGCACGCCCTGATCCAGGAAGGCGTCGAGTTTTCTCGCCTCGGCCTCGTGGTGGTCGACGAGCAGCATCGCTTTGGCGTCGAGCAGCGCCTCGCGCTGCGCAAGAAGGCCGGCGGTCGCGTGCCGCACCAGCTCATGATGAGCGCGACGCCGATTCCGCGGACGCTGGCGATGACTTATCTCGCGGATCTCGACGTCTCGACCCTCGACGAGCTGCCGCCGGGACGGCGGCCGGTCTCCACCAAGCTGATTTCCGATCGGCGGAGAGAAGAAGTTTTGGCGCGGATCCGCGACGCTTGCGCGGAGGGGCAGCAGGCGTACTGGGTCTGCCCGGTGATCGAGGAGTCGAAGGCGGGCCTGCGCACCGCGCTCGAGACCTACGAGAAGCTGCGCACGGAGCTCGGAACGCTCCGCGTCGCGCTCGTGCACGGGCGCATGGCGCCGGCGGAGAAGGCGGCGGTCATGGCGGCCTTCCTCAAGGGCGCAACCCAGCTCTTGGTCTGCACGACCGTGATCGAGGTTGGGGTCGATGTGCCCAATGCCTCGCTCATGGTGATCGAGAGCGCCGAGCGCTTCGGGCTGTCGCAGCTGCACCAGCTGCGCGGGCGCATCGGGCGCGGCGTGCGCGAAAGCGTTTGCATCCTGCTCTACGGGGAGCTGCAGGGCATGGCGCGCGAGCGCCTGAAGGTGATTTTCGAAACCGCCGACGGCTTCGAGATCGCGCGCCAGGATCTCGCGCTGCGCGGGCCGGGCGAGTTCCTCGGCGAGCGCCAGAGCGGCGCGCCGCTGCTGCGCTTTGCCGACCTCGAGCGCGACCGGGACCTGGTCGAGGCAGCAGTGCGGGCGGCCGCCGAGCTGATGGAGAGCGACCCGGCCGCGGCGCGCGTGCACGTCGCGCGCTGGCTGGGCTCCCGCTCAGAGCTCAGTCAGGCGTGAGTTATCCTCTGGCCATGGACCTGGCGTTCATCGCCAAGCGCCTCGATGCTTACGAGCGCCTGATCCGCCTCGATAAGCCGATCGGCACGCTGCTCCTCCTGTGGCCGACCTTGTGGGCGGTCTGGCTCGCCTCGGCCGGGCGCGTGCGGATCGAGATCCTGCTGGTCTTCGTGGTCGGCACGATCCTGATGCGCTCGGCCGGCTGCGCGATCAACGACTATGCCGACCGCGAGTTCGACCCGCACGTGGAGCGCACGCGCGACCGGCCCCTCGCCACCGGCGAGATCCGGCCGCGCGAGGCGCTCGTGCTCGCCGCGGCGCTCGCCGCGGTTTCGTTCCTGCTCGTGCTTTTCCTCAACCGCCTGACGATCATGCTGTCGTTCGTCGCGCTCGCCATCGCGGTGATCTATCCGTTCACCAAGCGCTTCTTCGCGCTGCCGCAGGCGATGCTGGGCGTCGCGTTCGGCTTCGGCATTCCGATGGCGTACGCCGCGATCCAGGAACGCCTGCCGCTCGAATGCTGGATGCTGTTCGCCGCCAACATCTTCTACTCGTTCGCCTACGACACCGAGTACGCCATGGTCGACCGCGACGACGATGCGCGCATCGGCATCCGGACCTCCGCGCTGACCCTCGGCCGCTGGGACGTGAGCGCGGTGATCGCGAGCTACGCCGCGATGGTCGCGATCCTGATCGGCGTCGGAGTTTTCCTGAGCCTGCGCTGGCCCTACTACGCCGGCCTGGCGGCGGCGGCGGCGATGATGCTGTATCACTGGCGGCTGATCCGCGGTCGGGGCCGCGAAGGCGCATTCAAGGCCTTCCGCCACAACAACTGGGTCGGCGCCGCGATCTTTGTCGGCATCGCGTTCGCCTTCCTATGAACGAGTCCGGACCGGCGATCGCGCGCTACGCCTTCACCAACGGCGTGCTGCGTGGCACGCACCTCACGCTTCATCCCAGCTGCCTCGTGCACCGGGGCGACAATCACCTCGAGACGCTGCCGCTCGCCGCGATCGCCGCGCTGCGCGTCGCATTCGAGCGCGACGCCCGCAAGCTCGGGTGGGGCATCGCGCTGCTCGTGGCCGCGCTGCTGCTGCTCGTCGTCGCCGGCCCGCTCGCGAGCTTCGCCAACAGCGCGGCCGGCGAGATCGCCGCGGCCAGCGCCCAGGGCGTGGGGCGCGCGCTGCAGGGCTTTTTCCGCTTTCTCGAGGGCGTGGCGAGCCTGATGCCGGTCGCGGCGCTCACTTGCGTGATCGCGGGCGGCGCGCTCGGCGCGCTCGGCTGGCTGGGCAGCACGCTGCTGATCGTCAGCCTGCCCGGCTCGGAGCGTCTCTACCGCGTGCGCGGGCGCGACACCATGCTGCTCGATTTCGCCGAGGCTTTCGCCGAGCGCCTGATGCTCCTCAAGCGATGACCTATCGCGACCTGCGGGAGTTCGTCGCCCAGCTCGAGGCGAAAGGCGATCTCAAGCGCGTCCAGGCCGAGGTCTCGCCGCGGCTGGAAATGACCGAGATCTGCGACCGCGTGCTGCGCGCCGGCGGCCCGGCGCTTCTCTTCGAGCGTCCGGCGGGGCACGCGATCCCGGTGCTCGCCAACCTGTTCGGCGCGGTGCGCCGCGTGGCGGCGGCGATGGGCGTGGCCGACGCGGGCGCGCTGCGCGAGATCGGCCGGATGCTCGCGTTTCTGCGCGAGCCCGAGCCGCCGAAAGGGCTGCGCGACCTGTGGGAGAAGTTTCCGGTCTGGAAGCAGCTCCTCAACATGCCGCCAAAGGTGGTCTCCCGGGGGCCTTGCCAAGACACGACTGCCGAAGGCGGCGAAGTGGATCTTGCGCGCCTTCCGGTCCAGACCTGCTGGCCGGACGATGCCGGCCCGCTCATTACCTGGGGGCTCACCGTCACGCGCGGACCCGCCAAGCCGCGCCAGAACCTGGGCATCTATCGCCAGCAGGTCATCGGGCGCAACCGCGTGATCATGCGCTGGCTTGCCCATCGGGGCGGGGCGCTCGACTACCGCGAGCACGGCTTGGTTTCAAAGGATCCGTTCCCGGTGGCGGTCGTGCTCGGCGCCGATCCCGCTACGATGCTGGCCGCAGTCGCGCCGATTCCGGACACGTTGTCGGAGTACCAGTTCGCCGGCCTGCTGCGCGGCGCGCGCACCGAGCTCGTCAAATGCATCGGCAGCGATCTCGAGGTGCCGGCGAGCGCCGAGATGGTCCTCGAGGGCGCGCTCGATGGCGAAATTGCGGACGAGGGGCCGCACGGCGACCATACCGGCTACTACAACGAGGTCGAGCGCTTCCCGGTGATGACCGTGCAGCGCATCACGATGCGCCGCTCGCCGCTCTATCACTCGACCTACACCGGCAAGCCGCCCGACGAGCCGGCGGTCCTCGGCATGGCCTTGAACGAAGTCTTCGTGCCGCTCCTGCAAAAGCAGTTTCCCGAGATCGCCGACTTCTACCTGCCGCCCGAGGGCTGCTCGTACCGGCTCGCGGTGGTGAGCATGAAGAAGCAGTATCCCGGCCACGCCAAGCGCGTGATGTTCGGGGTCTGGAGCTACCTGCGCCAGTTCATGTACACCAAGTTCATCATCGTGTGCGACGACGACGTCGACGTGCGCGACTGGAAGGAGGTCGTCTGGGCGATGACGACGCGGGTCGACCCCGCGCGCGACACCACGGTGGTGGAGAACACGCCGATCGACTACCTCGATTTTGCGAGCCCGGTCTCGGGCCTCGGCTCCAAAATGGGAATCGACGCGACCAACAAGTGGCCCGCCGAGACCGGCCGGCGCTGGGGCCGGCCGATCGTCATGGACGAGCGGGTGAAGCGTCGGGTGGACGAGCTTTGGCGGGACCTCGGGCTCTGACCCACTGGAGGAGCGCGTCGAACGCCGGCTCGGCCTGGTGAGCGTTCGGGTGGTTGACGATCATGACCACCGCGTGACGCCGCCCGCCGCGATCGAGAACGTATCCGCCCATCGCGCGAGCGTCCGACAGCAGTCCGGTCTTGATGTGCGCGTTGCCCGAGACCCCCTCGCCCTGCAGGCGCTTACGCATCGTGCCGTCGGCCGCAACGACGGGCAGCGAGGCCATGAACTCCGGCATCACGGGGCTGTGCCAGGCGGCCTGGAGGACCGCCATCAGGGTCGCCGCGCTCGCGCGCTCGTGCCGCGAGAGCCCGGAACCGTTTTCCAGCTTGAAGCCCTCGGCGCTGATGCCCTTGAAGACCATCCATTGGGCGATCGCGCGCGCCGCGGCCTCCGGCTGGGCCGGGACGCCGCCCAGCTCGGCCGCGAGCGTGAGATAGAGCTGGCGCGCCATCACGTTGTTGGAGAACTTGTTGATGTCGCGCGCGATCTCGCTTAGCGGCTCCGACTCGTGGATGTACAGCAGCTTCGCGATGGGTGAAGCGACGCCGTCGCGCACGCGCCCGCTCGAGGTTCCGCCCATTTCCGCCCAGAGCGCGCGGATCATGCCCGCGACATAGTCCTCGGGGTAGTGCAGCGCGACGTTCAGGTCGCGCTCGCCGCAGCCCACCGGGTAGAAGCCGGTGAACGCGGCGCGTGGTGGCTTCGACTGGAAGCTCGCGCCGATCAGGTCGCGGAACGCGCGTCCCTCGGGGCAGGCGCCGTCGGCGAGCCTTAGCCCGTTGACGATCTCGAGGCCGGGCAGGTGCGGCTCGACGAACAGGCGTACCTTCGTCTCTTCCGGCCAGAACACGAAACGCAGCGACTTGAAATTCACCAGCAGCGCGTCGGGCGCGACGTTGTAGGGCCGGAACACTTCGTCGTCGATCAGCGGGTGCGCCGCCGGCGCGAAATAGCTGCGGTCGAGCACGATGTCGCCGCGGATCTCGCGCACGCCCCGGCCGCGCAGGTTGCGCAGCAGCAGCCAGAAGCTTTCGAGGTTGAGCTTGGGGTCGCCGGTGCCGCGCAGCACCAGGTCCTCGCCGTCGCGGTAGACCTCGGTCTTCCAGCGGTAAGCAGGTCCGAGCAGCTCGAGCGCCGCGAAGGTCGTCACCAGCTTCATGACAGACGCCGGGTTGCGCGAGGCATCGGGATTGAGCACGAGGGCGGGACGTTTCGCGCCCAACTCCTGCACCAGGATGCTGGTGCTCGCCCGGGGCACCTTCGCCTCCCGCAGGCCCTTGGTCACCGTGTCCGGCGGCGCGGCGCCGGCCGCCGCGGCGAAGCCGAGCAGAGCGAGGAAAGTCTTGAAAAGCCGGGGCGTGGGCATTATTATTAGCACTCGCTAGGACTGAGTGCTAACACACCCCCGTGGCACTGCTACGGGAGATCCAAGCCATTGTAATACATCGACATTTCAAAATTTTGGGAGCATTGCATGAAAATCCGTCCGCTGCATGACCGCGTGATCGTCAAGCGCATCGAGGAAGAGCGCAAGTCCGCCGGGGGCATCGTCATTCCCGACACCGCCGCCGAGAAGCCCGACCAGGGCGAGATCGTCGCCGTCGGCAAGGGCAAGAAGGACGAGAACGGGAAGCTGATTCCGATCGACGTCAAGGTCGGCGACCGCGTTCTGTTCGGCAAGTACTCGGGCCAGACCGTGAAGGTGAAGGGCGATGAGCTCCTCGTGATGCGCGAGGAAGACATCATGGGCGTCATCGAAGGCAACTGATATCCGCAAAGTTCAAGACTAGGAGAACGTACCAATGCCAGCAAAAGAAGTCAGATTCCACGAAGGCGCCCGCGCCAAGATGGTTCACGGCCTGAACATTCTGGCCGACGCGGTGAAAGTGACGCTCGGCCCGAAGGGCCGCAACGTCGTGCTCGAGCGCTCGTTCGGCGCGCCGACCGTCACCAAGGACGGCGTCTCGGTCGCGAAGGAGATCGAGCTCAAGGACAAGTTCGAGAACATGGGCGCGCAGATGGTGAAGGAAGTCGCGTCCAAGACCTCCGACGTGGCCGGCGACGGCACCACCACCGCGACCGTGCTCGCCCAGGCGATCGTGCGCGAGGGCATGAAGTTCGTCGCCTCGGGCATGAACCCGATGGACCTGAAGCGCGGCATCGACAAGGCGGTGGTCGCGGTGGTCGAGGAGCTGAAGAAAATCTCCAAGCCCTGCACCACGTCGAAGGAAATCGCGCAAGTCGGCTCGATCTCGGCCAACGCCGATGCCGACATCGGCAAGATCATCGCCGACGCGATGGACAAGGTGGGCAAGGAAGGCGTGATCACGGTCGAGGACGGCAAGTCGCTGCAAAACGAGCTCGACCTGGTCGAGGGCATGCAGTTCGACCGCGGCTACCTCTCGCCGTACTTCATCAACAACCCCGAAAAGCAGATCGCGGTGATCGAGGATGCGTACATCCTCCTGCACGACAAGAAGATCTCGTCGATTCGTGAGCTGTTGCCGATCCTCGAGCAGGTGGCGAAAGCGGGCAAGCCGCTGCTGATCATCGCCGAGGAAGTCGAGGGCGAGGCGCTCGCAACGTTGGTGGTCAACAACATCCGCGGCATCCTCAAGACCGTCGCGGTCAAGGCGCCGGGCTTCGGCGACCGCCGCAAGGCGATGCTGGAAGACATGGCGATCCTCACCGGCGGCACGGTGATCTCCGAAGAGCTGGGCCTCAAGCTCGAGAACGCGACGCTGAAGGACCTCGGCAAGGCGAAGAAGGTGGAATCCGCCAAGGAGAACACCACCATCATCGACGGCGCCGGCAACAAGAAGGACATCGAGGGGCGCGTCAAGCAGATCCGCGTGCAGATCGATGAGGCGACCAGCGACTACGACAAGGAAAAGCTGCAGGAGCGCGTGGCGAAGCTCGCCGGCGGCGTGGCGGTGATCAAGGTCGGCGCCGCGACCGAAGTCGAGATGAAGGAGAAGAAGGCGCGC
>Ga0075421_100005021_pt1 | contig 15964 bp, 12 predicted proteins | sample SoiMetdeltSBSDD5_FD_75292 | JGI IMG/M metagenome (GOLD analysis project Ga0075421, IMG submission 75292) | Bulk soil microbial communities from a Populus tree surrounding site in Tennessee, USA - Soil MetaG P. deltoides SBSDD5 | ecosystem: Environmental > Terrestrial > Soil > Tree plantation...
GTCGCTGTTCGCGGTGATCGGACTGATCGCGAGCTTCCACACGATCATCTTCGCGTACGGCCGGCAGATCTATTCGCTGTCGCGCGCCGGCTATTACCCGGCGATCCTGTCGGTGACGCATGGCTCACGCAAGACGCCGCACCTGGCGCTGATCACCGGCACGGCGCTCGGCCTCGCGATCATCATGGCGGTCTGGTTTGCGCTCGGCGCCGAGCAGGGCGGCGCGATCATCGGCGCCACGTTGCTCAACATGGCCGTGTTCGGCGCAATGATCTCCTACGCGTTTCAGGGACTGTCGTTCATTCAGCTGCGGCGGAACATGCCGAACATCGAGCGACCGTATCGCAGCCCGCTCGGCATTCCGGGCGCATCGGCAACGGTCGTAATCGCGGTCGTGACGCTGTGGTACCAGTTCCAGGACCCGTTGTACCGGCGCGGTGTCTATCTGGTGCTGGCCTGGTACGTGCTCGGCGTTCTGTACTTCGCTTTCGTCGGCCGACACAAGCTGGTGCTCTCGCCCGAAGAGGAATTCGCGATCACCGGCGGCACGCACGGCCATCCGGAGCGCGAAGGCTACGGCACGACCAAGGTGTGACAATGCTGGAACCGCGTAAGGTGAAGACGATCGCCGACGCCAAGGCGATCGTCGAGCAGCGCAATCTCACGCACGTCAAGGTCGGGGTGTTCGACGTCGACGGCATCATGCGCGGCAAATACATGTCGCGCGCGAAGTTCCTGTCGGCGCTCGAGAACGGCTACGGCTTCTGCGACGTCGTGCTCGGCTGGGACTGCCAGGACCAGCTGTACGACAACGTGCAGTTCACCGGCTGGCACACGGGCTATCCCGATGCGCCGGTGCGCATCCTGCCGGAATCGTGCCGGCCGCTGCCGTTCGAAGACGACAACCTGCTGTTCCTCAGCGAGTTTGCGCCGCCGGCCGAGCAAGTGTGCCCGCGCGGCATCCTGCGCAAAGTGATCGAGCGCGCGCACAGCATGGGTTTCGAGCCGTACGCCGGCTTCGAGTACGAAGTGTTCTTCTTCAACGAGACGCCGCAGTCGATTCGGGAGAAGAGCTACCGCAACCTGCGGCCGATGGCGCCGGGCTGGTTCGGCTACTCGGTGATTCGCAACAGCGTCGGCGCCGAGTTCTACCGCCAGATGCTCGCGCTGTGCGAGACGATGGACTTCGGCATCGAAGGCCTGCACGAGGAGACCGGACCGGGCGTGATCGAGGCGGCGATCGGCTACGACGGCGCGCTCGCAGCCGCAGACAAGGCGGCGCTGTTCAAGACGTTCATCAAGGTGCTGGCGCAGCGCAACTCGATGATGGCGACGTTCATGGCGAAGTGGTCGCGCGAGTGGCCCGGCCAGAGCGGGCACATTCACCTGTCGCTGCGCTCGCGCGACGAGGGCAAGCCAGTCTTTCACGATCCGTCGCAGCCGCATGCGATGAGCGCGACGATGCGGCACTTCGTCGGCGGCCAGCAGCGACTGATGCCGGAACTGCTCGCGATGATCGCGCCCACGGTGAACTCCTACACTCGCTTGATTCCGGGCTTCTGGGCGCCCACGGATGCGACGGTCGGCGTCGAGAATCGCACGTGCGCGTTGCGCATCATTCCCGGCAGCGCCAAAGCGCAGCGGGTCGAGTACCGAGTCGCGGCTGCCGATGCGCATCCGTACGTGATACTCGCCGCCGCGCTCGCATCGGGTTTGGCGGGCATCGAGCAGCGGATCGAGCCGGAACCGCTCGTGGAAGGCAACGCCTACGACCACAAGTTTCCGGAGGCGCTCGCGTTGCCGCGCACGTTGTGGGAAGCCGCACAGCGCTTGCGACAGTCGCGCATGGCGCGCGAGTGGTTCGGCGAGGCGTTCGTGCAGCATTTCGCGGCAACCCGCGAGTGGGAAGAGCGCGAGTTCCGCAAACACATCACGGATTGGGAACTGGCACGGTATTTCGAGATTATCTAGAAGATTGTCGGGCTAAAGCCCGACCTACAGGTCATGACTTGTAGGTCGGGCTTCAGCCCGACTCCGGTCCCCCACCATGCTCAAAGTCATCTCACCCGTCGACAACAGTCTTTACGCCGAGCGGCCGCTCGCGAAGCCCGCCGACATCGACCGCGCCCTCGAGCTCGCTCGCACCGCTCAACGCGGCTGGCGCAACGTCCCCGTTGCCGACCGCGCACGCATCCTCAATCGCTTCTGCGACGCATTCGAAGCGCAACGCGACGAGATTGCGCGCGAGCTGACCTGGCAAATGGGCCGTCCGAGCCGCTACGCGCCGAACGAGGTGCGCGGCACGCTCGAACGCGCGCGTCACATGATTGCAATCGCGCCGAGCGCGCTCGCCGACATCGATGCTGGGCCGAAGGAGCACTTCACGCGATTCATCCGTCGCGAGCCGCTCGGCGTCGTGCTGACGATCGCCGCGTGGAACTACCCGTATCTCATCGCGGTGAACAGCGTCGCGCCCGCATTGATGGCCGGCAACACGGTAGTCCTCAAGCATTCCGCGCAGACGCCGTTGTGCGCCGAGCGTTTCGCGACAGCATTGCAGCAAGCTGGCCTGCCTCACGGCGTATTCCAGGCGCTGCACATGAGCCACGAAGACACGGAGCGTGCGATTCGCGATCCGCGCGTCGACTTCGTCGCGTTTACCGGCTCGGTGGCGGGCGGTCATGCCGTGCAGCGCGCGGCCTCGGAGCGTTTCATCGGCACCGGCCTCGAGCTCGGCGGTTGCGATCCGGTCTATGTGCGCAACGACGCGAACCTCGCGCACGCAATCGAGAACATCGTCGACGGCGCGTACTTCAACAGCGGCCAATCATGTTGCGGGCTGCAGCGCATCTACGTGCATGAGCGCGTGTACGGCGCGTTCGTCGACGGTTTCGTCGATCTCACGCGCAAGTACGTGCTCGGCAATCCCCTCGAAGATGCGACCACGCTCGGGCCGGTCGTCCGCACGACGGCCGCTGACACGATCCGCGCGCAGATCGCCGCTTCTATCGAAGCTGGCGGCAAGCCTGTAATCGACGAAGCGCAGTTCCCTGCGAGCCGCCCCGGCACGCCGTACCTCGCACCGCAGGTGCTCCTCGACGTGAACAACTCCACGCCGGTGATGCGCGACGAGATCTTCGGCCCGGTCGCAGGCATCATGAAAGTGCTGTCGGACGAGCAGGCGATCGAGCTGATGAACGACAGCGCGTACGGTTTGACCGCTGCGATCTGGACTTCGGACGCAGACGCGGCGCTGTCGATCGGCGATCGCGTCGTGACCGGCACGTGGTTCATGAACCGCTGCGACTATCTCGATCCGGCGCTCGCCTGGGTCGGCGTCAAGGATTCGGGTCGCGGCTGCACGCTGGCGGTGGTCGGGTACGAGCACCTGACGCGGCCGAAATCATTTCACATGCGAACGCAGCTATGAGCAACTTACGCGGCAACTGGAATTACCCGACCCTGATTCGCTTCGGCGCGGGGCGTATCGCAGAGTTGCCCGATGCGTGCAAGACGTTGCGCATCACGCGGCCGTTGCTGGTGACCGATCCCGCGCTCGCTGCGTTGCCGATGATCGCCAAGGCGGCTGAATCGTGCCGCAGTGCCGGTCTCGGCTGCGAAGTGTTCGCCGACGTCCAGGCGAATCCGGTGGAAGCGAACGTAACGAACGGCGTCGCTGCGTACCGGCGCGGCTCGCACGACGGCGTCATTGCGTTTGGCGGCGGCAGCGCACTCGACACAGGTAAGGCGATTGCGCTGATGGTCGGGCAGTCGCGCCCGATCTGGGACTTCGAGGATCGCGAGGACTGGTACACGCGCGTGAACGTCGCCGGCATCGCACCGACGATCGGCGTACCGACGACTTCCGGTACCGGCTCCGAAGTCGGACGCGCGTCCGTCATCACTGATCTGCGCGATCACACGAAGAAGATCATCTTTCATCCGCGCATGCAGCCGGCGTTGGTGATCGCCGACCCGGAGCTGACGCTCGGCCTGCCGCCCAAAGTGACTGCGGCGGTCGGCATGGATGCGTTGTCCCACAATCTCGAAGCGTATTGCGCGCCGTTCCATCATCCGATGGCCGACGGCATTGCCGTCGAAGGCATGCGCCTGATCAAGCAGTGGCTGCCGGTCGCGGTCGCGGATGGCAGCAACATCGAAGCACGCGCGCAGATGATGGTCGCTTCCGCGATGGGCGCAACGGCGTTCCAGAAAGGCCTCGGCGCGATGCACAGCCTCAGCCACCCGTGTTCTGCAAATCTCAATACGCATCACGGGCTGACGAACGGAGTCGTCATGCCGTACGTGCTCGCGTGGAACCGCAGTGCGCTGCAGGACAAGATGACACGCCTGGCCGCCTACCTGGATCTGCCGAAGCCCTCGTTCGACGCAGTGTTGGGCTGGATCCTGGATCTGCGCCGTCAGATTGGCATCCCGGCGACGCTGGCCGATCTCGGCGTGCAGGCGCCGCACGCGGACACTTTCGCGCAGCAGGCATTCGACGACCCCTCGACTGGCGGCAATCCCCTACCGATGACGCCGGCCAAGTTTGCGCAGCTGTACAGGAACTGCATCGAGGGTAGCGGGCTCTAACTACCATTCATTGAGTTGTTCATTGGCAATTCAGTCCACCGCAGGCATATTCACGTCATGCGCGCCCTCGTCTCCTCTGCAGTCGCTGCCCTGCTGCTGGCGTTCGCGATCCCGGCCAGCGCCGACGGGCTGCGTTGCGGCAGCAGGCTCGTAACCAGCGGCGATCCGCGCTCCAAGGTGCGCCATTTCTGCGGCGAGCCGACCGACGTCCAGACGCGCTACATCCTGCGTCGCCCGACCTTCAATGCCGGCGGCCGCTTCTTTACCTACGGCGACGGTTACGTCGAAATCCCGGTCGAAATCTGGACCTACAACTTCGGCCCCTACAAGCTGATGCGGCAGATCCGCTTCGTCGACGGCGTCGTCGATGACATCGAGTCGCTCGGCTACGGCTATCACGAAACGCCGAGTCCCACTGCCGACGCCGGCAACGAGCGCCGCGACACGTACAAATAGCGACTGACGAGCAGCACGGCGCTGACCGTGAGGCCCGCAATGAATCCGATCCACACGTACAGCGGGCCACCGCCCTGCCGCACGCCGAACACGTAGGCGAGCGGAAAGCCCACGACCCAATACGAGAAGATGCACATCGTCATCGGGATCGCGGTGTCCTTGAAGCCGCGCAGCGCGCCTGCCGCCCCGACCTGCACGCCATCGGAGAGTTGGAAGATCGCGGCCATCAGCAGCAGCCCCGCTGCGATTTCGCGTACGGCCGGATCGCGCGTGTAGAGATTCGCGATTCCGTCGTTGAACAGCACGATGCCGATCGCCGACATTGCCATGACGGTCGCGCACATGCCGATGCCGAGCAGACCAGCGGAGCGACCGCGCTCCTGATCGCCGCGACCGAGCGTGTGCCCGACGTGGATCGTGGTCGCCGAGCTGATCGCGAGCGGCACCATGAACATGAAGGACGCATAGTTGAGCGCGATCTGGTGACCGGCAGTCAGCGTCGCGCCCATGCCGCCGATCATCAACGCCGCGCACACGAACAAGCCGCCCTCCGCGAGGATGCTGCCGGCGATCGGTGCGCCGATGCGCATCAGCTCGCGCAGCACGCGCCAGTCCGGTGGATCCACGCGCGCGAAAAAATCGAACTCCCGATAAGCGCGCTGCCGGCGCATGTACGTGAGTATCGAGAAGAACATCAGCCACTCGGAGATCGAGGTCGCGACGCCGCAGCCCACGGCGCCGAGCTGCGGCATGCCGAACTTGCCGTACATGAAGATCCAATTGCCGATGATGTTCGCGGTGAGGCCGAGGAAGCCGAAATACATGATCGGCTTCGTGCGCCCGAGACCCTCGCTGGTGTAGCGCAGCGAAAAGAACCCCAGGAGCGCCGGCATGCCCCACGCCATCGCGTGCACGTAGCCGACGGCAGTCGGCAGGATCTCCGGCGAGATCCCCAACGCCGGCAGCACTCGATCGACCTGCATCAAGCCCGTCACCAGCACGACAGCCAGCGAGAGCGCCAGCCACCACGCCTGCCGGCAATAGCGCGTCACCGCTCGTGTGTCATTCGCACCGAACGCATGCGCGACGCTCGGCGACACAGCCATGAGCACGCCGAAGCCGAGCAACAGGAACAGATGGTAGTAACCAACGCCGACGGCGAGCGCAGCCAGATCGCGGGCGCCGAGCTGCCCCGCCATCACGGTGTCGGCGAACTGCATGCCGATCACGGACAGGTTGTTGCCGATCAGCGGGGCGGCGAGCACGCAAATGGCTCGGACGTCCGCTGCGAAGCGGCTGTGAGTGGAAATCGTCATCGCTTGCTTTGACCGCCAGACGGGCGCGCTGGCATGCTGGTCGAAGGTCGCCATTCTCTCACAGCGAGGCCGTCATGCTCGTCGGATCTGCAGTGCGCCGCGTGGCGATTGTCGGCGGCTTGCGCATCCCGTTCGCGCGCTCGATGGGGGCGTACGCCGAAGCAAGCAACCAGGAGATGTTGACGGCCACGCTCACAGCGCTGGTCGAACGCTACCGCCTGAAAGGCGCAACGCTCGGCGATGTAGGTGCCGGCGCGGTCCTCAAGCATTCGCGCGACTTCGGCCTGACGCGCGAGTGCGTGCTCGATTCCGGCTTGGCGCGAGAGACACCGGCGTTCGACCTGCAGCGTGCCTGCGGCACGAGCCTGGACACTGCGATCGTCATCGGTCTGAAGATCGCAATGGGACAGATCGATTCAGGCATCGCCGCGGGCGTCGACACCGCGAGCGACGTACCGATGGTGTACCCGGATTCGTACCGCCGGATCCTGCTGCGCAGCTCGCGCGGCAAGTCGCTCGGCGCGCGCCTGTCGCCGTGGTTCGGCTTGCGGCCGCGCCACTTCAAGCCACAGCTGCCTGCAGTGGCCGAGCCGCACACCGGTCTGTCGATGGGCCAGAGCTGCGAGCAAATGGCGAAGACCTGGCAGATCCCGCGCGCGGAGCAGGATCAACTCGCGCTGGAAAGTCATCGCAAGGCGGCCGCGGCTTACGACGAAGGTTTCTTCGACGATCTGGTCGTCGAGTTCCGCGGCTTGAAGCGTGACAACAACGTCCGGCGCGACAGCTCGCTGGAAAAGCTCGCCGCGCTCAAGCCGTCATTCGATCGACAAGGCACGCTGACCGCGGGCAACTCGACGCCGATGACGGACGGCGCAGCGGCCGTGCTGCTCGCGAGCGAAGAGTGGGCGCAAGCGCGCGGCTTACCAGTGCTCGCTTATCTGAGGTACGGCAAGTACGCGGCAGTCGACTTCATCGACAAGGAAGGTCTGCTGATGGCGCCCGCGTACGCGGTGCCGCGAATGCTCGCTGACGCGGGCTTGAAGTTGCAGGACTTCGATTTCTACGAGATCCACGAGGCGTTCGAAGCGCAGGTGCTGTGCACGCTGAAGGCATGGCAGTCGCCGGAGTTCTGCCGCGACCGGCTCGGGCTTGCGCAGCCGCTGGGAACGATCGATCGAGCCAAGATGAATGTGAAAGGCGGAAGTGTAGCGATCGGGCATCCGTTTGCCGCAACCGGCGCGCGCATTCTCGCAACGCTCGCCAAACTGCTCGCGACCCGCGGCAGCGGACGGGGACTGATTTCGATCTGCACGGCCGGCGGGATGGGCGTGACGGCGATCGTGGAGAGATGAGTTGGCCGCTCCAGCGCATCCTGCGCCCGCGGCACTCGCGCATCCCTGCGCATCGGAAAGCGGCCGGCAGCATCCGGGCGGCGGCGTACCGCGGCCCTGACACTGCCGACCGCCTCCAGGCGGCTGCAGGGTAGGAGTGCCTTGCAGCCTGCCGCCGTTCGAAGCGACGCGATCCCGGGGAGGGGGCAGTAACGATCGCGAACCCCGATACAGCGGGCAACTCGACTCAAGACCTGACTGACGAACCTTGATAGAGGCTGACGAAGGGCTTCCTTGCCCGGGTTGCGTGCCCCAAATCGTGCGGGTCCGTGTGAAGGCCTCCCTGATCACGCGCACGCACTTCCTATAATTACTAAGCGACAAATCCCGGCGTTTCCCCTCACAGGGCGCCGTGCCTTTCGCTGGTTTTGTGCGCTGGATTCCACTTAAGGGGCGACCGGGCGCGCCTTGCGGAATGCCACGATTGAGATGCAGTTCTCGTAGCCTTTCAGCCACACTACGGCCCGCAATGACTTCCTACCAGGGCGAATCCGCTTTCGAGCATGGCAATGGCGTTGCCACCGGCGCGCTCCTGGTGAATCTCGGCACGCCGGATGCCCCGACACCGGCCGCGGTCCGGCGCTTTCTCGCGCAGTTCCTGTGGGATCCGCGCGTCGTGGAGGCCCCGCGCTGGCTGTGGTGGCTCGCTCTTCACGGCGTGATCCTGCGTATCCGCCCGTCGCGCAGCGCCCACGCCTACCGCCAGATCTGGACACCTGAAGGCTCCCCGCTTTTGCTGCACACGCGCGCGCTCGTAGACCGAGTCCGCGATGTGCTCCAGCGGCAACTGCCGGCGACTGTCGCGCTTGGGATGACCTACGGTTCGCCCGGCATTCCCGCCGCGCTGGAGCAATTGCGTGGCGTCGGTGTGCGCAGGCTGATCGTGTTGCCGCTGTATCCGCAGTATTCGGGCACGACGACCGCATCGGTGTTCGATCAGGTCACCTCGCGACTGCAGCGCTGGCGTTGGGTGCCCGAGCTGCGCTTCATCGGCAACTACCATGACGAGCCCGGCTACATCGACGCGATCGCGGCGAGCGTTCGCGATCACTGGCGCACGCACGAGCGCGGCCATCTGCTGTTCTCCTTTCACGGCGTGCCGCGCCGCTATCTGTTGGCGGGCGATCCCTATCACTGCCAGTGCCTCAAGAGCGCGCGGCTGGTCGCGGAGCGACTCGGGCTCGACGCGGCTGCCTGGAGCGTGAGCTTTCAGTCGCAGGTCGGACGCGATGAATGGCTGCGCCCGTACACCGACGAGACGTTGGTGAAGATGGCGCGCGAGGGCCAGCGGCGGGTCAGTGTCGTGTGTCCCGGATTCGCGGCCGACTGCCTCGAGACGCTGGAGGAAATCGCCATTCGCAATCGCGCGGCGTTCATGCAAAGCGGCGGCGAGTTTTACGACTACATTCCGGCGCTCAACGCCAGCGACGCACACGCAGAGTTGCTCGCCGGGCTCATCGCACAGCACGCACGCGGCTGGCCCGCGGCAGCTTCCGGCGAATTGGCAGAGTCGCGGCAGCGCGCGCTGCGCCAGGGTGCCGCGCGCTAGCGCGGGTCGAATCTTGCTCAGCGCACCTCTTGGCCGGTTCCTCGAGATCGGTATCTCCACGCCGGTCATCCGCGAATCGCTCGCGTTCTACGAGTCGCTCGGCTTCGTGCAGGCAGCGACTGGCGAAACCTGGTCGCATCCGTACGCGGTCGTGACCGACGGACATCTGTTCATCGGCCTGCACGGTCGGGAGATGCCCTCGCCGTCGCTGACATTCGTGCTGCCGGAGTTGCAGCTCGGCGTCGGCCGTCTGAAGGAGCGCGGTGTTACCTTCGAGGACGAGCGTTTCGGCGACGACGTTTTCAACCAGGCGCAGCTGCGCGATCCAGGTGGGCTGAGTGTCTTGCTGCTCGAAGCGCGCACGTTCTCACCACCGCAGCTCGACGCGCCGGTCGAATCGGCGTGCGGCTACTTCAGCGAGCTCGGCATTCCGGCACGTGACACGGATGCCGCGCGGGTGTTCTGGGAATCGGTCGGCTTCGTCGCGCTCGAAGAGGAGCCACAGCCGTTCCCGCGGACACCACTGGTCAGCGACGGTCTCGACCTCGCTCTGTATCGGACGCGCGCACTGCGTCAGCCAGTGCTCACGTTCGAGGACAGCGCAATGCCGCAGCGCCTGGCGCGGCTACGCGAGCAGGACATAAAAGTGTCCGATGAGATGCCGGACACCCTGGACGATTCCAGCAATGGCATCCTGATCGCGCCCGAAGGCACGCGACTGCTGCTGCTGAGCGCGCCCGATTGATACGAAAATAGCAACGTGAGATCTCCGCCTCGCGCGGACGGACCCTTACATTGATCGCATTCACTGCTCTGGACAGGACTCGCCTATGAAGCGCTTCTACTTGCTGCTGCTGATCGGCTTCGCTTCCGCCGCCGTCGCGGACGAAGGCATGTGGACGTTCGACAACTTCCCGAAAGCGGTCGTGAAGGAGAAATACCGCGTCGACATCGACGACGCCTGGCTCGGGCGCCTGCAGCGCTCGATCACGCGTCTGGAGGGCGGTTGCACCGGCTCATTCGCGTCGCCCGACGGGCTGGTGTTGACCAATCATCACTGCGCGATCGGTTGCGTCAGCAATCTGTCCAGCGCGAGCGCTAACTTCGTCGAGCAAGGGTTCAACTCCGGCAGCCGTGCCGGCGAGCGCCAGTGCCCCGGCGCAGTCATTTCGGTGCTGGCCGGCAGCGAAGACATCACGGCACAGGTGAACGCCGCGACTGCAGGCCTGGCGGACGCCAAGGCCAACGAGGTGCGCAAGCAGACGCTCAGCCGTCTCGAAGCCGAATGCACCTCCCGCTCCGCCAAGAGCAAGAACGGTGCGCTCGCGTGCGAATCGGTGACGCTGTATCAGGGCGGGCAATACTTCCTCTACAAGTACAAGCGCTACGACGACGTGCGCCTGGTATTCGCGCCCGAGCAGGCGATGGCGGCGTTCGGCGGCGATCCCGACAACTTCAATTTCCCGCGCTGGTGCCTGGATTTCAGCCTGATGCGCGTCTACGAGAACGGCAAGCCGGCGCGCACGCCCGATTACCTGCGCTGGCGCCCGGAAGGACCGAGCGCCGGCGATCCGGTCTTTCTGGCTGGCCATCCCGGCAGCACGAGCCGCCTGCTCACCGTCGAGCAGCTGAAGTTCCAACGCAGCGTGTCCGCTCCTGCGTACATCGAGCGCAACTCGGAGCTGCGCGGCCGACTGATCCAGTGGGGCAAGACCGGCGACGAGCCGCAACGCCTGGTGGACGAAAAGCTGCTCGGCCTGGAAAACGGCCTCAAGGTGTTTCGCGGATTGGAGGCTGCGCTGCTGGACGACCGGATGATGGAAGAGAAGGCCGCTCGCGAGCGCGAGCTGCGCGGGCGTGTTGAACAACCCACCGCAGCGGCCTGGGATGAGATCGCGAAGGCGCAAGCACGCTATCGCGACATCTACGACCGCTACGCGTTCTTGGAAAGCGGCGGCGGCTTCAACACCAAGTTGTTCAGCTATGCACGCTTGCTGGTGCGCGGCGCCGCTGAGCGCGCCAAGCCGAACGAGCAGCGGCTGCGCGAGTACGCCGACTCCAACCTGCCGAAGCTGAGCACGGGACTGCTGGCGACGACGCCGGTCTATCCTGAGTTCGAAACGCTGACGCTGTCGTTCTCGCTCGACAAGCTGCGCGAAGTGCTCGGCCCGGACGACGAGGTGGTGCGTAGTGTGTTGGGCAAGGAGTCGACCGACGCGCTCGCGACCCGCCTCGTGAAAGAAACGAAGCTGGCGGATCCGGCCGTGCGCAAGAGCCTGTGGGAAGGCGGCGCGAGCGCAATCGCTGCTTCGCAGGACCCGATGATCGTGCTGGCGCGCTCCATCGATCCGCAAGCACGGGCGCTGCGCAAGACCTATGAAGACGAAATCCAGGCGCCGGTCGCAGCTGGCCAGGAGAAGATCGCCAAGGCCCGCTTCGCACTGCTCGGCACCAAGGTCTATCCGGACGCGACCTTCACACTGCGGCTCAGCTACGGCGACGTGCGCGGCTGGCCGGAGAAGGGTCAGCAGGTCGAGCCGTTCACCAAACTATCGCGGCTGTATGAGCGCGCAACCGGCGCGGAACCGTTCCGACTGTCGCAGCGCTGGCTGGACGCGCGCAGCAAGCTCGACCTCAACATGCCGTTCAACTACGTGACCACGAACGACATCGTCGGCGGCAACTCCGGCAGCCCGCTGGTGGATGCGCAGGGGCGCATGGTCGGCCTCGCTTTCGACGGCAACATCCATTCGATCGCGGGCTCGTACTGGTACGACGAGACCAAGAACCGCGCAGTGGCGGTGCATCCGGGCATTATCCTGACAGCGCTGCGCCAGGTGTATGGTGCGGAGGCGCTGGCAAACGAAATCGTCGGTAACGCTACGCAGCGCGCTACTTCTTCGCCGCGATGATCGTGAACTTGATGTGCAGGCGGTCCTGCACTTCAAGCGCGCCGAGGGCCACGCTGAACGGCTTGATGCCGAACTCCGTCTGCAGGATGTCGAACTCGCCGCTCGCGCGCAGCTTCGTGCCTTCGACGGCGAGCTGCACCGGCACCTCGACGTCCCGGCTCGCATCCTTGATGGTGATGTGCGCCGTTACTTGCGGGGCATCGAGCGTGCCGCCGATCTTCGCCGAGCGCAGCTTCACTTCGGGGTAGTGCTCGCTGTCCAGCACTTCCGGCTTCAGCATGTTTTTGCGCGTGCCGTCCTTATCCGATTGCGGAATATCCGGCGGAAAATCGCCGCCGGCCGCGCGCCGCGCGTCGGCATCGTCGACCACCAGCTGCGCGACCGGGAACGACAGCTCGAAGCCCGACCGTGCAAATTCGGGATGCACCCACACGCGTCCGGCGACGTCCTGCGAAGTCATGACATGGTTATGACCGAGGCGCGAGAACTTGCCGCCGCGATACACCTGGATGGCGAGCTGCGAGCTGCGTGAGTCCACTTCGTACACGGTAGCGCCGCGGGTGTCGGCAGCTGGAGTCGATGACGGCACCGTGGGCGCAGGCGCAGGCGGACGCACCGGGCGGGGGCAGGCGGCCAATAGCAGGCTCAGTAAAACCAAGCCACCTACTCTGGGTATCTCACGCATGCTGACTCCTGTATGTATCCCGTTCAGGTTAGTCGCTTAAACTACCGACTGTCATGCAGCTGAAGAACACTTCGACCCGTTACGGCACCGTCGCGCAGCTGTTCCATTGGGTCATCGTCGTGTTGATCATCACGCAGTTCGTGCTCGCCAAGCGGGCGGATGGTTTATCGCCGGTCGCAAAGATCGGTGTGCTCGCCACCCACAAGTCGGTCGGCATCACGATTCTGCTGCTCGCGATCCTGCGGCTCACGTGGCGGCTGTTCAATCGCGTGCCGCCAATGCCGGCCGGTACGCCGCGCTGGCAGGAGCTTGCCGCCCATGCCTCGCATTTCCTGCTGTACGCGCTGCTTTTCATCCAGCCCGTGCTCGGCTGGCTGATGTCGTCGGCGCGTGCCTTCAGCGTCAGCTGGTGGGGCCTCGTCACGTTGCCAGACTTCATCGAGCCGAACCGCGCAGCGTTCGAGCGTCTGCACGACTGGCACGAGGCCATGGCGTACACGCTCGCGGCGCTGGCGCTGATCCACATTGCGGCCGCAATCAAGCATCACTTCTTCGATCACGACGACGTGCTGCGCCGGATGCTGCCGGTGCCCGACCGCCGCCCGCGGTCCTGATTCATCAACGGACATTCTCGACGTCACCATGCACACCTACCAATCCTTCCGCTATCTGCTCGTACTGGTCCTGGTCTGCGGCAGCGTCGCGCTCGCCGCCACGCAGTGGACCCTGCAGCCGAAGGAAAGCAAACTGACTTTCGTCGGGACTCAGGCCGGCGCCGAGTTCGAGGGGACCTTCGAGCGCTTCACGGCCGACATCAAGTTCGACCCGCAGGACCTCGCCGGCAGCCGCTTCGACGTGAAGATCGACATGGCCTCGGCGAACACGCGCGACAGCGAGCGCGACGACACGCTGAAGAGCGATGACCTGTTCGCCGTGAAGCAGTTTCCGACCTCGCACTACGTGGCGGACCGCTTCGCGGCCAAGGGCGGCAAATACACGGCGACCGGCAAGCTGACCCTCCGCAACGTGACGCGCGAGGTGCCCATCGAGTTCACGTTCGAGAAGAAGAACGGCAGCGCCTGGCTCAAGGGCTCGGCCGGGCTTAAGCGCCTGGACTTCGGCGTCGGCCAGGGTGACTGGAAGGACATCTCAACCGTCAACAATGAAGTGAAGGTGAACTTCGCTCTGCTGCTGAAACCGTAGCCGCTGCAAAACATACAACACGCGCGCACGGACGAGCGCGGCGGGCGAATTGCGGTTACAGTTGCGCCGGAATGAATCAGCCGGCGCCGGTTCGCTACACCAGTCCCGAAGAATGCGTCGAAGCAACCCTGAGCCGCGTCGGCAAGCACGTCGTGCTCGGGCTGCCGGTCGCCATCGGCAAGCCCAATGGCCTGGTGAACTCCTTCGTCGCGCGCGCGCTCGCCGATCGTTCGATCCGCCTGACGATCGTCACGGCCCTGTCGCTGCGCAAGCCGCGCTGGCACAGCGACCTCGAGCGGCGCCTGGTCGAACCGCTGGCACAGCGCGTATTCGGCGCCTTCCCCGAGCTCGAATATGTGCGGCTGATCGAGCAGGGTCGGCTGCCCGATAACATCGAAGTCGTCGAGTTCTTCCTCGAGCCCGGTGCGTGGTTGAACTGCCCGCCGCTGCAGCAGAACTATCTCAGCGCCAACTACACGCACGTGGCGCGCGACGCGCTGAAACGCGGCCTGAACGTGATCGCGCAGCTGGTCGCCCGCCCGCCAGCCGGCGAGGCGCCGGCCGGGCTGCTGAGCCTCGGCGCGAATCCCGATCTCACCGCCGACCTGTTGCCGCAGATCGCACAAATGCGCGCCAGCGGTCAGCCGTTCGCGTTGATCGGTCAGGTCCACAGCGAGCTGCCTTTCATGTATGGCGACGCGTTGGTCGCCGCGGACACGTTCGACTTCCTGATCGACGACCCGGGCACGCACTTGTTCTGTCCGCCGAACGCGCCGATCCCGCGCGCCGAATATTCCATCGCATTGAACGTGAGCACGCTGATCCGCGACGGCGGCACGCTGCAGCTCGGCATCGGCGAGCTCGGCGACGCGATCGTCTATGCGCTGCAACTGCGGCATCAGCAGCCGGCGACCTATCGCGACGTCGTCGAATCGTTCGGTCTGCTGGCGCGGCACCGGCGCTTGATCGAGACCGAGGGCGGCACTGCCCCGTTCGAGCGCGGCCTGTACGGCTGCTCCGAGATGCTCGCCGACGGCTTCCTGGATCTGTATCGCAGCGGAGTGCTGAAACGCTGCGTGTACGCGAGCGCAAAGCTGCAGCGGTTGCTCGACGAGGGCCGCATCGACGAGCACGTCAGCGAGCGCACGCTGGAGGCGCTGCACGAAGGCGGCATGCGCCGCATGTCGTTCGTCGACTTCCACGAGTTCCGCGACGTCGGCCTGTTCCGCGACGACGTCGAGTACGACCGGGGCATGCTGATCGCGCCGGACGGAACGCAGCTGCGCGCCAACTTCGACGACCCGGAGCAGCGCAAGCAGATCGCACGGACGTGCCTGGGCGAGCGCCTGCGCAACGGCATAGTCGCCGACGCCGGCTTTTTCTTCGGCCCGAAAGGCTTCTACGAAGCGCTCCGCACCATGCCCGTCGCCGAGCGACGGCTGTTCGCGATGCGCGCGATCAGCTTCGTCAACGAGCTGTACGGACACGAGTGGGAGCTGAAGGTTGCGCAGCGCCGCCACGCGCGCTTCGTCAACACGACGATGATGGTCACGGGCCTCGGCGCAGCCGTCTCCGACGCTCTCGCCGACGGCCGAGTAGTGAGCGGCGTCGGCGGCCAGTACAACTTCGTTGCGATGGCCCACGCCTTGCCTGAGGCGCGCTCGATCCTGTGCGTCCGTGCGACGCGCGAGTCGCGTGGCGAGGTGACATCCAGCATTCCATGGAGCTACGGACACGCGACGATTCCGCGGCACTTGCGGGACATCGTCGTCACGGAATACGGCATCGCAGACCTGCGTGGCCGCACCGATCGCGAGATCGTCGAGGCACTGCTGGCGATCATGGATTCGCGCTTCCAG
>Ga0075421_100005022_pt1 | contig 15964 bp, 14 predicted proteins | sample SoiMetdeltSBSDD5_FD_75292 | JGI IMG/M metagenome (GOLD analysis project Ga0075421, IMG submission 75292) | Bulk soil microbial communities from a Populus tree surrounding site in Tennessee, USA - Soil MetaG P. deltoides SBSDD5 | ecosystem: Environmental > Terrestrial > Soil > Tree plantation...
CCGGTCCCGGATCACTACGTCATCCCGCACACGACGCCGGGCAAGATGCTCGTGGGCGGCCCGAGCAATGCGGGCGGTCTGTTCCTCAACTGGGTGACGAGCCTGCTCGCGGAGGGGGACCGCGCCACTGATCCCGGCCGCGTGCCGGTGTGGGCACCGTTCCCGCGCGGTGAGCGTGTGCCGCTCAATGACCCGGACCGTCGCGGCGTGCTCGCGGGTCTCGATCTCACGCACACGCCGGGCGCGGTGCGACGTGCTGCCTTCGAGGCGTCAGGGTTCGTGGCCCGGCGCATGCTCGAGGCGACGAAGGTCGACACCCGCCGCATCGTGGCGACGGGCGGCGGCACGCGCGTCGACGAGTGGGTGCAGGCACTCGCCGACGCCACCGGAACTCCCGTCGACTGCGTCGCGGTGCCCGAAGGGGGCGCGCTCGGCTCGGCATGGCTGGCGCGCATCGCGGCGGGTCTCGAGGAGCCGACGGCGATGTCCGACGGCCGCCGCTGGGCTCGGACCGACCGCCGCGTCGAGCCCGACGACCACTGGGCACCCGCCGTTGCCGACCGCTACGAGCAGTTCCTCGACCTCACCGGTCTCGGCCACCCATGATGCGTATCTCACCGTCGCTATGCGACGGTGAGATACGCATCGGCGTGCGCGTCAGCGGCGAAGGCCGGCGGCGTGGGCGCTGCCGTGCGGCGGAAGGGGGTGCCGGAAGAGGGTCGCAGCGTTCTCGTGGCTGATCATCGCGATCTCGTCATCCGGTAGGTCGCCGTAGAAGCGCTCGAAGACAGCCTGGGAGTCGGGCCAGGTGCCGTCGCCGTGGGGATAGTCGGTCTCGAACATGATGTGGTCGACGCCGACAGTGTGACGGGTGGAGATCGTCGACGGATCGTCGATCGTGCAGAACCAGAAGTTGCGGTGCAGCACCTCGGCGGGCCGGACATCGCCCGGGAAGTAGTCGCCGTAGCCGGAGCGGTCGACGATGTTCTCGAGGCGGTCGTGCAGCATCGCCACCCAGCCGATGCCGCCCTCCGACATGGCGATCTTCAGGTCCGGGTGCTTCACCGGATAGCCGGACCAGAGCCACTCTGCGCACGCGGCCAACGACAGCTGACCGAAGAGCGTCGCGCCCAGCGGCACCATCGGCGATCCGGGCGGCATGTCGGCCACACCCGTCGAACCTACGTGCAGGCAGATGACCGTGCCGGTCTCCGCGCACGCGGCGATGATCGGGTCCCACCAGCCGGAGAACAAGTTCGGCATGTCGACCCGATGGGGCTGCTCGGGGAGCGTGACGGCGGTGAACCCGCGCTCGGCGTTGCGGCGGATCTCGTCGGCGCCTTTCTCGGCGTCGCCGAGATACGTGATGCCCATCGGGACGGTGCGCTCCGGGTATGGCCCGTACCACTCCTCGGCGAACCAGTCGTTCCACGCCTGCGTCACCGCGAGACCGAGCTCGGCGTTCGAGCACTGGGAGAACACACGACCGCAGAAGCCCGTGATCTGCGACGGGAAGTTCACCGACGCCCAGACGCCGTTGATGTCCATGTCCTTGATGCGGGCGTCGATGTCGTAGCAGCCGGGCCGCATCTCCTCGAAGCGTGTCGGCTCGACTTTCCAGTCCTCCCGCTTTCGCCCGACCACCGCGTTGAGCCCGACCTGGAAATACAACTGCCCGTCGAACTCCCACACCTCGTGACCTTCGACGGTCTCGACGATCTTCGGCGCGAGGTCCTGGAAGCGCGTCGGCAACCGGCCTTCGAACATGCCGGGCGGCTCGACGAGGTGATCGTCGACCGAGATGATCGTGTACTTGATCTCGCGAGGCTCCGGATCGGGGAGCAGCCCGTGCGTCTCGCTCTTCTTCCAGTGGAGCTTCGGCTTCTCGGTCGCAGTCACGACCGTTACCCTACGAGCCGTGGCACTGGAGATCGAGATCAACCGCGAGCAGTGCATGGGCTCGGGCAACTGCTCGTTCTGGGCGCCCGGGGTGTTCGACCTCGACGACGAGGGCATCGCCGTCGTGCTCGATCCGACCGCGCAACCCGAGGACAAGATCATCCTGGCCGGCCAGGGGTGTCCCACTCAGGCGATCTCGATCACGCGCGGCGGCGAGAAGATCGTCTGACGCGTGCCCATACCGATCGTCCTCGTGCACGGGGGCGGCCACGGTGCCTGGTGCTGGGCCCCGACGGTGCCGCACCTCGACGGCGATGCGCTGGCCGTCGATCTGCCGCCGAAGGCGATTCGCGGCACGCGACAGGGCTTCGAGCTCCCAGAGCTGCGGACCCTGACCGTCGGCGACTTCGTGGACTCGCTGTTGCGGGACGTCGACGCAGCCGGACTCGAGCGCTTCGTGCTCGCCGGTCATTCGATGGGCGGGCTGACGATCTCGGAGGTCGCGCAACGGCGGCCCGACCGCGTCGCGCACCTCGTGTACGTGTCGTGCATGGTGCCGCCGGAGGGGAAGTCCGCCATCGAAGCGCTTCCGGAAGAGCTGCGCGAGATGACACGGCAGGCCGTCGACGAAGCGAGCCGAGGTGGTGGCAACCCGGTCGGCGGGCTGGACGAGCAGACCATCCGGTTCATGTTCTGCAACGACATGGACGAGGAGCAGACTCGCTTCGTGCTCGAGCGCACGGGAACGGAGGTCGCGGTCGCGCTGGCCGAGCCGACCTCGCGTGTCGGGATCCCATCCGATCTGCCCAAGACGTTCGTCAAGCTCCTCCGAGACCAGTCCCTCGCCCCGGAGCAACAGGACGTGCTCGTGGAGAACCTCCGCGACTCCCCGGGTGGCGACGTGGACGTGGTCACGATCGACGCCGGCCACGACGTGATGGTCAGCCGGCCGAAGGAGCTCGCCGACGTTCTGAACCTGATCGCGTCTGCGGCGGCTTAGGGACCGCGGGTCGGGCTCAGCCCGTGAGCCGCGGCGCTCCCGTGACCGCGGCCGCGGCCGCGGCCGCCGGCTCTGACGCCGGCGCCGTCGTGGGAGCCGCATCCCCTGTCGGCGTCGGTTCGACGAACGTGTTCGTGATCGTGAAGGTCACGGTGTTGGAGTTGTTGGTAGGCGAGTCGAACGTGACCTCGTTACCCGAGCTCGCGCAGCTTGCGTCGACGCCGTTGTCCTCGCAGCTGTAGGCGACGCTGGTAGCACCGCCCGTCGCGGTCTCGGTGATGGTGCACGTCGTCCCGAGGAAGCCGTCGTTGAAGAAGTTGCTGTTCGCGGGAACCGGTTTCCCCGCGGCATCGAACGAGAGGTCACCGTCCGGGCCCTGGCCGGAGCACGCGTAGTGGATCGTGAACGTCGTGCCCGGAGGGGCGATCCCGACGACGACCTTGTGCACCTGAACGTTCATGTTCTCGCCGGCAGACGCGGGCGCGCCGAGCGCGACAAGCACACTGGCGCTGACTGCGAGCAGGGCCATGACCTTCTTCAGCATGAGAGGGGACACTAGGCCATCCGCGCGCGCGGCTGGAGGATCGCGCCGCCCTCAGTCGTGCGTTGCGCGTTCGTGATCTGCAACACGCCACCCCGGTCGTCGAGGACTGACGTCGTGTTCGCGCATCCCCCTGCGGCGTAGGACTGGTAGTTCACGACGAGGGCGACGGGAGCGAAGCGTTCGCCGCGCTCGTCGACAGCCACGAAGTCCGACCACCTCGCGGTGACCGACGGGTCGTCGCAGCGCGCGAACACCTCCGACCAGACCATGAGGTCCGTGAGGAACGGCGAGGCCGCGATCAGCTCGCGGACGGCCGTCGAGGCCCCGGTCTGCACGTCGGTCACGTCTCCGCGCCACAGGCCGTCGTCGGCGCGATGCACGCGCAGCCGGAACGCGCGCCTGGGCTCCCAGGCGTAGTCACGCGTGTTGGGATCGCCCGGCGTGCTCGGCAGCCCCGACTCCGTGCCGCGCAGGAGCGACCCGTCGATCGCGTAACCGCCCCAGTTCACCGCGCCGAAGCCGGGGAAGGCGCGGTTCCATTGGAGCCCGAGGTGTGCGGCGCCTGCGCCGGGGAAGCCCATCTGAAGCGCCCAGAAGTACAGGTGGTCGACGACCGGCGGCTGCGTCACCTCGAGCGTGACGGCGGCCTCGACGAGGTGCCCGGCGCCCGGCGGCAGGCGCCAGCCGAGGTGCAACGACGACGCGCTGTTGCCCGACGGCGGGAAGCCGCGCGTACGGGGCCCTCGCCGGAGGCGCACTGCGGTGAGCCTACGAGCCAAACCTGACGCTCGTGTCGGACAACGTAGGATCGACCTCATGCCCGTTGGAATCACCGAGGAGCACGAGGCCCTCCGCCAAGCGGTGCGCGGGTGGGCGGACAGGCACTGCAGCCCGTCCGTGCCGCGGGCGATTCTCGACGCGGAGTCCGAGTCACTGCCGCCGTTCTGGACGGAGCTGGCGGCGCAGGGCTGGCTCGGCCTGCACGTCGACGAGGCGCTGGGCGGGGAGGGCTACGGCCTCCCGGAGCTCGCGGTGGTCGTCGAGGAGCTCGGGCGGGCGTGCGCTCCGGGCCCGATCGTGCCCACCGTCCTCGCGGCCGCGGTCATCCAGTCGGCGGGGAAGGAGATCGCCGCCGGCATCGTGCCGGCCCTGGCGTCGGGCGAATCACCGGGCGCGGTGGCGTTGTCCGGGGGACTGGACGCCGACCCGGACGGCGAGGGGCTGCGGGTGCGAGGCACGCTCAGGCCGGTGTTGTCGGGGCATCACGCAAGTGTCGTGGTCGCGCCGGCCGGCGACGAGTGGTGTGTCCTGAACTCGGACGAGTTCACGGCGAGCGAGCTCTTGAGCCTCGATGCGACCCGCCGGGTTGCCGAGGTGCACGTCGAGGGCGCGGTCGTACCCCCGGCGCGCCGCCTCGGTGACGTCGACGCGTCGTTCGTGCGAGACCTCGCCGCGGTCGTGTTCGGCGCCGAGTGCATCGGTGTAGCGCAATGGTGCGTCGACGTGGCGTCGGAGTACGCGAAGGTCCGGGAGCAATTCGGCCGGCCCGTCGGCCAGTTCCAGGGCGTGAAGCACAAGTGCGCCGACATGCTCGCCGACACGGAGCTCGCGCGCGCCGCCGTGTGGGACGCGGCCCGCGCCGCCGACGAGCCCGAGGTCGCCCCCCTCACCGCCGCCGCGGCCGCAAGCCTCGCCGTCGACGCGTCGTACCAGGCGGCGAAGGACTGCATCCAGGTCCACGGCGGCATCGGATTCACGTGGGAGCACGACGCCCACATGTACCTCAAGCGCGCGACCGCCACGCGCCAGCTCTTGGGACCGACGTCGACTTGGCGTATCCGTGCCGCGCACGCGGCGCGAGATGGCGCGAGGCGTCGCCTGGCGGTCGACCTGCCGCCCGAAGCGGAGGCGCTGCGCGACGAGATCGGGGCGTTCGTTGCCGACGTCCGCGACCTCGACGCCGTCGAACAGCGGCGTCTGATCGCCGACGCGGGATACCTCGCGCCGCAGTGGCCGAAGCCGTGGGGCCGCGACGCCGGCGCGCTGGAGCAGCTCGTGATCGACGACGAGTTCCGGAAAGCGAAGGTGCGCCGCCCGAACCTGAGTGTCGGGGCGTGGGCTCTCCCTCCGCTGATGGTCTACGGGTCCGAGGCGCAGCAGCAGCGCTGGATCCCGTCCACGCTGCGGGGCGAGGTCACGTGGTGCCAGCTGTTCAGCGAGCCCGGCGCGGGGTCCGATCTCGCCGCGCTCACCACCCGCGCCGAGCGCGACGACGGAGGTTGGGTGGTCAACGGCCAGAAGGTCTGGACCTCGATGGCGCAGGACGCCGACTGGGGCATCCTGCTCACCCGCACCGACCCCGACGCGCCGAAGCACGACGGGATCAGCTTCTTCATGCTCGACATGAAGTCGCCGGGGATCGACATCCGGCCGCTGCGGGAGCTCACGGGGGAGGCCTGGTTCAACGAGGTGTTCTTCAACGACGTGTTCATCCCCGACGACTGCCTCGTCGGCGCCGCGCACGACGGCTGGCGCGCGGCGCGTACGACGTTGGCCAACGAGCGTGTCTACATGGGCAGCGGCTCGTCGATCGGCTACGGCGTCCAGGGCGTGCTGCGCCTTCTCGACGCGACCGGGCTCGCATCCGACGCCGTCGCGCTCGACGAAGCAGGCGGCCTCGTGGCCGAAGAGCACGCGTTGAGCGTCCTCGGATTCCGTCTCACGCTGCAGGCGCTCGGCGGGGCGGATCCGAGTGGCTCGGAGGCCGCGGTGCGCAAGCTGCTCGGCGTCGAGCACGACCAGCGCGTCCAGGAAGTCGGCCTGGGGTTGCTCGGCGGCGAGGGGGCAGTGCCCGACGGCCACGCCTCCATGTGGGTGCGCGGCTTCCTCTTCAACCGGTGCCTCACGATCGCAGGCGGCACCAGCGAGGTACAGCGCAACGTGATCGCCGAACGGCTGCTCGGCCTGCCGCGCGATCCGTAGACGCGCGGCACCGAGGATCAGAGCGGCGGAAGCTCGACGGCCTCGCCCGGGTACACGAGGTTCGCGTTTCCCGAACTCAGGCGGGCTCGGTTCAGCTCGACGATGTGCCACCAGTACGGCGCGATGTCCGCCGGCGTGAGCTCACTGATCGGACGGCCCGTGCTCGCGGCGACATGGTCGGCGGAGATCGACCACAGGTGCTCGCCGGGTGCGATCACGTGACTCGCGAGCGTGGGGGAAATGGGTGGGGGAGTGGCGGGCGTGGGTGTCAGGACTGGGGGCAGCGCGGCGTGGGTCGTGCTCGGCGCCGGTGGCGTGTCCTGCGCGCGTCCCGTGCGAACGCTCGGAGGGGGGCCGTCAGCCGGCGCGGTGCGATCGCGGTGATCTAGATCGACGACGACAGGCGGCGCGGCGGGAAACCTCGTCGTGGGCGGGGGATCGGCGGCCGCCGAACGCGCCGCGCCGAGGGCGCTCGCGGCCACGATCGAGACCGCCGCCGCACGATCTGCCCAGCGCCGCGCCGAGGGGAGCGTGGCCCAGCCGAGCGCACGGGTAGCGCCGTGCAGCTGGGCGAGGCGGGCGCCGAGATACAGGAGGGTTGTGGCGAGCAGCCACCAGGCCGCGACCAGTGCTGCGAGTCGAATGCCGGCGAGCAGCGCGTCCTCGCTCGGCGTGTCGCGCAGCCACCGGGCGAGGTCGCCTCTCGGGATGGCGAATCCGTCGACGGTCCCGAGACGGTGGAGACCCGCCACGGCGAGAACCTCGCCGGCGACCAGCAACGTGAGGCTCCGACGTGCCCTGTGGCCCTCTTCCACGCCGAGGACCATACGACCACGCCGAAAGGTATGTCAATGCGTCAGATCATCTCAGAGTGTCTCGGGCGGGCTCAGAAGTCGAGGGGGGCGTAGTAGCGCTCGGGGCCGGCGGCCTTGATGTCGCTCAGCCAGTCGCCGTCATAGTGCTCGCTCGGGCCCTGGAGCCCGGGAGATACGAGCTCCCAAGCGTTGCGTTTGTACGTCCAGTTCTCCGGCTGCAGGCGATGGGCCGCCCGGAAGTGCATCCGCGCGTCGTCGACGTGGCCGAGGTGATGCAGGTGCTGGCCGAGCTCGAACTCGGCGGCGGCCTCCGCGATCTCGGGCGGGCGCGGCGCCGATCGCCGGACCACCTCATCGGGGGCGAGCGCGTACCGGCTCGCCGATCCCTGTTCCACCCAATCGCGCAGCGCGTCGACGTAATGATCGGCGTCGAATCGTGGGATGCGCTTGACCTGCTCGAGCATGTCGCGGACGTGCCGGTCGACGTCCTCGGGCAATCCCTCCGGCGCCTTGAACTTGCTGAAGTCGTACCGCTCGACGGTCGCCGCGTGCGGCGGCCGCACGATCGTGCCGTTCTCGTCGACCCAGAGAGCGGTTGGCACGTTCACGATGCCGAGCAGCTCGTCGAGCGTGTGCGCGGTGTCGACGAGCTGTGGGTGCTCAGCCCCTGAGCGCTCGATCCACGATCGGGCGGCGTCGACCTCCAGGTCGAGCGCAACGGTCACGATCTCCAGGCCCTTCGGATGCAACTCCGACCGCAGTTGCCGCCACACGGGCAGCGACATGCGGCATCCTCACCACGACGCCCAGGCTGCGATCAGCACCTTCTGACCACGCAGGGACGTGAGATCGAACGGTCGCCCCTCGACGTCGGGCAGCACGATCGCCGGGAGCTCGGCGGATTCGAGGACCCGCCGGCCGGATTCTGGGCCGAGTGCCCACACGTCATGACGCTCGTCGTGCACGAGGGGCATCCCCAGTGTCTCCGCGACCGCTCGCACGTCGACGTGGCCGTCCGTCGACGGCCCGGCGGCGAAGGGCACGCAACGATCGTCCTTGCAGAGGCCCTCGGGCTTCAGCTCCCAACCGGTCTCGCGCTCGAGCTCTGCTGAGGTGAGGTCGAGCCGATCGAGGATCACAGGCTCACGCTAGCGTCCCGTGCTACGTTCCCGGCGTTCTCGAGTAGGGGGTGCATGAATGCTGGCTTCGGCGCTCGACATCTTCACCCGTACTGGGTGGGCGTACTTCTCCCGCTGGTCGCACGTCTTCGTCGGCATCACTTGGATTGGATTGCTGTACTTCTTCAACTTCGTCCAGGTGCCCGCATACGCCGAGATGGAGCCTTCCGCTCGCAACAACGCCCTCGACAAGCTCACCTCACGGGCGCTGTGGTGGTTCCGATGGGCGGCGGCGGCCACTCTCTTGAGCGGGGTCCTGCTGCTCATCTTCCAGAAGCAGTACGAGAACGACTACATCAAGACCGCCCCCGGGGTGGCGATCTACGCCGGCATCCTGCTGGCTCTGACGATGTTCCTCAACGTGTGGCTCGTCATCTGGCCGAACCAGAAGATCGTGATCGCCAATGCCCGCAACGTGCAGGCGGGCGGTCAGGCCGACCCCGCCGCCGCGCCGGCGGGCCGCAAGGCGTTGCTGGCCTCGCGGATGAACACGATCTACTCGTTGCCGATGCTGCTGTTCATGGTCGGCACGTCACACTTCGATTACAAGCCGAGCATCATCTTCATTGGCCCGACCGGAGCCAGCCGGGCTTTGTTCTGGATCCTCTGGATCGTGATCTGGGGTGTGCTCGAGCTCAACGCGTTGGGGGTGTTGGGCGGGACCGGCCCCGGCGGACCGCGTGCCATCTACGACAACCATCGGAACGCGATCGTCACCTCGTTTGTGTACGCGCTCGTCGCGTTCCTGATGTTCGCGTTCATTCTGAGGACCTGAGGAAACTCAGAGCCCGATCAGATCGGCGACGCGCGCCCGGTGTTGCGCTGCGTTGCCGAGGAGAATCGCGTTCGACTTCACCCGACGCACGTACAGGTGCATGTCGTGCTCCCACGTGTAGCCGATACCACCGTGGATCTGGATGCCCTCCTTGGCGAGGAGCGCGGCGCAGTCGCCCGCGGCCGCCTTCGCCATCGACGCCGCCAGCGCACGGCGGTCGTCGTCTTCGGCGATCGTGAGGGCGGCGAAGTAGGCCGTGGCGCGGGCCCGCTCGAGCGCGATCAGCATGTCGGCGAACTTGTGCTTGATGGCCTGGAACGACCCGATCGGCACGCCGAACTGCTCCCGTTCCTTCGCGTACGCCAGCGTGACGTCGAAGATGGCTTGGGCGGCGCCGACGGTCTCGATGGCCAGCGCGGTCACGGCGAGCTCGACCGCTCGGCGGATCGCCGCCGCCGTGGCAGGGCCGGGGTCGCCCAGCACGCGATCGGCGTCGACGCGCACGCCGTCGAGGCTGACGCGCGCCAGGGTGCGCGTCGGGTCGAGGGGCTCGAGTGCGTCCACGCCTGCGTCGGCCCGCGGTACGACGAATGCGCCGACGCCTTCGTCGCCCTCAGTATCAGGACGCCTGGCCACGACCGTGATCTCGTCGGCCACCGCCGCCTCGACCACCATCGGCTTGATGCCGTGAAGGACGAAGCCGGCGCCCTTCGGCTCCGCCGTGGCGGTGACCGAGGCCGGATCGATGCTGCCGGCCGCCTCGGTCAGAGCCAGCGTGCCGGTGAGCTCGCCGGCGGCGACGGGACCGAGGAACCGGTTCCGTTGCTCGGGTGAGCCCGCCTCGGCGACGACCGGCGCGAACTGGCTGACAGTGGGGAGGAACGGGCCCGGCGCGACGGCGCGCCCGAGCTCCTCGACCACGACTGCGAGCTCGACCGGGCCCATCCCGAGCCCCCCGGCGTCCTCGGCCACCGTGAGCGCAGGCCAGCCGAGCTGGACCATCCGTGCCCACAGCGCGTCGGCGGTCATGTCCTTCTCGACCACCTCGCGAACGAGGCTCATCGGGCACTCGCCGGCGAGCACCGTGCGGACCCCGTCGCGCAGCTCGTCCTGCTCGGCTGTGAACTCGAGGTGCACGGCGACGGCGCCTTCTCAGAAACCTGACGGGTGTGTCACCGTATCGGCTCGTCAGAAGCGGTCACAACCGCGCGCAGCACCCGCCGGTCGACCTTCTCCATCGCCGTGAGCGGTAGGGCCTCGACGAGGCGAAGCGCTTCGGGGAGCTTGTGGGCGGCGAGGCGGGGCGCCGCGAAGGCGCGCAGTTCGGCGAGCGACGGTGGCGCGCCGGCGTCTCGCGGCACAACGACCGCGACGCCGATCTCACCCATCACGCTGTCCGGCGCGGGCGCGATCGCCACCGCGCCGACGGCCGGATGCGTCGAGAGCACCGCTTCGACCTCGACGGGGAAGACGTTGTACCCGCCGCGCACATACATCTCCTTGGTGCGACCGACGAGGCGCAGCCGGCCTCGGTCGTCGATCCAGCCGAGGTCGCCGGTCCGTACGAACCCGTCGGCCGTGAACGCAGCATGCGTGGCGTCGGTGTCGCGCCAGTACCCGCTCATCACGGCGGGGGAGCGCAGGCACACCTGGCCGACCTCGCCCGCCTTCACGGGCCGCTCATCGTCGTCGAGCACCGCGAGGTCGACGGACGCATGCGGGCGACCGACACTGACCACGGCATCTTCCTCGGGATCGTCGAAGGCCGTTCCGAGCCCGATGCCGGCCTCCGTGCACGAGTAGCGCGTCGCGAGTGCGGCATGGAATCGACGCCGGGCTTCATCGGCAAGCCCGGGGGTGATGGGGCCGCCGCCGATGACGAGAAACCGGACGCTGTCGAGATCGTAGGAATCGAAGTCCGGCTCCCGGAGCATCAGCGCGAGCTGCGTCGGAACGCCCGCGACGGTCGTCATCCGATGCTCGGCGGCGAGCTGCAGCGCTTCGGCCGCGCGCCACCGCCGGATGATGAAGTTCGTGCCGCCGCGCCGAAGGTTGCCGGGCAGCTTTGTCATGAACCCGAGGTGGGCCATGGACGTGCCGACGAGCCCGCGGCCGCCGCTGCCCCACGCATCACCGACGTCGGTGCGAGTGATGAACTCCAACTGGCGGTCGCAGTACAACGCACCCTTCGGCAGTCCGGTCGTGCCTGATGTGAAGACGATGGCGAGTGGTCGTTCCGGCTCAGCAGGGAGCTCTGGCGGCGCCTCGCCGCCGACGCGGAGGTCGCGCAGCAGCGCGTTGACGTTGTCAGCCGTCTCGATGACCTCGACCAACTCGCTGCCCTGCGCGAGCCCCGGTCCGGCGACCACAAGACGGGGGTCGGCCGTCTCGAGGACCGCGGCCCGTTCGTCCGAGGTCAGCCTGTCGTTCACGCCCGCCGTGATCGCGCCGAGCTTCGCCGCGGCAACGTACGACACGAGGTATTCGGGCCCCGACGGGAGCACGAGCGCGAGCACGTCGCCGGCGGCGAGACCGCGTCGAGCGAGCCCCACCGCGAGCTCGTCGGAAACGCGATCGAGGTCGCGGTAGCTCAGCGTCCAGCCGCCGGGCGCTACGTAGGCGGTAGCATCCGCGAAACGTCGAGCCGCTTCACGCGCGGTCGCGGAGAGCATCGTGGCGAGATCGTACAAGTCGTCCGGTGGCAGCACTTCAGGGAGCAGCCAGGGCACGCCGGCGCAGCAGCGCGAGCTGCGCGCGCAGGGGCGTCGCACGATGCGCAAGCTGTTGGACGCCGGTATGCGCGTGTTTGCCGAACGCGGCTACCACGCGGCCCGGGTCGACGACATCGTCCGCGCCGCGCGGACGTCCCACGGGACGTTCTATCTCTACTTCGCCAACAAAGAGGACCTGCTGCGGGCGCTGGCGGTCGACTGTGCGGAGGCGCTCGCCAAGCTCGCCGACGACATCGGCCCGATCACGCCCGACGAGCAAGGATTCCGCGAGCTGCGGACCTTTCTCGCCAACTTCGTCGCGACGTACCGACGGTACGGCCCCGTGATCAGGGCTTGGATGGAGGACCAGGTCGCCGACCGCGAGGTCGACCGCCTCGGCGTCAAGGCGTTCACGGCGATCGCCGCCGCGCTGGGTCAGCGCATGCGCGAGCTCGGTGGCGACGTCGCTGAGAACGAGACCGCGGCTGTGGGCGCGCTCATGGCGATGCTCGAGCGCTTCAACTACGCGCTGTCGTCACGCCGCCTCGTCCTCGACGAGGACGCGATGCTCGACACGCTCGCGCACATCATCCATCGCGGCTTCTTCGGCGCTCCCGCCCGGAGCTGAAGCAGCCGCCACCCCGCCGATCAGGCGTAGCGAACGCGACGGAGGATGATGTCGTCCGTGCCTTCGACCTTCTGGATCGGAGCACCCCCTCGGTTCGTGTAGTCGTCGTCCTCCTTCTCTTTCTTCTTGACGACCCAGATGGGCTCGTCCTCTGTCAGTTGCGCCTCCGTGTGCTCCCTTTGCCCGTGCCGCTCTTCCGGGGGAGGTGTGAACACGATCACGGTGATCTGGCGGGGACCCTCGGAGATGTACACCTGGAACTCGCCCTCGTTGGCACAGACCCACAGTGACTCGATCGGGAGCTCGAGATCGCGGGCGCGCTCAATCGCGGCGCGGTATCCGGCGCGCAGCACTCCCTCGACGTCCTTGTTCTTCCACCAGCGGTCGAGCCAGTCCGCGCGAAAGTGCTGGGCATCGTCGGTATTGATACCGGCGACGTGAGGCCCCTTCCAGTTCGCGGCTTGCTCGTCGGCGAGATCGGCGAGTGGCCGGTTTATGCGCGCCAGCACGTCGTCGTACGCCTTCATGTATTCGGCCTTGTCTCCGCCGAACTGATGGTCGAGTAACCCGAACTGGCGACCCTTTCCTACGAAGTAGGTGGGCATTGACGGCATCGCTGCGCTCCTCTCGTTATGGCTTCGATTGCGGCGCCACCACCGCGTACAGATGGTGCGGGTCGGTGATGCCCTTCAGCTGGTGGAGGCCATGGTCGGCGAACTCGGTGACGGCGGAGGTCCGGGCCAGGCTGCGGACGGTCTCGGAGACGAGCGTCTCGCCCGCGGCGGCCTGGGAGCAGACACGAGCGGCGATGTTCACGGCTCCGCCGAAGACGTTGTTCCCGGACCGAATCACGTCCCCGGCGTGGACACCGACGTGAAGCCGGAACCCCACGCTGCGGGCGCGATCATGAGCACGGGTCGCGCACTCGATGGCGCGGCGGGCCGAGGGGAACACGGCGAGCACGCCGTCTCCCAGCGTGATCCCCTCGATCACCTCCCCGCCGCACTCGCGCACCAGAGAACGCACCGACGTATCGAGCTTGTCGGCTTTTTCCCGGTAGGCGAAATCACCGAGGCGTTCGGTGATGGCGGTCGAGTCGGCGATGTCGGTGAACAGGATGACGGTCGTGTCCATGCCGACGCGAGCGGGCGCGCCGTCAGTGGGCGTTGGCTCTCGACCACGGAGGCGATCGGCGAGCTCAGCTGCGTCTTGTTCGAAAGCAGGCATGCTGACCTCGTCGAACAGGGCGCACGCCTGTTGCGCGAGCTCACCCGCACGTCCGCGGTCGTCGCCTGCGGCGACCACCCTCGCCCGTTCCAGCAACGCTCGACCAAGCTCGGGCTGGAGGCCGCGACCGCGTGCCACTTCGATTGCCTCGCCGAGGAGGGCGTCCGCCTCTTCGAGTCGGCCCCGTCGATGGGCGAGGGCGCCGCGAAGTCGGGGCACGAGCACCACCGGACCATCCGTGATCACCATGCCGCACTCGGCCGCTTGGGCGAGCCCTCGCTCGATACGGTCGAGCGGAAGGTCCGCGTCCATGAGCAGGGCGAGCTCGCCGAGGTACGCGAACCAGCCGGTGGCACCGAGCCAGGCCGGCCAACGGGCCTCGACGCGTTCGGGGTGCGCGGCGATTGACGCGCGTATGTCGTCGTACTGACCGGCATGGGCCCGCGCCACCTGTCGTGCGAGCCAGACCGTCTCCTCCTCGATCACAACGTCCTCGTCGAACTCAGAGAGCTTGTCGAGCGCGAGCTCCGAGGGTCCAAAGGCGCCGCGTAATGTCCGCGCGGAGGCGACGGCGGGCAGGAACAGTGAGCAGCTCCACAAATAGCGCGAAAGGCGAGCCGCGGTCCACGCCTCCTCGCCGTATCGCTCCGCCTCCCGCAACCGGCCACGGGCGAGGGCCACACCCGTGAGCGCGGCGAGTGCGAGGCTGCGTTCCGCCGCATCGCCCGTGATCTGCGTGACATCACGCGCTTCGGTTGCCAGCTTCTCTGCGCGGTCGAGGTCGCCGAGCCACAGCCATGTCAACGCCAGGCGGGGCAGAGAAAGCCCAATCAACCACGGCTCGTCCTGAGCCCTTGCATGATCGAGCGCCTCCTCGAAACGCTCGCGGGCCCGGTGCAGGTCGAGCCGCATCCACGCCATGACTCCCAGCGAGTTGAGCGCTCGCGTGCAGGCGCGGTGATCGTCGACCCCACGGCCGATGTCGACGGCACGCGTCGCCAGCTCAGTACCGCGGTCGAGTTCGCCGCGCACCCACGTCGCCTCGCTCAGCTGAGCCAGGAGCCGCGCTTCGAGCACGGGATCGGTGTCATGCAGCGCTTCGACCGCTTCGTCGAGCGCGCGCGTGTCGACAGCGGTCCCGAAGCGCGCTTCGTGCAACCGAGCATGGGACTGCTCGACCAGTGCGACGGCGACCCCCCGCACGTCCCCGGCGGCGCGATATCGCTCGACGGCGGCCGCGAGCTGGGAGTGACTCAATCTGACGTCCATGTTGCGGTAGTGCGCGTCACCGGCTCGGAAGTGCAGCTCGGCGACCAAGCCATCAGGTTCTCGGAGCTCCGCAGCCGCAGCCGCGGCGGTCTCGTAGCACTGCGCGGCTTCGGCCCAGGCGAGCACGTCCCGCGCCCGGTTGCCTGCTGCGGTCGTGTACTCGAGGCGCTCGCGGGGAGTGGCGGCCGGGCCGGCTTCGATGATGTGGTGTGCGATCTCGAGTATCGGCGGCTCGCCGACATCGTCGCGAACGAGGGCCCGCGCGATGGCGAGGTGAAGCTCTCTGCGACGCGCGGGGCCGGCGCTGGCGTACGCCACGCGCGCGTAGAGCGGATGCTCGAACCACCAACGTGATCCGTCGCCTCCGAGCAGGCCGTGGGCCGCCGCCTCTTCGAGGGCCTCGAGCAGCTCATCCTCGGATTGGTCCATGACCTCACGGAGGACGACGGTGGAGAAGGAGTGCCCGAGGAATGCCGCTGCGGTGACAACGCTCTGAGCGCGCTTGCTGACCTCGCCCAACCGGGCAGCGATCGCGTCGGTGATCTCCGCCGGCCCGGAGAGGTCGACGTCAGTAGCCGCCGCGGCCGAGAGGCCCACCGCGGCGGAGAGACCCGCGGCGTCGTCGGGCTTGCGCGCGATCTGGTGTACGAGGTTCTCGAGAAACAGCGGGTTCCCGCTCGATGCCTCGTATAGGAAATCGTCGAGCTGACGGGACGACCGGTGAAGACCGAGCGACTTCACGAGCACGGCTGAATCCTCGGGGTCGAGGCACTCGAGGTCGATGCGTCGACACACGTCTTCGCGAGCAACGCGCGCGAGCTCGGCGGCCACGGGCGCGTCGACGTCGGGCCGGTGGGTGGCGACGATCATGAGTGACACCGGCTCGAGCAGGCTGGCGTCGGCGACTCCGAGGACGAGGTGCGTGAAGAGGTCGAG
>Ga0075421_100005023_pt1 | contig 15963 bp, 13 predicted proteins | sample SoiMetdeltSBSDD5_FD_75292 | JGI IMG/M metagenome (GOLD analysis project Ga0075421, IMG submission 75292) | Bulk soil microbial communities from a Populus tree surrounding site in Tennessee, USA - Soil MetaG P. deltoides SBSDD5 | ecosystem: Environmental > Terrestrial > Soil > Tree plantation...
GCCGGCTACGACTTCGTCTGGACCGAGATGCAGCACGACCAGCGCGACTGGGGGAATGCCGCGCGTATGTGGCGCACCTGCCCAACGGCCAAGGCCGTGCCCGGCGTCCGCGTGGCGTACACCGACGAACGCGAAATTCAACACGCCCTTGACGCTGGTGCCCTCGTGATCGTTGTGCCCACGGTGGATACGGTGGCCGAGGCGATCGAGGCGCGCAACTGGACGTACTTCCCGCCGCTCGGCCGCCGCAGCAACGGTGGTGGTCAGGCGTTCGATGCCGGGATGTGGGGCAACGTGCCCGGCGGGTATCGACAGACCATCAACGACAACGTCGTGCTCATCCTGATGATCGAGACGCTCGAGGGACTGAAGAACGCCGACGAGATCGCCAAGGTGCCAGGCGTGTCGGCGCTCTTCGCGGCGAGCGGTGATCTCGGCAACTTCTCAGGATTCAGGCAGGGCACACCCGACTACGAGCGCGCCATCAACATCGTCCACGATGCGACGTTGAAGGCGGGCGTTCGCCTGTGCGGTCCGATTGCATGGCGCGATCGGCCGGACTTCACGTGCTTCCAGGCCGGGAGTGAGACCGCGGCGATTGCGCGCGGTGTGGCCGCGGAACTCGGACCGCTCACCAATACACAGGGCAAGCCTGAGGTTGGCCCGTTCGTCGAGCGGTAGACCATGGCCAGCCCGATCCTGTACGAATGACAACGAATCTGACACGAGATACGAGTGCTTTCCCGGCAAGGAAGGCGCTCGTTCGTCGTCAGGACGTGGCAGAGCCTTTGCTGGCTCGGACGCCATGCAAGGCCGCGACGCGCGCCAGTCCTTCATTGCGATCCTGAGAAAGTCTGTCGCGGCGTTGGCGACGGTCGTGGCGCTCGCGCCCGCTGCGGTCGCAGGACCGGCGTTCCCGCCAACGCCACTGCCACCGCCGTCCGGCACCATCGTCAACGTGTCGACGCTGACGCAGCTGCAGAACGCCGTCGCGTCGATGGCGTCAAACACGACGATCCTGATCGCGCCGGGAACCTACAGGCTCACCTCGCCCCTGTACATCAACGGCAGCTTCACGAATGTGGGAATACGTGGCGCGACCAGCAATCGCGATGATGTCGTCCTGATCGGGAAAGGGATGACGGCCGCCAACGATGGCGGCGTCCCGTTCGGTATCTGGGTGGGCGGAAACGTTCGCGGCGTGACGATCGCCAACCTGACGATCCGCGACATCTACAATCACCCGATCATGCTCAACGCGGGCGCGCAATCACCGTTGATCCACAACGTGCGGCTCGTCAACGCCGGTCAGCAATTCGTCAAGGCCAACCCTGATGGTGCCGGCGGTGGCGTCGACAACGGCATCGTCGAATACTCCGTGATCGAGTACGACACCACCAGTCGCGACGACTACACGAACGGCGTCGACGTCCACACCGGTGACAACTGGATCATCCGGCACAATCTGTTCAGGAACGTGCGCGCGCCGCAAGGTCAGCTGGCCGGGCCCGCGATTCTCATGTGGAACGGATCGACCAACACGCTGGTCGATGGAAACACGTTCATCAACTGTCAGCGTGAGATCGCGATGGGCCTGATCGAGCGGACGCCCAACGATCATGCCAGCGGGATCGTCAGGAACAATTTCATCTATCGCGATGTTCCCGGCGACTCGGCGATCTACGTTGCTGATTCCCCGAACACGCAGGTGATTCACAACACGATTCTGATATCGCGTTCGTATCCCAACCCGATCGAGTACCGCTTTGGCCACACGACGGGTGTGCTCATCGCCAACAACGTGGTCGACGGAACCATCGCGGCTCGCGACGGCGCAACCGGGACCGTGAGCGGGAACTTCACGAGCGCCACGGCCGCGTTGTTCGTGAGTCCGAGTACCGGTGACCTGCATCTGAGACCGTCGGCCACGGCGCTGCTCAATCAGGTCAGCGCTGTTCCGGCAAATGCTGGTGTGGATTGGGATGGCGACCCGAGGCCGGCCGGCTCGGCCGACCTCGGCGCTGACGAATACGTGTCTGGGCCCGGGACTGTGCCTCCCCCTCCACAGAATCCGCGCGTCGTCCCATCGACGTAAGTCGGCTCCGCCCGTTCGCGGCGCTCCTTACCGGCAACCTCGTAGTGTTAGCCGACACCGGCCTCGTCTACGCCGCGGCGGGAGACAGACGCGCGGGCGAACAGGTCATGGCCGACACGGCGCATGCGTTCGAATGGCTCGACAAGGCCTATCGCGATCGATCTGACCTTCTGGTGTACCTCAAGGTCGATCCGCGGTTGGACCCGATCCGCTCCGACCGCCGATTCATGGAACTGGTCGAGAGGGTTGGTATCCCGTAGCCTGCGGCTATCATGAGTACACGACGTGAAGTGGAAGAGTCGGAGCGTTGCCGGGCTGGCGGTGATCGTCTGCTTCGCGGCGATGATGGCGGCGTGCGCGTCGCGGCCGCGTCCGCCGGTCGTGTCCGTGCCCCAGCCGGCCCCGCAATCCCCTGAACCTCCTGCTGCACCTGCGCCCGCTCCGGAGCCGTCGCCGGCACCGCCTCCAGTCGCGCCGCCTCCTGAAGTCGTGTCGCATCCGTGCGCGCTGATCGGTGAACCAGGCGAACCGATCACGACAGTTGCGCTCACGGAGCGAATCAATCCATTGAACGCGCCACGTCCGTCGAATGACGGCGAACGGCTGCTGTTCCGTCAGCTGTACGAGACGCTGGTTCGAGTCGACTGCGAAGGGCGCGCGATTCCGGCGCTGGCCTCGTCCTGGCGCCGCAGCGTGGACGGGCGCAGCTGGATCGTGACTCTCCGTCCGGACGCGCAATTCGCGGACGGCAGCCCGGTCACGGCGCCAGACGTGATGGCGGGTTGGAGCCGCGATCGTACCGGCGGTGAGCTGCAGCCGCACGTCAGTCGCCTCGTGCAGTCGATCATCTCCATCGACGATCAGACGCTTGCCATCACATTACGAAGCCGCGTCGACACGCCCCTTGCACTGGCGCACACGGATCTGGCGATTGCGCGACCGGTACCGGGGTCGCCCTGGCCGATCGGAACGCGGGCTGCACGGATCACCGCGGATCGAGAAGCGCTGGTGGTCACGATGACCGGCGCTTCTGTTCGTTTTCTCGTTGTTCCCGGTGATCCGCGCGACCTGCTGGACAAAGGCGTGGATCTGCTCGTGACACGGGATCCTGCGGCGCTGAATTACGCCGCCACGCTGCCGCAGTTTCAATCGATCCCGCTCGCATGGCAGCGCACCGAAGTGCTCTTCTCACCCGGGCGAGTGCGCACGGCGCCCTCGCTGTCGGAGGATGCGAGGCAGACGCTGGCCTCCGATGCCGTTCGTGGAGAGGCGCGCGGCGCCGTGGGCCCGTTCTGGTGGCAGATGATGCCCGACTGCGAGGTCGCGCCGTCTCAGCCGCGTGACCCGTCCGCTCCTGCGAGCGGACGAATTGTTTACGACGCAGCAGACAGTGCTGCCCGCGACCTGGCGGAGCGCTTGGTGGGCCTCGCGAATGCTTCCGGATCGAGTGCCAGCCCCATTCTCGAGGCTCTTGCGCCAGATCGCCGGCGCCGGACTTATCAACGCGCGGCCGGGTTGACCGGCGAGACGCTGGCGCAGGCGAGACGAGGCGGGACCGACGCCGGCTACATCGTGTCCCTCGACCGTCATCCGCTGGACCCGTGCCACGAACTGCAGATGATCACCGCGGGTGCGCGCTGGCTCGACCCCGAGACCGTTGTCCCGCTGGTGGACACGCGACTGCGTGCAATTGTGCGTCGAGGACGTGCGGGTGCGGATGCGGACTGGGACGGAGGATTGCTTATCACTGGCGTAAACGGTCCGAGATAAGTGATGACCCTGCGTACCCGCCTGCTTCTCGCCTTTGCCGCGGTCGTGCTGATTCCGATCGCGCTCCTGGCGTTCGGACTCCGGCAGGAGATGACCCGCCGTCTCACGAGCGAATACCAGCTCCGAGTCGACACCGTCGTCCAGATCATCCGTGAGGATCTCAATCGCGAGAGCGCCACGATCGATGACCGGCTCGCCTCGCTGGAGAACGCGCTGCTCAACGACAACCGCTTCCGATCGGCGGCAGTGGCTGGCGTGGAGGCCGAGCGGGAGTATGTGCTCGATTACGCCGGCACGGCGATGCGTCTCACAGGTCTCTCGATGCTGCAGATTCAGGATGATGACGGGCGCATCATCAGCTCTGGTCACTTCCGGAACGAGCACGGACGCGTGGAGGCCAATCTGGCATCGGCCCTGTCGACAGCTCCCGTCGCCCTTGTGGCGGCGCGCGCGCCGGACGGCGAGTTTCTCGCGCTGGCGCGCGTCAGGTCGTTCAGCATCGCCGACCGGCGCTTCTCCATCATCGGTGGAATCGCTGTCGACGAAGCCTTCCTCGCGCGCCTGGCGCGCGATCGAGCGATTGTCGTGTCGCTCATTTATGCGGGGGGAGAGGTGTCCACGGTCCGGAGGTCGGACGAGACGTACCCGGCGGCGGTCGGAGAGCTTCAGGTGCCTTTGATTCGAACCGAAGCTGACGCCCCACTTCAGGTGGTCGAGGCACGGCTGCAGCTGACCCAACCGCTGACGCCACTGAGGGCGCTCCTCCGCAGCGCCGACTCCTGGTTCCTCTTCACCGCAGCGGGAACCGGTGTGACCGCGCTGCTTCTTGCCGTGTGGGTGTCGTCACGCATCAGCCGGCCGCTGGCCGATCTCGCCGAGAAGACCGCGGTCCTCGACCTCGATCGCCTCGACGTCCATTTCGATGGCGGCAACGACGAAGTGGGCACGCTATCCCGTCTGCTTGGCGACCTGGCTGCCCGCCTGCGCACGAGCACCGCGCGCGTGCGCGAGGCCGAGCGCCGCGCGACGGTCGGTGACCTTGCGCGGCAGATCAACCACGACATCAAGAACGGATTGATTCCGCTGCGCAACGTCATGCGCCACCTCGCGCAGATCGAGCGAGACGACCCGGCTGCCTTCAGGTCCGTGTTCGCGGAGCGACGCCAGACCATCGATTCCAGCATCGGGTATCTCGAGACGCTCGCGACCAGCTACCAGCGGCTGTCGAAGCCGATCGATCGACGCGAGTGCGATCTGAACGCGCTCGTGACTGAGGTCGTCCACGCCGCACAGGGGCACGACCACATCGAGTTTGCGACGGAGTTGAGCGCGCGTCTCCCCTCAGTTCTCGGCGATCCGATCGCATTCCGTCGTATCCTCGAAAACCTGACCGCCAACGCCGTGGACAGCATGCAGTCGAAGCCGGGCCGCATCACGATTTCCACGCAGGTGGTCGAGCGGGCGAATGAGCCGGCGGCAGTCCGTGTGACGGTTGCCGACACGGGTCGCGGGATGTCTCCGGACGAAGCCGGCAAGATCTTCAACGATTTCTACACCACGAAGGAGGGTGGCACCGGGCTGGGCCTCTCCATCGTGCGGCGACTGGTGATGGACCTCCACGGGACGCTCGGTGTCGAGAGCGAGCCCGGCAAGGGGACGCGTATCGCCGTCGATCTCCCGGCCAGCAGTCTGAAGCGCACATGACGACTCACGTTCTCGTGGTCGACGATGTCCCGGCGATGGCGGAGCAGTATGCCTACGATCTGAAACGCGTCGGCCATTACCACACCACGGTTGCCGCCGGCGGCGATCAGGCGCTCGACATCCTGGCGCGCGAGCCGATCGATTGCGTGGTCCTCGATCTCGAGATGCCAGGGATCGATGGTTTCGAGGTCCTGCGCCGCCTGCAGCAGCGCGGCATCGACACGCCCGTCATCGTTTACACCGGCACGGGCAGCTACGATCGCTGCGTTCAGGCCGTGCGGCTGGGGGCGTACGGATTCGTTGACAAGGCAGAGCCGATCGAGCGCGTGGTCCAGGAAATCGAAAACGCCGTGTCGCGTGGGCAGCTGGTCCGGGAGCTGCGATCGCTGCAGTCCCGGTTCGACGGCGACACATCGCTCATCGGCGACAGCCCCGCGATGCGTTCGCTGCGTGATGCCATCGCGCGTGTCGCGCCGATTCCGAGCACTGTCCTGATCGTGGGAGAGAGCGGGACGGGGAAAGAGCTCGTCGCGCGCGAGCTGCATCGGCTGGGACCGGGCATGAAGACGCCGCTCGTGGCGGTCAACAGCGCGGCGTTGCCCGAGCAACTCGTCGAGAGCGAGCTGTTCGGCCACGAGCGCGGCGCCTTTACCAGCGCCGATCGCCTGCGTCGCGGTGCATTCGAAAACGCCGGGAGCGGAACGCTCTTTCTCGACGAGGTCGGAGAGCTGCCGCTGCCCGCGCAGGCCAAGCTGCTCCGCGTACTCGAGGACCGGAAAGTGATGCGTGTCGGCGGCGACCGTGCCATCGCGATCACGGCGCGTGTCGTTGCGGCCACCAACCGGGATCTCGAACGCGAGGTCGACGCGGGACGCTTTCGACAGGATCTCTACTATCGCCTCAACGTCCACACGCTGCGTGTTCCGCCGTTGCGCGACCGTCTGTCCGACATCCCTGTGCTCGTCGAGCACTTGCTTCGCACGATTGCATCGCACCTGCGCGTGCGGCCGAAGACGATCGCGCCAGACGCCGTCGCACTGCTCGCGGCGTACGACTGGCGAAAGAACAACGTTCGCGAGCTGCGAAACTGTCTCGAGCGGATGATGATCGCATCCGACGCGACCGTCATCGGTGTCGCTGATGCGCCGCCCGAGATACGAGACGACGATCGGGACGAATCTTCAGATCCCACCGCCCCAGCGGGAACCCTCAAGGCGCTGCGGGCGCAGGCCGAGCGACAGATCGTGCTCGCCGCGCTCGACCGGCACGAGTGGCACATCACGCGGACGGCTGACGCCCTTGGCCTCGCCGATCACTCGAGCCTGTTGAAGATCATGCGTCGTCACGGGTTGAGCAGAAGCACACATTCGTAATGGGGTCGGGAGTCATTTGATCAGGACAGTCAGCTCCAACTGACGCGGCTGGAGTGTCCTCGTGAAATGACTCCCGACGCCGTGTCCGATCACACACCTGCACCATGACGTCGTGTCCTCGCAGACACGACCGTCCTTGAAGATGTCGCGTTTTTCCCTTGTTTTGCCGTGGCCGCGCGCTTGCCCTGACGGCGGGTATTCGACCGCTCCAGAGCGGCCGGTCCCAAGGGAGGACGCATATGAGACCGAATCAAAAGACTGCGGCGGTGCTGCTGATGGCGGCGCTCGCTGTCGTCGGTTGTTCCAAACGTGACAAGCCACAGTCGAAAGTTGCAGCGCCGGAACTGACGCAGACCAAGCCCGTTGCGACACACGGCGAGCCCCTCGCCGTGAAGGACACCGACGAGGAGGGATTCACCGCACCGGTGACGCCACAGTCAAACACCCCGGTGTCGTTCGCCGATGGCGAGTCCGCGTACAAGGCGAAGAAGTACACCGACGCAACGACGATCTTCGAGCGGTACACGGAGCAGAAACCCGACAACGCCTGGGGCTATTACATGCTCGGCATGTCGGCGTGGAAGGCAGGCGATCTCCCGAAGGCAGAAATCGGCTTCAAGGCTGCGCTCGCCATCGATCCGGACCATCTCAAGAGCCTCGTGAACCTGAGTCGCGTCCAGATCGAGCGGAAGCGATTTGACGAGGCGCTCGACACGCTGATGCAGGCGGGCGACATCGAGCCCACGTCCAACGAGGTGGCGCGGCTGATCGGACGTGCGTTCCATGCCCAGGGCAGGATTGATGACGCCGTTGACGCCTATCGTCATGCCATCGAGCTCGATGAGAAGGACGTGTGGTCGATGAACAACCTCGCACTCCTGTTCCTCGAGCAGAAGCGCGCCGAGGACGCGATGCCGCTCCTGCTCAAGGCCGTCGACCTGCGCAAGGACGTCGCCGCGTTCCACAACAACCTGGGCATGGCGTTCGAGCACACGCGGCGTTTCAAGGATGCGGCTGAGGCCTACAACGACGCGCTGAGCGCTGACCCCGGCTACGAAAAGGCGAAGCAGAACCTCGCTCGCGTCGAAGCGGTGAAGGTCAACGCCGACGAGGACGATGAGCGGGCCGGGAGCAGGTAGGCGGTGAAAGACTGTGAAGGGGTCTGACCCCTTCACAGTCTTGCCCGATCGGGACACAATCGGGTCCGCTCACAACCCAACCAGCACAATGTGTGGAATCAGTGTCATCCACCGGTTCGATCGAAGTCTGCCCGACGCCGAGGACATCCGGCGCATGTGCTCAGTGATCCGCCACCGCGGACCCGACGGCGCGGGCTTTGCGCGGGTAGGCGACGGCTCGACGCTCCTCGGTCACGTACGTCTGAGCATCATCGATCTGGCCACGGGCGCGCAGCCGCTCTTCAACGAGGATCATTCGATCGCCATCACCTTTGGCGGCGAGATCTATGACTACCAGACCCATCGCGCGACGCTGATCGAGGCCGGTCACACATTCAGGACCCAGAGCGACACGGAAGTCATCGTGCACCTCTACGAGGAGCATGGCCTGAGGTTCCTCGAACATCTGAACGGAGAGTTCGCGATTGTCATTTACGACGACCGGAAGAAGCAGCTCGTCGCCGCCTGCGACCGGCTCGGCGTGAAGCCGCTGTTCTTCTCGGTGTCGGGAAACGAGCTCCTGGTCGCTTCAGAAGCCAAGAGCGTCCTCGCCCTCGACCGCGTGTCGCGCGCGATCTCGGCTGACTACCTCGTTGGAACGCATCTCGGCGCGTTCCCCTATGGAGGGTCGGCCTTCGCGGGGATCCAGTCGGTGAAGCCGGGGCACTACGTCGTCGCCAAGGCAGGCTCGGTCGGGGAACAGGTTCCCTACTGGCAGCCACGCTTCGAGACGCGCGAAAACCTGTCTTTCGACGAGGCCAACCGCGAGGTGCGCAGGCTCTTCGTCGCCGGCGTCAGAAGGCGACTGGTGGCTGACGTACCGGTCGGAGCGTATCTCAGCGGAGGACTCGATTCGGGCTTGGTCTGCGCGACGATGGCCGCGCTCGGCGCAGGCGTGGACCGGTCGTTCAGGGTGTTCAACGCGGGCTTCAGCGACCCCCGGTTCGACGAATCGGGCCTGGCGAGGAGAATCGCCGAACACTTCGGGGCATCCTTCGAGACGATCCCCTGCGGGATGGCCGACATGGCCGAGGAGTACGAGCAGACGCTTTACCACACCGAGATGGCACTCGTGAACCCGAGCGCGATCGCCAAGCAGATGCTGTCGCGGCTCGTGAGGAGCCAGGGCTACAAGGTCTGCTTGACCGGCGAGGGCTCCGACGAGGTCTTCGGCGGCTACCAGTATTTCAAGCAGGAAGCGATCTGGAGGAAGCTGCTCGCGCGCGAGGATCGAGACGAGGGGAAACAGCTCTGGAAGCGCTTCACCCGTGAGGAGAAGCACACCGAGGGCGCACTCTGGCATCGAGGTCGCAGCTGGGAGACCGAGGAGCCCTGGTTCGGGTACCCGAGCTTCCACCAGATGCGACTCGAGGAAAACAGCCGGCACGCCCTCGAATCCTGAGCCGGGAGACGATTGGAGCGGCCTCGTTCCCAACGCCCACCGAGATTTTCCTCGACGTGCATGGACGCGAGCGGATGCGCGCGCTCGATCCCTTCAACGCGACCAAGCTCGTGTCCTTCAGTCAGCTCTCCAACTACATCATCCCGACGCTGGGTGATCGTGTCGAGATGGCCCATTCCATCGAGTGTCGCACGCCCTTCCTGGACCGCGACCTCGTGGACTACGTGGGTGTCGTTCCACCTGCGCATTTGCTCGACGTGAGCGCACTCAGGGAGAAGCTCCTCCTTCGCGAAGCGTTCAGGGGCAGCCTGCCTGAGTTCATCTCGAAGGAGCGCAAGAAGCCTTTCCTGGGTGAAGGCTGGCGGAGCTTCACGCGCACCAGGCGCGGCGCGGAGATCTTCGGCGATCTGACCTCCCCGCGCGCGGTCGGGCGCGCGGGGTATTTCAATCCGTCGATTGTCCCGTGGATCCAGGCGCTCTGGAGGGTGTTACCAGAGGGCTCGGTGCTCTGGAAGAAGGTCGACATCCTCGCGGGCCTGATCATGGGATCGCAGTTCCTGCACGAGCGCTTCGTCGAGCGGCGGATCGACTCGAACCCTTCGTTCGAGATGGAAGACCGAACACCCGCACTCAGCCACGCACGGGGCTGCGTCCCTGCGACCGTGCTGGAGTAGTCACCTCGCCGCTGTCTCCGTCGCCGGTGCCGTCGGGAACGTTCCGGTAATTGGCACACCCATCGGTCCGACCGGGATGTACACCACGGTGTGGTTGGGCGAGTTGACCATGGCCTTCTGCGCCTCGATCGCCTCGTGCTGGATATACATGCCGCTCAACTGGCCGCGAATGATCTGCATCGCGTTGGCGATACCCTGCGCCTGCACCTCGCGCTTGGTGCGCTCCTTCCGCTCGATTTCGATCTCGGTGTCCTTGCGCTGCAGCTCCTGCGTCGCCGCCAGCTTGCGCGAGACCGCATCGGCGACTTCAGCGGGATATTGCACGTTGCCGACAACCACACTCGTGATCGTGAATGGGCTGTCACCCGCGTAGCCGCGGATTCGCGCGAGCACAGCATCGCCGATCGGGATCAACGCGTCCTTGACCTCGAGGCCGTTGCGCTGCTGAACCTCGTCGCGCGCGAAGGTCCGCAGCGGTTCGCGGATGAAATTGCCGTACGCGACCTTGACGATCGCGTCGGGCTCTTTCTCGTGACCACCACCCGCGACGGTCGTGCTGTAGCGCTCCATGAACAGCGGCACTCGTGATTCGTCGACGCGCCACACCGTGTGCACCCTGAACGCAATCTTCAGGTTGTCCTTGCTCAGCACCGCGTCTTCGCCCGTGAAGTCTTCGGTGTAGGTGTACGGCGTGATGCTGACGTTGGTGACATCGAGGAGCCAGCTGCGCCCGGTGGATGTCGGCCCGCGCTGCACGCCGTAGAAGCTCGACTTGCCGAACACCGCGCCGCGTGTGAGATACCCGACGTAGCCCGCCGGGGTGTACGGATTGCGCGCGCCGATCAGCCAGACGATTCCCGAGCCGAGCAGCAGCGCGAACGACAAGGCGACGAGCGCCAGAGAGCCGCGTGGACGTGAAGACAGACCGGTGCCGTATTCCAGTGGGTCCAGGAACGACATGACAGGCCTCCAATCACGCCGACGGGGTTAGCTGACGGGCTCGAAGTTGGAAGTCTTCTAAGGCCTGGTGTCGCGCACGGCGCGCCACCTCACCGATTCGCCCCTACTAACCTTTGGGTCCCCCGCGACGCCACTTGCTGGCGTCTTAGGCGTATATCCACGCTACTCCTGTGTGGGGCCGGCGTCAAATCGACGCCCTTACGCTTTTCAATCGCCCAGCGCTGCGAACAGGATCGCGAGGATGCCGAAAAACGCACCCACACCAGTGGCGACTCCGATCGCAACCGCCTTCCCTGTCCCGATCCCCGGCTTGGTCCGTTCCAGACGAACGATCTCGCCGTACGGAACCGCCTGGATCGGCACCGGAACGCGAGTCTTCGGCAGCAACAACATCGCATCGGTCCGAACCGACACGAGGGTGGCTCGAAACCGACTGCCGTCGTTCAGCCGGACGTTGAGCTCAGTGCCCACATCGACTCGTTCTGCAAAACTCCTCCAGATGTCGGATGACGTCTGCGCGGCAACGCTCTGAACGGCGATGAGGACGATGAGAACAACTGTTGTCATGACATGGATGGCCGTACGCATCGCGTGCACTCCTTTCTCAGAAATCGAATCCGACACCGCTGCGCCACGCCAGCGCGGCAAGGCCGTCAGAGGACCACGATGTCCGGATGTCGCTGCGGATGAATGCGCGCTCTGAGACGTAAGCCTTGAACCCCGTGGCCACATACGGGCGCGCTCGATATCGCTCCAGCGTTTCGGTCTGCGGCTCTTGGAAGAGCGGGGCCGCGCGAGGATCTCTTGGCGGGCCAATCGGGAGCGTCGTCTCGATGCGTTCGCGCTCGCGTGTGAGCTCGACCCCCGCGCCAATGAAGGGATGAAACCAGGCGTTCTCGAAGAACTGCCCGATCAATCCCGCAGATGCCGTCGTGACGCGGAACTCATGATCGCGCTGGAGGAACAACGGAATTGTGGCGCCAGGAATCACGATCGTCTCGTAGGTGTAGCGCTCGCCTTCAGTCGAAGTGGAGAGGTCGAATTCAGTCTTGAGGTGGGGCGTCCAGTGGTAGCCGATGATGCCGCCGCCCGAGGCGATGTTGAACCACGGATCCCACTGAATCGACGGGTTCGGCCGTCGTTCGCCCAGCCAGGTGACCTGTCCCGCCGCGTCCCATCGAGATGCCGATGCGGGCAGGAGTGTGACGCTCGACCCTGGTTCCTGTGCTGCCGAAACCGACGCTGACAGGCATGTGGCTAGCGCGATGGCCGTGCAAGCTCGAGTCATCGATTCCCCCTGTCAATCAAGGTGCGGGGCAGCGGGAAATCGGCTCACCGGTGATTAGTGTTTTCTTGGGCGCCGACTTGTCACCGAAGCGCGGAGCACGAAGGTAGAACTAGAATGCCCGCGGGAGAAAACGCCCTTATGCGAAAGGTTTTTGCTGCGACCTGCCTGACCCTGCTCACCCTTGCCACGTGCCCATGCGAAACCGCCGCGCAGGACATCGTCGTGACCAACGCCCGCATTCTTGACGGCAAAGGCGGCGTCATCGAGCGCGGCTCAGTTGTCGTTCGCGGCGGGAAGATCGTGTCGGTTTCGGCCGGTGGGGCGGAGAAAGTATCAGGCGCGCAGATGATCGACGCACAAGGTCGAACCCTGATGCCAGGCTTCATCGATGCGCATCGCCACATCGCGCAAGGTGATCCAGCCGAGTGGCTGGCGAAGGGCGCGGCGGCGCAGATGCAGGAGTTCCTCGACGCCGGATTCACCACGGTGTTGTGCGCGATCTGCCCGGACCAGGCGATCGAACTGCGTCAGCGCATCGATGCCGGTTCACTGAAGGGGCCGCGACTGTATCTTGGAAGCATCATCCCCCTTGCCCGCGCCGGTGGACCTGCTGGCGGAGGTGGCCGCGGCGGCGGTCGCGGCGGTGATCCCGCGCGCTTCGACAACTCTCGGCCACCGCTGCGTCCGACCGTGGCAGCGGGCGCGATTCCGGCTGCTGAAACCATCACGGCGGTCGAGGCAGTCGCGAGCAAGAAGTACGACTACATCAAGACCGTGATCACCACGACACCGGGCGGACCTGAAACGGACACGCTGAAGTTGATCGTGAGTGAAGGAAAGAAACGCAACCTGCCGACGATCACCCACGCCGTATCGGTAATCGACACGCTCGCGGCCGTCGAAGCTCGTCCCGATGTGCTCGTGCACACGCCGCACATCGGACGTCTCGAGGAAGACGCCAACGCCGTGAAGAAGATCGCGAGTGCCGGTATTCCTATGACCTCGACGCTGGCTGTCTTCCTTCCGCACTTCGGTGCGGACAACACGCCACTCTTCCGCGATGCGATGCCGTTTCCGTGGAACACGATTTCCAGCGCAGGCCAGGGGCCGGTCAATGCGCGGCTGCTCTGGGAAGCCGGGATCTCGTACGGCTATGGCACTGATACCGGCTGGCCTCCCAAGGAGTCGCTCGCCGACGAACTCCGAGCGTTGAGCCTCGTCTTCTCACCGCGCGATATCAGCAAGATCCTTGGGCAGGGCGCCGCGCGTTCGGCACTCAAGCAGGATCAGATCGGCACGCTTGAAACGGGGAAGTTCGCCGACATGGTGCTGATAGACGGTAATCCGCTCACCAACATCAACGACTTGCTGAAAGTCGTCACCACGATCAAGGATGGACGCATAGTGTCCGATCGACGCTCGGCGCGTACTGCCGAACGCAAATAGGACACGATCTGCCCCGGGACCGGCTTCGGTGGCGAGCACCTTTAAACGCTGCAATGGCTCCAGTCTCTCGATTGTTTGCGGCGGTGCTGGTCCTCTACGCGCTCGCGACGCCCGGTGCACAGCAACAGGCGGCCGACGCGCAGTCCGCGCAGCCCACTTTTCGAGCAGGGGTCAACCTGGTCCGGGTGGACGTCTCCGTCACGGGCCGCAACGACGAAGCCGTTGCCGACCTCGCCGCCTCCAACTTCCTCGTCACCGAGGATGACCTCCCGCAGAGGGTAGAGACCGCGCAGTTCGTTCGGCTGAGCGGACAGGCGGAGGTCAACGGGCGCGACCTGACGATTCGCGACCGCGAACATGGGATCGCCGAGGCGGAGCGTGAAGACGTCCGTCTATTCGCGCTCTTCCTCGACGACTATCACATCGACTCGCACCCCGAGGTGACGCTTCGCCTGAAGCGGGCGCTCGGTTCTTTCGTCGACTCACTGCAACCCACCGACCTCGTTGTCGTGATGGACCCGCTGACGACGCTCGACGGCTTGACCTTCACGCGGGATAAATGGCTGCTGCGTGAGCGCATTCGCACGTTCAAGGGGCGACGAGGCGAGCTCGTACCAGCGCGGAGCGCCGTCGAGGAGGCGCAACTCACGCAGCGCAATGTCTGGGAGCTTCGGTCCGGAGTGACACTTTCGGCGCTCGAAGCGCTCGTGACACACCTCGGCGGCCTTCGTGAGGGTCGCAAGTCGGTGATCTTCGTCAGCCAGGGGCCGCCCGTGGGCAGGCCCGGAAGCCCTGTCTATCCCCGCCTGGAATCGGTACTTCAGGCAGCCAATCGCGGCAACGTCACGGTCCACGTCCTCGATCCGCGTGCATTGGGCTCGGCCCCGTTTGGTGGCGCAGAGGCACTTGCGCGTCTCTCGCTCGACACCGGAGGGCGTTCCATCGTCAACAGCAACACGCCATGGGAGAGGATCGGGCAGGTCTTCTCCGATGCGAGCGCGTACTACTTGATCGGCTATTCACCATCGCGTGAGCTCACAGACGGTAAGTTCCATCGCATCGAGGTGCGCGTCACCCGTCCTGGTGTACACGTGACCGCGCGTCGTGGTTACTGGGCGCCGCCGCCGGTGGAGCTGAGCTCATCGCCCAAACCGGCTCCAGACCCTCTTTTGAGCAGCGCCCTTGCGTCACTCGTGCCTCTCGACAAGGGTCGCCCGATCGACGTGTGGGTGGGCAGCGCACCGGCAACGGACAGGCAGACGGAAATTCAGGTCGCGTGGGAGGCTCTGCCTCGCTCGCCGGAAGGCAGCACGTCGGTGCTCGAAATCGAGCCGTTCGCGCAGGGGAGTGGTGCATCGCTTGGTGCGCCCCAGTCGATACCCTCTACCACGGCCGTCGCGCGGTTCGTGCTCGAGCCAGGTCCTGTCTCTTTCAGAATGACCGTACGGGCACCTGATGGCTCCGAAGTCGACCGCTGGACGGACCGACTCGTTGTACCTGACTACAGCGATGACGAGGTCGAGTTGGGGACGCCGCGTGTGTACCGGACACGGTCCCTGCTCGAATCCCGGCGTTTCGATGGTGGCACCGAATCAATGCCGACCGTCGCGCGTCACTTCCGCCGCACCGATCGTCTCGTCATCGACGTGCCATGGGCGGCGTCGACGGGCCCACCTGACGTGAGCGCCAGGCTCACGAGCCGTGACGGCGTTTCACTCACGACATTGCCGCTCGTGTCGAACGAGGGGGGGCGCGCTCGCATCGTGCTGCCGCTCGTCAACCTTGCACCGAGCACGTACGTCGTTCGCGTCGATGCCACGATGGGCGACGAACGCGCGACGCAGCAGGTGGCCTTCACGGTCTCTCAGTAACACGACGATCACATCGCGAACGAAGGGCACGAAGAAGTATCGTGCGGGCCTGACGTTGACCGCTCGTCGATGCTCCGAAGGATGCGTCAGTGCGCCGGTCTCGGTTCACCGGGCGGCGAGATACGCGCGCGCCGCAACGAGTGCCGGCCGCTCGCTTTCGGCATTTGCCGCAAGGGCGACGAGCTGTTCGTAGTACGACCGC
>Ga0075421_100005026_pt1 | contig 15960 bp, 12 predicted proteins | sample SoiMetdeltSBSDD5_FD_75292 | JGI IMG/M metagenome (GOLD analysis project Ga0075421, IMG submission 75292) | Bulk soil microbial communities from a Populus tree surrounding site in Tennessee, USA - Soil MetaG P. deltoides SBSDD5 | ecosystem: Environmental > Terrestrial > Soil > Tree plantation...
GATCCGCACGACGTTCATGGCCACGCCGAATCGCACACTGGTGTTAGTGGCGAAAGCGATTGTCGCAGCGCTGTTTTCGGCTGTGTATGCCGCGGCGATGACGGTCGCCGCAGTGGTGGTCGCGCGCCTGATGGCCCCTCCGCTTGTCGGGTCGAACCTGTCCTTCGTGGACGCCTGGCGACTGGTCGGCGCGATCGCGCTGTACGCGGCGCTGACCGCGGTGCTCGGAGTCGGGGTCGCGGCGCTGCTGCGACATTCGGCGGGTGCGGTCGCGGTGCTGCTGCTGTGGCCGCTGCTCGTCGAGCCCGTGCTGGGCAACCTGCCCAGCATCAGTTCGGAGGTCGGGCCGTATCTGCCGTTCGCGAACCTGTTTCGGTTCATCGACGTGCAGTGGCTGTACCCGGTCTATGACATGCCGTGGGGTGAGGTTGGCTCGTTGGTGTACTTCGCGATCGTCGTCGCGGTGATCTACGCCGCCGCGATCGTCGTGGTGAACCGGCGCGACGCCTGACCGGGGATCGAAATGTCATGGCCTCGGTCCGCCAACCTGGTTAGTCGGACTACGGTGGTGGCGATGGTGCGCAAAACCCTGGCGGTGCTGACGGTGGCGATCGCCGTCGCGGCGCTCGGCGGTTGCGGTCGCGAGCTGCGCCCCCAACCTGCGCAGCCGACCGCTACCCAGACCACCGCAGCAACGCCAGCGACGGACTTTGCCGCGACGCTGCAGAAGCGGATGACCGCCGACGCGATGATAGCGCACCTAAAGAAGCTGCAAGAGATCGCCAACGCCCACGACGGCAATCGCGCACTCGGCACCTCCGGCTACGACGCCAGCGTCGACTACGTGGTGAACATGTTGCGGGACAAGGGTTTCGACGTGCAGACCCCGGAGTTCGAGGTCCATCTGCCGTACGCCGACGAGCCATTGCTCACAGTCAACGGCGACAAGGTCGCCGCGAAGCCACTGGAGTTCACCAAGGGCACCCCTCCCGACGGTGTAACCGGGCCGCTGGTGCCCGCCCGTGTCGAGGACACTCCGGGTTGCACCGCATCCGACTACGACGGCCTGCCGGTCGCCGGTGCGGTGGTGCTGGTGGACCGCGGCAAGTGCCCGTTCGGGGCGAAGCAGACCGTCGCCGCCGAACGCGGCGCCGTGGCGCTGATCGTCGCCAACAACGAGGACGGCGACGGAATGGGCGGCACGCTGGGCGAGGAGACCGATGTGAAGATCCCGGTCATCAGCGTCACCAAGGCCACCGGTGAGCGGCTGCGTGCCGCGCCGGGCCCAACCACCATCAAGCTCAACGCCGGCGTGCGGAACGAAAAGACACGCAACGTGATCGCCCAGACCAAGACGGGATCTACCGCCAACGTCGTGATGATCGGCGCGCACCTTGACAGCGTTGCCGAGGGGCCCGGCATCAACGACAACGGCTCGGGAGTGGCGGCCGTACTGGAAACCGCGCTGCAGCTTGGCAATTCGCCGCAGGTGACGAATGCGGTGCGGTTCGGTTTCTGGGGCGCGGAGGAGCACGGACTGCTCGGCTCCCGCAACTACGTGCAGACACTCAACGAGGATGCGCTCAAAGACGTTGCGCTCTACCTCAACTTCGACATGCTCGGCTCACCCAACCCCGGCTACTTCACCTACGACGGCGACCAGTCCACCCCGCCGAACGACAACAACGGCGTGCCGCGGGTGCCCGAAGGCTCCGCGGGCATCGAACGCACGCTGGTCGCCTATCTGAAGGGCGCCGATAAGCCGGCCGAAGACACCTCCTTCGACGGTCGGTCGGACTATGACGCCTTCACCCTGGCCGGAGTGCCTGCGGGCGGCCTCTTTTCCGGGGCCGAGGACAAGAAGACGGCCGCGCAGGCCGAGCGCTGGGGCGGGCAGGCCGACGAGCCATTCGATCCGAACTATCACAAGGCAACTGACACGCTGGATCACATCGACCGCACGGCGCTCGAGATCATGGGAGGCGGAGTGGCATACGCCGTGGGCTTGTACGCCCAGGACCAGAGCGGCCGCAATGGCGTGCCGATTCGCGACGATCGCACACGGCACGTCCTCGAATCATGAGGGCCATCGCCGCGGTCCTGGCCATAGCGGTGACGACGCTCGCGTCGTGCTCGTCCACCGAACCCGCACCCGCGCCCGATCTTTCCCGCGACCTTGCCGGCAAGGTCACCGCGGACGGCATGTACACGCACCTGCGCAAGCTGCAGGACATCGCCGACGCCAATAAGGGCAACCGAGCCCAGGGCACACCCGGTTACGACGCCAGCCTGGACTACGTCGCACAGGTATTGAAGGACAAGGGTTTCGACGTCCAAACCCCGGAGTTCGACCGGCTGGACCGCACGGAAGGCGGCAACCCGACGCTGACAATCGCCGGTCGCGGCTACCACGTCGATCAGGCTTCACTGCTCGTCACCACCCCGCCGGGCGGACTGAACGCGACCACGCTGCGGCCACAGAAGCCGGCCGGTTGCACAGCGGCCGACTACGGCACCGTGTCGGTGCGGAACGCGATCACCGTCGTCGACGCCACGGGCTGCTCGGTCGGCGACAAACAGGACGTCGCAATATCCAAGGGCGCGGTCGGGCTACTTGTCGTCAGCCCGCCAGGGCCGACCGCGCCGGCCGGCCTGTTCACGCCCGGCTATTATCAGCAGCTCACCATTCCGGTCGCGGTGATCGACACCGACGCCGACAACGCGCTGCGCCGCACCACTGCGCCTGTGCGCCTGGTGTTGGACAGCAAGCCGGTGATGGTGAAGACGCGAAACGTGGTGGCACAGACCAAGACCGGCGACGCCAAGAACATCGTGCTGGCCGGCGCACAGCTCGACAGCGCCGCACGCAGTCCCGGTATCAACGACAACGGATCGGGTGTTGCAGCATTGCTCGAAACGGCGTCGGCCTTGGGAGCGCAGCCCAAGACCACCAACGCCGTCCGGTTCCTCTTCTGGGGATCGGAGACGGATGGGCCGACGAAATACGTTCGCGGACTTGGCCCCGACCAACTGGACGACATCGCGATGTATATCAGCGCCGATATGCTCGGCTCGCCGAACGCCGGGTACTTCACCTATGACGGCGACCAGTCCGGCCAGCCCAACCCCGACGTCCCGCCACAATCGGTGCCCGCCGGATCGGCAGGCGTCGAGCGGACGCTGGCGGGCTACCTCAACCTGGCCGGTGTGCGGCCCGCCGACATGCCGCTGAGCCGCACCACTGGCTACGGGCCGTTCCTGGCCGCCGGCGTTCCGATCGGCGGCCTCACCACAGGATCGTCGCAACGGAAAACCGAAGTGCAGGCGCGGCTTTGGGGCGGAAGGGCTGGTGTGCCGTTTGATCCGAACTACCAGACGCCCCGCGACACCATCGACAACGTCGACCGCAAGGCGCTGTCGGTGATGGGGCAGGCGCTTGCGTTCGCGGTCGGCACCTACGCGCAGTCGGTCGACGGTGTCAACGGTGTTCCGCTGAGGGATCAGCGGAACCGGCGTACGCCCTAGCCACCCTGGTGACGAAGTGGTAGACACCGTCCTCGTCGGGAGCCAGCGGGCCCGGCCGCGCGTGGGGTGACGTCAGCCCACGCTGCACCGACTCGCACGCCGCCCAGTCCTGCCGATTGGTCAGATCCCAGAAGTCCACCGCGTACGACGGGTCGAAATCGGGTTTCGCTGCAACATCTTTCGGGAATGCCCACGCGCATTCGACGTGAGTGCGGTCGACTGCTAGCGGCGTCATCAGGTGGGTCATCACATAGTCCGGGTGCAGGCTCACCAGCAGGTTGGGGTAACCGACCAGATACATCACGCTGCGCAACTCGTGCTCGGAGAGCCCCTCGATCGCGACGCCGCCACTCTTGCCCGTCAGTGACATGGTGTCGGCACCCTCGACAATCGACATCCAGCCGCCCATCCACGATCCGGGCAGGTCGAGGTTCTCGCCGCTCGTCGGCGGGCTGATGCGGGATAGCTCGGGATGGATGGTCGAGCAGTGGTAGCACTCCTGGTAGTTCTCGGCGATGACCTTCCAGTTCGTGGCGAGCTCGTACGAATGCCGGGCGACGATCGTCAGATCTTCGGGGCGGTACGGCCCGACGACATCGTCTAAACCCGAAACATGGGTGGCGAAATCGACGTCTTCTCCGCTTGAGTCGACGAACAACCACCCGAGCCAGTTGACCAGCCGAAGTTCGGCCAGGCCGAACTCGTCGGGCTCGAAACCCTCGACGTCGCGGAACCCCGGCGCGTTGCGCAGCCGGCCATCCAGCCGATATGACCACGAGTGATAAGGGCAGACGATGCTGCGGCCCTTCGTGGCCGCGTTGCACGCGAGCAGTTCATGCCCGCGATGCCTGCACGTGTTCGCGAACGCGCGTACCACGTCATCCTCGCCACGGACCAACAGCATTGCGTTCGGACCGGTTCCGACCGCCTTCTGCGCGCCCACCGCCGCGAGGTCCGACGCGTGGCCGACGCACGTCCATCCGGTAAAGATGTTGTGCTGCTCCCACTCGAACACCGCGGGGTCGACATAGGCCTCGCGGGGCAGCATGCGGGACTGGCCGAACGGCGCCAGCGCCGCGGCCAGTGCGTCGGCGGGGACCGGGGCCGGGCCACCCTGTTTGAACATACAGTCAGCCTAGTGGACCGGGTGGTCCCGGTCCAGCGCGAGCAGACGCAAAGTTGCACGTTTCGGGGCACTTTTATGCAGTTTTGCGTCTGCTCGCCCGGAGAACTAGAGCAGTTTCTCCAGCGTGATCGGCAGGTCGGTGACTCGTCGGCCCGTCGCATTGAACACCGCATTGGCGATCGCCGCGGGCACCCCCACGATCACCAACTCGCCAAGTCCCTTCACACCGAGCGGATCGGCGATGGTGTCCTCGGCGGGCAGGTAGGTGGCGTCCAGCGCTGGCACGTCCGCATTGACCGGGACCAGATAGTCCGACATGTTCGCGTTGACGATGCGTCCGTCGCGGTAATCCAGCTGGGTGCCCTCCAGTAGCGCCATCCCGATACCGCCCACCATTCCGCCGATAGCTTGGCTGTGCGCAAGCTTCGGGTTGATGATCCTGCCTGCGTCGTAGCAGCCGTAGACGCGCCGAACCCGCACGGTGCCCAGGGCTTCGTCGACGGCGACTTCGGCGAACACGGCGCCGTAGGCCGACATCGAATAGCGTTCGTCCGCGTCGTCGGGTGACCATGTCTGTTGCGAGTCAAGACTTCCCCAGCCGCGACGACGCAACAAGTCCTGATAGCTTTCCCCGCTGGCCGGCTCGCTGGTCCGGAACATCCGTCCGTCTGCGATCGAGACGTCCTCAGGCCGTAGCCCATTCAGCGGCGAGCCCGGGTCGAGCACCGCAGTGCGCACAAACCGGTCGCGCAGCATGTTCGCCGTTGTGAACACCGCAGACCCGACGCTCGCCATCGTCCTCGAACCCGAATGCGACGGCGCTGTTGGAAACCGGCTGTCTCCGAGCGCGAATCGCACCCGGTTGAATGGCAGTCCGAGCGCATCCGCGGCCACCTGCGTCATCGACGTGTATGTGCCGGGGCCCATGTCGCTTGTCCCGCACTGAATGTCGGCGGTGCCGTCGGCGTTGATCCGGGCCAGCGCCGCACACTCGCTGCGCGAGGTGTGGTATACGGCCGCAGCCGTTCCGATGCCGATCAGTTGATTGCCGTCCCGCGTCGCGCGCGGCGTCGGGTTTCGGCGTGCCCAGCCGAACCTGTCGGCGCCCTGCCGGAAGCAGTCGGTCAGCCGCCGCGTCGAGAACGGTCGATTGTCGGTGAGATCGCGGTCGGGTTCGTTGCGCAGCCGCAACTCAACCGGGTCCATCCCGAGCCGGAACGCCAGGTCGTCCATCGCCGATTCCAGGGCGAAGGCGCCGGTCGTTGCGCCGGGGCCACGCATGTACGTCGGCGGGTTGATATCAAGCGGCACAACGCGATACGTCGACCGCATATTCGGTGCACCGTACAGGAACCTGGCTCCGGTCATCAGGTTGTCCTCGTACGCGTTGTACCGCGAGGTCTCCGTGTGCGCCTCATGCACGATGGCGCCGACGCGCCCCGACCGGTCGGCGCCGATCGCCATCCGCTGGCGGCTGGTCGGCCGGAACCCGATGCCGCTGTAGTACTGCTTTCGCGTCAGCATCAGCTTGACCGGGCGCCGAATCTGCCTGGCCGCGAACGCCGCCAGCAATTGGTGGGGCCACACGGTGCCCGCACTACCGAACGCGCCGCCGACGAACGGTGAGATCACCCGAACTTGATCGCCGGGCACCCCGAAGGCATCGGCGTAGGACTTCTGTGCCCCGCTGATGCTCTGCACCTTGTCCCACACGGTGAGCCGGTCGCCATCCCAACTCGCGACCGTCGCCGGGACCTCCATGGGGTTGTGGTTGTTGCGCATGATCGAGTAGCGCAGATCGGTGACGACCGCGGCGGCCCGCAACTCATAGTCGGCATGGCCCCGCGCATAGTCGCGTGTCCTGCTGCCCGGCTTCTGCTCGGCCTGGGGCGCATCGATATTCGTCAGCTGCGGGCCAGGACGGTACTTCACCTCCACTAGCGACGCGCCGTGCATGGCCGCCTCGAGCGTCGTCGCAACCACCACCGCGACGGGCTGGCCGAGACAGGACACCTGCCGAATGTCATACGGCAGCTTGACCCCGCCGAAGTCGGTGAGGACGCGCAACACATCGCGGTCGCGGACAGCGGCAGCGGGGTCGATCCGCTCCACCGCGCCGCGCGCGATGGTGCTGCACACCAACGCTGCGTACACCAAGTCCGGCGCCGGGTTATCGGCCGCGTACATCGCCTTGCCGGTGACCTTGAGCCGACCGTCCACCCGGGTCACTGGCTGGCCCGACACCAGCGCCGCGGGCAGTGGCCGCGTCACGGCAACCCCGCGATCGTCGCCAGCTGCCGCTCCACCGTGCGCTTGATCAGCTCCACCTTGAACCCGTTCTCCGACAACGGCTTTGCACCTTCTGCGGCGTTAGAGGCCGCGTCCCGCCACAAGGCTGCGCTCACCGGTCGACCGACCAGTGCCTGTTCTACTGCGGGCAACCGCCACGGCACCGTCCCTACGCCGCCGACGGCGACGCGAGCGGCGCGCACTCTCCCCGCGGCGATGTCCAGCGCCACCGCTGCCGAGGCCAGCGCAAATTCGAAGGACTCGCGGTCGCGCACCTTCAAGTAGCCAGATCGCCGCGCTTCCGGCGTGACTGGCACCTCGATGCCGGTGATCAACGCGCCCGCGGCCAGGTTGTGCTCCCGATCCGGTGTGCCGCCGGGCTGACGGAAGAAGTCCGCGATCCGAATCGGGTGCTCGCCGTCGCCGTCCCGCGTGATTACCAACGCGTCCAGGGCGATCAGTGCCACCGCGAGATCGGACGGGTGGGTGGCGACACAGGCGTCGCTCGTCCCGAGGATCGCGTGGGTGCGGTTGCGACCCCCGATGGCGGCGCAGCCGGAGCCGGGTGTGCGTCGGTTGCAGGCGGCTGACACATCGCGGAAGTACAGGCAGCGCGGGCGCTGCATCAGGTTGCCGCCGATCGATGCCATGTTTCGGATCTGCGCGGACGCCGAAAGCTCCAATGCCTGTGCAATCACTGGGAACTGGCTGCGCACACCCCGATGAGCAGCCAACTCCGACATCCGCACCAGCGAACCGACCCGCAACCTCGACGCTTGCAGGTCGATGTTGCGATACGGCAGTGCATTGATGTCGATGACGGAAGCGGGACGCTCGACCGTCTCGCGCATCAAGTCGATCAGGGTCGTGCCCCCGGCGATGTAGCGGCCTCCGGATGCGGCCGCGGTCAATGCGGCGGCTTCGTCGAAGGCCTTGGTGAACTGGAAGGGGAACACGGTCGGCTATGTGCTGCGCGCCGCGTTCGCGACCGCAGTAACGATGTTGGTGTAGGCGCCGCACCGGCAGATGTTGCCGCTCATCCACTCGCGGATCTCGGCAGGGGATCGGGTGTGACCCTCGTCGATACAGCCGACGCCGGACATGATCTGCCCGGCCGTGCAATAGCCGCATTGCAACGCGTCTTCGTCGATGAAGGCCTGCTGCAGCGGGTGCAGCCGGCCATTGCGCTCGAGGCCTTCGATTGTGGTGATCTCCGCACCGTCGTGCATCACCGCAAGCGTTAGGCAGGAGACGACTCGCTGTCCGTTCACGAAAACCGTGCACGCCCCGCACGCGCCTTGATCGCAGCCCTTCTTGGTGCCGGATAGGCCCGCCCGTTCGCGCAGCATGTCTAGCAACGATGTGCGATTGTCCACCTCGATCTCGCGGTCTTCGCCATTGATGCGTAACCGCACGACCGCGGACGTCGCAGTGTTTGCTTGCCGGTCTTCGCCGCAGCCGGCGATCAACGGTGCTGTCGCCACGACGCCGCCGACTGCTATGGACGCTCCGACGAATGTTCTTCGGTTGAGATCGACCACTCGGCCCACGCTAGGCACGCGGCCTGTGAGTCAGCCAAAACGCATATGAAACACATATGTGCGCTACAGCGCATGCGCGACGTGTTTGATCCGCGTGTAGTCGTCCAGGCCGTACATCCCGAGGTCTTTGCCGTATCCCGACGAGCCGAATCCGCCGTGCGGCAGCTCCGAGCCCATCGGCGCGTGGGCGTTCACCGACACCGCGCCGAAATCCAAGTCACGCAGGAATCGCATTGCACGCGAATGTGAATCGGTCCATACGCTCGCGGTCAGACCTTGCTCAACGCCATTGGCCATAGCCAGTGCGTCATCGTCGTTGCGGTAGGACTGCACCGTGATCACCGGCCCGAAGATCTCCGCCTGAACCAATTCGTCGTGCTGACGAAGCCCCGCCACCACCGTCGGCTCGAGGAAGAAGCCGTCGCGCTCCGGCGTCCCGCCGCCTGCGACGATCTTCGCGTGCGGCGGCGCGGCCGCCAGCATCGCCACCACCCGGGCGCGCTGCGCAGCCGAGATCAGCGGCCCAACCGTGATGCCGCGAGCGGCCTCCGCAAGCCGCTCCACCACTTCGTCGTACACCGCTTGGTGCGCGATCACGCGGCTGGCCGCTGTGCAGTCCTGCCCAGCGTTGTAGAACGCTGCGTACGCCACCTGCTCGACGGTGGCGTCGACGTCGGCATCCTCACAGATCACTACAGGCGCGTTGCCGCCCAGTTCGAGGTGGACCCGGGCGAACCTATCCGCCGCGGCCAGCGCGACGGCGCGGCCGGTCCGCGGTGAGCCGGTCACCGCCACCATCGCGACGTGCGGATGCTCGGCGAGTGCCGACCCGACGTCCGGGCCACCGCACACCACGTTTACGACGCCTCCGGGCAGTACGCCGGCCAGCAGTTCGGCCATCCTGGACGTCGACGACGGGGTCAGCTCGGATGGTTTGAGCACCACCGTGTTGCCCGCCGCCACGGCGGGCGCCCACTTCCACACGGCCATCATGAACGGGTAGTTCCACGGGGTGATCTGTCCGCACACTCCGACCGGCTCGCGGCGGACGCCCGACGTGATGCCCTCGATGTACTCGCCGGTGCTGCGGCCCTCCGGCACCCGGCAGGCGCCCGCGTAGAACCGGACGACGTCGATGCTCGCGGGGATCTCCTCGTCGCGCGTGATGTCTCGCGGCTTGCCGGTGTCGGCGACTTCGAGGGCTGCCAGTTCATCGTTGTGTGCTTCGAGGACGTCGGCGGCCCGCAATATCAGGGCGGAACGTTCGGCGGGCGTGGTGTGGCGCCAGGATTGGAATGCGTTGCCTGCAGCGGCGACGGCCTCGTCGACATCTGCCGCGCGGGACTCGGTGGCTGTGTCGTGGACGGTGCCGGTGGCCGGGTCGATCAGCTCGCGGTGGGCGCCGCCGGCTGCAGGCGCAGAGCAACCACCAATGACGTTGTGAATCACGTGTTTACACCTCTCCGGCGAACGCGCCGATGCCCCTGTCTTTCGTGGTGGTGTCCCCGCGGGTCATGTAGCGGTACACCAGGAAGCCGACCACCACCGCGGTCAGCGCCGCCAGCAGCAGCAGTGTGGCCAACGCGTTGAGCGCAGGCGTAGGTGCCGCGCGTGCGGTGTTGTAGATCTTCACCGAGACGGGCTCGGTGGCGGCGTCACCGGACAGGTAACGCACCAGCACGAAATCGTCGATCACGTCGGCGAAGACGAGTACCGTGCTCGCGAAGATCGCGGGCATCAGCATCGGCAGGATGATCCGACGCAGCGCGCCCAGTCGGGAGGCGCCCAGATCCATTGCGGCTTCCTCATATTGGGGGCCGATGGTCGCAAGTCGGGCCCGCACCAGCACCGCCGGATAGGACACCTGAAAGGTGATCAGCCCGATCACCTGCGCGGTCGTCCCGAGGTGGATCGGCAGCGCGATCGTGGTGATCACGAACAGCAATGCCACGGCGAGCAGCACCTCGGGCAGCACGAACGAGATCAGCATCAGGAAGTTCGCCCCTGCGGGCAGCCGGCCGCGCCACCGGTCGATCCCGATCGCGAACAGCACCCCGAGCGGAACAGTGATCAGCGTCGTGACCACACCCAGCTTGAGCGTCTGGAGCAGCGCGGTGTGCAGCGCGTCGTTGTGCCAGACCGACAGCGTCGCATCACCCCAGTACCACCGGAACGAAAAGCCTTGCCACGTCGTACGGGAGCGGCCGTCGTTGAATGAATAGAGCACTGCGATCGCCACTGGAAGCAGCGACCACGCCAGGTAACCGGCGGTGATGCCGATCAGAAAGCGCGGCGGCCGCCACGGATCGTTCCACCACGTGACCGGCCCTCTCACGTGGACACCTCGCTGCCTCGCGATGTCACGCGGATGTAGTACAGCATCGGGAGCAGCGCCACCAGGAAGACCAGCATGACGAACGCCCCGGCCTGACCAGTCTGACCCGGGGCCTGCACACCGTCGTTGATCAGGTTGCCGACCATCGTCGTCTTCGGTGACGCGGACAGCATGTCGTTGGTGAAGTAGTCGCCGAGCATCGGCAGGCAGGTCAGCAGGACCGCCGCCACGATCGTCGGGCGGCACAACGGCAGCGTCACGCGCCAGAACGACGAAAACCGGTCGGCGCCAAGGTCACGCGACGCCTCGAGCATCGGCTGCGACAGCCGGTCGAGCCCGGCGTACAGCGGCAGGATCATGTACGGCACATACCCGTACACCAGGCCGAGGATCACCACTACAGGTTGTCCCGTCAGCCAATCGACGTGCACGTTGAACAGCCCGCCGAACGTGAGCACCTTGTTGACGATGCCGTCGTTCTGCAGCAGGTTCACCCACGCGAACATGCGCATCATGTAGCTGATCCAGAAGGGTGCGATCAAAAGCGCCAGCAGCAGGCCCTTGCGCTTGCCCGACAGCCGCGCGACGTAGTAGGCGACGGGGAACGCGATCAGCAGGCACAGCGCGCTGGCGGTCAGCACGTAGACGGCCGTGCGCAGCAGCGGTGGCCCGAACACTCCGTGGGTGCCGACGATATGGGTCAACACGTAGGTGAACTGCGTGGGATCCCACTGCAGCGGATTCCACACCGGGACGGGCGTGCGGAACAGCGGGTCGATCTGGCCGAACACGATGCACAGAACGACGTACAGGGGGAAGACGAAACATGCTGCCAGCCAGATAATTCCGGGAGCGGCAAGTGCCGGCCAGATCCCGCTGCTACGTTGCCGACGCGGCCCGTCCGACCGCGACGGCGCCGCGATTACCGGAACCGCCACCGGTTCTTACGATCCGCCGGCGTTGAAGGCCTGCCACACGTTGCGCCATGCGGCCTCGTTGGTCGGGTCGAGCTCCAGTAGCCGATAGCCGGTGTCGAAGTACTCAGGCTTCACAATGGCAGAGCGCAGGTTCTCCGGAATGAACTCCTCTTTCACAAGCGAATCCGGGGTGATTGAGTTCTGCGGCGGCTGGTAGCCGATCGCAGAGAAGTTCTCCTTCGCCACCTCGGGCTCGAGCATCTGGTTGATGAACAGATGCGCGAGGACGGGGTTCTTCCCGCCCTTCAAGGTAACCAGCATGTCGTTGTCGACCATGCCCTTGCCGTCCGAGGGGAACCAATACCGAAGGATCTCCGGGCCGGTGCCCTCGGGCAGGTAGGACTGCGCGTTGATGATGTCGCCCGACCACATCTGCGCGAGACCCAGCTGCCCAGCGGGAAGATCGTTGTACATCGTGATGGTCACCTTCGGCGAGGTGGCCTTCACCAACGCGTTGAGTTGTTCGCCGACCATCTTCAGGTCAGCCTCCGAAGAGGTGTTGACGTCTGTAATCCCCTGGCGCAGAAGCACCATGGCCATCGCGGAGTGGAAGTCGTCCAGAACGGCCGTCTTACCTTTGTACTGCGGATCCCACAGCGAGTCGTAGGGATTCTTCAGCGCGCCGATGTCGGCGGGCACCTGATCGCTCCGCCAGCCGATACCGGTGGTGTAGATCGTGTACGGCACGGTGTAGCGCCACTCCTGGTCGTACCAGGGGTTGGTGAAGCCCGGCCAGACATTCTTGATGTTGGGGATGTAGGAGTGGTTCAGCGGCCGTAGTAGTCCGCCGTTCACCAGCCGGCTGATCTCGGTGTAGTTGGCGTTGTAGATGTCGAAGTCGACCCCGCTGCGGAGTTTGGTGATGGCCTCGTCGCCGTCATTGAACGTCGAGACCTCGATCTTGATCGCGTACTGGTCCTCGAAGGCCTTGATGGCCTGGGGGCTGAGGTAGTCGGCGTAGTTGTAGATCTTGAGCGTCGCGCCCTTCTCCGGGGCGAGGCCGTCGGCGATGGGTTTGTTGTCGTCGGCGATGGGCCACGTGACCGGGTTGTCGGGTGCCGCGATCGTCATGGTCGGCTGCGACGATGACGGCGCATTCTTCGAGCACGCCTGCAAGAACGCGCCGAGCGTCGGGGCGCTTGCGGCGAGAATTGCGGCGCGCGCCAGGAATTGTCGTCGACTGGTGGGCTGTGGCATCTGAGGCCTCCCCGTTGCTTTCACGCCTTGTCGCTGGTAGGAACTCTCGCATAGACTGAATGCTCAGTCAACCGTTCGGAGCGGAGGTTTGACCGTGTCTTCGTCGGTGGTGCAAAGCCAGGAAACCGACATCGTTGACCAGCTGATCGCGGGACAGGAGCAGGTGTTTCTGCGCCGTCAGCCGCGCAGCACCGAATTGATCGCGCAGGCGCGCGAACATCTCGCCGGCGGTGCGACGTCCAATTGGCAGATCGCCGAACCACAAGCCGTCTGGATGAGCCACGGCAACGGCTCCAAGGTCTACGACGTGGACGGCAACGAGTACGTCGACATGCACGGCGGTTACGGCGCTTCCATTGCCGGGCATGCGCATCCGGCGATCGTCGCCGCGGTCAGCGACCGGGTGCGTCGCGGCACGCATTTCGCCCAGCCGACCGAAGATGCGATCTGGATCGCAGGCGAGTTGTCCCGTCGTTTCGGCCTTCCGCTGTGGCGATTCGCCAACTCCGGCACCGAAGCGACCATGGACGCGGTGCACCTTGCCCGCGCGTTGACCGGACGCGATCTGATCATCAAGGTCGAGGGCTGCTATCACGGCCACCACGATTCGGTGCAGGTGTCGGTACTGCCCGACGCTGACGAGATAGGTCCGCGCGACCATCCCATCGGAGTGCCTGGCAACTCTGGAATCGCCTCCGCGATAAGGGATCTGGTGATCGTCGTGCCCTTCAACGATCCCGATGCGGTGGCGCGGGCGCTTGCCGAACATCGCGGCCAAGTCGCGGCCATGATCCTCGAACCGGTGATGATGAACGCAGGCATCATCCCCCCAGACGATGGATACCTCGCTGCCATCCGCGACTTGGTGCACGCCGAGGGCGCGCTGTTGATCTTCGACGAGGTGAAGACCGGCTTCACCACGGGGCCGGGCGGCGTCACCGCTTTGACAGGGGTCGTCCCCGACATGGTGTGCCTGGCCAAGGCTCTCGGCGGCGGAATCGCGGTTGCAGCGATCGGCGGTACGTCCACCGTCATGTCGGCGATCGCCGACGGCCGTTACGAGCAGGTGGGTACGTTCAACGGCAATCCGCTCTCAATGGCGGCCACCCGCGCGACCCTGACCGATGTGCTCACCCCCCAGGCATACACGCACCTCGAGGCGCTCGCCAACCGGCTCCGCACCTCATTGGAAGCCGTGATCGCCCAACACGGTTTCGGCTGGCAGGTGGTGACCGTCGGCGCCAAGGGGTGTGTCACTTTCCGGCGCGACCCAGTGCGGGAATTCCGTGATTTTCTTCAGATCGACGCCCGACTCGGCCACTTGCACTGGCTGATGCAGCACAATGGCGGTGTATTTCTCCCGCCATGGGGGAAGGTGGAGCAATGGCTGTTGTCAGTTCAGCACGACGAGGACGATGTCGACCGCTTCGCCACCAACTTCGCCCGGTTCTCCGCGACCTTGTCGCGATTCGGCCCAGGAGCGGTGGCGCCCTGACCCGGGACTCGCGCCGTTGACTGGCGGCGCCATCCGGCTGCAGGAGCTGGCGAAATCGTTCGACGGAGTCCCCGCCGTGACGGGCATCGATCTCGACATCCCGGCCGGCCAGTTCTATTCGCTGCTAGGACCGTCGGGCTGTGGCAAGACGACGACATTGCGGATGATCGCAGGCTTTGAAAAGCCGGACTCCGGCCGTATCGAACTCGACGGCCGCGACGTCGTGAGCGATCCTCCGCACAAGCGTCCGGTGAACACCGTCTTCCAGACCTATGCGCTGTTTCCGTTCATGACGGTGTGGGACAACGTCGCATTCGGATTGAAGTACCACAAGATTTCGCGTGACGACGCCAAGCGCCGTGTCGGCGAAGCGCTGGAACTGGTTCGCATGAGCGACTTTTCCAAACGCCGGCCCGCGCAGCTTTCCGGCGGTCAACAGCAGAGGGTCGCGTTGGCCCGCGCCTTGGTACTGCGGCCGCGCGTGCTCCTGCTCGACGAGCCGCTGGGTGCACTGGACGCGAAGCTCCGCAAACAGCTGCAGCTGGAGCTGCGCGCAGTGCAGCGCGAGGTCGGGATCACGTTCGTCTATGTGACGCACGACCAAGAGGAAGCGCTCACCATGAGCGACCAGATCGCCGTGCTCGCCGAAGGCCGCGTGGAACAGGTCGGCCCGCCACAGGAGATCTACTCGGCGCCGGCAACCACATTCGTCGCCGGATTCATGGGTGCTGCCAACATTTTCGACGCCGACGTCCTGGAATCGGGCGACGGATCGGCAGTGTGCTCGGCGCTGGACACGCGGCTCGGTGCGGCAGTCGACGCATCGGCCGTATCGGGAGCTGCTGCGATCGTCATCCGGCCCGAGCGCATCTCGCTGCAGAATCCCGGCGAGCCAATCGGTCCGGGCCGCAACGTCATTGAGGGCGTCGTGGCACAGGTGGTGTACCTCGGCAACTGCACGCAGGTACACGTCGACGTCGGCGCGCCCACAGCGTTGGTCGTCGAGGTGGCCAATCACGCAGGCCCGACCTCGGTGACCCATGAGCCTGGCGCGAAGGTCAACTGCGTGTGCACGCACGACGCGGTGCGTGTGCTGCACCGCAGCACGGCCGTGCCGATCGCCGATCCGGTGGCCGAGCAGGTCGGCGCGCTCAGTCCCTCTTAGCGGCCTTCGCCTTGCCGTTCAGCCGCTTCTTCGCAGGCGGCAGATTGAGTTCACGCTCCGCGAAGCGCATCGCGATGTCATAGGCCAGGTCGGAGTCCACCAACGGGTCTTCCAGCGCGACCTGGATCGACAGCCCATCGAGCAGCGCGGCGAACTCCAGCGCGAACATGCGCTTGTCTTTCGAGCTGAGGTCCGACGAATCGAGCGCATCGATGATCATCTTGCGCCACCGGGCGTCGAGTTCGGCGCGGCCGGCCTTGATCTCGTCGTGCCGAAACGCCTGCGCCCACAGGTCGAACCACAAGCCCCA
>Ga0075421_100005029_pt1 | contig 15957 bp, 18 predicted proteins | sample SoiMetdeltSBSDD5_FD_75292 | JGI IMG/M metagenome (GOLD analysis project Ga0075421, IMG submission 75292) | Bulk soil microbial communities from a Populus tree surrounding site in Tennessee, USA - Soil MetaG P. deltoides SBSDD5 | ecosystem: Environmental > Terrestrial > Soil > Tree plantation...
CTGGTGATCTTCGTCGGCGGCACCGGCTCGGGCAAGTCCACCTCGCTCGCGGCGATGATCGGCTACCGCAACGAGAACTCGCACGGCCACATCATCACCATCGAGGATCCGGTCGAATACGTGCACCCGCACAAGAACTGCCTGATCACGCAGCGCGAAGTCGGCGTGGACACGGACTCCTGGGAGGCGGCGCTCAAGAACACGCTGCGCCAAGCCCCCGACGTGATCCTGATCGGCGAAATCCGCGACCGCGAGGTGATGGAGCACGCGATCGCCTTCGCCGAGACCGGGCACCTGTGCCTCGGCACGCTGCACGCCAACAACTCCAACCAGGCGATGGACCGGATCATCAATTTCTTCCCCGAGGAGCGCCGGCCGCAGCTGCTGATGGATCTGTCGCTCAACCTGAAGGGCGTGATCTCACAGCGCCTGATTCCGCTGCGCGAAGGCAAGGGCCGCGCCGCGGCGGTCGAGGTGCTGCTCAACTCGCCGCTCATTTCCGACCTGATCTTCAAGGGCGAGGTGCACGAGATCAAGGAGATCATGAAGAAGTCGAGGGAGCTGGGCATGCAGACCTTCGACCAGGCGCTGTTCGATCTCTACGAGGCCGGGCGCATCAGCTACGAGGACGCGCTGCGCTTCGCCGACTCGACCAACGAGGTGCGGCTCAACATCAAGCTGCACGGTAAGGAAGCGAAGGACCGCGACATGACGAAGGGCATCGAACACCTCGATATCGTCTGAAGGCAAGCTTTCACGCGGTCAACGAAGAGGGCGCGCAAGCGCCCTTTTTGCTTTCTGGTAGGACCAAGGTCCAATACCGCGCCGCGGGCGCGGCGGCTATCGTTCGGCAAGAAAGTCCTCGGAGGGAGAAATCCAATGACCCTGAATATTCGCCTCGTCGCCGAGTTCATCGGCACGTTCTGGCTGGTGCTGGGCGGTTGCGGGAGCGCGGTGCTCGCCGCGGCCTTTTCCGGCGTCGGCATTGGGCTGCTCGGCGTGTCGCTCGCGTTCGGCCTGACGGTGCTGACCATGGCCTACGCGATCGGCCACATCTCGGGCTGCCATCTCAACCCGGCGGTGACGCTCGGCCTTTGCGTCAGCGGCAGGTTCAAGGCGACGGAAGTCGTGCCGTACTGGATCGCCCAGGTGCTTGGTGCCATCGTCGCGGCCGCGCTGCTTTACCTGATCGCGAGCGGCAAGGCGGGCTTCGAGCTGAGCAGCGGCCTCGCCTCCAACGGCTACGCCGACCATTCCCCCGGCGGCTACTCGCTCACCGCGGGCTTCGTCACCGAGGTCACGATGACCTTCATGTTCCTGATGATCATCCTCGGCACCACCGACCGGCGCGCGCCGCAGGGCTTCGCGCCGATCGCGATCGGGCTCGCGCTCACATTGATCCACCTCATCAGCATCCCGGTCACCAACACCTCGGTGAACCCCGCGCGCAGCACCGGCCCGGCGCTCATCGTCGGCGGCTGGGCGCTGCAGCAGCTGTGGCTGTTCTGGGTCGCACCCCTGATCGGCGCGGCGCTCGCAGGCACGGTGTATCGCTGGGCCAGCAAGTCCGAGGCGCAGCTGCAAGCCTCCTGATTGGGCCTTATCGATTTTCTGTTCGACCTGCCGCTATGGCTCCTCGCCATAGTGCTGAACGCCTGGTTGATGGGCTTCGCGCTCGTCGGGCTGTGGATTGCACGGCGATGGATCCTGCCGCTTCTGCACCTTCGCTACGACGACGCGTACTACGCGGCGGCGCTGGTGCAATCGGCAGTGCTGCTCTACGGCCTGGTTGCAGCGCTCACGGCGGTCGGCGTATGGACGCGGTACTCGCAGGTGTCGGACGTGGTGTCGAGCGAAGCCACGACCATCGCCAGCCTGTGGCGCGACCTGGGCGGCTACCCCCAGCCAGTGCGCGATTCGACGCGGAGCCTGCTGCGCGGCTACACCGAGCAAGTCATCCACGGCGCGTGGCCGCAGCAGCGGCGGCGGCAGATCCCGCGCGAGGGCGTCGAGTGGATGGACCGCCTTCAGGCGCAACTATTCACGTTCGAGCCTGCGACCGAATCCCAGAAGATCCTGCACGCCGAGACTTTGCACGCGTTCAACCAGCTGGTGCAGCAGCGGCGCCAGCGGCTCGACTCCGTGCAGGCCGGCCTTCCGGGCGTGTTCTGGTTTGTGCTGCTTCCCGGCGGGATGGGCTGCATCGTGATGTGCCTTTTTTTCCACGTGGACAACGCCCGCTTCCAGGCGCTGCTCCTGCTTGCGGTGGCGGGTTTCCTTTCCATGGTCCTGTTCGTGATCGTTGCCCTGGATCGTCCGTTTGTCGGCGAGATGGGGATCACTGCAGAGGCGTATCAGCTTGTCTACGACCATCACATGAAGTAGACCGGTGCCATGCTTTCGGTGCAGATCGACGCTGACAAGGGAATCGCAGTCCTCGAGCCGCAGGGCGCGCTGTCCAAGAGTGATTTCGTGCGCGCGGCGAAAGCGATCGATCCGCAGATCGCGCGTGCCGGACGCCTGAACGGCATCGTGGTGCGCGTGCGCGAGTTTCCCGGCTGGGACTCGTTCGGCGCCCTCGCCTCGCACCTCAAGTTCGTCAAGGGGCACCACCGCAAGATCGCTCGCGTCGCCCTGTGCACGGACTCCGCGCTCCGCGTCGTGGCGCCGAAGGTCGCGCGCCACTTCGTTCAAGCCGAAGTGCGCGCGTTCAGGTCTTCGGAATTCGATGCCGCCACGGCGTGGGCGGCCGGCGGCAGCTAGCCGCGCGCTAGGACTTTCTCGTTTCCGGCACCAGGAACTCGACCGTCGCGCCGTCGATGCGCACTTCGACCGGCCCGGCGATCTCCTTCGGCTTGGCGTCTTCCTTGGGCTTGAGCTTGTCGTCGATGTGCAGCTCGAACCCGGTCCACTCCATGCGCAGACGCCGGCCGCGCAGCGACGGCAGGACCGCGAGGCGCTCGCGGTTGTCCTGCCAATGATCGAGGTAGTAGAGCAGGCGCGCGCGCTCGGCTTCGGTCACGAGCACAATGTCGAGCTCCCCGTCGCCCGGCCGGCTGTCGTGCGCGAGGTGAAGGTTCGGTCCGACGTAGCGCAGGTTGAGCGCCTCGAGGAGCAGATAACGCCCGGAAATGTCCTTCCCGTCGAGCGATGCCTTGATCTCGAGCGGGTCTCGCTTCGCCGCCTGGATTCGGAGACGCCGTAATCCGGCTTCGACCGGGCGCTTGCCGGCTTTCGCTGCCTTTGACGGCTTGGCGAGCAAGCCCGCGAAGAGGCCCGCGCCGACGCCCTCGACGAAGTAGCGCTCGCCCCAGGGTCCGGCGGCGACGCCGACGTCGAGCTTGACGCGCCGCGCCGCCTTCCAGCCCCGCACCAGCTCCTCGAAGGGGCGCTCGACCAGTCCGAGCGAGCGCGCGATGTTGTTCGCCGTGCCCGAGGGCAGCAGGGCAACCGGCACCCCGCGCCCCACCATGCGCCGCGTGACGCGCGCGACCGTGCCGTCGCCGCCCGCGACGATCACCAGGTCGGCCGGCTTCTTTAGCGCCTTTTTCCAGCCCTTTTCCTTCGCGGACTGGTAGCGCACCTCGTGGCCCTGAGCGGCGAGCAGCTTCTTCAGGGCGCCGGCGGTCATGGCCTGCTTCCCCGCGCCGGGGTTGTGCACCAGCGTTACGCGCACGCAAATTGCTCGTTCAGGGTCATATGCGCATCCTCATCACCAACGACGACGGCGTCTATAGCCCGGGCATAGCCGCCTTGGCGCAGGTGGCTTCCCGGTTCGGCGAAGTGCGCATCGTCGCACCCGACGTCGAAATGTCGTCGGCGAGCCACTCCATCACCGCGTCGCGCCCGGTGACCTACAAGCGCACGCCGCTCCCAGGTATCGACGCCTATCGGGTGAACGGTACCCCCGGGGACTGCGTAATGCTCGGCACCACGCTTTGGGAAAAAGTCGATCTCGTCCTCTCCGGAATCAACATCGGCACTAACCTCGGCAACGCCGTCTGGCATTCGGGCACGCTGGCCGGGGCGAAGCAGGCGGCGCTGCTCGGGCTGCGCGGCATCGCGTTCAGCGCGCCCGCCACCGACCGCGAGCAGCCGAGCTTCGAGCTGCTCAAGCCCTGGGTCGCCACCGTGCTCGAGGCGCTGCTCGAGGTACCCGACATGCCGCTCGTCAACGTCAACTTTCCCGCCGAGGCGCCGCGCGGCACGCTCTGGACGCGCCAGTCACTGAGGCACTACGACGGCAAAGTAGTTCCGGCCAAAGATCCCATGGGCCGCACGCACTACTGGTTCACCGTGGTGCCGGTCGAGGCGACCGAGGAAGGCACCGACCGCTGGGCGATCGAGCAGCGCTACGTTTCGATCACCCCGCTGCGCCTGGACCTGACTGACCAGGAGAAGCTCGCCGAAGCGCGCAAGGTCGAATCCTGGAAGAAGCTCAAGTTCGCATAGGAATATCCGGCTGGCGCTACGAGCCGTGGCGCGGCGTGTGGTACCCCGAAGGCCTGCCGCAGCGCCGCGAGCTCGAGTTCTGCGGCCGGCACTTCCCGACGGTCGAAATCAACGGTTCGTTCTACTCGCTGCAGCGCCCCGAGTACTACGAGCAGTGGTATCGCGAGACGCCGCCCGGCTTTCTCTTCAGCGTCAAGGGCTCGCGCTACATCACGCACCTGCTGCGGCTGCGGAACATCGAGAAGCCGCTCGCCAACTTCTACGCCTCGGGGATACTCGCGCTGCGCGACAAGCTCGGCCCGTTCCTGTGGCAGTTCCCGCCCATGTTCACCTACGACCGGGAGCGGCTCGCGCGCTTCTTCTCGCTTCTCCCGAGAACGACTCAAGCCGCGTTGTCACTGGCGCGCCGGCGCGATGCGCGCATGACCGGCCGTTCGCGACTTGCAATCGACGCCGACCGGCCCTTGCGCCACGCGGTCGAAATCCGGCATCCGAGCTTCATGAACCGGGACTTCGTGTCCCTGCTGCGCGAGCACGACATTGGCCTGGTGGTTGCCGACACGGCGGGCAAGTGGCCGAAAATGTTCAACGTCACCGCGGGCTTTGTCTACGTTCGGCTGCACGGCGACGTGAAGATCTACGCCAGCGGCTATTCAGACCGCGCGCTCTCGAGCTGGGCGCGGCGCATCCGCGACTGGCACAAGGACGGCCGCGACGTCTACGTCTACTTCGACAACGACGTGAAAGTAAAGGCGCCCTTCGACGCCTTGAACCTGATGCGCAAGGTCGGCCGCTCCTGGGGCACGCCGCACCACGCCGCCGGCAAGCGCATTCCCCGGCTCAAGCATTCCTACGGGCCTCGGGTGACCGGCGGGAATCCCGCGTGGGACGACCTGAAATCATCCGGAACTCGTAGAGGCGGCATTCGAGCGCGCCGTTCCACAGCGGCTTTCGCGCCGAGGGCGCGAGGCGGATCAGCTTCGGCAGGCGCAGATCGGCGGTGAAGAAGTAGCAGCGCCAACCGGCGAAGCGCTGCTTGAGCGCATCGCCGAGCTTCGGATAGAAGCGCGCGAGCTCCTCCGCGCTGCCCATTCGCTCACCGTACGGCGGGTTCGCCACCATCACGCCGCCCGACGCGGGCGCGGCGCGTTCGAGCACGTCGGCCTGCTCGAGCGTCACCCAGCGCTCGACGCCCGCCGCGGCGAGATTGCGCCGCGCGTCCTTCAGCGCGCGCGGGTCGTTGTCGCTTCCAAAGAGAACCGGATTGGAGCCCTCGGCCGGGGGCGCGCGCTTCACCGCATCCCATAGCCCCGAATCAAAAGCCGCCAGCTTCTCGAAGCCGAAGCTGCGCTTCGCGCCCGGGGCGCGGCCGCGCGCCATCGCCGCCGCCTCGACCAGCAGCGTCGCGCCGCCGCACATGGGATCGAGCAGCGGCTCCTCGGGCCGCCAGCCGGTGAGCATCACGATGCCCGCGGCGAGGTTCTCGCGTAACGGGGCCTCGCCCTGTTCCGTGCGCCAGCCGCGCTTGAAGAGCGGCTCGCCCGAAGTGTCGAGGTAGAGCATGCCCTTGTCCTGCTCGAGAAATGCGTGCACGCGCACGTCCGGGGTCACGCGCTCCACGTCCGGACGCTTGCCGAACGCGTCGCGAAACCGGTCGCACACCGCGTCCTTTATGCGCAGCGTTGCGAACTCGAGGCTGCGCAGAGGGCTCTTCTGCGCGGTGACGCTCACACGCAGCGTGCGATCGACCGAGAAATAGCGTGGCCAGTCGACCGATTTCACCGCTCCATAGAGATCATTCTCGTTGCCGTAGTGAAAGTCATGGATCTTCCAAAGCACCCGAGACGCGATCCGCGACCACAGATTCGAGCGGTAGCAGGTTTCCCACGTTCCGCTGAAGGCGACGCCGCCGGGCACCTCGATCGCATCGCGCGCTTCGAGCGAGCTCAGTTCACTGAGCAACAAAGCCTCCAGCCCCCGCGGCGCGGTGGCGAAGAAAGCGCTAGAAGGGTTTGAAGACAACGAGCAGCACCGTGGCGAAGAGCACGAGCGTGGGGAATTCGTTGAACCAGCGCAGCCAGCGCTCGCTCTTCGAGTTGCGCTCGGCCGCGAAGTCCTTCAGCAGGCGCCAGCACCAGAGGTGGTAGCCGACGAGGAGCGCGACGAGCGCGATCTTGGCGTGCAGCCAGCCCGACGCGGGCCGGAACCAGCCGAGCCAGAGCCACACGCCGAAGAGAATGGTGAGCACCGCGCCCGGGGTCATAATGCCCCAGAAGAGGCGCCGCTCCATCAGCTTGAAGCGCTCGAGCGAGGGCCGGTCCTGCGCAGCCGCGTGGTAGACGAAAAGCCGCGGCAGATAGAACAGGCCCGCGAACCAGGTCACCATGAAGATGATGTGGAACGACTTGACCCAGAGCATCGGCTAGGACGAGAAGCGTCTGCGGGCGAAGTAGATGGCGAGCGCGTAACCCGCGGCAGCATACGCGAGGAGCACGCCGACGTGCAGCCAGAAGTCCGGCGGCGGGCCGCCGGCCACCAGCGGGCGCACGACCTGCACGCCGTGATAGAGCGGCAGCGCCTTGGCCACCGCGACCAGCGGCGCGGGCAGCTGGTCGGCGGGAAAGAACACCCCGGAGATCATCATCATCGGCGTCATCACGAGCGTCATGTAGAAGCTGAAGAAATCCCAGCCGCGCGCGAGCACGCACATGATGAGGCCGACCGCCGAGAACGCCAGGCCCACCAGGAACGCCGCAGGCAGGGCGAGCAGCACCCAGGGCGAACTCGCCAGGCCGAACACCAGCACCACGCCGAGGATGGTCGAGCCGGTCAGCCAGGCCTTGCTCGCCGCCCACATGATCTCGCCGGCGACGATGTCGTCGATCTTGAGCGGCGCATACAGGATCGCATCCCAGGTCTTCTGGCCCTGCATGCGCGCGAAGCCCGAGAACATCGACTCGAACGAGGCGGTAAACATGGTCGCGGTGCAGAGCTGGCCCGCGGCGAAGAACGCGATGTAGGACATACCCTCGACCGAGGGGAGCAACGCGCCCAGGCCGTAGCCCAGGCCGAAGAGCATGATGAGCGGGTCGGCCAGGTTGCTGAGAACCGCGGCCGCGAGGAGCTTGCGCCATACCAGCATGTTTCGGCGCCAGACCGATATCCAGCGCACCGCTAGTCCCTCAGGTCCCGCCCCGTCAGCTTCAGGAACACGTCCTCGAGGCTGGCCGGGCGATGGAGATAGGTGAGATCCGGGTAGCCGGAGAGCGACTTGACCAGCGCCTCGACATCCTCGCCGTAGCAATAAACCGTGTCGCCGACGCGCTCGACGCGCGGCGCGAGCGCCTTCGCGCGCTCCATCCAGTGTTCGTAGCCGCTGCCGTGCACCTCCAGCACCTGCGGCTCGATGTGCTCGGCGATCAGCGCGCGCGGCGAGCCCTGCGCGATGATGCGGCCGCGGTCCATGATCGCGAGGCGGGTGCAGAGCCGCTCGGCCTCCTCCATGAAATGCGTGGTGAGCACCAGCGTCTTGCCCTCCTGCGTCAGGCGCCGCAGCCGCTCCCAGATCAGGTGGCGCGCCTGCGGGTCGAGCCCGGTCGTGGGCTCGTCCATGAACAGGAGCTGAGGGTCGTTCACCAGCGCGCGCGCGAGCGTGAGGCGGCGCTTCATGCCGCCCGAGAGCGTCGTGATCTTCGCCTCGCCGCGGCCAGTCAGGCCCGCGAACTCCAGGAGGGTGGGGGTTCGGGCCGCAATGTCGCGGGGCGAGATGCCGAAGTAACGCCCATAGACGAGAAGGTTCTCCTCGACGGTGAAATCCGGATCGAGGTTGTCGAACTGGGGCACCACGCCGACGTAGCGGCGCGCCTCGCGCGCGCGCCGCGGCACCGGCTCGCCCAGGAGGTCGATCTCGCCGCCATCGGGCTCGATCAGGCCGAGGCAGAGCTTGAGCGTGGTGGTCTTGCCGGCGCCGTTCGGCCCGAGCAGACCGAAGCACTCGCCGGGCGCGACCGAGAGGTCGACACCGGACACGACCTCGAGCGCGCCGTACGACTTGCGCAGGCCGCGCGCCGATAGCGCACTCATTTCCAGTTTGCTTGAACGATCCGTTTGAGGATATGCAGCTTGCGGTGAAAGAAGTGATCGGCGCCGGGCACGATCACCACCGGCAGCTCCTGCGGACGCGCCCAGTCGAGCACCGCCGCGAGCGGCACGGTGTCGTCGTTCTCGCCGTGGATCACGAGCGTGCCGGCGGGCACCGGCGGCGCAGCGAGCCGCGTGACGCCGAGGCCGACGAGCACCAGCCATTCCTCCTCGACTTTCTCCGCCAGGCGCGCGGCGAGCGACGCGCCGAAGGAAAAGCCGGCGAGCACGAGCTTGTCGGCCTGGATGCTCCTGACCACCGCGTCGAGATCCTCGAGTTCGCCCCGGCCTTCGTCGTGCACGCCCTCGGTCTCGCCGACGCCGCGGAAGTTCGGCCGCCAGGTCTCGTAGCCGCGCTCGAGGAACGCGCGCGCCAGTGTCTGCACCACCTTGTTGTCGAGCGTGCCGCCGAAAAGCGGATGCGGGTGCGCGATCAGCGCGGCGCCGGTTGCCGGCGCGTCGGGCTTGTCGACGGCACATTCGATCCGGCCCGCGTGGCCGGCGACGAACTCGCGGCGGGTGCTCGCCCGCATTACATCCTGAGGCGTTCTACGATGCGCCCGTTCTGCAGGTGCTCCTCGATGATTTCGTCGATATCGGACTTGTCGACGTACGTGTACCAGACCGCGTCGGGGTAGACCACGACGCACGGCCCCTCTTCGCAGCGGTCCAGGCAGCCCGCCTGGTTGATGCGGATCTTGCCTTCGCCGGCGAGGCCGAGCGCCTTGATGCGCGCCTTGGCGTAATCGCGCGCCTGCGAGGCGCCCTTGTTGTTGCAGCAGGGGCGGTCGCCGCCGTCGCGCTGGTTGCAGCAGAAAAACACGTGCTTCGCGTAATAGGACATGAGGGCGGGATTCTAGCCGACCGCGTCGCGTCTTCTGGACGCGAGGTACATGAGATAACCCACGGCGATGAAGGGCCATAGCGCGCTGACCAGCCGCGTCAGCCCGTTGAAATTCAGGAAGTGGCCCTGCTGCCAGACCTTGAGCGAGTCGGCGAGATAGGGATTCGGCGGCGCGAGATTGACCAGCACGGTCGCCGCCATCAGCAGCACCGCCGCGACCACGAGCCGCGCGCTGCGCGGCAGCGCGACCGCGACGAGCGCGCCGGCGATGCCGACGACGAGGCCGATTTGCGCGCCGTTCGTGAGCCAGATGAAGACGTTTTCCGCGCGCATCAGGATCGCGACCGCGGCGGTCTTCACCACCAGCGCGGCGAGCACCGCGCCGAGCACCAGGCGGCGCACCGGCCGGCCCGGCGCAACCAGCGCCGAAAGCAGAAGCGCCACGCCGACCAAATTCGCAGCGGTGGTGAACGCTTCAATCAGGACAAAAAATTCCGCTCGCCGCGCGCGCCCTTCCCACGGCGCGACCAGGTCCCTCAGGTCGCCCGCGCCGAACAGAAGCACCGCGGGATTCAGCTGGATGAAGAACCACAGCCCGATCAGCACCAGGCCGAAATCCGTGTCGGCGCCGGGAGCGAAAGCGGCGGCGCGGCGCTGCGACAAGGGGCCGGCAAGGAGTCGGGGCGTGAAGTGCAGCCCCAGCGCCGCGCCGAGCGCCGCGCCGGCGGCGTTGCACATTACGTCCAGGTTGGTGGGAAAGCGCGCGGGCAGGTAGTTCTGCGCGGCCTCGAGCACGAGCGAGAGCACCGCCGCGACCGCCACCGCGAGCAGGAACGCCGGCGCGCCGCGCGCGCGCGGATGCAGCGCGACGATGGCGAGGAAGCCGAGCGGCACGTAGCCCGCCACGTTCACCGCGATGTCGAACGCGGTGACATAGCGCGGCCACGGGCCGGTCAGGTAGGCAAGCGGAGAGAGTCCGACGCTGCGCCAGCCCGAGAACGGATAGAGCGACGCATAGACGACGAGCAGCACATAGACGAGGCACAGGATGCGCGCAAGCGCCGAGCCGCGCGCGCCACTGGCTTCAGGGTTTGCCGTGGGGATGCGTCGCCGGCGCGGCGCTCGCCTGCGGGACCAGCGAACCGAGCACCATGCCGACGATCGAGAACGCGAGGCCGACGAGCTGCGGCGGCACGGTCGCGTCGGCTGCGACCCATTCGGCGATGGTCCAGGAGAGGAGCCCGAACACCACCGAGAGGATCGCGCCCGGGATGTTGGCGCGCTTCCAGAAGATGCCCGCGGCGAGCGGCACGATGCACGACACCAGCGTCACCTTGTACGCGTTTTGCACCATCTCGTACATCGTGCTCTTGGAGTTGAGCGCAAAGAGCAGCGCCGCGAGCGTGAACGTGATCAGGATCACGCGCAGCAACAGCAGGAACGTGCGGTCGGTCATGCCGCGGAAGAACGGCCGCACCACGTTCTCGGTGAAGAGCGAGGTCGGCGCGATCAGCGCTCCGCTCGCGGTGGAGAGGATCGCGGAGAGCAGCGCGCCGAAGAACAGCACCTGCGCCCACATCGGCGTCTTGCTCAGGATCAGGTCGGGCAGGATGCGCTGGATCTCGCGCGCGTCCTCGGCGGCGAACAGCTTCGCGTAGCCCGGGTCGATCACCAGCGCCGCATAGGCGATGAAGATCGGCACGAAGGCGAAGCAGAAGTACACCGCGCCGCCGATCAGCGTGCCGCGCACCGCGGTCTTCTCGTCCTTCGCCGCGGTGACGCGCTGGAACACGTCCTGCTGGGGGATCGAGCCGATGGCGAGCGTCATCCACGCGGCGAGAAACGCCAGCCACTCCTTGGTGCCGCCTTTCGGCCAGAACTCGAACTTGCCGGCTTCCGCGGCGGCGGCGATCACCTTGCCGGCGCCGCCCGCCATGTCGCCGACCAGCCACGCCACCGCGGTGAGCCCGATCAGGATCACCACGGACTGGAAGAGATCGGTAAGCGCGACCGACCACATCCCGCCGAAGATGGTGTAGAAGACCACGATCCCGGCGCCGATCAGGATCCCGGTATTCAGGCTGATCGCGCCGCCCGAAAGCACGTAGAAGACGAGCCCCAGCGCGGTGAGTTGCGCCGACGTCCAGCCGAGGTACGAGGCGGTGATCGCGACGCTGGTGATGACCTCGACCGTCTTGCTGTAGCGCTTGCGGTAGAAGTCGCCGATCGTCAGCAGATCCATGCGGTAGAACGCGCGGGCGAAGAACAGCGCCACGAACAGCAGGCAAAACGATGCGCCGAAGGGGTCGGCGATGATGCCGCCCAGGCCGTCGCGGGTGAAAGTGGCGGAGACCGAAAGCACGGTCTCCGCGCCGAACCACGTGGCGAACACCGTGGCGGCGCTCATATAGAGCGGCAGGCTGCGGCCCGCGACCACGTAATCCTTGGAGTTGTGGACCCGCTTCGCCGCCCACAATCCGATGGCGACCGTGAGCAGCAGATACAGGACGACCGAGCCGATCAGCATTCGCGGGCAATCATAGCCGCCGCTTCCAAACCTGCCAAATTTCCTTGTCCTTGAACACCGGGATCGAATTCCCGGCCGGCACCGGCTCGTCCGCCGCATTCTCGAAGGCGCGCTCCAGCAGGCGCTTCAGCTCGTCCTTCGACGTGCCGAAGGGCGGTCCGCGCTGGTTGTCGTCGAGATAGAAGAACCCGGCCAGCTCGCCGCCGGTCCGCACGAGCTCGACCATGCGCCGCGCCCAGTCGGGCCAGACGGTGCGCGGCAGCGCGCAAAGGAAGGCGCGTTCGTAGACGAGATCGAACGGGCCCTCTGCCAGCGCAAAGAAATCGGCTTTGCGTACGCGGTGCGCGAATCGTCCGAGCCCGCGGCGCGCCGCTTCGATCGCTTCGTCGGAAAAATCGATGCCCAGCACGTCGTGGCCCCGCTCGGCGAAGAAGCGCACCTCGTAGCCGGCGCCGCAACCCGGAACCAGGACCTTCAGCGTGGACCTTCTGCCTCCAAGCCATGCCGCGAGCTTCGCCGGCGTGCGGCCCGCATCCCAGGGCGTGACGCCGTCGCGGAAACGGGTGTCCCAGAACTCGGGCCGGGAGCTGTCCTGCGCCACGAAGGGGATCAGAGCCGGTTGAGGAGCACGCCCATGATCACGGCGATCAAGGCGACCAAAGCGAACAGCAGCCGGTTGCGCCGCGCGTTCTGTGCCGCCAGCCGCTCGATCGCCGCGTGCAGCGCGCCCAGCCGGTCTTCGGCGAGCGCGCGGTGCACGAGGCGCGGTAGCTGCGGCAGCGTCGCGGCCCAGAACGGCGCCTCGTGGCGGATGGTACGCACCAGGCCGCGCCAGCCGACCTGCTCGCGCATCCAGCGCTCCAGAAACGGCTTCGCCGTCGTCCAAAGGTCGAGGTCCGGATCGAGCTCGCGCCCGAGTCCTTCGATGTTGAGCAGAGTCTTCTGCAGCATGACGAGCTGCGGCTGCACTTCCACGTTGAAGCGGCGCGAGGTCTGGAACAGGCGCAACAGCAGCTTGCCGAAATAGATTTCCCTGAGCGGGCGCGCGAAGATCGGCTCGCACACCGCGCGGATCGCGGCCTCGAACTGGTCCACGCGCGTGCCCGCCGGCACCCAGCCCGCGTCGAGATGCGCCTGCGCGACGCGGCGGTAGTCGCGATTGAAGAAGGCGAGAAAATTCTGCGCGAGATAGCTCTTGTCGACTTCGGTCAGCGTGCCCATGATGCCGAAGTCGAGCGCGATATAGCGCCCGTCGCTCGCCACCAGGATGTTTCCGGGGTGCATGTCGGCGTGGAAGAACCCGTGGCGGAACACCTGCGTGAAGAAGATCTCGACCCCGGCCCTCGCCAGCGCCGGTATGTCGATGCCCTTCTCACGCAGCGCCGCGACTTGGGAAATCGGCGTGCCGTGCATGCGCTCCATCACCATCACGCGCTGCGCGCAGAGGCCCCAGTACACCGCCGGCACCAGCAGCAGCGGCGATCCCGCGAAGTTGCGCCCGAGCTGGCTCGCGTTCGCAGCCTCGCGCATGAGGTCGAGCTCGTCGTCGAGGTGGCGCGCGAACTCGGCCACCACCTCGCGCGGCTTCAGGCGCCGCGCGTCGGCCCACAGGCGCTCGGCGAGGCGCGCGCCGGTTTCGAGCAGCGCGAGGTCGCGCGCCACCGCCGCCTCCACGCCGGGACGCAGCACCTTGACCGCCACCTCGGTGCCGTCGTGCAGGCGGGCGAGGTGCACTTGCGCGATCGAGGCGCTCGCCACGGGCTTCTCGTCGAAGGCGGCGAAAAGCTCGCCGATTCTCCGGCCGAGCGAACGCTCGACCTCGGCGACGGCGAGATCCGAGCGAAACGGCGGCACCTGGTCCTGGAGCTTGGCGAGTTCGTCGGCGATATCGAGCGGCAGGAGGTCGCGCCGCGTGGAGAGCACCTGCCCGAACTTGACGTAGATCGGCCCAAGGGTCTCGAGCGCTTCTCTCAGGCGCCGGGCGCGCGTGGTGCCCGGGCGAGCGTCAAGGTCATGCAGCCTGAAGCGCAGGCCGATGAAAGCGACGCGCAGGAGCCTGAACAGCCTAGCCAAGCCGCTCGACCCGCTTGTCGAGCCTTGCAACGGCGTCGCGCAGGCGCGCGACCGACTCGCCGAGCGCCTCGAGATGCGCGCGGCGCGCGAGGAGCGCTTTCTCCTCGCTGACATAATCGGCGAGCGCAGCGGCGAGGCGATGCGCGGCATCGAGGTGCCAAGCGGCGATGGCGCGCCCGGCCCCCGCGATGCGGTGGGCAGCCACGTCGCCGACCACGCGCGAGAGTTCTTCCTCGACGTCCCAGCGCAGGTGGCGCGCGAGCACCAGGATCTCCGCCGCGAGGCGCGCGTTGCCGTCGACCTCGATCGAGCGCATGGCGTGCTCTTCGCCGCGCGCGAGCGCCACGAGGAGCTCCGGCCCGGCGCACATCGAAAGACCCGGCTCGGCACCGCCCGCTTCCACCGTCCCCCCCTCGAGAATGCGCAGCCGTAGCGTAGGCAGCGGCGGCGCGCGCAGCTCCACGGTCTCGCCCGCGAAGGGCGCAAGGCGCTCGCGCGCCCACGGTTCAGCGACGAGCAACCGATTCAGCAGAAAGCAAAAGGCCACCGCGGGGGTGGCCTTTTCGAAGGACAGCGACGGGCTCAATGCATCTGCTGGATGCCGGCGAGCAGCCAGCCGCTCGAGCCGTCGGCGGGCTTCACGAGATTCCAGACCTCGGAGAATTCCTCGGGGGCGGCGCCCGGCGCCTCGCGCACCGTGCCGGAGAAGCGCACGCTCGCCCAGTGCTCGTTGCCCTCGGTCGCGAGCTCGAGCAGGTCGGCCTCCAGCCCGGTCACTTCAGTCTGGCCTCGCTGCGCGAGATCGCCCTTCAGCGCGTCATACAGCGCCTCGGTAGTGAACTCGCGGATCTCCTCTAGCCGCCCGGCGTCGTTCGCCGCCTGAAGCTTGAGGAAGTTCAGCTTGGCCGCACGGAGGAAGTTGCCAGCGTCGAATCCCGCCGGGACTCTTCCGCTTGAACTGGCCGGCAGTTCGCTCTTTACAGGTACGGAAACCGTTTCCTGCATGCCGGCAAACTGCACCGGACGCGCCGCTTCGGTCCGCCGTTGCATGAATGCCCGAACGGCGACGACCGCGACGACCGCCAACAGCGCGAGGAGCAGGAAGCCAAGCAGCCCGCTGCCGCCAAAGAGGTAGCCGAGAAGCCCGCCGATCGCGAGCCCGCCAAGGATCGGCGCCCAACGGCTTCCGGTGGATGCGGGCGCCGCTTGCTGCGCGCCCTGCTGCTGCCCTTGCGCCGCCTGCTGCTGCGCGGGCTTGGCGGGTGTCTGCGCTGGCGGCGTGGTCACGTTGCGCTGCGCGCCGATAGTGCGTCCGCCGCCGATGCGGCGAGCCTCCACGTCCGTCGCGACGACGGCGCCGCCTAATCCGATGATCGCTGCTGTAAGTAGCCACTTGCTCATGATTCGTTCCTCCAGACCGAGAATCGTATCAAAAACGGTACCCCCGATGTATCGCAACCACACCGGCGGCAAGGTTAAACACTTCGACATCGGCGAGTCCCGCCTTGCGCAGCATCTCGGCAAGCGCCGCCTGGTCGGGATGCAGGCGAATCGACTCGGCGAGATAGCGGTAGGCGTCCGCGTCGCCGGCTACCTTGTCGCCGAGCCAAGGCAGCACCTTGAAGGAGTACCAATCGTAGACGCGCTCGAGCGGCTTCCACACCTTGGAGAACTCGAGCACTACGAGGCGCCCGCCCGGCTTGAGCACGCGCGCCATCTCGGCGAGCGCGGCATCCTTATGCGTCATGTTGCGCAAGCCGAAGCCGACCGTCACGCAGTCGAAGTGCCCCGACGGAAAAGGCAAGCGCTCCGCATCGCACTGCACCGCCGGAAGCTGCAGCCCGCGATCGAGCAGGCGGTCGCGGCCGCGCTCGAGCATGCGGCGGTTGATGTCGCTGATCCAGACTTCGCCGCCGGGAAA
>Ga0075421_100005030_pt1 | contig 15957 bp, 17 predicted proteins | sample SoiMetdeltSBSDD5_FD_75292 | JGI IMG/M metagenome (GOLD analysis project Ga0075421, IMG submission 75292) | Bulk soil microbial communities from a Populus tree surrounding site in Tennessee, USA - Soil MetaG P. deltoides SBSDD5 | ecosystem: Environmental > Terrestrial > Soil > Tree plantation...
GGCCGCGATCCGCCAGACCTACGGGCTGGACCAGCCCCTTCCCGTGCAGTACGTGCGCTACGTGCAGAAGGCGGCGACCGGCGATCTCGGCCGGTCGCCGCGCACCGGGCTGCCGGTCGCCGAGACGATCGGGCACGCGCTGCCGGTGACGCTGCAGCTGGCGGCGTTCGCCATCACGATCGCGATCCTCATCGGCATCGGCGCCGGTGTGATCGCGGCGGTGCGGCGCCGCCGGCCGGCCGAGTGGGGCGCCAATGCTGTTGCCCTGCTCGGCCTGTCGGTGCCCAACTTCTGGTTCGGGCAGATGGTGATCCTCAGTCTGGCGATCGCCTATCCCCTGCTGCCCGCTTCCGGTTTCGTATCGATCTTCGAGAACCCGGTGGAGAGCTTCCGGCACCTGCTGATGCCGGCGGTCGTGCTCGGCTCGGGCCTGGCCGCCATCATCATGCGCCAGACCCGCTCCGCCATGCTCGATGCCCTCCTGGCCGACTACGTGCGCACCGCGCGGGCCAAGGGGCTCGGCGGGGCGCAGGTCGTGTTCGGGCACGCCCTGCGCAACAGCCTCATCGTGGTCATCACCATCGTCGGGCTCCAGCTCGGCGCGCTCATCTCCGGCGCGGTCGTGACCGAGCAGCTGTTCGTGCTCCCCGGCTTCGGCAAGCTCACCATCGACGCGGTCTTCACCCGCGACTACCCGATGATCCAGGGGGTGGTGCTGGTGACCGCGACCGCCTACATTCTCATCAACCTCGCCGTCGATCTGCTCTACTCCGTCATCGACCCGCGAATCAGGGTGGGGGGTGCCGCGCTGTGACCACCGTGCAGGAAACAATCCCGGCGATCCCGGTGACGCTGTCGACCCGGCGGCGAGTGGCGCGGCGTGTGCTGCGAAACCCGTTGGCGGTCTTGGGTTTGGTGGTGGTCTGCGCCGCCATGCTCACGGCGCTGCTGGCCAACTTCGTTGCCCCGTACCCGTTTGATCAGGTGAACTTTTCGGAGCCGTTGCGGCCGCCTTCGGGTACCCACATATTCGGAACCGACAGCATAGGCCGTGACCAACTCTCGCGGGCCATCTACGGCCTGCGCGCCTCGGTCGCCGTCGGGCTGCTCTCGGTGGTGCTCTCGCTGTCGATCGGTGTCCCTTTTGGACTGCTGGCCGGTTTCTACGGCTGGCTGGATCCGGTGGTGTCGCGGCTGACCGACACGCTGCTGGCCTTCCCGTTCCTGGTGCTGGCGGTCGGGCTGGCCGCGATCCTCGGCCCGTCCCTTTCCACCGCCATCATCGCCATCGGCATCGCGCAGATCCCCGCGGTGGTGCGGGTGACCCGCGGAGAGACGCTTCGCTTGCGGCACATGGACTTCGTGGCGGCGGCGGTGGCGGGCGGCGCAGGCGACTTCGTCCTGTTGAGACGGCACATCCTGCCCAACGCGGTCAACGCGCTCATCGTCCAGGCGACCGTGGCGATCCCGGGCGCCATCATCGGCGAGGCGGTCCTTTCCTTTCTGGGCCTTGGGGTCCGACCGCCCACGCCTTCGCTGGGGGTGATGCTCGCCGACGCGCAGACGTTCGTGCGGGACGGTCCGTGGATGGCGGTGTTCCCGGGCGTCACCATCGTCGTGCTCACGTTGGCGCTCAACCTGCTCGGTGACGGCCTGCGCGACGCGCTCGACCCGCGGGAGAGCCGGTCGTGACGCTGCTTTCCGTGAAGGATCTGACCGTCCGGTTCCGCACCGAGGACGGCCCGGTACTCGCCGTCGACGAGGCCTCCTTCGACGTGGCCGAGCGGGAAGTCGTTGCGCTGGTTGGGGAATCGGGCTGCGGCAAGAGCGTGACAGCGCTGGCGCTGACCGGATTGCTGCCGCGCAACGCCTCCGTTACCGGAGCCATCGAGCTTGACGGATCGCAGCCGTCGCGGCAGGCGCGCGGGCGCGACATCGCCTACATCTTCCAGGAGCCGATGACCTCGCTCAATCCCGTGCTCACGGTGGGCCGCCAGATCGGCGAGGTGCTGCGCAAGCACCAAGGTCTTCGCGGAGCGGCCTCCCGCCGCCGGGTCATCGAACTCCTCGAATTGGTGGGGATTCCCTTGCCTTCCAGGAGATTCGGTGAGTACCCGCATCAGCTCTCCGGTGGGATGAGGCAACGAGTCATGATAGCCATGGCGGTGGCGTGCAAGCCCAAACTCCTTGTGGCCGACGAGCCGACCACCGCCCTTGATGTGACCGTCCAAGCCGGGATCCTTGACGTGCTGCGCAATCTGAGGGACGAGATCGGGACGGCGGTGTTGCTCATCACCCACGACCTCGGGGTGGTCGCCGACGTCGCCGACCGGGTCGTCGTCATGTACGCGGGGCGCGTGATCGAGCAGGCCGGCGTCGTCGCCCTGTTCGCCCGCCCCACGCACCCCTACACTCGCGGCCTGCTCGACGCCGTCCCCAATCCCGCCCGCCATGCCGACGGCGGTCTTCGCGAAATCCCCGGGAGGGTACCCGTCATCCGCACGCCGTCCGAGATGTGCACGTTCTCCGACCGTTGCTGGTATGCCGACGAGGTGTGCCGCTCGACCAAACCCCTGCTGGCGCCCGGACCCGCCGGGCACCTTGTGCGCTGCTGGCACCCGTTGGAGGCCGACCATGCCGGTGCTTGAGGTTCTGGATCTGGTCAAGCACTTCGGCCCGGTGCGTGCGGTCGACGGCGTGAGCCTGCGCGTCGACAGCGGCGAGGTGGTTGGGCTCGTGGGGGAGTCGGGCAGCGGCAAGACCACCCTGGGACGATGCGTCACCCGGCTCGTGCCCGTCACCAGCGGCCGGGTCATCATGAACGGCACCGACATCGCCTCGCTGTCGCGGCGGGCGCTGCGCCCGCTGCGGCGCCACTTCAACATCGTGTTCCAGGACCCATCGTCCTCATTGGACCCCCGCATGACAGTGGGTGAGATCATCTCCGAACCGTTGCGACTGCACCACATCGGTTCTTCCCCGCAACGCCGGGCACGGGTTGACGAACTGCTGGATCAGGTAGGACTGCAACGGGAAATGGCCCGCCGGTATCCGCATGAGCTGTCGGGCGGGCAGCGCCAGCGCGTCAGCGTCGCCCGCGCCCTGTCCGCGTCGCCGTCGCTGCTCGTCGCCGACGAGCCAACGTCCGCATTGGACGTTTCCGTTCAGGCGTCGGTGCTGAACCTGATCGGGCGTCTGCAGGCCGACCTCGGCTTTGCGTGCCTGTTCGTGACGCACGATCTGGCGGCGGTCGAGTTCCTGGCGCAGCGGGTAGCCGTGATGTACCTGGGCGTGCTCGTCGAGGTCGCATCGCGGGAGGAGCTTTTCGCCTCGCCCCGGCACCCCTACACGCAGGCGCTCCTGTCCGCCGCGCCCCTGCCCGACCCGGTGGCGCAGCGCTCCCGCAACCGGATCGTGCTCAGCGGCGAGGTCCCCAGCCCGGTCGACCCGCCGTCGGGCTGCCGTTTCCACCCCAGATGCCCGGTCGCGATAGAACGCTGCTCTTTGGAGGTCCCGCCACTTCGACCCGTCGGCCCTTCCGGCGCACTGGCCGCCTGCCACCTCGTCGACGACTCCGGCGCCGCCCCCGCTCTCACCTAATGGGACTGGGGGAGGGCGGAGGCGCGGGCGGCGAGGACGTGCTCGCGGGCCGCGTTGGCCGCCGCCTCGGCGTCGCCGGCCTTGATCGCCTTGGCCAGGCGCTCGTGCTCGGCCCACGAATGCGGCGCGCGTTCGCGCACGTTCTGGCGGTAGACCCACTGCATCCGGTTGTAGAGCCGCTCCATCAGGCTGGTCAGCAGCGCGTTGCCGGACAGAGCGCAGACCATCGCGTGGAAGCGGGTGTTCAGCGTCGCCAGGACGGCCTCGTCGCCTGTCTCCTTCGCCTCCGCGATCAGCCGCTCCAGCGTGCCGTCATCGCTCGCACGCTGGGCCGCCAGCCGCGCGGCAAGCATCTCCAGCGACAGCCGCACCTCGAACAGGTCCTCCATGTCACGCACGGCCACGCTCGCCACGAGGGCGCTGCGCCGCGGCTGGACGATGAGAAACCCTTCGGCCTCAAGCACCCGGATCGCCTCGCGCACAGGGTTGCGCGACACGCCGAAGTCCTCCGCCAGCCGCTCCTCCGTAAGGCGGTGACCGGCCTCGTACTCACCGTTGATAATCTGCCGTCTCAGCTCGTCGGCGACCTTGTCACGCAGGGGACGATGGCCACCGCCAAACTTCACGTTGCCGTCCAACGCCCCACCATCCAGTCGCGTGATCTGTGAAGACGGTAACCGCTACGCTCAAGAAAATCGACCTGTTGGGCCCGATGCATCGATCACCGGCCGCACCTCGACGAGCCCATGCGCTGCTTCGGGTATCCGGCCGGCGTGCTCGACGGCACGCTCGATGCTTTCGCACTCGACCACGAAGAAGCCGGCGAGGTACTCCTTCGACTCGGCGAACGGGCCGTCGGTCGCGACCGTCACACCGTCGCGCACGAAGACGCGCTTGGATCGGGACGGGTCGACCAGGCCGTGCACCGCGACCAGCTCTCCCGAGGCCGCCAGGTCGTCCACCAGGTTGAAGTGCTCCGCCCATCCCCGCTCGCGTTCGGCGTCGGAGAACTGCTCCCAGATCCGCCGCGATTCGGGGTTGCTGAAAATCATGATGAGGTACTTCACCGTTATTCCTTCGTCGATGTCGAAAAGGCCGTCCCGGTCTCGATACCCGGGTAGGTAAACGCTTCGAAAGGAAGTGCGTTGAGATGGGCAGGATCGTAGTCACCAACCACATGACGCTTGATGGAGTCATGCAGGCGCCCGCTGGAAGGCCCGAGCAGCACGGGGGTTACCCGCATGCGGGCTGGGCCGAGGCGCGCAACGACGAGGTCATGGGCACGTTCATGGGTGAGCGCATGGCGAGCGGCGGCAGGGGTGGGCTGCTGCTTGGCCGTCGCACCTATGAGGACCTTGCAGCGGTCTGGCCCCATCAGAGTGAGGTAAACCCGTACACGAAGGTCATCAACCACATGCCGAAATACGTCGCGTCACGCACCCTCAAAGAGCCTCTGGAGTGGAACAACTCGAGGCTGCTCGAAGGGGATGTGGCCGAGGCGGTCGCCCGGCTCAAGGACGAGTCGGACGAAGGCTTGGTGGTGCTCGGCAGCGCCGACCTGATCCAGACGCTGATGCGGCACGACCTTATCGATGAATTCTTGCTGCTGATCCACCCCGTGGTGCTGGGCAGCGGCAAGCGCCTGTTCACCGAGGAGGACCCGACGACGGAGCTGACGCTTGACGGCAAGGTGGTCACCACGACCACCGGGGTGATTATCGCAACTTACCGCGGCTGAACAGGAGCTTCCACGGCACGAGCGCCGACTCCAGCTGGACGCCGAGGCTCATCTTGGAGACGCCGTCAATGCGCTCTTCGAACCGGATGGGTACCTCGGCGATCCGCAGCCCGCAGCGCACGGTGCGATAGTTCATCTCGACCTGGAAGGCGTAGCCGTTGCTGTGCACCGACGCCACGTCGATGGCGCGCAGGGTCATCGCGTGCCACGCCTTGAAACCGGCGGTCGCGTCCTTGACGCGCAGCCGGAGGATGCTGTTGACGTAGAAGTTGGCCCAGGCCGAAAGCGCCTTGCGGTGCCATGGCCAGTTGCTCGCCGTCGCGCCGCCGGGCACATAGCGTGAGCCCAGCACCACGGCCGCGTCGGTGGTGGTCAGCGCCTCGATCATGCCCGGGATCGCCTCGCACGGGTGAGACAGGTCGGCGTCCATCTGCACCACGATGTCGGCGCCCTCATCCAGCGCCCGGGTCATGCCGGCCACGTAGGCCCGCCCGAGCCCGTCCTTGGCCATGCGATGCATCACCCCGACCGGGATCGGCCCCTCGATCGCCAGCTTCTCCGCGACATCGCCCGTGCCGTCGGGAGAGTTATCGTCGACGACGAGAACGTGCAGGTCAGGGACGTTAAGGGCCGCGAGCAGATCGACAATCCTCGGTAGGTTCTCCCGCTCGTTGTAGGTCGGGATGATGACGGACACTTTCGGCACATCGCCGACCCTACTACGTGTGGTGCAACCAACTGGCCGCAATGGGCGCCTTATGTGTTGTGACGGTGACCTTGCCGGTGGACGCCGGGGATGACGCGGCGTTCCACGCCGCCTACGCCGCCCATTATGGCAACCTGGTTCAGCTGGCATACGTCACCACGGGTGGCCTGCCCGCCGCCGAGGACCTGGTCCAGGACGTGTTCGTCGACTTCTACCGGCGGCGGGCGGCGGTCGCCGACCCTGCCGCGTGGCTGCGGCGAGCCACCATCAACCGGTGCACGTCGTGGGTGCGGCGGCGGATCGTCGAACGCCGCCAGGGCGCCAATGCCTTTCCCCCGGTCGAGGGGGCCCCGCTCAGCTCCGACGCGGTGGCGGTCAGGGCCGCGCTGGTGAGACTGCGGCCCAGGCACCGGGCGGCGGTGTTCCTGCGGTACTACCTGGACCTGACCGAGGCCGAGATCGCGGCGGCGCTGGCGTGCCGGCCCGGGACCGTGAAGTCGCTGCTGCACAGGGGGCTGAACGTGATGAAAGAGCACCTCGATGGTTGAGGATCGGATCAGGTCGGCCTTGCGGGAGATTGCCGAGGCCGCTGCGGTACCCGTCAAAGAGAATGCCAGATGGCACAAGCCTTCCACGCGTTCCGAGCGGCGCTGGCCTGTCGCGGCCCTGGCCGGGGTCGCGGTGGCCGCGATCGTCGCTGTGGTGGCGCTCATGCCCGGCGTGTGGTCGACCGGCCTGCCGGTCGCCGCCAGCGATCGCCCCAGCCTGCCCGAGCAGTTCCCGCCGTACTCGTTTGCGCAAGGCACCCTGGACGGGCCGTTCGGGCGGGCAATCGCCTTGTACACCAACGGAACCGGACATGAGGACTGGACCTTCAGCCAGGTGATCGTCGCCGGGGCGGACCGCAACAGCTATCGAAGGGTGCCGCTGCCCAAGTACCCCAACAACATGGGTAACGTTGCGGCGCTCCTGAGCCCCGACGGGACGAAGGTCGTCGCCGGCGACCCCCACGGGGTGATCACGGTGATAGATCTGATGATGGGCGGGAGCCGGCGTTACCCAACGGGTTACTCCATCAGGACAGCGCCGCTGGCCGTGTCGCCCGATGGCGGCCGGGTGGCCTTCGTCGCGTTCGCCGAGCATGTGCAGGAAGGCACGCTCTACCTGCTCGACTTGGGCAGCGGCGAGGTCTCGCCCGCCCTTGGCACCATGGTCGAGCACGTGGCCTTCTCCCCCGATGGTGCGCTCGCCTACCAGATGGGCAGGACGATTCACATCCGTGACCGGGACGGCGCGGCCGAGCGTCAGATCATGCTGGCTTCGGAAGCCGTACTGCTCGCCGGGCCGCATGCGTGGACTCCTGATGGCAGGTTCCTTCTCACCATCGTGACCGGCCCCGGCCGCCTGGATGGCAACATCATCTACAGCGGAGACCGCACTTACGTCTTTGTCGCTGCAGACGGGTCGGGATCGCCTGTCCCGCAAGCGATCCCGGGCAATGACCTGATGCCGATGTCTTGGGGCCCACCCATACTGGGCTGGCGTTCGCCCACCACGATGCTGGTCAGCACCGGTGATGTGGACGGCACCACCTCCAACCTCATCGTCGAGGTGGACATCTCAGGCAGCGGTCACCGGGTCATCAGCCGATTCCGGGTCGGGCCGCGCGACGATCTCGCGGTGGGTGACGTGCAGCTGGCGACCGGACTGCTGGCCGGTGCGACGATGCGGTCCGGCGCCGGCCCCGACCGTGGCCCATGGCCGACGTGGGCGGTCGTCACGCTGGCCTTGTGCTTCGCGCCCATGGCCGTAACCGTGTTAGTGGGACACCTCCGGCGCCGCCACGAACCATAGGTCTCGCTACACCACGCTACGCATCGTGCTCTGGCGTGGGCGCTTCGCGGAGGCGATCACCATCCCGATGACGGCGGCGAATACCCCAAGCATCGGGCCGGCGATCAGCCCGAGGATGTAAATCACCGACTGCTCCCCCAGGTTCGCGGCGATCAGGTCGGCGCCGCCGTGGCTAGCCGCGACGGATGGGTCGACGGCGAGGCGTTGCGGTGCGGCGACGGCCATCGCCATGCCCCAGATGAAGGCGCCCAGCGCCGCCAGGGCCCCGGCCCAGCCGCCGGCGATCAACGCCTGCACCGGCGAGCCGCTGTCGCGCACGGCCTTGATGGCGGCAATGGTGAGCAGGACGAGTACCGCCAGAAAAGCAAGAGGAAGCACGGCGACGCGCGCGATCGTGAGCCCGTAGGGCATGGCGGCCAACCCGGCGACGACCGCAGCGACGACGCCGAATTGCGTGCCCCGGTGCCCGCCCGCCCGGCCACGGGTCACCCACCATGATGCGGCCGCGTAACCCAGCAGCAGCACCGTGACCAGGCTCAGATAAATCGGCCCGCCACCGCCACCTGCCGCGGCCGGGTAGCGCCAAACCGTGTAGGCGACGAGAAACGCCGCCGCGGCGATCCCGAACCATGCTCCCCATCGGACCGGCATGACACCCTCCTTCAACCTCGCTCTCAGCCCTGCAATGACGCCTCCGGCAAGCCATCGCTTGCGCGGCCAACCCGGCTCGACATGCTCCGCTTCGGACAGCAGCGCTTCACCCCATTGCGGCGGCAACAACGCCTGGATAAGCCGGCCGAGCAACCTGTCCATCACGCGTCACCCCAGGCCAGGCGGTGCGGCCTCATCGCGGGTTCGGGAAGCGAGCGGGCGACCTTGAGCCCTTCAGCGGTCAGGCGGTACCGGTGACGGCGCGGCCGGCCGGAGGGTTGCGTCTCTTCCCACTCGGCGTCGAGCAGCCCGCGCTCGGCCAGCCGCATGAGGATCGGGTAGAGGGTGCCGGACTTGAGCCCGGTGCGGCGCGCCACGTCGTAACCGTGCCACCACCGGTCGGGCGCCTCGGAAAGGAGCCGCATCACCGCCGTGGTCTGCGGCGACAGCGAGGTTCGGCGGGACATGCCCCAGACTCTACCTAGGTAGACTTTCGTGCGCCATACCCCTTCCAAGATTGAAGGAGAAGCAAGCACGCCCAGCAGCCGTCCCGCCGTCAGCGAGGCTAACCCGGCAGCATCGGCGCACGCGACCGAATACGTTTGGTAGCCTGCCTACCGACTGCGCGGAACATGGTGACGATCAGGCGGTCGAATGCACGGTCTGACAACACTCGCCGGGCGAAGACAATGGGCTTGGCCCCACCACCCACGACGTATCTCGTCTTAGGACGGCGGCGGGCCGTGACGGCCTTGGCCACCGCGTTGGCGATAACCTCCGGCGGCGACACCAGGCGCGGAGTGCTTTCGGCCGCGCCGAACAGGTTGCTGACCATCGTCGCCTGCTCCGAGTAGGCGGTGTGGCCGGAGGTTGCCAGCAAGCTCTCGGCGGCGATGCCGCCCCACTCGGTCTTGATGGCGCCCGGCAGGATCAGGACAACGTCGATGCCGAAGGGCGCAAGCTCGACCCGCATCGAGTCGCTCAGGCCCTCGACGGCGAACTTCGTGGCGTGGTACCAGCCACCCATAGGCTCATAGATCTTCCCGCCGACGGAGGAGATGTTGATGATGCGGCCGGCGCGGCGCTCCCGCATGTGCGGCAGGACCAACTGGGTGAGGCGGGCCAGGCCGAAGACGTTGACATCGAACTGGCGGCGCGCCTCGGCCAGCGGCACGTCCTCGACGGCGCCGTAGGAGCCGTATCCGGCGTTGTTCACGAGCACGTCGACGCGGCCGGTCTCGGAGATCACCCGATCCACAAGCGCGGTCACGGACGCGTCGTCGGTGACGTCGACCTTGACCACTCGGATGCCGTCGCGGCCCAGCTCGGCCATGCGCTCGACCCTGCGTGCCGCCGCGTACACCGTGTATCCGAGCTGCCGCAACCGCCGCGCGGTGGCCTCCCCGATACCCGACGACGCACCGGTCACGATGGCAACTTTCGTCTCCATGTTTACTCCCATCCAACTGGTTAGTTGAAAGATATAGGGGCCCTCGTGTCCTGTCAACTGACTAGTTGGTTGGCGGAGTATGCTGGCGGTATGGCCCCACGCGACTCCGCAGCGACGAAACAGCGCATCCTCGATGCCGCCACCGCCGAATTCTCCGAATACGGCCTGGCCGGCGCCCGAGTCGATCGCATCGCCGCCCGAGCCGGCGCCAACAAGCAGCTGATCTACGCGTACTTCGGCAGCAAGGAAGGGCTGTTCGACGCCGCGGTCGAGGCCAACATCGCCGTGCTGCTCGACGCCGTGCCGTTTGACGCCTATGACCTCCCGAACTATGCCGCGTCCCTTTTCGACTTCGGTGTCGCCCACCCTGAGCTGGTCCGGCTCCTGCGCTGGCACCAGCTCGAGCGGCCCGGCGTGCTCAACCAGCTGCCGCAGACGGCGGAGTCCAACCTGCGCAAGCTTCGCGCCATCACCGAGGCTCAGGCCGCGGGCAAAGTGACCAGCGCCCTGCCGCCCGACCAGCTGCTGGGCCTGATGCTGGCGCTCGCTCACGGCGGCGCCGAGACCCACGCCGGTGCGGCGCCCGAACCCCTTGCGGTGCAACGAGAAGCACTGATGGCCGGCGTCCACCGCCTAACCGACCCGGCGATTTGACGCTATCTTTTCCCGGTGTCCGATCTTTTCCCGGTGTTCGATTGGAAAGGCTTCGAGGCGGCTCTCCTGGACGCCCTACTGGCGGCGGCCGCCTCTGACGGGCCCTATCGTGCCGCCGCCCTCAGCGACCTCTACGCCGAAACCGACGGCATCATCACCGCGCCCATGCTTGGCCTTAACACCGATGGCGAGCAAATGGATTCCCCGCCCGACTGGGAGTTCTTCATCGACGACTGGGCACCCAACTCCTGGGTAGAGGCTCTGACGGCCGAGGCTTGCTCCGGCACAGTCGAGCATTGGCAAACCACGTTTGAGCGCTACCAGGATGTGCTCGCTCGGATATGCCGGCGGGCGAGCGCTCGCCTCGGTATCCCCGTTTTCTATATCGAACATTCACGATACGAGGAAATGCTCGGCCGGTGCTTGACCCCCGCCCAGCTGGCCGAACTGTTCCCCGAAGTCGTTGCCGCGCAAGTGGAACGAGCACGTGTCGCCGCCCTGCCCCTTGACGAGCGGCTCGCCTACTACGTTTCCCGCCTCGATCGCTTCGACGGTCTCATCGGCTCCGAGGAGGCCGAGAATGCCTTGTGCGCTTTGGGATCCGAAGCCATCCCTGCGCTGCTTCCCTTACTTGGCCAGGCCGGTCGTGCAGTGTGGGCCGCCATACTCCTCGCCAAGATCGGTCTCCCGACCGATCCCGCGATCACCGGCCTCTCCGCGGCCGTCGCCAAGTCCATTCCCGACAGTCCCGATCAGCTGTGGTCCTGCCGCACCCTCGCCCAGCTCGACCGGCTGGATCTGGTACTCGCCAACGCATCCACCCTCTCGCCCGATGCCCTGGCCACGGCCGTCGCCGCGCGCTACACCGCATTCCGGGACTACGGCGCGCACCCATTGTCACTCGATTATTCGCCTTTAGAAGATTTTCTCAGGGGGTACCCAGAAATTGCGCCCAAAGTCGCCGACGAGCTTGCTCCTGGCCGCAGCTACTGCACCATCGCCATACGCGAAGTCCCGGAGGCGATGCGAGGCACCACCTCCCCCCATCCCGTGGTCCGCAAGCACGCGGTCTGCGTGCTAGGCGACCGCGCCCTCGGCGAGTCGATCGGTGCGCAAGTCATCCCCCTCCTGCGCAGCATCGCCCAATTAGACCCCGACTCCGACGTCCGCCGCCTCGCCGCCCTGTCCTTGGAATGGTGGAAGGTCAATTGAGCACCCTTGCCCGTCACCCAAAGTCGTACACGGTCACCGCAACGTCGTGCTCGCACAGCGCCCGGACGATGATCGGTTCGATCCTGTCCCACGTGCCGCCCGCGAGCCCGCACCCGATCCTCGGCATATGCACAAAGGCGTCCAGCTCCAACGCCAAAGTCGTTGCCCGCCCGCTCACGGTGCCACTGGCGGTAATCGCGCTCCGGTTCCTTCCAGCGCTTGGAGATGGCGACCACGAAACCCGCACCCCAACCGCCAATGTCGTTACACACATGCGCAATGATCTTCGGCCCTCTGGCCTGCGGACTCGTCGCATCACCTTTGACTATCATCAACGGTGTCATGGGCGAAGCATCTCAGCCCGGATAGGCTTGCGGCTATGGCATGGCTGCGCCGCGTCGCGCTCATCGCGATCGTCGTCGTGTCCGCTTGCGACGCAACGCCTTCGCCATCGTCAAAGCCGCCGCCGGGGTCGAGTCTTGGGCTTGCGTGGCGCACGCTGGCCGCCGCACCATCGGAGCGGACCGAGGTTGCCGCGACCGCCGCCGGCAAGAAAATCTACGTGATGGGTGGGTACCGGGCCGACGGTGGCACTGTGGCCACGGTTGAGGTGTTCGACACCGTCGTGGGTGGATGGTCTCGCGGTCCCGACCTACCGGTGCCGGTCAACCATGCGATGGCCGCGACCCTTGGCGACACGGTCTACGTCTTCGGCGGCTACGACGGCGGTGGCCGGGCGTTCACCGGTGCGTTCCGGCTCGCCGGCGACGCCTGGCAGTCAGTGGCGCAGATGCCCGAGCCGCGAACGGCGGCGACCGCGGCGGTTGTCGGCGGCAGCGTCTACATCGCGGGCGGCATAGGTGCGGGCGGCGCACTGACAAACACCATGCTCATCTTCGATGGCGGCAGCGGGCGTTGGTCGACCGTGGCCGGCCCGCCCACGCCGCGCGAACATCTGGGCGGAGCGGGTTTCGGTGGCCGGGTCTACACGGTGGGCGGCCGGACCAGCGCCGGAAACCTTGCCGCGCTTGAGGTTTTCGACCCGGCAACCGGTCGGTGGTCCACCCTGCCCCCGATGCCGACCCCGCGCGGAGGCATGGCCGCGGCCGCGACCTGCTTCGGCCTCATCGTCGCGGTAGGCGGTGAGGCGGCGGCGACCTTCCCGCAGGTGGAGGCGTTCGACGTCAGAACCGGGGCGTGGCAGGCATTGCCGCCGTTGCCCACGCCGCGCCACGGCCTGGGCGTCGTCACCGTCCAGGCGATGCTCTACGCCCTTTCCGGCGGGCCGAAGCCGGGCCTGCACATCGCCGCAACCGCCGAGGCGATTGACCTTTCCGCGCTGGGTCCCTGCCCCAGCACTTGACCCAGGCTGGCCCGAACGAATGCGCCCGGCCTCGTCGCGGAAGAGCACGTCAGCGCCAACCCGCTTGCGCGGCTGGGTGCGATAGCTGACGGTACGAGTGGCGCCGAGCACTTCCTGGCCGATGGCACATGCTTCCTCGATCGGTCGCTGGGCAATCAGGCTGGAGGCCAGCATCAGTTGGGCGATGGCGCGGCAAGTGTCGGCGGCAGTACCTCTACATGGGCCCCAACCCGGGCTGCCGCCACAGCATCATGGAGCCGAGAACCCAATGAACGCCGGTCTGCACATCACCCGCAGGTGCATGATCCCCCGCCTGCCCGCCTATCTGGAACACACCACCGCCGAGTACTAGCCGAGGTACTGCGCAGGACGCGCCTCGCCACGAATCCAGTCGCTGCCGTCCCGGCGAATCTGACAGTCCCATCCCATGTCCCGCAGCCGTTCTTGCAACGCCTGGGGGTCCACAAAGTTCTTCACGACCCGGAACTTCCTGCCGTCTCGCAGCCGCCGTTCGACGATCTCGTCGGCGCCGGGGACATAGACTTCTTTCTCGCGGACATCGACGTGCTCGTCGATGAACAACACTCGTCCATCCACGGCCAGCAGACGCCGCAGCATCCGCCAGAACAGTTCCAACCGGCTCATCGGCACATGGGAGAGCCACGCCGAGAAGAAGATCACATCAAACCGGTCGTCCGTCGTCCACGAAAACACGTCGGCAACTTCGAACGTGACGTTGGCCGACCTCACCCGATCACGAGCGATAGCCACCGCCTCGGGCGCCGCGTCGATCGCCACGACCGTGTCAGCCACGCCCACGAGCGCCTCTGTCCATAGGCCGGTTCCGCAGGCGATCTCCAACACTCGTCGGCTCGGATGCATCTGCGCAACCAGCCGCGCGATGCGCTCACGAGCCGCCGCAACATCCCCATACGCCGTCACGTCATACTCGCTCGCACGGCCACGGTAGTAACCAACCTGATCGGCCAGAACCTCGTCCATCACATACACATCATCACGCGGCGGCGGCCACAACCGCAGCCCGGCCCAGTAGAAGCCAGGGGCCAGTTCAGCCCGTCACGACGGGGCCACTTTGGGCTGACACGGCCACAGCTACGGATACAGCTGATCAACTCGCCGCCGGAGGCGCCTGTCTGCACCGTTTGCACCTGCACAGACTAGACCCGCCCCGTGGGGCCGAGCGCGATGGTTGTCTGTCGGAGCTTGCGCATCTGCACGACACGGAGCGTCCTGAGTGGACAGTCGCCGGGCGATCGCCTCCCAGAACCGTTGCCTACCCTCACGCCGCTGGCCGCCTATGGCCACGACGGCGACCCCGCGGCCTTCGCGAGTGCGGTGGCGGCCCGGTTCAACGCCACGGCCGTCCAGCGCATGGCCGCCGCCGATCCGGCCCACCACCGGCTGCTGCCGTTCGCCGCCGACCTCGAACGGGCCGCGCGGGAGATTGCGGGGGTGCCCGGCTCCTTCTGGCGGTAGGTGCCTGCGTCGACCGAATCTCCTTGTAGCGCAACGTCTTGAGGCGAGCTGTCCCGGGCAGCCGGATCAAGCCCGCGCCTCGATAACCGGTCGATCGCGGCTGCGGCAAGGATGATCAGGCCCACTCGGATAAGCAATGCCTCCTGAATTCCGAGCCGCGGCAAGCTGGAGGAGCTTGCCGTAAGTAATGCCGCGCTGCTCACTATCGACGCTACTGCGAGCACGGCCGCCGTCCGGCTGACGAAATAGCCTGCGACGATTAGCAGAGCGAGCGCAACGGCACTGACCTCCAGGCTGAGCTTGACCGGGGGGAAGACGAGCCAGTCCACGCCGGGCAGGATCACGGGATGAGTCATGATGTCGCTACGTCCGGAGTAGACCAGCGAAAGCAGCGGCACCGTGGTACGCAGAAAGTCACCAGGTGCGGAAAACGCCAACTGTATCAGCAGACTGCTGTCGTTCTCCCTTACCCATTCAACTAGCTGCGGGCAGCTCTGATACTCCGCCAGAATCTCGGCCTGTGACCATGCTGTGCGCGCCTGGTTCGCCAGACCAGGGCAGTCTGGCATGCCTAGCTCTTCGCGATATACGCGCTCCAGTTGAGGATCGTGGTAAACCTGCCATCCGAGCCGGTAAACAACCAGCTCTTCGCTGACGCCACCGCCCGAGTACGACCAGCGCGTGTTGCGCTCAATCGCCGTGGTAACGCCGTACACCCAGGCTAAGGTCGCGCCAATAGCGACGAAAGCAAGTGTTGCCGCAAGTCGTTTTCCGGGACGGCGCCATCCCGTCCACGCGATGACCATGGCCACGAATCCCAACAGGATCGCGATCTCGAAACGGGTAAAGGCCCACCAGACGCTGACTAATATCAGCGCGACGAGTGTTGCGTTCTTGCCGCTGTCGCGCCACCGGAGGTACAGCGCGAGTGTTATAACACCAAGGCTTATGGTCAGCGACTCGGAGAGAATGGCGAAGTCCCATTGACTGACCTGCGGCAGGACGGCTAGTGTAGTGTCTTGCAATTCGCTTTACAGTAATTAGACTGCGGGGCGTGAGTTATGCTGCCGCGGCACTGCCGCTTTCGGATGCCCAACGTGAGGTGTTGGAATGTAAGCATTCAGGTCCCCGTGTCGGTTTGACGTGGGGCTAGTCGAGTGGCGTTGATTGGCGAGTGTTAGGCCGGTGCAGGGTCGGGTGGCATCCAGGGGCGGCCAAGGATGGCGTCACGT
>Ga0075421_100005031_pt1 | contig 15955 bp, 12 predicted proteins | sample SoiMetdeltSBSDD5_FD_75292 | JGI IMG/M metagenome (GOLD analysis project Ga0075421, IMG submission 75292) | Bulk soil microbial communities from a Populus tree surrounding site in Tennessee, USA - Soil MetaG P. deltoides SBSDD5 | ecosystem: Environmental > Terrestrial > Soil > Tree plantation...
CGTCCGGGCATTCTTATGAATGTTCATCCGGGCCTCCTCCTCTGCGGTGATGGTCGGTCGGCAACCACCAACGTCGCAGAGACGGCCCGGATGGACAATCTCTTGGTTGTTCACAGCTAGAGGTGCTCGGAGTTCGCGCTGGGATGCAGCACGCCGAGCGCCCAGCCCAGGTCCAGTCGGTCGCCGAGCCAAGCGGGCAGTCCCGTTCGCGCGTCGATGCGAACTCCCTCCCTCGCGTTGCGTGCCCGGATAGCCTCGACGGGGTGCGGGGACGCGGGCGGCGGCGGCGGCACATCGGGCACGGGGCGGCCATCCGGGCGCCGGAACTGCAGCGCGCCGTCCAATGCTCGGGCGACCTGAAAGCCCTCCTCATGCACAGCCCGGTGATGTCGCCTACACAGAATTGCGAGGTTGGAGAGTGTAGTCGGTCCACCCTGCGCCCAATGGCGGATGTGATGCCCTTGACCCGTACGGACCCTACAGCCCGGGAAGCGGCAGCCTTGGTCCCGATGCTGGAGGGCCCGTCGCAAGGCGGGAGGGATCGTCCGTGTCCGGACTCCAACCTCCACGACGCGCCCCTCGCCGTCGTGGCGCATCCATGTGCGGCTGGCGTCACAGCTGAGTCGCTGCGACGTTTCCGCGGAAACGTGCGGGCCGTCCTCCAGGACCGACTGGCCGGGCTGCTCGGGATCGGCCAGCACCGCCGCGTCGACATGCACCACCACCTGATAACGGTCGCCGGATGTGCCCGGATCAAGCCCCTGGTGGAGGGCAGTCTCGGCCAGCAGCGCCAAGGCGTCCGCCTGCTGCTGTCCCAGGCTCGATGTGGCGCCGGAGGGTTCCGTGGGAAGCGTGATCGTTCCCTCGGTCCGTGCCGTCTGATAGAGCGACTCACGGGCCGCGTCCAGCGCCCGCCGCAGCAGGGCGCCCACCTCCGGCGTGAGCCGTCCGTGGACAACGAGCATACCCTCCTCGTCATAGTGAAGATTCAGAGCCCGGCTCCGATGGCACTGGGCGGTCTCCCGCGTCTCGACCTGCCGGTCCACCCTGCGCCAGCCCCGCACGATGCGCTCGACGTGATAGGCCGATCCGGCGCGCCCGACCGTCAGCAGCTGAGCCTCCGTTTCGGGGGTAGCGACCCGGGTGAGCGCGCGGACCTTGGCGTAGGAGAGTTCACCGCGCGCCAGCGCCTCAGCGAGGAGCGGCAGGGCCTCGAGCGCGCGGGCCACCCGCACCCGCTCCCGGGCCGCACCGAGATCGAGCCCCACGCGCCAGGCGAGCCAGTGGGCACAGGAGCGAAAGCCGGTGTTCCAACCTTCACCGATGTCGAACTCGCGGATGAGGGTAAGGAGCCGGGCGGTAGCGGCATCGAGGTGAGCGGACAGTTCGGCGATCTCGTCGCCGATGCGCTCCAGCTCCACCACGCGGGGATGGGTGCGAATCACGGTAGGCGCTTCGGTGAGCATGATGGTTCCTCCTCCTGCCGGAGCGACTCTACACCCTGGATTTTGTGCCGCCGTGGGGCGTCAGAGAGCGACGATCTTGTCGTCGGGAATCGTTCTCGATCCAACCCGCTCTGTTTGGGCAACCCAGAGGGTAGGCGGCCATTCCGAGTGTCAATTTCCGGGAGTGCTCGCGGCTCGACGAGTGCGTCTGCGCGAGTGTGTCAAGCGAGAAAAGCAACATGAGCGAAGACCGCTACGGCCTGCCTCTCACGTCCACCTCCTCGCGCGCGATCGAGGCGTATCACGCGGGGGTGGACCATCTCCTCCTCGCCACCCCCGGCGCCGAGCGCGCCTTCGCGGCCGCGCTCGAGGCCGACCCAGGCTTCGCGCTCGCCGCCGCCGGCCTCGCGCGCGCCCTGCAGATCCACGGCCGCGTGGCCGAGGGGCGGGCGGCGGCGGCCCGCGCCCGCGCCCTCATGGATGGCATCTCGCGCAGGGAGCGCCAGCACGTGGCGGCGATCGGCACGCTGCTGGACGGCGACGCCCCGGGCGCCTTGGCCGCGGTGCGCGCCCACGTGGCCGAGTTCCCCCGCGACGCCCTCGCGCTGTCGCTCGCGGTGGGGGCCTTCGGCCTCATCGCGTTCAGCGGCCGTCTCGACCACAACGCGCTGCTGCTGGAGCTCCTCGATCCGCTCGCGCCCCACTATGCCGGCGACTGGTGGTTTCCCTTCGCGCACGGCTGGGCCTACAACGAGGCCCGGCGGCCGGTGGAGGCCCGCCGACTGATGGAGGAGGCGCGGGCGCGCCAGCCGCGCAGCGCCAATGTCGCCCACGGGCTGGCCCACATCGCGTACGAGACGGGCGACGTCGAGGGCGGCGCCGCCTATCTGGCCGAGTGGCTTCCCCCGTACGAGCGCGCGGGAACCCTGCATTGCCACCTCTCCTGGCATCTGGCGCTGTTCGAGTTGGCGCGCGGCCACGCCGAGGGCGCCCGCCGGATCTACGAGGAGAGCATCGCCCCCGGCGCCTCCGCCCTGGCGCCGCCGCTCAATACCCTCAGCGATGCCAGCGCGTTCCTCTGGCGCCTCGGCCTCTACGGGGAGCCGGCCCCGGCCGGGCACTGGGGCCCCGTTCGCGACTTCGCCGCTCAGGCCTTTGCCCGGCCTGGCTTCGCGTTCGCCGATATCCACTGCGCGCTGGCCTATGCGGGGCAGGGGGACGCGGCCGCGCTGGCCAGGCTCGTCGAGGCCCTGCGCGAGGCCGCCCATGCCGGGCGCCTGCCCGCCGGCCCCGGGGTCGCCGCCCTGGCGGAGGGGCTAGGGGCCTTTGCCGCCGGGGACTACGCGGGGGCGATACGCCTCATTGAGCCCGTGGCGGCGGACGTGATCCGCCTCGGAGGCAGCCATGCCCAGCGGGACGTCTTCGAGGAAACCCTGATCCAGGCCTACTTGCGCGACGGGCTCGGCGCCAAGGCGGCGGCGATTCTCCGCCGACGGCTGGACCGCCGGCCGTCGGCCCGGGACTGGGAGTGGTTGGCCCGTGCTTGGGGTGCCGGGGGCGCGTAAACCCTTGTAGTTCCGGCCAAACCCTTGACAGCCCCAGGGGGCTCGGCTACACTCGCGCAACTTCAGGGGTCTGACTGACGCGACGCCCCACCGAATGGTAACGCTCTCCAATGGCGTAGACGCATGACGCGCGCGACAGCCGCCGCCACGATCGGAGCCCGCCACCCGTCGGACACGCTCGATCCCGCGGCCGATACCTTCCCCAAGCTCGTCGTCGAGAACGCGCGCCGCCTCGGCGCCAAGGTGGCCATTCGCGAGAAGACCCTCGGCATCTGGCAGTCGCACAGCTGGCGCGACTATCTCGCCGAGTCGCGGCTGATCGCGCTCGGGCTGGCCGCGCTCGGCTTCGCGCGCGGTGACAAGACCGCGATCGTCGGCGACAATCGCCCCCCGCTCTACTGGGCGATGCTGGCCACCCAGGCGCTCGGCGGCGTGCCCGTTCCGCTGTACCAGGACTCGATCGAGAAGGAGATGCAGTTCATCGTGGACCATGCGGAGGCGCGGTTCGCGGTGGTCGAGGATCAGGAGCAGGTGGACAAGCTCCTGCACGTGCGCGCGCAGTGCCCCCGCCTCGAGTACATCATCTACGACGATCCCCGCGGCCTGCGAAAGTACAAGGAGCCCTGCCTGCTGAGCCTCGCCGAGCTGAAGGAGCGCGGCGAGAAGTTCGACCGGGAGCATCCGGGCTGGCTCGACGAGGAGATCGCGCGGGGCACGGGCGACGACGTGGCCATCATCTGCTACACGTCGGGGACCACCGGGCAGCCCAAGGGCACCGTGCTCACGCACCGGAACCTTATCGTCACCGCGCGGAACGCGGTGGCTTTCGAGGGGCTCGGCCCCGACGACGAGGTGGTGGCATACCTGCCCATGGCCTGGGTGGGCGATCACATGTTCTCCTTCGGCCAGTCGGTGGTGTCGGGCTTCGCCACCAATTGCCCGGAAAGCGCGGCCACCGTGCTGCACGACCTCCGGGAGATCGGGCCGACCTACTTCTTCGCGCCCCCCCGCATCTGGGAGAGCATCCTCACCACGGTCATGATCCGGGTGGACGATGCCTGGGCGCCCAAACGCGCGATGGTGCGGTTCTTCCTGGACGTCGCGCGCCGGGTGGAGCGGGCGCGGCTCGCCCGGCGCTCCTCCGGTCTCGGCGACCGCCTGCTCTCCGCCCTGGGCCGGGTGCTCGTCTACGGCCCCCTCCGCGACAATCTCGGGATGCGCCGGATCCGCGTGGCCTATACCGCCGGGGAGGCGATCGGGCCGGAGCTCTTCGAGTTCTACCGCTCGCTCGGCATCAACGTGAAGCAGCTCTACGGGATGACGGAGTCGAGCGCCCTCATCTGCATCCAGAAGGACGGCGACGTGAAGCTCGACACGGTGGGCACGCCGCTCCCCGGGGTGGAGATCCGGATCGCGCCGGACTCGGGCGAGGTGCTTTTCCGCGGCCCCGGGGTCTTCCGCGGGTATTACAAGAATCCCGAGGCCACCGGCCAGACCCTCGAGGACGGCTGGGTGCACACCGGCGACGCCGGCGTCATCGACCGCGAGGGGCACCTCAGGATCATCGACCGCGCCCGCGACGTCGGCCGCCTCACGGGCGGGACGCTCTTCGCGCCCAAGTACCTCGAGAACAAGCTGAAGTTCTCGCCGTTCATCAAGGAGGCGGTGTGCATCGGGAACGGCCGCCCGTTCGTGGTGGCCCTCCTCAACATCGATCTCGCCGCGGTGGGGAGCTGGGCGGAGCGGCGCGGCATCGCCTACACCTCCTACACCGACCTCGCCCAGAAGCCCGAGGTGTACGACCTCATCCGCGAGGCGGTGAACCGGGTCAACGCGAGCCTGGCCGGCGAGGCCGAGCTTGCGGGCGCGCAGATCCGGAAGTTCCTCCTCCTCCACAAGGAGCTGGATGCGGACGACCAGGAGATCACCCGCACGCGCAAGGTGCGCCGCGGCTTCATCGCCGAGAAGTACGCCGCCCTCATCGAGGGGCTCTACTCCGGGGCGGGCCACGTCAACGTGGAGGCCCAGGTCACCTACGAGGACGGCCGGATCGGCACCGTGCGCGCGGACGTGCGCATCGCCGAGGCGGCGGTGGCGGCGGCGGGGGCGGCGCGGTGAGCGGACGCACGCCGCTCCTGGAGGTGGACGGGATCAGCGTGCGCTTCGGCGCCGTGCAGGCCCTCGAGCGCGTGAGCCTCTCCATCGGGCGGGGCGAGGTCGCCGCCATCATCGGGCCCAACGGGGCCGGCAAGACCACCCTCCTCAACGTGATCAGCGGCTTCTATCACCCGTACGAGGGCCATATCCGGTTCGAGGGCAAGGACCGCACCCACCTCAAGCCGTACGACGTGGCCGCCCTCGGCATCGCCCGCACCTTCCAGAACGTGGCCCTGTTCAAGGGCATGAGCGTCCTCGACAACATCATGACGGGCCGCCTGCTGAAGATGAAGGGGAGCTTCCTCTTGGAAGCGCTCTACTGGGGCCCCGCTCAGCGGCAGGAGCTGGAGCACCGCGCCTTCGTGGAGCGCATCATCGACTTCCTGGAGATCCAGGCCATCCGCAAGACGCCGGCGGGCCAGCTGCCCTACGGCCTCCAGAAGCGGGTGGAGCTGGCGCGGGCGCTCGCCGCCGAGCCCACGCTGCTCCTCCTCGACGAGCCCATGGCCGGGATGAACGTCGAGGAGAAGGAAGACATGTGCCGCTTCGTCCTCGGCGTCAACGACGAGTTCGGGACCACCATCGCGCTGATCGAGCACGATATGAGCGTGGTCATGGATATCTCGGACCACGTGGTGACGCTGGACTACGGGCGCAAGATCGCCGACGGCACCCCCGACGAGGTGCGCGCGAACCCCGCCGTCATCGACGCCTACCTCGGGCTGGCCCATGCTTAGCGTGCTCCACGCGGTGTTCGTGGCGCCTTTCGTCGACATGGCCACCGCGCCGACGTTCCTGGCCGAGGTGCTCATCGGCGGGATCGCCGCCGGGCTCATGTACTCGCTCGTCGCGCTGGGGTTCGTGCTGATCTTCAAGGCCTCCGGCGTCTTCAACTTCGCCCAGGGCGTGATGGTGCTCTTCGCCGCCCTGACCCTGGTGGGCCTCATGGAGAAGGGGCTGCACGTGGTGGTGGCCCTCCTCGCCACCGTGGTCGTGATGATCGCCCTCGCCTTCGGGATCGAGCGGGTGGTGCTGCGTCCGCTCGTGAACCAGGCGCCCATCATCCTGTTCATGGCCACGATCGGGCTCAACTTCTTCCTGGAAGGCCTGGGGGAGATGCTGTGGGGCGCCAACGTGAAGCGGCTCGACGTCGGCATCCCGGACGAGTCGGTCAAGCTGGCCGGCATCCTCATCAACAAGCTCGAGATGTCGGCCGCGGCCACCGCGGCGGTGCTGGTGGCGGTGCTCGCGGTGTTCTTCCAGCGCACGCGGATCGGGCGCGCCCTCCGCGCCGTCGCCGACGACCACGAGGCCGCGCTGAGCATCGGCATCCCCCTCAAGACCATCTGGGTGGTGGTCTGGGCGGTGGCGGGGCTGGTGGCCATCGCGACGGGCGTGATGTGGGGAGCCAAGAGCGGTGTGCAGTTCAGCCTCTCGCTCATCGCGCTCAAGGCCCTTCCGGTGCTCATCCTGGGGGGCTTCACCTCGGTGCCCGGCGCCATCGTGGGCGGGCTCATCATCGGCACCGGCGAGAAGCTGGGAGAGGTCTACTGGGGACCGCTGGTGGGCGGCGCCATCGAGAACTGGTTCGCCTACGTCCTCGCCCTGGTCTTCCTCGTCTTCCGGCCCCAGGGTCTGTTCGGCGAGCGGATCATCGAGCGGGTCTAGCGCATGATTTACCGCGAGGCGGGGCAGTTCAAGACGACGTACGCGAGCGACCAGGCCATATTCCCGGTGGTCCAGGACCGCTGGGTGGTGGCCGCGCTGCTCGTCGCCGCCTTCGTGGTGCCCACCGCGCTCGCCAGCGACTACTGGCTGCAGGCCATCCTGATCCCGTTCCTGATCTACGCCCTGGCCGCGCTGGGGCTCAACATCCTCACCGGCTACGCGGGCCAGCTCTCCCTGGGCACCGGCGGCTTCATGGCGGTGGGGGGCTACGCGGCGTTCAAGCTCACCAGCGTGTTCCCCGGCGTCAACATCCTGATCATCTTCCTCGCCGCCGGCTTGTTCGCCGCCGCGGTGGGCCTGGCCTTCGGTCTCCCGTCGCTCCGCATCAAGGGCTTCTACCTGGCGGTGGCCACCCTCGCCGCCCAGTTCTTTCTCATCTGGCTTTTCAACAAGGTGGCGTGGTTCTCGAACTACGCGCCGTCGGGCACCATCACCGCGCCGCCCCGCACCGTCTTCGGCCTGATGGTCACCGGCCCCCAGGCCACCCCGGAGGCGCGCTACGTGGTGGCCCTCGGCCTCGCGGTGGTGTTCGCCCTCGTCGCCAAGAACCTCGTGCGCGGCCGTGTCGGGCGGTCGTGGATGGCGATCCGCGACCGCGACATCGCCGCCGAGATCATCGGGGTGCGGCCGCTCCGCACCAAGCTCCTCGCCTTCGGGATCTCGTCCTTCTACTGCGGGGTGGCGGGGGCGGCGTACGTGTTCCTCTACCTCGGCAGCGCGGAGACGCTGGCCTTCGACATCAACCTGTCCTTCCTCGTGCTGTTCATGGTCATCATCGGGGGGCTGGGGAGCATCCTCGGCTCCTTCCTGGGCGCCGCGTTCATCGTGATGGTGCCCATCTTTCTCACCAACGCGCCCCACGCGCTCGGAGTGAGCCTGCCGGTTGCGCTCCTGAAGCAGATCGAGCTGATGATCTTCGGGGGTCTCATCCTCTTCTTCCTGATCGTGGAGCCGCACGGCCTCGCGCGGCTCTGGCAGATCACGAAAGAGAAGCTCCGCCTGTGGCCGTTTCCTCACTAACCCGGAGGGGTCTCATGAAGCTGAGAACATGGCTCATCGTCCTCGTCACCCTTGCCGTCGCGGCCGGGCCGCTCGCGCTGTCCGCCCTCGCCCAGGGCGGCGGGAGCATCTTCATTCCGCTCCTCGTCTACCGGACCGGCCCCTACGCCCCGAGCGGCATTCCCATCGCCAACGGCTTCGTCGATTACTTCACCCTCGTCAACGAGCGCGACGGCGGCATCAACGGCGTGAAGATCGCCTGGGAAGAGTGCGAGACCCAGTACGACACCAAGCAGGGCGTGGAGTGCTACGAGCGGCTGAAGGCGAAGAACCCGGTGCTGGTGAATCCGTACTCGACGGGCATCACCTACCAGCTCATCCCCAAGGCCCCGGTGGACAAGGTCGTGGTCTTCTCCATGGGCTACGGAATGACCGCCGCCGCCGACGGGCGCTGGTTCCCGTGGGTGTTCGGCTTCCCCACCACTTACTGGAGCCAGGCCTCCGCGGTCGTGCGCTACATCGGCGCCCAGGAGGGCGGGCTCGACAAGCTCAAGGGCAAGAAGATCGCCCACATCTTCCACAACAGCCCCTACGGCAAGGAAGCCAACCCGACCCTCGAGGAGCTCGCCCGCAAGTACGGCTTCGAGCTGACCCAGCTCGCCGTCGACCATCCCGGCCAGGAGCAGAAGTCGACGTGGCTGCAGGTCCGGCGGCTCAACCCTGACTGGATCTTCATGTCCGGCTGGGGCGTGATGAACCAGGTGGCGGTGAAGGAAGCCGCCGCCATCGGCTTCAAGATGGACCGCTTCATCGGCAACTGGTGGTCGGCCAACGACTCCGACGTCGTGCCCGCCGGCGACGGCGCCAAGGGCTACAAGGGCGCCACCTTCCACGCCCCCGGCACCAACTTCCGGGTCCACGCCGACATCGTCAAGAACGTGTACGACAAGGGCAAGGGCGCGGGCAAGAAGGAGGCGATGGGCGAGCCCCTCTACAATCGCGGCGTCGTCAACGCCATGTACGCTGCCGAGGCCATCCGCACCGCGATGGGCAAGTACGGCAACAAGGCGGTGACCGCCGAGGAAGTGCGCTGGGGCTTCGAGAACCTCAACCTCACCGACCAGCGCCTGGAGCAGCTGGGCATGAAGGGCTTCACCCACGCGGTGAAGGTGACCTGCGAGGACCACGAGGGCAACGGCCCCGTGCTCATCCAGCAGTGGGACGGCAAGAAGTGGAGCCTCGTCTCCGACTGGGTGGCGCCCATGCGCGACGTGGTGCGGCCCAAGCTCGAAGAGGCCGCCATCGTGGAGGCGAAGAAGCTCAACTACACCGTGCGGGACTGTGCCAAGGAGAAATAGGACGCCCCGATGAGCGTCGCCCGCCCCCTGGCCGAGACCGCCGCGCCCCTGGTGACGGTCAGCAACGTCGAGGTGATCTACGACCACGTGATCCTCGTGTTGAAGGGGGTATCGCTGACGGTTCCCGAGGGGGGCATCGTCGCCCTCCTCGGGGCCAACGGCGCGGGCAAGAGCACCACCCTCAAGGCGATCTCCGGGCTCTTGCGGACGGAGCGAGGCGAGGTGACCAAGGGGGGTATCGAGTTCCTGGGCGCGCCCATCCACCGGCTCGATCCCGCGGACATCGTTCGCCGCGGCGTCGTCCAGGTGATGGAGGGCCGCCACGTATTCGAGCACCTGAGCGTGGAGGAGAACCTGCTCACCGGCGCCTACACGCGGGGAGGCGGGCGGGCGATGAAGGACGATCTCGAGCGCGTCTACGCCTACTTCCCCCGGCTGGTGGAACGGCGGAGCGTCAGCGCCGGTTACATTTCCGGAGGAGAGCAGCAGATGCTCGCCATCGGCCGCGCCCTCATGGCGCATCCGCGGGTGATGCTCCTCGACGAGCCGTCGATGGGGCTGGCGCCCATGCTGGTGGCGGAGATCTACGAGATCGTCGCTCGCCTCAACCGGGAGGAGAAGGTGACGGTCCTGCTCGCCGAGCAGAACGCGGCGATGGCCCTCCGGGTCGCCGAATACGCCTACGTCATGGAGAACGGGCGGGTCGTGCTCGACGGCGACCGCCGTACCATCAGCGAGAACGAGGACATCAAGGAGTTCTACTTGGGCCTCTCCGGGGTCGGCCAGCGACGAAGCTATCGAGACGTGAAGTCCTACCGGCGTCGCAAGCGGTGGCTGTCATGAGCGCCCAGCTCGAGATCCGCGACGTCTCCAAGTCCTTCGGTGGCGTGCAGGCCGTCACCACGGTGTCCCTCGACGTGCAGCAGGGCGAGCTGCTCTCCGTGATCGGCCCGAACGGGGCGGGAAAGACCTCGCTGCTCAACATGATCAGCGGCTTCTACCACCCCGACTCCGGCCGCATCGTGCTGGAGGGCGCGGACGTCACCGACTTCGCGCCCAGCCGCATCGCTGAGCGCGGGGTCGCGCGCACCTTCCAGAACATCGCTCTCTTCCGCGGGATGACGGTGCTGGACAACCTCATGCTGGGCCGGCACGTGCACATGCGCGCCGGGGTGGTGGCGTCGGTCGTCTACTGGGGCCTCGCCCAGAAGGAAGAGGTCGCCCACCGGCGCGCCGTCGAGGACATCATCGACTTCCTGAAGATCCAGGATCTGCGCCGCCGGCCCACCGGCTCGCTCGCCTACGGCCTCCAGAAGCGGGTGGAGCTGGGGCGGGCCCTCGCGCTCGAGCCCAAGGTGCTGCTCCTCGACGAGCCCATGGGGGGGATGAACCAGGAGGAGAAAGAGGACATGGCGCGCTTCATCCTCGACGTCAACGAGGAGCGGGGGGTGACGGTGATCCTCATCGAGCACGACATGGGCGTGGTCATGGACATCTCGGACCGCGTGGCCGTGCTCGACATGGGGCAGAAGATCGCCGAGGGCTCGCCGGACGAGGTCCGGGCGAACCCGCGGGTCATCAAGGCCTATCTCGGCGACACCAAGGCACCGCGCAACGGAGGGCGCTGACATGGCCGACATCCCGACCACCCTGCCGCGCCTCATGCAGCGGAACGCCCGCGAGCTTCCCGATCGCCCGGCCCTGCGCGAGAAGGATCGCGGGATCTGGCAGACCTACACCTGGCGCCAGTATCAGGACGAGGTGCGCGACCTCGCCCTCGGGCTGGCATCGCTCGGCTTCGCCCGCGGCGAGGCCCTGAGCGTGATCGGCGACAACCGGCCCCGCCTGTACTGGGCCCAGGTGGCGGCGATGTGCCTCGGCGGCCGCTCCGTGCCCGTCTACCAGGACTCCATCGCCAAGGAGCTGGCCTTCGTCCTCGATCACGCGGAGGTCACGGTGGTGGTGGCCGAGGACCAGGAGCAGGTGGACAAGATCCTGGCCCTCAAGGACCAGCTGCCGCGGCTCCGCCTCATGCTGTACGACGACCCGCGCGGGATGGTGCACTACAAGGCGGACTGGGTGAAGTCGTTCGCCGAGGTGCAGGCCCTGGGGCGGGAGCGCGCGGCCCGCGAGCCCGACGCGTTCGCGGCCGAGGTGGAGCGGGGACGCCCCGAGGATGTCGCCTTGATCTGCTACACGTCCGGCACCACCGGGAACCCCAAGGGTGCCATGCTCACCCACGACAACGTGATCGCGGTCGCGCGCTCGTTCGTGAGCGTGGAGAAGATCGTCGCTTCCGACGACTACCTCGCCTATCTCCCCATGGCGTGGGTGGGGGACGCGCTGTACAGCATGGTGCTGAGCCTGGTGGTGGGATTCTGCATGAACTGCCCGGAGAGCCCCGAGACGGTGCAGCGCGACCTGCGCGAGCTGGGCCCCACCGCGCTCCTGGCGCCGCCGCGCATCTGGGAGAACATGCTCACGGGGGTGCAGGTCCGCGCCGCCGACGCCACCCCGCTGAAGCGGGCGGTCTTCAACTACTTCCGGCGGGTGGCGGAGGCGGCGGAGATCCTTCGAGCGGACGGCAAGCCGCTGTCGCTGGGGCTCCGGCTCAAGCACGCGCTCGGCGAGTTCTTCGTCTACCGGCCGGTGCGCGATCAGCTCGGCCTGCTGCGATCCCGCTGGTGCCTCACCGGCGGCGCGCCCCTCGGGCCGGACACCTTCCGGTTCTTCCGGGCCTTCGGGGTGAACCTCAAGCAGATCTACGGCTCCACCGAGATCACCGGGCTGGCCTCGCTGCAGCCGGATGGGGAGGCCGATCCCAACACCGCCGGACGGCCCTGCCCGGGCATCGAAGTCCGCATCGGCGACCGCGGCGAGGTCCTCGTCAAGAGCCCGGGGATCTTCAAGGGCTACTTCAAGGCGGACGAAGCCACGCGCGAAGTCATCGATCGCGAGGGCTGGTTCCACACCGGCGACGCCGGCTTCATCGACCCGCGCGGGCATCTCGTCATCATCGACCGCGCCAAGGACGTGGGCGCCATGCAGGACGGCACCCCCTTCGCGCCCCAGTTCATCGAGAACAAGCTCAAGTACAGCCCGTTCATCCGGGAAGCGGTGTGCTTCGGCAACGAGCGGCCGTACGTGGTGGCGATGGTGGCCATCGACATGAGCACGGTGGGGAGCTGGGCGGAGCGGCGGGGTGTGCCCTACACGAGCTATATGGACCTCGCCCAGAAGCCGGAGATCCGGAGCCTCCTCGCCGAGGAGATCGGCAAGGCCAACGCCACCCTGCCCGCCGCCACCCGCATCCGCCGCATGCTCCTGCTCACCAAGGACCTCGAGGCCGACGACGCCGAGATGACGCGGACCAGGAAGGTCCGCCGGCGGTTCGTGGCTGAGAAATACGCACCGGTGATCGAAGCCTTCTACGGCGGGGCGCCCGAGGTGGAGCTATCCACGGCCATCACCTACGAGGACGGCCGGCAGGCCGTCGTTCGATCGCGCGTCCACATCGAGGACGTGGAGAGAGAGCCCGCCCATGTCTGACGCGTTCGGCTTCTTCGTCCTGCTCATGTCCAACGGCGTGATGATCGGCCTGATGTACTCGCTGATCGCGCTGGGCTTCGTGCTCGTCTACAAGGCCACCGACGCCGTCAACTTCGCGCAGGGCGAGTTCGTGATGATCGCGGCGCTCGCGGTTGCGCTGAGCGTGCTCGCGGCGGGAGCGCCCCTATGGGTCGCCATCCTCGTGGGCATCGGCGGCATGATCGCGTTCGGCTTCGCCCTGGAGCGGGTCGTGCTCCGCAAGCTCATCGGGCGCCCGGTCATCGCCGTCGTCATGGCCACCATCGGCCTCGCCTCCATCCTGCGGGGCGTCGGCCCGACCTTCTTCGGCGCCGGCACCAAGAACCTCGCCCTCCCCATCAGCGACGAGCCCTTCATCCTCGGCCCGCTCTTCATCCCGCCCATCCAGGTGCTCGGCGCGGCGGTGAGCGTGGTCTTCATCGCCGCCTTCGGGTGGTTCTTCCTCAAGTCACGCAAGGGTATCGCCATGCGCGCGGTGGCCGACAACCAGCAGGTGGCGATGGCGATGGGGATCAACGTCCAGCGCTACTTCGGACTGGCGTGGGCCATGACGGGGATCGTCTCGGCGCTGGGCGGCATCATCTGGGGCAACATGCTCGGCGTCGACGTGAACCTCTCGCTGGTGGGCTTCAAGGTGTTCCCGGTGGTGATCCTCGGGGGGCTCGACTCCATTCCCGGCGCGATCATCGGCGGGCTCATCGTGGGGCTCGTGGAGAACGTGGCCGCCGGCTACGTGGATCCGTACGTGGGCGGGGGCACCAAGGATTTCGCGCCGTACGTGCTGATGATCCTGGCCCTCATGATCCGGCCCTACGGGATCTTCGGCAAGCGCATCATCGAGCGGGTCTAGGATGATCCAGCGCGAGTGCGGTGTCCTCAAGACGAGCTACGAGGCGGACATGGCGCTGTATCCGCTGCCCATCGCCCGATGGACGATGGGGGCGCTGGCCGTGATCTTCTTCGGCATCCTCCCCCTGACCCTCCACGAGTACTACCTCTCGATCGCCAATCTCGTCTGGATCGCCGTCATCGGCGCGCTCGGCCTCAACATCCTGGTCGGGTATACCGGGCAGGTCTCCATCGGCCACGGGGCCTTCATGTCGGTGGGCGCCTACACCGCCGCCAACCTCGCCACGCGGCTCGACTCGCCGTGGCCGGTGAACATCCTCGCGGGCGGGCTGATGGCGGCGGCGGTGGGCGCCGTGGTGGGGATCCCGTCCCTGCGCATCAAGGGACTCTACCTGGCCATCGCCACCCTCGCCGGCCAGCTCATCATCGAGTGGATCATCAACCACGTGACCTTCATCAGCGGGGGGGTGCAGGCCTCGATCGAGGTGCCGCGTCCGCGTTTGGGCGCCATCCCCCTCTCCAGTCAGCGCCAGATGTACTTCTTTCTCCTCGTCTTCGTGGTGCTCGCGATCGTCGCCACCCTCAACCTCGTGCGGAGCCGGATCGGGCGCGCCTTTATCGCCGTCCGCGACCAGGACATCGCCGCCGAGATCATCGGCATCGACATCTTCCGCTACAAGCTCCTCGCCTTCGCGATCTCTTCGTTCTACGCGGGGGTGACCGGGGTGTTGTACACGTACTTCCTCGGCATCGCCAACTACGAGCAGTTCCAGATCAACGTCTCCATCGACTACCTCGCCATGATCATCGTGGGGGGGCTCGGCTCCGTCCTGGGCTCGGTACTGGGCGCCGCGTTCGTCACCCTGTTGCCCATCGTCATCCGCCTCGGCATGGAGGCCTTCGGGGGCGTGTTCCTCGAGCCCCAGACCGTGCTGAACCTCATCCCCAACCTGCGCCTGATGATGTTCGGCGCCCTCATCATCTTCTTCCTCGTCGTGGAGCCAGAGGGTCTGAATCGGCTCTGGCGGAACATCCGGAACTACTTCCGGATCTGGCCTTTCGCGTACTGAGGTACGCGAAGAAAGGAGAACCATCATGCGGTTTCACAGGATCACGCTCGTCGCGCTGCTGGTTGCCCTGGCGGGAGCGCTCGCCGTGGTGTCCCCCGCGACGGCAAGCCACGAGATTGTCATCGGAATGCAGTGCGACCGGACGGGCGCGACCCAGATCGTGGGGACGGTGCTGTGCCCGGGCTTCCACGACTACGTCGCGCTCGTGAACAGTAAGGGCGGGGTGGGGGGCCACAAGATCAAGGCCCTCGAGATCGATCACGAGTACAAGGTGCCGCCGGCCGTCGAGTCCTACGAGCGACACAAGAAGGAAGGCGCGGTGACGATGGCGGTGTACGGCACGCCGCACATCTACGCCCTCGCCGCCAAGCTGACCGAGGACCGGATCCCCGGCACCTCGCCCGGCTTCGGCAGCGCTGCCGCCGCCGACGGGATTCGCTATCCCTACATCTTCCCCATCGCGGCGACCTACTGGTCGCAGGGCACGGCGGCCGTCGACTTCGTGAAGAAGCAGCTCGGCACGCTCAAGGGCAAGAAGATCGCGTTCATCTTCTACGACAACCCGGCCGGGCGGGAGCCGATCGAGGTGCTCCAGGACCTCGCCAAGATCGAGGGCTTCGAGATCAAGATGTTCGCGGTGCCGCCCCCCGGCGTGGAGATGGGCGCGCAGGTTCTCGACATCGCCCAGCGCTTCCGGGCCGACTTCGTCATCGGGCACCTCTTCGGCGGGGCGCCGGGGGTGTCCATCAAGGAGTTCAAGCGCGTCGGCTACCCCCTCCGGAAGTTCGTGTCCTTCGTCTGGGGCTCGGCGGAGGTCAATATCGAAGCGGGTGGAGGCTTCGCCGCCGCCGAGGGCTACTACACCATGCAGTTCGCGGGTGTGGGCGAGGACTTCCCCGTCCTGAACGAGATCAAGGACATGTACAAGAAGCAGGGGAAGCCGGTGCCCAAGGAGATGGCCTCCACCGTCTATTACAACCGGGGCGTGCTCATCGGCGCGCTGCACGTCGAGGCCATCCGCCACGCGGTGGCGGCGAAGCCCGACGGGAAGATCACCGGCGTCGACACCAAGGCCGGCTTCGAGAAGATCTCCAACTTCACCCTGGGCGGGCTGGTGCCGCCGCTCAAGATCACCCCGGCCGACCACGAGGGCGGCGGGCTGGTGCAGATCTGGCAGGTGAAGGGCGGCAAGTTCG
>Ga0075421_100005032_pt1 | contig 15954 bp, 14 predicted proteins | sample SoiMetdeltSBSDD5_FD_75292 | JGI IMG/M metagenome (GOLD analysis project Ga0075421, IMG submission 75292) | Bulk soil microbial communities from a Populus tree surrounding site in Tennessee, USA - Soil MetaG P. deltoides SBSDD5 | ecosystem: Environmental > Terrestrial > Soil > Tree plantation...
GCCGCCCTGGTGAGCCGGCCGGAGGTGCTCGTGCTCGACGAACCGACCGTCGGCCAGGACCCGCTGCTCCGCGACGAGTTGTGGAAGAGCTTCCGCGACCTCTCCAACGAGGGCAGCACCCTGCTCGTGTCGAGCCACGTGATGGACGAGGCCAACCGCTGCGATCGGCTGATCCTCATTCGCGAGGGCGAGGTCATCGCCGACGACACCCCCGACGCCGTCAAGGCCGAGGCCGGCACCGACGACCTGGACGAGGCGTTTCTCTGGATGATCAGGGCGCGCGACGAGCGTGGGAAGGGGGATGTGTGATGTCGACACCCATCCTGGTCAGCACGACCCAGCGCATCCTGCGCCAGCTACGCCACGACCGGCGCACGATCGCGCTGATGCTGGTCGTCCCGATCGTCTTGATCACGATCGTCTACTACATGTACGTGGACGATCCGATGACATTCGACCGGGTCGGCTTGATCATGCTCGGGATCTTCCCGTTCATCATCATGTTCCTCATCACGAGCATCGCGATGCTCCGCGAGCGTACGACCGGGACCCTCGAACGGCTGTTCACGACGCCGGTGACCAAGCTCGATCTGCTGTTCGGCTACGGCATCGCCTTCGGCGTCGCGGCCGCGGTCCAGGCCACCGTGGGAGCGGTGGTCGCCTACTGGTTCCTCGGGCTGGACACGCTCGGCAGCAGTGCCCTGGTCGTCCTGATCGCCGTCGGCAACGCGATCCTCGGTGTCGGACTCGGTCTGCTCTGCAGCGCCTTCGCCCGTACGGAGTTCCAGGCCGTGCAGTTCATGCCGCTCGTCGTGGCGCCCCAGATCCTGCTCGGTGGGCTCTTCGTGCCCCGGGAGGAGATGGCCGACTGGCTCCAGGTGATCAGCGACGTGCTGCCGCTGACCTACGGCATCGACGGCTTGCTGGAGGTCGGCTCCCACCCGGATCCGACCGGCCAGATGTGGCGTGACCTGGCGATCCTGTTCGGGTCGATCGTCCTCGCCCTCGTGCTCGCCGCCACGACCCTGCGTCGGCGCACGCCATGACCCGACGCCGGACGGGACGCCGTCCGGGCCGGCACGATACGCGGGAGGAGATCCTCGCGGCGGCTCGCGACCGGTTCGCTGACGGCGGCTACGACGGCGCGTCCGTCCGGCAGATCGCGACCAGGGCCGGCGTCGACCCGGCCCTGGTCTACCACTATTTCGGCACGAAGGAGAGCCTGTTCCGGGCCGCCATCGGAGCGCCGATCGACCCGGCCGCCGTGTTCCCGCGGATCTGGGCCGGCGACCCGGCGGAGCTCGGCGAGCGGATCGTCCGTACGTTCCTCGGCATCTGGGAAGACCCCACGACCGGGCCGGCGGTCCGGGCGACCGTGCGCAGCGCCGTCGCCAACGACCGGTCGGCGCGGCTGCTTCGGGAGTTCTTCGCCACCCAGGTCGTCCGCCGGATCGTCCACGAGCTGGGCGACGGGACGCCCGAGGAGGGCGCGCTGCGCACCTCGCTGGTCGCGAGTCAGCTGTTCGGCGTGGCCCTCGCCCGCTACATCCTCCAGCTCCCGCCGCTCGCGGATGTGCCGGTCGAGACCGTCGTGACTGCGGTGGCGCCGACCGTGCAGCGTTATCTGACCGGCGACGTCGCGGCCCCGGAGCCGCCCCCTTCTGCCCAGTCGAACGGATGACACCTTGGTCTCTACGGCGCCCGTCGGTAGTGCGCCGTACTCTGCATGGCTGGTCGGCACTCTGCATGGCTGGTCGGCACTCTGCATGGCTGGTCGGCACTCTGCATGGTGTGGACGCCGTGCAGAGTGGGCAGCTACCACGAGAACGTGGTAATCGAGTGGCGGGTGGGACGCCGCCGGCTCAGTCGACCAGGTAGCGGTGGATGGTCGGCCCGACCCGGGCGACGACCTCGTCGGCCGGCATCGAGGCGAGTGGCTCGAGGCCCACGACGTATCGGGTGATCAGCAGGCCCACGATCTGCGACGCGACGAGATTGCCCCGGCGACGCGGATCGTCGATGCCGGGGATCGCGGCGATCTGGTCGAGGATGATCCGCAGGAATCCGTCCCGCAGCAGGTGCGACGCGGCTTCGCTGGCGATGGCGGTCCGGACGACGGTGAGCAGCCGCCGTTGGCGCTGTGGGTCGTCCCACAGCTGGAGCACCGCACCGACGAGCCGCTCGCCGAGTTGGTCCCGCGGCCCTTCGACGACCGACCCCAGCAACACGCGCGGGTCGAACGGCATGTCCATCGCGGCGAACAGGAGGTCTTCCTTGCTCTCGAAGTAGTGATGGACCAACGCCGGGTCGACACTGGCGGCGCGGGCGACGGCCCGCATCGACGTCCGGTCGAAGCCCTGCGCGGCGAACTCGACGCGGGCCGCTTCGACGATCTCCCCGCGGGTGTCCGGCGACCCGGGTCGTCGACCCGGACCACGCCGCCGCTCACGGGCCGCCGGCACGATCGGCTCCTCGTCGGTCTCGGCGCAGGTCGCGGGCGTCGAACGGCTTGCGTTCCACCGAACCCTCGGGCCCGACGACGAAGTCCGCATGGACGGCCGCCGCCAGGTGCAGGCGGGAGAACGCCAGCGCCTCGGCGAGGTCCTCCTCGCGAAGCGAGCGGTTGGCGGCCCGCCGCGTGTTGATCTCGACGACGACCTGGCCGCCGAACGACCGGCTCGCCAGCAGCTCCAGGAACTCGCCACACGGCTGGTTCCCCCGACCCGGCACGAGGTGCTCGTCTCGCGCCGATCCCGAGCCGTCGGTCATGTGGACGTGCCGCAGCCGGCTGCCGAGGTCCTCGGCCATCTGGAGCACGTCGGAGCCGGCCGTCGCCGCATGCGAGAGGTCGACCGTCACGTTGGCGTAGTCCTGCTCGACCGGGTCCCAGCCCGGCGCGTACCCCTGGAAGGCCCGCCGGACCGTACGCCACGGATACATGTTCTCGACGGCGAACGCGATGCCGGTGTCCGCCTCGAGCCGATCCAGGCCCTCGACGAAGCCCTTGGCGTAGTCGCGTTGCCACCGAAACGGCGGGTGTACGACGACCACGTCGGCGCCGAGGCGCTCGGCCATCTCGGCGCTGCGTTCGAGCTTGCGCCACGGCTCGGTGCCCCAGACGCGCTGGGTGACGAGCAGGCAGGGAGCGTGGACGGCGACAACGGGGATCTGGTGGTAGTCGCGCAGATGCTCGACGGCGTCGACGTCCTGGCTGATCTCGTCGATACCCACCATCACCTCGACACCGTCGTAGCCCATCCGGACGGCGAGCTCGAAGGCGCTGGCGGTCGACTCGGGGTAGACCGAGCCGGTCGAGAGGCCGACGCCCGCAGCCGGGACGTCGACCGGGGCGACCTGACTCTCGGCGGCGGCCCTCTGGTCGCCGCCGCTCACATCAGGTCCAGCCACTGCAGGATCACGCCTTCGCGCAGAGCCCAGGGACAGACCTCGAGCTCAGGCAGCTCGAACAGGTCGAGCACCGCGTCGGCGACCACGGCGCCGGCCGCGATCTGATGGGCCCGGGTGGAGCCGACTCCCGGCAGCTTCGCGATCTGCTTGGCCGACATCGCGGTCAGCTCAGGCAGCCGGGTGGCGAGCTCGTCTCGAGGCAGGACGCGCCGGACGTACGGACCCTCCTTCGACCCGGCGGCGCCGCAGATCCGGGCCAGGGAGCGGAACGTCTTGCTGGTGGCGACCGCATAGTCGGCCGGGCCCATGCGGAGCACGTCTCCGGCGTCGCGCGCCACCTCCGCCCGGACATGCCGCCGAAGCTCCCGTACCTGGTTCGGATCGACCGGCGAGTCGGCGAACCACTCGCGACTCAGCCGCGCGGCTCCGAGCGGAAGCGACTGCGCCACGTCCGGAGTCTCGTCGGTGCCGGCGGCGATCTCGAGGGAGCCGCCGCCGATGTCGAAGACGAGCATCCGTCCCGACGACCAGCCGAACCAACGGCGTACGGCGAGGAAGGTCAGCTTGGCCTCGTCGCCGCCAGGGAGCACATGCAGCTCGACGTCGGTCTCGTCCTGCACGACGTCGAGCACCCGGTCGGCGTTGGTCGCGTCCCGGACCGCCGACGTCGCGAACGCGCGGACCGTCTCGCACCCCTTGTCCTCGGCGATCTGCTTCGCCTCGCGGACGAACTTCACGAGGGCGTCGACGCCGGTCCCGTCGACCGCGCCGTGGCTGTCGAGGTGCTCCGCGAGTCGCAGCGACTCCTTGTGGGAGTACGCCGGCAGCGGGGCGGCACCGCGATGCGCGTCGACCACGAGCAGGTGCCCGGTGTTCGACCCGATGTCCAATACGCCCATGCGCATGCGTCACACGCTATCCCGCGGAACGTCCGGTTCGGACGCTTGCGCCGCCTTGGCGCACCACAAGTGGCGGATCGTCCCACCACAAGTGGCGGATGATCGCGCCACAAGTGGCGGATGATCGGGCGTCAGCGGACGCGGATGGTGCGCCGGATCGGGTGCTCGAGCAGGGGTGACGTCATGCGGAGGGTCAGCGCCTTCGGGTTCGGGTGCGGCGGATGCGCCCGAGTCGGCACCACGAAGGTGTCCCGTCGCTCGCCAGGCTCGAACGAGACGAACCCGTCCGTGATCCATCTCGCCAACGCGCTTCCGGGTGGCGCCAGGTCGACGATGTGGCGCCGCGTCCATCGCTTCGGAACATCGACGACCCGCAGCGGAGCGAACCGGTCCAAGACGACGCCGGCCAGGCGCCCGTAGGTGAAGTAGTCGACCCGGGCGGAGAGCCGGGCCACGAACACCATGTCCTGGCCGTAGCCGATCCGCTGCTGCCGGACGTCGAACGTCAGCCGCGGCGACGGATCGTCGTCCACGACCGTGAGCCAGCCGACGTAGTCGGCCATCTCGAGACCCCTCAGGGGCACCGCCATCACCTGCTGGCCCTGTCGACGCGTGTCGTCGACCTCGTCCGCTTCGTAGGGCACCTCGATCACGCCACCGGTGTCACCCGGCGAGACCGTGATCGTGAGGTAGCGGTGCGGCGTTCGGCCGCCGAACGTGCGCTGCTCCATGGCGACCGCGAACCGCCCCCGCGCACTGACCTCCCCGACGACGGTGTACGGCACCCGCGCCACGGCCCCACGCTCGTCGCCCTCGGTCACCGTCACCTGGCCGAGCCGGATCGACGGCAGCATGGTTCCCGGCGCCGGGGTCAACGCGGGCCGGCGGGCCGACGCGTCGAGCAGCCAGACCTGACCGGCGTCGCTCCGCCCGATCAGGTCGATCGCCCGGATGTCGGCCAGGTCGAGATCGGCTGGTGCGCCGGACGGGTCGATCCGCACGGTGCGGGCCCACACCGCCGCCAGGCCCTTGCCCCCGGGCAGCCGGCGGACGATCACGTTAGGCGACTCCCACGTCGTGCCGTCACTGTCGGTCAGCCGGACCGCGATCCGAGTCGGCGACCGGCCGGGATCGGTCACGACCCGCAGGTCGAGCGTCGTGCCGACGCCGCCGAGGTCGAGCGGCGCGGCCAGGGCGAGCCCACCGGTCGCGCCGGGAGCGTTCCATCGCATCCGCAGCTGGCGGGTCAGGCCGAGCCGCTTGTACGGCGTCGTCGGACTCAGCCACCAGGCGTACGCCAGGGTCCAGTGCAGCTCGCGGTCGTACGCCCCCAGGCCGCACAGCGGCAGCGCCCGGCTGAACCGTGACGTCGTGCCGGATCGACAGGCTTGAGCGTCGCCGGTGACCTGGGCACCCGCGCCGACCCGTACCGTGTCGCGATCGCCGCCGAGGGCGTGCGTCCAGGCCACCGCGTTGCCGGCCGCGGGCAGCTCCACCGGCCGGTCGGAGTCGAGCAGGTCGAGCGCCGCCGGGTCGGTCTCCAGGAAGCCGTGGACGGACGCTCCGATGAAGGTCCGGGCGGCCCGGCGCTGCTCGGCGGCGGTCAACCGGGTCGGCGACGCCTTGAGGCCACACACCGGATGATTCTGGGAACCCCAGTCGTCACCGCTCGGCGCCTGCGAGATGCCCGGCGTCCATTCGGTGTTGTAGAAGTTGTGGTTGGCGCCGCGCATCAAGACGCTGCTGCGCAAGGTCGGGTCGTCGGCCGTCAGGGTGCCCGCGGCGTCGACGTAACGCTGCCCCTGCAGGTCGTAGACGTCGCCGTCGCAGTAGGGCAACAGCACGACGGTCGGCATGTAGCCGGCGGTCTGGTAGGCGAAGTCGACCGGGCCGATGAGGGTCTGGCCCTGGATCTCGTACGGAGCACCCGGCTGCGTGTCGATCACGGCCTGGTCGACGCCCTCGCCGCCCCGGCTGTGGCCGACGAGCACGGTCTGGGCGAGGTCCAGGTTGCCGAACCAGCGGGGACGGTCCGGGTCGGTCGTCCACTGCGCCAGCAGCTCGAGGTGGTGTCGGGTCAGCGCCGACCGGGCCGAGGCGCCGCCGTCCGGCGAGGCCCAGTCCTGGGCATTGATGGCGTTGGCCGCGATCGACACGGTCGCGTATCCCTGGGAGGCGAGCACCCGCTGGATGTAGTCGTAGCCGAGCTGGCTCGGCACCGGCTTGGACTCGCCCTGACATGGCCAGTCGAAGTCGCCGCCCGCGCCGTAGCACCACTGATGCCGGCCGTGCAGGAACAACACCACCGGTGCGTTGTCGACGTCGGCAGGGAGAACGGCGTGCCCGACGACCTCCATCGGCGACTCGAACTCCCGCCAGGGCAGTGGCGTCGAGCGGTAGTCGAACCGGGTGATCGGATGCTCGCCGGGCTCGCCGGGGTCGACGGCCGGGACAGCCGTCGGACCGACCGGTGGCGTCCGCCCGCTCGTGCGCGCGATGTCGATGCGGCCCGGAGAGCCGAGCCGGTCGGGGCCGAGCCACACCCGCAGCCGGTCGCGCTCGTCAGCGGTGAGGTCGACGCCCGGCAGGGTCAGGGTGCGCCCGTCGGGACCGAGCCTGGGATAGCCCAGCAGCCGGTCCCCGATCCGAAACTCCGGACGGGCGTCGGTGACCGGCAGCCGCGTCGGCGACCGCCACACCACCCCACGATCATCAGTCACTCGTGGCGCGGTCATCGGCCACTTGTGGCGCGACGATCGGTCACTCGTGGTGGGCTCGTCGAGTTGCTGGGCCGCGCCGGCGGCGGGCGATCCGCTGATGATCAGCGCTCCGCACAGCACGCCGACCAGTCGTCGCATGGTCATGGGTGGATTCCTTCGCGGTCTTCGGGGTATGCGTACATGAAGACGCCGTTCGGGGAGCTAGGGTTGTCTGATGCCCGAAGTTGCGCTGGGTTTCCCGCGAACCTTCGTCGAGTTCGCCGATCCGAACGACAAGGACCAGGTGTTCCGCTGCGACCTGACATGGCTCACGTCGCGCTGGATGTGCATCTTCGGCTCCGGCTGCAAGGGCATCTATGCCGACCGGCCCGACGACGGCTGTTGCACGCTCGGCGCCCATTTCTCCGACGCCGAGGACGAGCAGCGGGTCGCGACGTACGTACCCAAGCTGTCGGCCAAGGACTGGCAGCAGCGCGACGAGGCGAGGGCCAACGGCTGGATCGAGATCGACGACGACGGAGACCGCAAGACCCGGGTCGTCGACGGCGCCTGCATCTTCCTCAACAGCCCGGACTTCTCCGGTGGCGGCGGATGCGCCCTGCACCGGTGGGCCCTCCGCAAGGGCGAGAAGCCGCATCGGGTCAAGCCGGACGTGTGCTGGCAGTTGCCCACCCGCCGGCAGTATCGCGACGTCGAGCGCGGCGACGGCACGTCCTACACCGAGGTGAGCATCGGCGAGTATCAGCGAGCCGCCTGGGGACCTGGCGGCCACGACCTCGACTGGTTCTGCCCGGCCGCGACCGAGGCCCACGTCGGCCGGGATCCGGTGTACGTGTCGAATCGCGACGAGCTGATCACGCTGATGGGGAAGCCCGCCTACAAAGTGCTGGCCCGGCTCTGCGAGGAACACCTGGCGAGCGACCATCGGGCGACCCGGCACCGGGCCGATCCCGACTGACGACGCCGGGCTCTTAGCACCTCGCCGGCCAGAGCCGAGCGCCACCCCCAGCAGTCGGGCAACACGCCCGACGGCGAGAATGCGGCCATGCGCCTGGACCATCTCTCGTATGCGGCAGGCCCTGACGGTATCGAAGGAACGACGTCCAGACTCTCGGCGCTGCTGGGCGAGACGTTCCGGGACGGCGGGGTGCACCCTCGATTCGGCACCAAGAACCGGATCCTTCCGCTCCGCGACGGCATGTACATCGAGATCGTCGCGGTCCTGGACCATCCGGCGTCCGACAAGGTTCCCTTCGGCCAGGCGGTGCGCGACCGCTCCGCGGCCGGCGGCGGCTGGCTCGGGTGGGTGGTCGCCGTCGACGACATCCAGCCGGTCGAGGAGCGACTCGGCCGGCTCGCGGTTCAGGGGAATCGGCATCGGCCCGACGGGTTCGACCTGCGCTGGAAGCAGATCGGCGTCAAAGGGCTGCAAGCCGATCCCCAATTGCCGTTCGTCGTGCAGTGGGAGATCGCCGACGACGATCATCCGTCCGCCGGAGCCAGTGGCGACGTCTCGCTCTGTGCCCTGGAGATCGCCGGCGATCCCGTACGCGTGCAGAACTGGCTCGGTGAGCCTGCACTCGAGGCGCTGAGCGAGGTGAGCGTCCAGTGGGTGGCGCCGCACGGCACGCCGGGCGTCGTCGCGGCGCATTTCGAGACCGACGACGGCCGGGTACGGATCTGACTGTCGGTCGGGTCGCCTAGCGTCCTCGTCATGAGCTCCGCGAAGTCCCGCACCGGCCCGGTCGGCTATCGCTGCTCCGAGTGCGGCTGGTCCAGCGCCAAGTGGGTCGGCCGCTGCGGCGAGTGCCAGGCCTGGGGCACCGTCGAGGAGCGCGCGGCCACCGCCCCGGCAGCCGGCGTCCGGACCCCTGCCGTCCCCATCGGCGAGGTCGACGCCGAGGCCTCCGCCGCCGTCAGCTCTGGCCTCGCCGAGCTCGACCGCGTCCTGGGTGGCGGCGTCGTTCCCGGCTCGGTGCTGCTGCTCGCCGGTGAGCCCGGGGTCGGCAAGTCGACGCTGCTCCTGGCCGTAGCCGCTGCCTGTGCCCGGTCCGGCCAGCGGACCCTCTACGTCTCCGCCGAGGAGTCGGCCGCCCAGGTGCGGCTGCGGGCCGACCGTACCGACGGGCTGCATCCGTCGCTGTTCCTCGCGGCCGAGGCCGATCTGGCCGCCGCGCTGGCCCACATCGAGCAGGTCGGGCCGTCCCTGCTGGTCATCGACTCGGTCCAGGCCCTCGGCTCGAGCGAGGTGGAGGGCGTCCCCGGCGGCGTCACGCAAGTACGGGAGGTCGCGGCGACCCTGGTCCAGGTCGCGAAGCGCCGTGGCATCGCGACGATCCTGGTCGGCCACGTCACCAAGGAGGGTGCCGTCGCCGGACCGCGGGTCCTCGAGCACCTCGTCGACGTCGTGCTGACCTTCGACGGCGATCCGTCGTCGCGGCTGCGGATGATCCGGGCCACCAAGAATCGGCATGGTCCGGTCGACGAGGTGGGCTGCTTCGACCTCGCCGAGGACGGCATCGTCGAGATCCCCGACCCGACCGGCCGCTTCGTGTCCCGTCACCAGCGGCCGGTGTCCGGCACCTGCGTCACGGTCACGATGGAGGGCCGTCGTCCGTTGCTCGCCGAGATCCAGGCGCTGGTGGCGCCATCCCCGGCCGGCACGCCGCGCCGCGCCGTCGTCGGGCTGGAGGCGGCCCGCGTCAACATGATCCTCGCCGTCCTGGAGCGCCGGGCGGGCATCCGTGTCGGTGGCTGTGAGATCTACGTGTCGACCGTCGGAGGCGCCCGGCTGACCGATCCGACGGCCGACCTCGCCGTCGCGATCGCGGTGGCCTCGGCGGTCCGCGACACGGTGCCACCGCATCGCCTGGTGGCCATGGGCGAGGTCGGCCTCGCCGGTGAGGTGCGCCGGGTCTCGAGCCTGTCGCAGCGGGTCGCCGAGGCGGCTCGCCTGGGCTTCACCCACGCGTTGGTGCCGTCGGACCTCGGTCCGCATCCGGAGCGGCACCGCCCGGTCTCGGGCATCACGATGCTCGACGTACCGGAGCTGCACGCGGCGCTTCGCGTGCTCGGTCTGACCTCGCGCCCGACTCAGTCGGTCGGCAGCCCCGAATAGACCGCCGCCAGCCGCATGTTCGCGGCGAACAGCGCGTCGCGGGCCTCGTCGGACAGGAAGTGCAGATGACCGTACGCCTCGAGGCTGGTAAACCCGTAGAGGCTGGCCCAGCAGTGCAGGACGGCCTGGAAGACCTCGGGCGGCAGGTCGGGATCGTCGTCGCCGTGCGCGTCCATCTTCTGCACGAAGTGCCGGCGCAGTGAGTCGTCGACCTCGCGGACCAGCGGCGGCCCGAGCTTGCCCTGCTGATGGGCCTCGACGAAGAACGCCTTCAGCCCGGTGATCGCCCGGGTGCAGGCCTCGGCGACTGGGCCCTCCTGCGGCATGACGAATCCCGGGACTGGTGCCCCGAAGATCAGAGCGAACTGCTGCGGCTCCCGATTGGCCCAGCCTCGGAAGGCCTGGGACACCGCGTACCAGCGGCGGGTCGGATCGTCGGCCGGGACGCCCTCCCGCGCGGCCTCGACCGCGTCGGCCAGGTCGTTGTAGGCGTCGGCGACCAGGCTCGACAGGAGCGCGTCGCGGTCGGAGAAGTAGCGATACAGCGCCGGCGCGGTCATCCCCATCTCGCGCGCGATGTCCGAGAAGCGGAGGTCGGCCGAACCCTGCTCGTGCATGAGCCGGAGTGCCGTGGCCTTGATCTCCTCGATGGTGGCGGCCCGGACGCGCTCGCGGCGGGTCGGCACCGACGGAGCTTCGACTTTGGACACGCCTCGGACCTCCTGAGTGAACGGTTACGTAAATCATCGTTACAGAAGTTAAGCCGCTTGACAAGTAACGCGGCCTCGGGTTTGCTATGCGACGTAACTGAACTGACTTGAAGTCACAATCGTCAAGATCCTTCTCGTACTCCAAGGGGTATCCGATGGCCAACCCAACCCGCACCCGCCCCGGCGGCCCGACCGCGCAGGCGCGGCCCGGCCCGCTCGGGCGGCTCGCCGGCGTCGCGTTCCGACATCGCGGTCGCGTCGTCCTCGGCTGGATCGCCGCACTCGCGGTCGCGATCGGGCTGTCCGCCGCGTTCGCCGGCGACTTCACCGCCGATTACTCGACACCGGGCTCGGACTCCAAGCAGGCGCAGGACCTGCTGGAGGACCGGTTCCCCGCCGCGTCCGGAGACACGGTGGACGTGGTCGTCCAGGCCGACGGCTCAGTCACCGAGCCGGCCGTACGGTCCGACGTCACCGCGCTGCTCGACGAGCTCCGTGGCCTGCCGCACGTCGCGGCGGTCGACGATCCGTACGCCACGCCCGGCGGCATCTCCGAGGACGGCCGAACGCTGATCGCCCGGCTCAACCTCGACGTCGTCAATCCCGTGGACATGCCCGTCGAGGACACCGAGCAATTGCTGGCCGCGGCGGACGATACCGAACGCGCCGGCCTGGATGTCGCCCTCGGCGGTCAGACCATCCAGCTCGCTGAGGAGAGCGAGATCGGCTCCGAGCTGATCGCTCTTGTCGTCGCGGCGCTGATCCTGCTGGTGACCTTCGGCACGGTCGTCGCCGCCGGGCTGCCGCTCGGCGTGGCGCTCGCCGGACTCGCCGTCAGCGGCACGCTCACCGGCGTGATCGCCGCACTCACTGACGTTCCAGACTGGTCAACCGCGCTCGCGACCATGATGGGCATCGCCCTCGGCATCGACTACACCCTGCTGATGGTGACCCGGTTCCGCGAGTGGCGTGCGGTCGGGCTCGATCCCGAACGGGCGACGGTCGCGACGCTCGACACGGCCGGACGGGCCGTCCTCGTCGCCGGCAGCACCGTCGTCGTGAGCATGCTCGGCCTGTTCGCGATGGGCCTGTCCTTCATGCGCGGCGCCGCGATCGTGACGATCGCTGCCGTGTTCATCGTCATGGCCGCCGCGGTGACGTTGTTCCCCGCGCTGTTGAGCTACTTCGGGCGCTGGGTCGACCGGCTGCGGCTGCCGCTGGGCCGCCGCGGCGCTGCTGTCCAGGTCGCCGACGGCGGTCACATCGTCCCGACCCGGCGGTGGGCCGGCTGGAGCCGGATCGTCAGCCGGCACAGCATCCTCGCCACATTCGCGGGCGTCGGCCTGCTGCTCGCGATGGCGGCCCCGTTCCTCGGCGTGCGCTATGGCTTCCCCGACGCCGGCAACGATGCGGCCGACAAGTCATCGCGCCAGGCGTACGACATGGTCGAGGAGAGCTTCGGCGCCGGCGCCAACGGCCCGTTCCTGGTCGCGGCCGATCTGTCCGGGCCCGACGACACTGCCGCTGTCGAGCAACTGGGCAACCAGATCGGCCAGACCCCGGGCGTCGCAGCCGCGCTTCCGGCCCAGGTCAACGCCGACAGCGATGCCGCGCTGATCACGGTGATCCCGGACGCCGGGCCACAGGAGCAGGCCACCGAGGATCTGGTCCACACGCTCCGTGACGACGTCATCCCGTCCGCGACCGACGGCAGTGGAGTCGAGGCGCACGTCGGCGGCGTCACGGCGACCAACATCGACGCCAACGAGAACGTCTCGAGCCGGCTGCCGTACCTGATCGCCGGGGTCATCGCCTTGTCGATGCTGCTGCTGTTCGTCTCGTTCCGGAGCATCGTGATCCCGTTGACCGCCGCGGCGATGAACCTGCTCTCCGTGGCAGCGGCCTACGGCGTCATGGCGTACGTGCTTCAGGGTGGCTGGGCCGGTCAGCTGCTCGGCGTCGACACCGAGACGCCGATGCCGGGGTTCGTGCCGGTGATCGTGTTCGCGGTCCTGTTCGGGCTGTCGATGGACTACGAGGTGTTCCTGATCAGCCGGATGCGGGAGGCGTGGACGCGTACGCGCGACAACGCCCGCGCTGTCGGGGACGGGCTGGCCGGCACCGGCCGGGTCATCACCGCCGCGGCGGCGATCATGATCGCGGTGTTCGCCGCCTTCGTGCCGAGTCCGGACATCATCCTCAAGGTCATCGGCCTCGGCATGGCGACGGCGATCCTGGTCGACGCGACCGTCGTCCGGATGCTGCTCGTGCCCGCCGTGATGCACCTGCTGGGCCGGTGGAACTGGTGGCTGCCACGGTCGGTCGACCGGCGACTACCCCAGCTCCACGTCGAGGGCCGGCCGGAGATGTTCCTCCCGGCGCCGGACGACCCGTTCGCGGGCGAGCCGAGCCGGGCCAAGGTCGGCACCCCGGCCTGAGATCGGCGAATCGGCATCGTGGGGGTCACGGCCCCCACGATGTCGATTCTCGCGTGTACGGATTCGCGCAGTAGCGTGAAGATATGACCGCTTCGCAGTCGAGCCCGGGGCCACGCCCGCGGCTCGGGCTGGCCATCCTCGCGGCCGGCGTCGTCGCGGTCGTGGCGCTGGTCGCCGGATCGGCCGTGGTGCTCGCCGGCGGCGATCCGGGTGGGGGTGGCGGCGGTGACCAGACCGAGCCCGAGCCCGATCAGGGCGCACCGGGATCTGCTTCCGAGCCCGAGAAGCCGGCGGCGAGCGAACTGGCGGACACCGGGCGGCCGGCCCAGATCGAGATCCGGCCGGTGGTCCAGGTCATCCCGAAGGCGAAGACCTGCGGATCCGACGGCATCTGGTGCAGCGCCGACGGGCCAGAGGCCTACCGACTCGGGCCGGCCGTGCTGCAGACGGCCGACATCGTCAACGCCGAGGCTCGAGTCAGCAGCTATGGCGACTACGTCGTCGGCATCTCGCTGTCCGACCTCGGGGCGACCAAGTTCGAGACCGTGACCCGCGAGCTCAGCGAGAACGCCGGGGCCGTCGATCCCCAACTCGCGGTCGTCGTCGGCAACGACGTGATCTCCGCCCCGGTCGTGCAGGGGGCGATCCCTGGCGGAGAGATCGACATCAGTGCGGAGTTCACCGAAGCGGAGGCCGAGCAGCTCGCGGAGGCGATCGATCCCTAGCCGCTCGCGAGCCGCCGTGCTGTAATGGCTCTGTGCATCTGAACCCTTACGGCGCCGACGCCGTGCAGCTCGCGGTCGCCCTGCATCGTGCGATGCCGGCGACACCGGCCGACCTCGAGGCGATCTGCCGCGAGACGGGAGTGGTCGTCGATCGCCACGCGACCAGGGCCGACGTCCGGCTGGTGCAGTCGGTCATCGAACGATGGCTGACCGTCGTCGACGCCACGACCGACCAGGAGCGAGCGGACCGGCTCAACGCCTTGCTGAGCGACTATGCGGCGTACCCCCGGCTCACCGACCACGCCGGGACCGGCTGGCATGTGCACTACCGCGATCCGCACCCACCGCTCGGCCGGGTCGTCGCGGCGCTGGTCACCGTCGGATCGGCCCTGCATCTCGCCGGCCGCGGCATGCATCGACTCGGCCGGTGCGCGGCCGCCGGCTGCGACGGCGTCATCGTCGACGTGTCTCGCAACGGCCGGCAGCGCTACTGCTCACCGGCCTGCGCCAACCGAGACGCCGTGCGGCGGCACCGGGCCCGGCGCCGCGTCGCGACCTGAGCAACCCTTCACCTGGCAGGATCGGCGGATGAGCGAGCCCTGCATCTTCTGCGCGATCATCGACGGTGAGGCCGAGTCGAGTCTGGCGTACGCGGACGACAAGGTGATCGCGATCATGGATCTGCGGCCGGTACGCCCCGGCCACACCCTCGTCATCCCGCGTACGCACGCGGTCGGCCTCGAGGATCTCGACGAGGCGACGAGCTCACACGCCTGGCGGATCGGCCAGCGAGTCGGACGCGCGTTGCGCCGCACCGGCCTGCGCTGCGAGGGCGTCAACCTCTTCGTGGCCGACGGCGCGCCCGCCGGTCAGGAGGTGTTCCACTTCCACCTGCACGTGATCCCCCGCTATCCGGGCGACGGGTTCCGGATCGACGCGGACTGGGGGTCACCCGACCGCGACGCGCTCGAACGCGACGCCGACGCGATCCGCACCGCGCTGGTCGGGCTCGATCACTCGTAGCGCCGCCCGGGTCACGACGTCTCGTCGGCCTTCCGTCGAGCGCGAGCGCGGCGTTTGCCCTCGTGCATGGCCTGGACGCGCGCGACCGGGATCGTGTGACCCTCCTCGACCAGGTCGGCCGGCAGCCGCTGCGGAGCCGGCATCCGGTCCGCCCAGGGGTCGCGACCGCCCAGCAGTCCAGGGGCCGTCCGGATCGTGAAATCCGCCGGCGTGGCGTCCGCCAGGTCGTCCCAGCCGACCGGATAGGACACCGGCACACCGGGACGGGCCCGGGGGCTGTAGGCGGCGACGACGGTCGCGCCGCCGACCCGCGTCGAGTCCAGGAACACCTTGCCGCCCCGTTCCTCTCGGACGTACGCCGTGGTCGCCAGCACCGGATCGAGACGCTCCGCGCGAACCGCGATCGCCCGGGTCGCCGCCGCAGCGTCGTCGATCGCCGTCTCGTCGTCGATCGGCACGAAGATGTGCGCGCCCTTCGCGCCGCTGGTCTTGACCACTCCCTCGAGACCGGAGTCGCCGAGGGCCTGCCGGACCAACTGCGCCGCCTCGACGACGACCGAGAACGCCTGGCCCTCCGGCGGATCGAGGTCCATCACGAGATGCGTCACTCGATCCCACTGCCCGGCGCGCATCAGCGTCGGGTGGTACTCGATCGCCCGCTGGTTGGCGAACCACAGCAGCGTGCGCCGGTCGTCGCACAAGGCGTACGCGACGTTGCGCTTCGACGCCTCAGCCCACACCGACACCGTGCGGATCCACGACGGGGCGTACTTCGGCAGGTTCTTCTGCATGAACGGCCGCTGGTCGCGCAGGGCCCGGATCACCGAGAGCGGGCGATCCCGCAGCTCGGGCAGGATGCGATCGGTCATCGCATCGAGGTAGTCGACCAGGTCGCGTTTGGTGGCGTCGGCAC
>Ga0075421_100005033_pt1 | contig 15954 bp, 8 predicted proteins | sample SoiMetdeltSBSDD5_FD_75292 | JGI IMG/M metagenome (GOLD analysis project Ga0075421, IMG submission 75292) | Bulk soil microbial communities from a Populus tree surrounding site in Tennessee, USA - Soil MetaG P. deltoides SBSDD5 | ecosystem: Environmental > Terrestrial > Soil > Tree plantation...
GAGGCGGGAAGGTCACTCCGAACCGCCAAAAGTCTCTACAGCAGGCTGGCGGTTCGCTGCAAGATTATCGCTACACTTTGATGGCGGAAAAATCTCTACATGGCATTGTCGGTTCGCAACAAATGACAAATGACAAATGACAAAAGGTCTTTCGTCCGTCTTCCGTCCTCGGTCCTCCGTCGCTCATCGCGATACCGCCATCTTCACCACCACGCCCTTTTCATCCAGCGTCAATCGCGCGTAGTGTGGATGAACCCGGGCGTTGGTGCGGATGGTTTTGGCGAGCGTGACGACGGTGTGACGCGGCGCGTCCTTCGACTGCGCCGCGCCGACAATCTTGGCGAGATGCGCCGTGGGACACGCATGATTCTTTCCCGTGCAGCCGGCGTGCGTATGCGCCACGCGCCATTGAGCATCGCGCATACCGGGGAGATACTGCGCGACGACCGTTTTGATTTGCGCGACCGACTCCGGCGAAATTTCGTGCTCACCCTCGGCTTTAGCGCACACGGTCACGGGCGCATCCTGAGCGGAGCCCCGCGATTTCCAGCGGGGCGAAGTCGAAGGACGCGCCCCAGCATTTTTCTTGGCCCGCACGTTGGGCGCGGTAGCGAGCGGATCGCCATACAATACGAACGAGATCAGCGTCTTTTGATCTTCGCCGTCGAGGAAGCCTTGCCGCGTGTGCATCTCTTGCGCCATCTGCAACTTGGCGCGGCGCAGCGCCTCCCCCACCGGCAGCCCGGCGTTGACGTTTTTCCAGAAGCCATGCCCTAACAAATCCGCGCCGATGAGCGGGGTGGTGATGGACCCGTAAGCCGTTTTGGTTGAGCCGACGAGCGCGCGTGAGCCGGAGTCCAAAAAGCGCAAACAGAGCGCGTCTTCGATGTTCTTGCCTAAGATGTTCGCGCCGTAACATGCTTCCGAGAACACGATCACCGGCGCTCGTCCGGAATTGACAACGTCTGCCGGACGGAGCGCGACCGGATATTCCGGCGCGGCCTCCGGATCTTCGGCGGTGCGCTGGCCGTACCACTCGGCTCCATCTTCGACTCCATGCAGATTGAAGTAAGACAAAGCAGACGGCGCCAGTCCCTCGGCGGGCAGCGCATGTGTGTCTACGGGCGGCGAGGTCAGCAAGTCGCGCGGATTGCCAATGAGCGTATAAACCGCCGCCGAGGCGTTTTTCCAAATATTGGCCGAGTAACCAAAACTGCGCGGCACAGATTGACCGAAGAGCCAACGCTTCAAACGCGTGAACCAGCTTTCGGAAGCGCGCGCGGGCTTTGAGTGGGCGTTGGCCGCCGCGCGGAGCGCGCGCAGGAGCGGCGCTGGATTATTCCCCGTGCCGGAGGGGAGGCGCCCGACCGGCCACTCCGGGACAAAATAATTTTCATCCGCGGTGGCGTAGGGATTATCGGAAGGAATGTCCGGGTCGGCGTCATCGGTTGGGTTCGGGAGATGGTGAAAGGGGATGATCTCCGCGCCGCCGACGATGAGCAGCGCGCCAATCGTCTGCTGCTGCGCTTGGAGACGGGTGTTGAGTTGGCCGAGCAGTCGCTTGATGTCCCACGCATTCACCGGGTTGACGGGCCGCAAGCCGAAGGGACTCAGCGTGGACGGGTCATCTACATAGATGAGGCTGGCCTGGAATTCATTTCGCGCTCCGACGTTGGCTGCGAACGTTTGCAGCACGGCGTCAATCGCCGCGAAGCCCTCCAAGCCGAAAACCTGCGCCAAGCGGGTGCGGCTGGAGAGGATCACGTAATGGAGATCAGCTTTCTCGCCGAGAAGCTTTTTGGTTAGCGTGTCGAGTTGAGCTTGAATTTCGAGAACTTCTTCACTGGCTTTGGCATCGGTTGCGGCATCGAGGGAAAACTCGCGCAGCGGGTTTTGATTGTCGTAGCCGTCGGCTTCTAGCCGATGGCGGGCTGGATCATTTAAATGGCTATGCTCCAACTCATCGTTGTTGGTTGCGCCGGCTTCGGCATCGGTTGGAAACCGACGCCTCGCATTGGGAGAAAACCCGCTGCGCGGGTTTGGGGTGTCGGCGCTGTCGGCGTTGTAGGTCACGCTTGAAGCGTGACCGGCGTTGGCAGTCAACCGGTTATGTCCCAACGCTGCTACCAACTCCGCGGGCATCGGGCCGGGCAGGGGGACGGAACCGTTCGTTTCCCACAGCGAACGGTAGGGATGCGCCATCCCCCAATGGCGCGTGACCACCTGTCCACCGGAGTCCTGCGTCGCCGCATCGTGCAGCAGTTCAATCGCGCGCGGGTGATTGCCGGCCGCCCCCTGAAGGGGGTGTTCCACAAGCAGACATTCTGCTAAGCACAATTTGAACGCGACGACGCGCGGCCAGCGCGCGAGGAAACCTTCGGCGAGCGGTCGGGCTAAATCGAGTTGCCCGGCGTGCCAGAACGCGCATAGGTGCAAGAGTGAGGGCAGCGGTGCGGGTGTGTCCACGATAAGGACGGCTTCGAGCTCGCGCCGGGCCGTCTCCCAATCGCCGATGCTCTCGGCGAGGTGCGCGGCGCGCGCGGGCGCAGCCCAATTCGGAAGACGCACGCCCTCCGGCGGGTTTTGTCCATCGCCGACGTGCGCGCACGCGAGCGCGAGTCCGGCGCTTGTGCTCTTGAGCGCGAGCAGTTGCTGCCCGAGCAAGCGTTGCGCCGGGAAATCTTCCGGGTCGGCGGCGGTCAGCGTTTCCAGCACGCTCGCGGCGAGTGGAATATTTCCCTCGGCGAGGTAAGTGCGGGCGAGCGCGAACTGCAGGCCGAGGTCGCCGGGCCAATCTGTGAGATAGCGCTGCGCCGCCTGCCGAGCATAGGTGGGCTGTCCCGCCGCGAGTGCGGCTTGGAGGAGGTGGAGGAGGTCAGGGCGCTGCACATTGCTTGTTAGTGCAAGAGTGATGCCAGAGAGAAGTGACAGGGTGACAGGGTGACTCTCTTTGCAAAGAGATCACCCTGTCACCTTGTCAGTTTTTAGAGTCAACTGAATTTGACAAAACGCCGCTGCTGCTTAGACTTACCGCGATGACCCCATCCGTTTTCATAAGTTATAGTCATGACTCCGCCGACCACGCGGATCGCGTGTTGGCATTTGCCGACCGACTGCGCGTCGAGGGCGTTGATGCGATCTTGGATCAGTACGAATCTGCACCACCGGAAGGTTGGCCGCGGTGGATGGAGCATCACCTTGATCACGCTGATTGGGTGCTGATGGTTTGCACGGAGACTTACCTTCGCCGCGTCAAAGGCGAAGAAGAGCCGGGTAAGGGCTTGGGCGTCAAGTGGGAGGGGAACTTGATTTACAACCGCATTTACAATGCCGACGTCCACAACGGGAAATTTATTCCTGTCCTTTTTGAAGATGGCCGAGTCGAGCATATCCCCACGCCTGTGCAGGGCGTGACGCGCTATCGTATTGATACGCCTGAGGGCCACGAAGAACTTTATCGCTGCCTGACGAATCAACCGCGCATTACCAAGCCCGTGCTCGGCAAACTGATTACGCTTCCAGCGCGTGAACGCAAGACGGATTTCTTAGAAAGACCTCACAGGTCTGGGTCTGGTGAAGTAAAAATCTCCCTCGCCAAACTGCCTTCCACTGACTCGTATTTGATTGGCCGCGAGAAAGAACTCGCCGCCCTCGATACGGCGTGGAATTCCCCCTCCCCCTTTCAGGGGGACCCCCCATCCGCTTCGCTTCGGGGGGCAGGTGGCCGGGGTGGGGGTCAAAAAACCAACCTCCTCACCCTCGTCGCTTTCGGCGGCGTGGGCAAGACCGCGCTCGTGAACAAGTGGTTGACGCAAATGGCGCATGATAATTATCGCGGCGCGGAGCGCGTGTATGGCTGGTCGTTTTACTCGCAGGGCGCGGCGGAAGGCAAGCAGGTCGCCGCTGATCCGTTCATCGCCGCCGCGCTCACGTGGTTTGGCGATCCCGACCCGACCGCTGGTTCACCGTGGGACAAGGGCGAGCGTTTGGCGGAACTCATCAAGCAGCAACGCACGCTCCTGATCCTCGACGGACTTGAGCCGCTGCAAAACCCACCGCCGGTCGAGCCGGGGCGGATCAAAGACCCCGCGCTCCGCTCGCTCCTGCGCGAGTTGGCGCAGCACAATCCAGGGCTGGTCGTCATCACCACGCGCCTGGTTGTGGATGACCTCAAGGACTTCCTCGAGAGTTCCGCGACTGAGATTGACCTGAATAATCTCTCCCCCGAAGCGGGCGCAGCGTTTCTCAAGCATTTAAAAGTGAACGGAACGGACGAAGAACTCACCCACGCCGCCGACGAGTATCGCGGACATGCGCTCGCGCTGACGTTGCTCGGCACATATCTGGCAACCGTGCATCGCGGCGATGTGCGCCAGCGCGACAAAATTGCGCGGCTGACGGACGAGCGGAAGCAGGGCGCGCACGCGCGGCGCGTGATGGCTGCGTACGAACATTGGCTTGAGAACAAACCGGAGTTGGACATCCTGCGGCTCATGGGCCTGTTTGACCGCCCCGCCGAACGCGGCGCGCTGGAAGCGCTAAGAAAGAAACCGGCGATCAAGGGCTTAACACAGCGCGTTCAAAAACTCTCGCACGCGGATTGGCAGTACGCGGTAAAGAATCTGCGCGATCTGCGCTTGCTAGCCGACGAAGACCCGCATGACCCGGAAGCGCTCGATTGCCACCCGCTCCTGCGCGAACACTTTGGCGAGCAGTTACGTGCGAATAATCCCAAAGCCTGGCGCGAGGCACACTCCCGGTTGTACGAGCATTACAAATCCAGCGCCAAAGAATTTCCTGACACGCTGGAGGAGATGGCACCGCTCTTCGCGGCGGTGGCGCATGGCTGCCTCGCGGGAAGGCATGAGGAGGCGCTGATTGAGGTGTACTGGTGGCGGATTCAGAGAGGAGATCAATATTTCAACTGGAGAAAACTTGGAGCGTTTGGGGCTGAGCTCGCTATATTATCTGGCTTTTTCGACGCACCTTGGGACAAGCCCGTAGATGGACCGGATGAGAACTCAAAGAGTGTTGTACTGGGTAATGCTGGCTTTGTGCTACGTGCGCTCGGTCGGCTGGCGGAGGCGGCCCAGCCGATGCGAGCGGCGCTGGAAGCTAGGATTGCTCAAGGGAGTTGGAGGGATGCTGCCACGGATGTAGGCAATCTCAGTGAACTCTATCTGGACATCGGTGATCTAGAGCAGGCGCTTGATTGTGCCCGGCAGCGTGTCGAACTGGCTGACCGTATCGGTGAATGGAGTCAGCAAATGTTCGGGCGAACGGCTCTTGCCGATGTGCTGCACCAGACAGGACACGCTGTAGAAGCAGATGCTGCATTCCGCGAGGCGGAGGAGATACAAAAGGAACGTGAGCCACAATCCCCACTCCTCTACTCCCTTCGGGGATTTCAATACTGTGACCTTCTGCTGGGTCAGGGCAAGTACCGGGAGGTGCAGAGCCGCGCTCGTCAAACTTTGGAATGGGTAATACCACGAAACTGGTTGCTTGACATCGCGCTTGATAATCTCTCCCTCGGTCGCGCTCACTTGATGCAAGCGCAAAGCGACCGCAGCCTACTATCTTTTCTGAAGGGAATGAGGAAATATGCCCAGGCCGCAACTTATCTTGACCGCGCGGTGGACGGCTTGCGGCAGGCGGGGACTCAGCATCACCTTCCTCGCGGCTTGCTGGCGCGCGCGGAACTGCATCGGGTCATGGGCGCGCTGGACAAGGCGCGGCGTGATCTGGATGAAGCGTTCTCCATCGCGACGCGCGGCGGGATGCGGCTGCATGAGGCGGATTGCCATTTGGAGTACGCGCGGCTGTTCGTCGCCGGCGGCGAGAAAGACAAAGCGCGGGAGAGCTTAGACCGCGCGAAGAAGATGATTGAGGAGATGGGGTATCATCGGCGGGATGGGGAGTGTCAACGGATATTGGAACTGATCAACGGATGAAGCACGCCCTCAACAGATCGTTGGTACTCTAAAGTAGGCAAACACTTTCTTTTAGGAGAATGATATGAATGTACCTGCTCAAACGCTAATGGTCTTTCTGGCAGCACTGTCGCTGCTGGTGGGATTATTTCTTTTACTCAGCGGGGCCGGCATGATTAAGCACAGCCGGCTAAAAGTTCTGCGGAGTAACAAGACGGTCGTGGTCGGAGTGGTTTTGGTCCTGCTGGCGGCGCTATTATTTTTTACGAATATCGCTCAGGAGGGGATAGTGCCGACGCCGACACCACTGCCGACTCCGCTGCCGGACGCCACTCGAGAAATAGTATTCTCCGATGACTTTAGCTCAATAAAATATAAGTGGGAAACGGGAAATTCCGCGACGGGCAGCGTCCAGCAATCAAGTGAATTTGCCAATGGCAAGCTGGCCTTCTCGGCCAGCTATGGGGCGGGCAATACCACGGCGTGGTTAACGATCCCGGAATTCTCAGCGAAGGATTTTGGTCTGGGGTTCAATGCGACCCTGACCGAGGTCTCGAGCGATGACCCTTTCAGTGTGGCCGTGGCGGGGCGCTATCAAGATGCCAACAATTTCTATTTGATCCGTTTTTCGCAACAGGGTCGGTTTTCCATTCAGGTGAAAAAGGATGGAAACTGGAAAACGGTGACGAGCTGGACACCCAGCGGAGCGATCACCCTGCGGGGGGAAAAGATCAAGCGCTTTGACGTTTTTTTTCAAGACACGTTCATTTCGCTCTTCGTGAATGGCTTCGAGCTGATTAAGGTCCAGGATGCGACGTTGAATGAGCCGGGAAAGATCTTAATCGGCGTTGACAGTTCGGAGGCCAACCAATCCGTCAAAGTTGATTTTGATAATGTGGTGATCGTAAATAAATAGCGCGCATTCAGCCAGAACAGGAGGATTAAATAACAGGCCATGAGAAAAATCATTGTGCTCTCTTTCATCACCCTCGACGGCATCATGCAGGCGCCCGGCGGCCCCGAGGAAGATACCTCGGGCGGTAGTTTCAAATACGGCGGGTGGACCGTTCCGTACTTTGATGATTTTCTGGGCGAGATCATGACGGAGCAAATGGGCAAACCCTTTGATCTGCTATTAGGGCGAAAGACCTTCGAGATTTTTGCCACCTATTGGCCTCACCACGAGAGTCCCATCAATGAAGCTACCAAGTACGTGGCTTCGAACACGCTGACAACGCATGAATGGAAAAAGTCAGTCTTTCTCAAGGGCGAGGTAGCGGAGGCGATAAGAAAGCTCAAGCAAGAAGATGGCCCGGAATTACAGGTGCATGGCAGTAGCCAGCTCATTCAGACCTTGTTGAAACATGACTTGGTAGACGAGTTTTGGCTCAAAATATTTCCCATCACGCTCGGCGGGGGAAAACGTTTATTTGCCGAAGGCGCGCTTCCCGCCGCTTTCAAATTATCCGAGAGCAAGGTTTCGCCCAGCGGAGTCATTACTGCCAATTATGAGCGGGCCGGCGAGGTGAAGACGGGATCGTTTTGAAGAAAAAGCCAATAAGATGACTTCTTCTCAAATTGACGTAGACCCTCAAGTGGTTGCGGCCGCCCTCTATGACACGTTAACTCAGCTTACCGGAGATGAATTCGAAGAGAGCACTGTCCAAAAAGTTTTGGAGTCTTCTATTGAGGCGCTAAAGCTTTTTCATCAGAGCGGCAAGCCCGTCGAGGCTCGGCAGTGGTGCTTGGGATTGCTGCTTGGCTTGTATCGGTTCGATACCCAGATCGCCTCCCAACGCGCGGGCTGGCCCTCGGAGGCATTGAATAATTTAGCAGAGGCGATTGTCTTCGAGTGGAAAAACGGCGCGCCGAGTAAAGACGATATGGCGGCGGCGATTGTTTTTATCGAAGAACATTTAGGCGAGTGGGGGAAGCGGTTAGTCTAGAGCTGATTCCAGGTTGCTTTACAAGGCTAGACCTGTCAGGTCTCACAAAATACGTTGGAGATCAAGCGCTGCATCGAGAGACCTGACAGGTCTGACTCGCGCGAACGTGAATCAGGAACTCGCTCTAATTTCTCTAAGGTGACTGTCACGGGGCATACCCATCCTGGGATTTTCACTTACTTATCGCCCCGTGACAGTCACCTAAACCTAACAGGAACTCTCTCAACTCCATCAATTCCTTTAGTTCCCTCAGTTCCTTCAGTTTCTTGAGTTCCCGGCTCTCTCAGTGCGCGTAATAATGCTCTAGCTCATCCAGGGTCCGTTTGCTCACCGCCAAGCGCACTTCCTCTTCCTTGACTTCCTTCACCCAGTTCAGGGGAATGAGTTTCTTTTCCGGGAACAGCAGGCCCTGGGAAATCAAGAAGTGAGTCACACGGTCTGCCAAGGGATCGGTCAGGATTTCCTCAATTGTTCCGACCGCGTCACCCTCGGCGGTGATAACCTTCGCGCCTTCCTTCAAAGCGATCGTACCCTCAGGGGTATTCTCGGTAGTTTCGGGAATAATCGGGGGGATAGGAACCCCCGCCGGCGGATACCAATATAACGAAGGGGCTTGGCCCATCGGTAAACGAGTGGCCTCTTCCGCACTCAGAGGAATGTAGTGCGTTTCCTCGAAGTTGGGCAGCGCGGTTAAATCCTTGGCCGCGTCGCGCAGGGTTACCCGATTTTCTATTCCCGCCGCGATCAAGCTCATCGGCACGAGCTTGTCCTCGGTAAACAGCCCCCCTCGATGAACCACAATATGCGTTATTTCGTTTGAGCGCGGGTCAATCACCACGCGCGCCAAGTGCCCCACGTTCTCGCCGTCGGCGCTGACGACATAAGCGTCTTGTTTGAGTTGCATCTCAACCTCCTTTATCAGACCCCTAAAGACCTTTAGGTCTATCGCCTGGTGATTATTCACATTTCCCTTTCCCTTGCTCTTCGTCCGCGCCCTGAGCTTGTCGAAGGGTCGCGGACGGCCCGCGACCTTCGGCGCGGGCCTGGAGCATTTATGAATACTCACCAGCTATCGTCTCTTGCACAGTAGCCCCGTAAGCCCGCGTGGGCTATCAGTCAAACTCTTATTTTTCTTGTCGTCCAAAATGAAAGCCTCGTCCGTCTTTGTCTGACAAGCCGCGACCTTTAGTCTGAGGGTGAAACTCGTTTTGTCCTACACCTGAGATTGGTTTTTACCGATTGTGGGCCGCACGTGAGGCGCTATGCTTGAGTTACCACACTTTATATCGGTGCGAGACCTTTAGGGTCTGGAAAGGGAAAATTATGGCGACCTTATCCCAGTCCGAATTCAAAGCGTTGATTGAGCAACCACCCGGCCCCAGCCTTTCGCTGTATATGCCCACCTATCGGAAAGGGGCGGAGGTGCAGCAGAATCCGATTCAATTGAGAAACTTGCTGCGCGAAGCAGAGCAGAAATTTTTAGCGCGCGGCTTGCGCCATCCGGATGTGGCCTCCCTGCTTGAACCGACCGAGGCGCTTCTGACTCGACCCATTTTCTGGGAACATCCGGAGGCAGGGCTGGCCGTCTTCTTGGCGCCCAAGGTCTTTAAGGCCTATCCGTTGCCGCTCCCGTTGGAAAAATTAGTTGTCGTCGCGGACCGCTTCCACATTAAACCCTTGTTGCCTTTATTCATGGCCGATGGACAGTTCTACCTGCTCACGCTCAGTCAAAATACGGTGCGCTTGTTTCAGGGAACACGCTTCAGCGTTCAGGAAGTGGCGCTGAAAGACATTCCCACCAGCTTGGCCGAAGCCATGCGTTACACGGTGGCCGAAAAGCAAGTTCAGTTTCATACGGCCACCCAAGCGCCGGGTGGGCAGGGGGGCAGACGCCAGGCGCTGTTTTTCGGCGACGGTGGCGAACGGGGTCAGGAAAAAACCAATCTTCTGGAATTCTTTCAGCAGGTGGATGAGGGGTTGCGCCGCCATAAGTTGCGAGAGGCGCGCTGGCCGCTAGTCTTAGCAGGGGTGGAGTATCTCCTGCCGCTTTATCGGGAGGTAAGCACTTATGCCAACATCTTGCCCGAGGGAATTCCGGGCAACCCTGACCATCTCAGCGCCCAAACCTTGCACGCGCGGGCCTGGAAGATTGTGGAGCCGATTTTTCAATCCGCCCAACAGGGTGCGCTGGAGCATTACTCTGAACTCGCTGGGTCAGGCAGTCCGCAGGCTTCGTCTGATTTAAAAACCATTCTCACCGCGGCCTATGTGGGGCGCGTGCATGTCCTGTGGGTGGCGCGCGATCAAATCCAGTGGGGAACGTTTAAGCCAGAGACGACTCAGACCTATTTCCATCAAGCGCCTGAAGCGAGCAGCATAGACTTGCTGGACTTGGCCGTCGCCTACACCGTCTTGAACGGCGGCGCGGCCTATGCGGTTGAACTGGAGCAGGTCCCCGATCATCACCTCGCGGCGGCAGTTTTTCGCTATTAATTCCCATGCATCAAATTCAGCGCGCTCACGACCGCTAACTGCTTCGTTGCTTCTAAATTCTTTGGATCAAGCACCACCGCGCGCTCGAACGCATTGACTGCCCCGGCGTAATCCTTCATCTGCTTCAGCGCGGCCCCGGCACGCGTATGATTCTCCGCCGACTTCGGCGCGGCCTGGATCGCGATCTGATACATCTCTAGCGCGCGGTCGTACTGTCGCCGCTGCTCGAACACCAAACCCGTTTCGCGCAAAATCTCGTCATCACTCGGCGCGATGTCTGAGGCTTGTAGCAGATGCGCCAGCGCCTGATCCAGTTGGCCCTGGGCCCGGCAGGCGTGTCCCAGCCGCAGCAAATGCTTGGGCTGGCGGGGCGAAAGGCGCACTGCTTCGCGATAAGCCGCCAGCGCCGCCGCCTGATCTCCAGCGGTAAGGTGAACATCTCCGAGCGTCGCCAAAATTTCATCCATCTGTGGGGCGAGGCGGCGGCTTGCTCCAAAACTTGAATCGCCCGATCCAGTTTTAACTGTGAGTGATACAAGCGGCCCAAGGCCAACAGTGCCGGGCCGGGCTGAGACGCGTTACGCGCCGCTCGCTGATAATTGTCTTCGGCGGCGGCGACTTCACCTTTGGCGGCTTGCACATCGGCCAGGCAGATCAAGGTGTCGGAATCGTCCGGGGCGAGACGGGCCGCCGCTTGCGCCTTGTTGTTGGCGTCAAGTAGATCACCCAAAGCCAAGCTCACGCGCGCGCCGCCTACGAGCGCGACGATGTGAGTCGGCTTGAGTTGAAGCGCGCGCGCGAAGCAGACGCCGGCGCCATCTAAATCATTCAGCGCCAGATGGAGGTGGCCGCGCTCGGCCCACAACTCGCCCGCCTCCGGTTGGGCCTCGGTCGCGCGGCGGAAGAGGTCCGCGGCGGCCGTCAAATCGCCATCGCGCGCCAGGGTGCGGGCCAGGCGCGCGGCATAGTCCGCCTGCCTCGGTTCAAGTTCAGCGGCGCGTTGCAAATGCGCCAGCGCCTTTGCCTCATCGTTTTGCAATTGATAAATGTGCGCCAGCCGCGCATGCCAGGCCGCGGCCTCCGGCCGCAACGTGACCGCGCGCTGCAAAACTTGTGCGGCTTCGGGGAGATCGCCCGCTGCCAGCAATTCTTCCGCGAGATGATAGAAAGCGATGGACCAATCCGATGCGGCCACCGCGCGTTTGAGCGCGGCCACCGCGCCCTGGCGGTCTCCCGCGACTGAGAGAGTCAACCCGAGTTCGAGCAGTGTGGCCGCCGGTCGTTCTTCAAATTTGAGCGCGGCCTGAAACGTTTCGCGCGCGCGCTCCAGTTGTCCGGACTTGCGCAGCGCTGAACCGAGCGCGCGATAAAGTTCGGCCCCGACGAATTGCTCTGCAAGGGGAGCCGCTGGACCGGCGAGGACCGCTTCGAGTAATTGCTGCGCTTCTTTGGGATCACCGGCGACGGCCTTCGCGCGGCCCATCCAATAGCGCACGGCTTGCGGGTCGGCGCCGAGCGCGGCGGCTTGGTGAAGCGCGGGCATGAGGCCGATTCTGTTTTCGGAATCATTGGAGATGGTTGGAGATAATTTCGCGCGCGTTTCAGTTTCGCGCTGCTCGGCCAGCCGGACGAGCGCCTGCGCCAGTGCGAGGTAGGCATTGGCCTCATGGGGCCGCGCGCTGACGAGTTCCTGAAACGCGCGCGCGGCCTGGGCGGGTTGGCCTGCTTGGAGATAAATTTCGCCCGCCCGCTGTTGAACTTCGGGATTGTCCGGGCTGACGGCTAACGCCGACGACATCACTTTAACGGCTTCCTCCAAATTGCCGAGGTGAGCGAGCGTCTCCGCCGCGGCCGCGAGGTAACATCCCTCACCGGGATTCAATCGCGCCGCCTGATGATAGAGCGAAAGCGCCTCGTCAAACTCGGTCTGTTGTTCACGCGTGCGGCCTAACAGAAAGCGGGCTTCGGCATCGCCGGGACTCAAGTCAATCACGCGTTCCAGATAATGCGCGGCCTTGTCCAATTCGTTTAGCGCCAGCGCGGCGCGTCCCGCCTCGCGGACGGCAGTCGCATCCTGTGGATTTTGTTCGGCGGCTTTTTCCAATGCCGTCAGCGCTTCGGCATGTTGGCCGAGGTGGACGAGCGCCATGCCCAAGCGGGCGAGGGTGAGGTTGTCGCGCGGCTGGATGGCGAGCGCGCTCTGCCACACCGCCGTCGCCGCGGCGAAGCGGCCCATGGCCCACAGCGCCTCACCCGCCTCGCGCAAGTACGCGCAGCGGTCGAGGCCCGGTTCCACTTCCGCGGCGCGCATGAACGCGGTATGGGCGGCTTCGTATTTATGGGCGCGCGCGGCGGCTTGCCCAAAGGCGGCTTGCGCCTCGGCGGAGCGGGGCGCAAGTTCAACCGCTTGCCCGAGGACTTCATAGGCCTGTTCCACTTCACCCAATTCCAGGAACGCGTTGCCTGCCGCCAGGTGTGCTTCCGGCGAGTCCGGGCCGAGGGAAAGTGCTTGAGCGTAGACCGCGCGGGCGTCGTCGGCGCGGCCGGCGTCTAATAGCCCGCGTGCGAACCGGACTTGGCGCTGAATGTCGCGCGGGTTCAAAGCGATGGCTTGCTTCCACGCGGTGAGGGCCTGAGCGCTGTCGCCGAGGCGTGTCGCCGCCTCCGCCAGCAATTCAAAGAGCGCCGGATTTTCAGGATCGAAGCGCAGCGCGGTCTCAGCGGTCTGGCGCGCTTCCGGCCATAAGTTGCTTTGGGCGTAAGCGCGCGTGAGGGCTTCGAGGACGGCCGGCTGATGTGAAGCGGGCGCGTGGATGAGCGCCTCTTGCAGCGCGGTGATCGCCGTCTCCGGCCGATTAAGTTCAAGACAGACTTGGCCCAAGCCTAGCGACCAATCTGTCCGCAGCGGCGCGAGGTGCAGCGCGTTCTGATAATTTTCCAGCGCGCTTTCTGTTTCTCCGATGAGGTGCTGGGCCTGAGCGAGGAGCGCGTGGGATTCGGCGGCACAAGCTTTTCCAAAGTCGCCGCCATTCCCCCTCACCCCCATCCCCTCTCCCCGGTGGGGAGAGGGGGGCCTCTCCCTCTCCCCACCGGGGAGAGGGCCGGGGTGAGGGGAGAATTCTGTCTCTTGCGCTGCATGTTGCACCGCTTGCTTGAGCGCCGCGATGGCTTGCCACGGCGAAGCATAAGCGTTTCCTTGGCGGAAAAGGTCGAGGGTGAGTCGTCCAAGGTCGAGATACGGTCGCGGGTCCGAGGGCTGCGCAAGCGCGGCTTGTTGATAGGCGGCCCAGGCTTCATCCACGTGACCGGCTTGTTCCAGTGCTAATCCAAATTCGTAAAGCGCGCCGGCCTCGCCGGGAAGCAGTTGCAAGGCGCGGCGCAACATCTCCAAAGCTTCGGCCGTGTGACCTTGCCGGCGGAGCAATGCTCCCAAGCGGCGCTGTATCTCGGCCGAGTCAGAAATCCGGTTTTTATTTTCTAGACCATGCCTCGGAGAGCTATCCCCCCAAACCGGTTTTCTCTCCTGAATGGCGCACGCTTCGCGCAGCGTGCTGATAGCTTCGGTGAAGCGCCCGAGCGATTCGTAGACCTGGGCCAGATCGGCGAGGAGCGGTGCGGTTTCCGGCGAGGCGACTAAAGCCAGCGCCTGCCGTCCAGCTTCGAGCGCGGCGAGTGCTTGATCGGATTGATCGCGCTGCACGTAATGGCGGGCCATTGCGCGCCACGGCTCCGGTGCGGTGGGCACTAACGCCGACGCGCGCCGAAAATGTTCAAACGCTTGATCGTCTTGCTGCAACGCCGACAACGCCTGACCGATGAGGGTGTGCGCCTGGCCTTGCAGGGCTGATTCGGTTTCAGCGGAGAGCACCCGTTGGGCGGTATCGCGGGCGAGGGCGGGTTGACCGGCGGCCAGCGCGGCGCGCGCGAGGCCAAGCGCGGAGGATAAACGAGATGGATCAAAGACCAGCGCCGATTGAAAATGCTGGAGGGCTTCGACGGAATCGCCGCAGGCGAGCAACGCCTGACCCAACGTCTCGCGCACTTCGGGATTTTCCGGGGCGAGCGCGACCGCCTCGAGCGCCATGTCCCGCGCTTCTGTGGGGCGATGTGAGTCTAAAAGCCAACAGGCGCCTGTGAAATGCTTGGCCCAGTCCGTGCGCATCACATCCGCGGCGCGCTGCATCAAGCGGATGGCGTTGGGATAATCGTTTAACTCGGCATAGGTGTGCGCGGCCTCCGCCAAGATGTCAGGCGCTGAACCTTCGTTTACGAGTTTCAGCGTTTCCAACGCTACCGTCTTCATTCCCAGCGTCGCCTGCGCCCGTGCGGCGATTACTAATGAAGGCGCATGTTCGCCGATCGCTGAACCGAGGGTGGTCAGTGCTTCGGACGCTTTGTTGAGGGCGAGGAGCGCGCGCGCTAAACCGGCGCGCAGTTCAGGATCGCTCGGTTGTTCGGCTAACGCATCCTGGTAACCGGCCAGCGCTGAGACGGGATCGCCGGCACTTAATGCGAGCTCACCTAGCTTCGCAGAGATGAGGGCGCTGAGTTTCTTGGTTTGTGTCCAGGCTTGGATGAGCGCGGGGCGGGCGGTGGAGAAATCTCCGGTGGCAGCCAGGAGGAGGGCATGCTCGACCTGAAGAGTGGAGAGCGGAGGGTCGCTTCGCGGGGTGGAGAGTGAGGAGCGAGGCGTCACTACTTTCATCATCTCGCGCGCGCAATCGCCCGCTGCCATTGCCTCAATCGCTTGCACAAATGCCAGCCAGTGATTCCTCGGGAGTGAGAGATTAAGTCCAGCGACGAGTTTTACAGCTTCCTCATGTGCATGGTTGACGACGAGACATTGTCCAGCCAAGACTGCACCGACGGCACTCCACTTGAGTAAGGCTGTGAGGAGATCATCCGGAGTTTCAAGCAAGCCCCATAGATATTGCAGCGGCAATCGCCAGCGTTCGGGAGTGGCTTCTTCGGCGAGCGCGGCCCAATCTTGTGTGGTGTAAGCCCGCAGACGCAATGTCAGAGCGGCGGGCAGTGCTTCGTCAAGTGAGTCGAGGGGGGAATCGGAAGACAAGAGTCGGTCGTAGGCCAGCGTCATTTTTTCGCGCCCCTCGCCCAAGAACCAGGCCTCGGCGTTGCCCGCGCACTCCGGATGTTTGGCCGCATAGGCGGTGAGCGCCAAAGGGCCGGGCCGCCAGTTTAACGGGTCGCCCCCCAGAGCGCAGAAAGCGGTCAACACTTCGTCGTCGTCGGCCAGTGTCCAGAGTTCGGGAACTAATCGCAAACGTCGGTTGGCTTCGGCCCAGAGGGATTCAGGGAGGGAGGCAAGTAAGCGGGCGGTGAGGGTGGATGACATGGATTTCCTTTTTTTGGTCAACGGATGCCTTCGGCGAATGGAACTGATGATGAATGGAACGAAAAAAATCAGTTAAATCAGTTCCATCCGTTGACCCAAAGCTTTTAGGTGTCAGGGTCCAAGACATCGCTAACAGTTTTATCTCAAAAAAGGCTCAAGACATCGCTAACAGTTTTTGAGAGCTGCTCCACACGTTGAATTTGAGTCATGCTTTCTCCCCCAATAGGAG
>Ga0075421_100005034_pt1 | contig 15952 bp, 3 predicted proteins | sample SoiMetdeltSBSDD5_FD_75292 | JGI IMG/M metagenome (GOLD analysis project Ga0075421, IMG submission 75292) | Bulk soil microbial communities from a Populus tree surrounding site in Tennessee, USA - Soil MetaG P. deltoides SBSDD5 | ecosystem: Environmental > Terrestrial > Soil > Tree plantation...
GCCCAGGAGATAAAGTTGACGGCATTCCTATGCTCGATCGCCACGCCTTTAGGAATGCCGGTGGAACCTGAGGTGTAGATCACATAGGCGAGATGTTCAGGACTCAGACCGACGCGGCCCGGATCAGGGTTGGAGTCTGGGTAGTCATCCGGCGCAGGGGCAGACTCTATATCAATCACGGGAAGGCCCTCGTTCAGCCCACCAAACAATCCTCGAAGCTTTCCTTGTGTCAGCAGAACCGCCGGAGAACTGTCCTCGAGCATGTAGCTCAACCGCTGCGCCGGGTAGCCGGGATCCAGCGGCACATAAGCTCCTCCCGCCTTCAAAACAGCGAGCAGGCCCACGACCATCTCGAGTCCGCGCTCGACACAAACGGCAACTCGCGCGTCCGGTTTGACTCCCAACTCTCTGAGGTAATGCGCCAGCCTGTTGGCCCGGGCGTCAAGCTCAGCATAGGTGAGGAAATGATCTCCATAGATCACAGCCACTGCGCCTGATGTCTTCCCGACCTGCTCTTCAAACAGACCCGATAGCGTGGACTGAGGAACGGCTCGACTGGCGCCATTCCATTCCCTCAGAATGCGATGCCGTTCCACGGGTCCAAGCATGTCTGTCTGCCCAACCCGCTCTTCTTCATCTCCTACCATGGCCTCCAGGATTCGCACATAATGGCCCGCCATCTGCTCTATCCGTCGCCGCTCAAACAGGTCGCGGTTGTACAGCCAGTCTATGGCAAGTTGTCCCTCCCTCTCGGCCGCATGTACTTCCAGATCGAAACGTACCCGCAGATCATCATCATCAAGAGGCTCCATCTCAAACCCCTTGACCCGGTGTGGCGCCCAGGGCGCATTCTGTAGCGCAAACACCACTTGAAACAGTGGGGTTCGGTTGAGGCTCCGCTGCGGCGAAAGCGCCTCGACCAGGCGCTCGAACGGGACCTCCTGATGCTGGTAGGCATCAAGCGTCGTGCGGCGTACCTGCGCCAGCAACTCTCGAAAACTCATACCCGGGTTCACCCGCATCCGCATAACCAGGGTGTTAACAAAAAAGCCGATCAATTCCTCGACCTCTTCCTGTTGCCGGCTGGCAATCGGCGAACCCACGATGATGTCGTCCTGTTGGCTATAGCGCGACAGCAGCGCCCCGAACGCCGACAGCAACGACATGTATAGCGTCGCTGCATTGGCCTGGCTCAGCCGCTTCACCTTCGCCACCAGGTCGGCGCTTAACATCACTTGGTATGATTCGGCGGTAAAGGTCTGCGCTTCCGGACGCGGGCGGTCGATAGGTAGCTCCAGCCACTCCGGCCTTCCGGCTAGCTGGTTCTTCCAATAACTCAGTAATTCATCCAACGCTCCGCTTTCCATCCAGCTCTGCTGCCACAACGCAAAGTCCGCATATTGCATGGTCAGCGGCTTCAGCGGATTCTCACGCCCCTCCCTGTAGGCTTCATACAAAATCATGAATTCACGGTTGAACACCCCCTGTGACCAACCGTCCCACGCGATGTGGTGCACCGTCCGTACCAGCACATGCTCCTGATCGCTCAGCTTCAGGAGCTTCATTCTCAACACCGGGCCACTCGAGATATCTATCGGGCATTCAAATTCATGCCGCATCGCTTCCATCACGCGGTCTGGGCGCTCTGCTTCCTCCGAAGCGCTCAAGTCTTCTTCGGCAACAACAATACGCACGAACGGCTCGATCACCTGCGCCGGCTCTCCGTCCACATCCACGAAGCGCGTTCGCAGAGTCTCGTGCCGTTCTATGATTGTGTTAATCGCGCGCTTCATTGCGTCTCGATCGAGTTGACCTCGCAGACGCAGCGCCTCCGGCATGTTGTATGCCGTGCTTGTCTCTTCCAGCCGGTTCAAGAACCACAATCGTTTCTGCGCATGTGACAGAGGCAACAGTTCAGGCCGCTGCCGGCGCACAAGGGGCGCTCGCAGTCGCCCACCTTCGCGAAGGCGCGGCGCCAGTAGACTCACGCTAGGCGATTCAAATAGAGTCCGGATTGTCAGTTCGAGTTGGAGGGTTGTGCGCACCCGGTTTACGAGCCGGGTAGCTATCAACGAGTGTCCGCCGAGTTCGAAAAAGTCATCATCAATCCCTACTCGCTCGATACCCAGCACCTCGGCGAACAGTGTGCACAATATCTCCTCTTCAGGCGTGCGCGGCGCCCGATAGGTGGTCGCCGTAGTGAACTCAGGCTCCGGGAGCGCCTTCCGGTCCAGTTTTCCATTCGGCGTCAGCGGAAACCGTTCCAGCACTATCACCGAGGTCGGCACCATGAATTCTGGCAGCCATTCCGATAAGTGAGTGCGCAGTGCACGCCCGAGTTCCCCGTCCGCAACACCGCGCAAGGGAACATTTGCATACCCCCGGTAGAGCGCTCGCGGCCCCTCGTCTGCGCGCTCAGTAGTCCGCCAGTGTGGGTCAAACACACCATCGTACACGCCACTAGCGTCAAATCCACACCATCTGAACCCCACGCCCAGCTGTCTGGCCAACTGCACGACTCGATCCGGATGTTCTCCCTCCACACCCGCGCAGGCCTTTTGCAGTTGTTCAACATCCGCAACCAAATCGACGTCGCCCGCGAGTAACTCAATAGCCCGTACTGCGCGTGCTACTCGGCGGTCAACAATCCCACGAAGTCCAACCGAGGCGCCTGCATTATGAGACAGCGCCCGTTCCAACTCTTCCCGCCAACGTCCCGTCTCATCCCATTTCACCCACAGGTCTGGTGGAACCAGCGATTTCTTCTTGTCCTCCAGCTGAATGATCACGTCATACCGGAACCGGCTCAGTTCGTTATCGTAAGACCCGACTTTCAGCGATATCTCGACCCGTTCCAACTTTTCCCATCGGCGCCCCATCTCTTCGAATAGCCGCGGATGTAAGACGAGTTCCTTTTCGTTTCGCAGTCCACTTCGAATACGTTGCCGCAACTCCGCTATCGTCGTGGCGGCTGTGGCTTTGTGGACCTGCACTGAGGTGTGGTACGCCTCGAGCAACGGCAGGCTTCTCACGTCGCCAACAAAGATGTAGCCTCCGCGTCGTGTCACGCGCACCGCTTCTCGCATCACTTCCAACAGGTAATCCACATCGGGAAAGTACTGAACTACCGAGTTCAGAATCACGAGATCGACGCAGTCATCATTTAGAAACGAGAGATCGTGGGCCAGTCCCTGCCGCAACTCCACATGCTGCAGATTTGCTTGCGTCGAGATATATGCCTTCAGCCGACCCAACGCCTCTTCGGAGAAATCCATTCCGACATAGCGATCGCAATCCGCCGCTATCCGCGTCAGCAGCAAGCCGGTTCCACAGCCGACATCGAGCACGCTTCGAGGCTCGAGGGATCGCAGACGCATTACCGCTCCCTCGACCCACAGCCGCATCTCCTCGGCGGCTATCAGTTGCCCAGTGTAGCTGCTTACCCAACCGGAAAGGTTGAAATCAGGTGTGGACCCGTAGTCCTGCTGGTAGGTAGAGGCAAAAACCTCTCTCCACTCGCTGATGTGTGACGCCTGCGCCTCCGTTTCCGCTACCTCTTGTCGGCGGGTCACGTAACCTAGTAAGTACTTCCCCTCGTTCTCACCTCGCACCACAACGGCCGCCTCTCGAACACCAGGATGATCCGCCAGCTTTGCTTCGATCTCTCCAAGCTCGATCCGGAAGCCACGAATCTTCACCTGGAAGTCGTTGCGACCCAGAAACTCGATCGTCCCATCCGCCAGGTAGCGCCCCAGGTCACCAGTTCTGTATATTCTCCCGGCCGGATGGCCGGCCATCTGGGCGCCGGACTCAACCCCAAATGGATCGGGGAGAAATCTTTCCGCGGTAGACTCCGGCCGGTTCAGATAACCTCGCGCTACACCCGCGCCGCCGATGTAAATCTCTCCCACCGCGCCAACCGGCGCCGGCTGGCCTTGTCTGTCCAGCACGTAAACCCGGGTGTTCGCAATCGGCCGCCCGATAGGAATAGAACCGCTCAGCTCGCGATCTTTGGGAATCTCCTGCACGATACAACCAACCACTGTCTCGGTCGGTCCATACTCGTTTACCAGCCGCACCCCGGGTTGAATCTGCCGCCACAGCTCCACTGTTGACGGCCAGAGCGATTCGCCTCCAACCACAAAGAGGCCAACCGAACTGCCCGCCTTTTCCGATAGTAGGCGCTGCCCCAGCATATCCAGATGCAGGGGCGTGATTTTTACCAGCCCGCACCCTTGGACTGCCCGAACCTGCTCCTCCAGACCATCGACTTCCTTCTTCTCAGAAAGTAACCGAACCTGGCTGCCACAGATCAGCGGCGTCAACAGACTGGTGACCGTGGCATCAAAGGAGAGCGACGATGAGACCACAGCGCCCTGCTCAGGCAGATAGGTATTTCTCGCCCAACATAGGTAATTGCTGAGTCCGCGATGTTCGACCAGCACGCCCTTGGGATGACCGGTGGAGCCTGAGGTATAGATCACATAGGCGAGATGTTCAGGACTCAGACCGACGCGGCTCGGATCAGGGTTGGAGTCGGGGTAGTCATCCGGCGCAGGGGCAGACTCGATATCAATCACGGGAAGGCTCTCGTTCAGCCCACCAAACAATCCTCGAAGCTTTCCTTGTGTCAGCAGAGCCACAGGAGAACAGTCGTCGAGCATATAGCTCAACCGCTCGGCAGGGTAGGCAGGATCCAGCGGCACATAAGCTCCTCCCGCCTTCAATACCGCAAGCAACCCCACCACCATCTCCACTCCTCGCTCGACACAAATCGCCACTCGCGCGTCGGGCCTCACTCCCTTCTCTCTCAGGTAATGCGCCAGCCTGTTGGCCCGGGCGTTAAGCTCAGCGTAGCTGACTTCACTCTCCTCATGCGCCACCGCCACTGCGTGAGGACTCATCTCCATCTGCGCCTCGAACAACTGATGGATGCAGAGGTCGCTGGGAAACTCGGCTTCAGTCTCGTTCCATTCCTCTACGACCTGCCTCCTCTCTGCTTCTGGCAAAACGTCGATGCTGCGTAGCGCCCTAGATGGCTCTGTCTCGAGAGCCTCAACCAGGCATTCGAGGGCGGTATGCATGAAGTTACAAACCCGGCTCGCGTCGATCGATCCATCTACTTGCGCCGTTAACAAGAAGCCTATTCCCAGGTCGTCAACATTCAGGCTCACTGGATAGTTTGTGCGTTCTTCACTTTGAAGCCACTCGATCCCTTCCCACGCTTCCAATGCCTCAGCCGACAGGCTTTCTGCCCCGGTCTGCCCATAGCGGCAGTTGAGAAGAGAGGTAAAGAGAGGTTCGGGAGCAGGAACTCCGCTGCACCTTTGCGCCAGCGCCAGCGATGCGTGTTCGTGCCTCATCAGATCGGCCAGTTGCGTGTGTGTCTTCCGAACGCTCGTCTCGACATCGAGATCGCCGAGCTGGATCCGCACTGGAAGTGTGTTGACGAACAACCCCAACACCCTGTCCGCTCCGGCGCCTCCTTGCATTCGTCCAAACAGGACAGTCCCAAACACCACATCTTCTCGCCCGGATAACCGTCCAAGCGCTTGCGCCCATGCCAGGTGACACAGAATCGCGGGGCTCACTCCCAGCTTCCGGGACCTTTTCCTCAGTCGATTTGCCAGTGCGCCGTTCATTTCCAACTGCGCCTCGGCAATCCCGGCGCCCCCTCCCCGGACGTTCATCAGTGCGAAGGGGGCTGTTACATCCTGGACATCTTGCAGCAACTCCTGGAAAAACTTCTCATGTTCTTCCCGGCTAATCCCGAGCCGTGCCTGCGCCACAAAGTTTCGAAACGGTAGGGGCGCCGGCAGCTGTTCGTGTTGTCCCAGCAGACACGCCTGTATCTCATCAATAATAAATTTGTAGGTTGTTCCGTCACAGATAATGTGATGAAGCAACATCAGGAACAGCCATCGTTCGTTTGCCTCGTCGTATGCTGCAATCCCCTTCATCAACGGCGCTTGTTGAAGGTCGAGGCGGCAGTGTCGCGGATTAAACCGCGCGTAAAGTTGCTGCGCCACATCTCCACTTGCCCCGTCGAGCTTCACTTCTTCCACTGGCAAAGCCGCCTTGCGCCAAACTACCTGCGCCGGCTCCGCCAACCCCTCCCATACGATCGCCGTCCGCAATATGTCGTGCCGCGCTATCACAGTTTCCATCGCCGCCAGGTACGCCTCCAGTCGAGACCGCGTGTCGAAACTGAGGAGCGACGACAGGAGATAGGCGTCTCCTTCTGTCCCCATCAGGTGGTGAAAGAGAATCCCCTCCTGCAAGGGCGCCAGCGGATAGATGTCTTGCACATTTCGCGTTCCTCCCGGCACGAGGCTGACGATCCGCTTGATGTCGGCCGGTGAAAGGTCCACAAGCGGCAGCATCTCGGGAGTAATTTCCTCGCAGTCGGCCCGGATCACATTGGGTGGCGCCTCCACCATGGGGCTCTCACCGTCTACCTCAGCGGCGAGGGCGGCCAATGTCGAGGTCGTAAAGAGGGCTCTTACTTCCGCATATAGCCCTCGCGCCCGCATTCGCTCAATCAGCGTTACCGCAAGCAGCGAGTTACCTCCCAGCTCGAAGAAGTTATCGTGGCGGCCGATCTGTTCTACCTTCAGCGCCTCAGCCCACATGCCTGCCAATGCTGTTTCGATCTCGCCTTTCGGCGCTTCATACTCGCGCGTCGCGTAGGCGCCGGCATCCGGTAAGGGCAATGCCTGCCGGTCCAGCTTGCCGTTGGAAGTCAGCGGAAGGCTCTCCATCTCCACGTACGCCGCCGGCGCCATGTACGCGGGCAAGCTCGCCGACAGGTAGGCGCGCAGTATCTCCGCACTCAGAGCCCTGGCCGGCTCTTTTTGCCGCCAGTCATCTTCAGAGGTGAAGTAGGCGATCAATCGCTTGTCGCCCGGACCATCCTCGCGAGCTATCACCACCGCCTCGCGCACGCCAGGATGGCTTGCCAACACCGTTTCGATCTCTCCCAGCTCGACGCGAAAGCCTCGAACCTTTACCTGCAAGTCAGAGCGGCCCAGGAACTCTATCGTTCCATCCGCCTGCCACCTCGCCCGATCGCCGGTCCTGTACAGTCGTTTGCCGGCGTCGCTGCTGAATGAATCGGGTATGAACTTCTCCGCCGTCAGCTCCGGACGGTTCAGGTATCCGCGCGCCAGGGCGGCGCCGCCTATGCATAACTCTCCTGGAACGCCGACAGGAGCGAGCCTTGACTGGCTGTCCAGAATGTATGCCTGCAGGTTCTGAACAGGCCGCCCGATGGAAACTTCCCTGAGCGCTTCGGCCTCCACCGGATGGGCCAGATCACATCGAGTAGCAACGATTGTCGCCTCGGTGGGGCCATAGGTATTTACAAGCCTCACGTTTCTTCCGGCGTGTCTGTGCCAGGCGGCCACTCGGTCAGGGAGCGCCTTTTCACCACCGATGATCGCCAGCCTGAGTGACGGGGGAAGAGACAAAGTTTCGCCGCAGATTCTTACCGCCAACTCATGCCAGTACACGGTGGGTAGATCCAACACAGTGATGGACAAGTCGCGGACGGAGTTCAGAAATTCGGAAGCCGATTCCAACGTCGAATCGGTCCGCAGGACGAGGGTCGCGCCAGCCGCCAGAGACGTGTATATCTCTTCGGCGCTCAGGTCAAAACTGAAGGATCCAAATTGCAAGACCCGATCGAGGGGGTTAATACCATAGTCAACAATCGCTCCCTGGATGTAGTTAACCAGCGACCGATGTTCAATCATGACCCCCTTTGATTTACCGGTAGAACCAGACGTGTAGATCACATAGGCGAGACACTCAGGACCAGCTTCACTCTCGCAGTTGAGCCCGCTCTGCCGCGCAATGGCAGGCCACTCCGAATCGATGTAGATTCCCAGCGGACCTTCCGGAAAGAGACCTCGCAGCCCCTCCTGGCTCAGTAGCACAGGCGCTTGCGCGTCCGCGAGCATAAAGGCGATCCGCTCGCGAGGCAGCAGCGGATCGAGTGGTAGATACGCCCCACCCGACTTCAACACCGCAAGGACAGCTACGATCATGTCGGGACATCGTTCGAGGCAGATACCAACCACGTTATTCGGACCGATACCGATCGATTGTAAGTAATGAGCCAGCTGATTAGCTCGGGCGTTGAGCTCAGCGTAAGTGAGTTCATTCTCCCCCTGCACGACCGCGACAGCGTTGGGAGTCTTCAGCGCCTGAGCCTCGAACAGATGATGGATACACTGGACACTGGGGAACTCAGCCCGAGTGTCGTTCCATTCCTCTACTACCTGCCTCCTCTCTGCTTCCGGCAGCATGGTCAGGCAATCCACTACTTGCGTGTCGTCGGCCACCATCGCTGCAAGAAGTGACCGCAAGTACCCGAGGTAGCGCTCGATCGTCGAACGTTCAAACAGCGATGTGGCGTACTCGACTCCCCCAACAACTATCTCCCCGTTCTCCCGCAGTGTTAACGTCAGATCGAATTTCGCGGTAACCTGTGGCGGGCCTTCGACGGGCGTGACCACCAATCCAGGCAGTTCCGGCGGCGGTTCCGAAGCATCCTGCCAGGCGAACATCACCTGGAAGAGTGGGCTGTGCGCCAGGCTACTCACCGGGCGTACCATCTCCACGACCTGTTCAAAAGGTATGTCCTGATGTTGCTGTGCAATTGCTGATTGGGCTTTCACGCGCCCAAGTAGCTCGCTCACCGTTGGTGAACCAGAGATATCAAGACGCAGCGCCACTGTGTTGGCGAAGAGCCCTATGAGTCCTTCGATCTCGGTACGTCCCCGATTGGCTACGGGAGCGCCGATCACCAGGTCCTCCTGCCCCGACAGCCGTGCCAGCAACGCCGCCCACCCCGCCAGCAAGATCATGTACAGCGGCGCCCCATGCCTTTTGCTCAGCTCTTTCAGTCCCTTCGTTAGCTCCGCTTCCAACTCCAACTCCACGAAGTCTCCAGCAAAGTCGTGTTGGGCAGGGCGAGGGTGGTCGGTCGGCATATCCAGCGGGAGGGCGCCTGCCAGGGTGGCTTTCCAGTAGTCGGTTTGCTGCTTCAGAATGTCGCGAGCCATACAGCTACGCTGCCAGGCCGCATAATCGGCGTATTGGACCCTCAACAGAGGCAACGGGTCAGCTTCCCCATCACGGCAGGCGCTGTATAGGGCGCTCAATTCGGTGGTCAAGACGCCTATCGACCATGCGTCGGAAACGAGGTGGTGGATGGTGATCAGCAGCGTGTGTGTGTCTTCAGAGCGCCGGATGAGCCGGCCGCGGATCAGCGGCCCTTTTTCCAGGTCGAATCGGCCACGGGATTCCTCGGTCATCAGCCGCTTCAGTTCACACTCAGCATTGACGCGCTCCCGCAAATCGTGTTCAAGCAGGTGGAACCGGATCTCTCCCTCGGAGCCGATTCGCTGGTGGGGTTCTCCATCGATTTGGCTGAAGGTCGTGCGTAGCGCTTCATGGCGCAGCACAATCCGATCAAGCGCCTGGCGCAGGGCTGGGCGGTCCAAGTCGCCTGTCAATCTCAAGGCCAGATGGATGTGATAGGCTTCGCTCGGTCCCTCCATCTGACTCAGGAACCATAGCCTTTCTTGCGCATATGAGAGCGCAAGCCGCTCACCTCTTTCGACTGAGGCGAGCGACGGCAACTCTGCCCGACCATCAGTCTCAACGCAACAACCGAAATCGGTAAGCACAGGACTGGCGAATAAATCGCCAAGCGCGACTTCCACTTTCTCTGACAATCTAGAGCTCCTTGAAAGGGGGTGAGTGCGCCCGTGTGAGTTGAGCATCTACCCGAAACGGAGACTGTGGCCGCAGACGCTCAGGACGCGTGTTCGGCAGATGTTCTATCTACGTCTACTTGCGAAAGTGAACGGGGACACCTGTGGCGTAGTGTCAGTTGACCGCTTCTCGAGCAAGTCGACTTCAAGAATCCGCTTGATTTGGGTACCTAAGAGACGGAGCTGGACAGAAAATCCTGGATCGAACGTTCCAGCTAGGCCGCCTTTCACAGTGTGATACGCGATCGTCTACTTCAATGGCTGTGCTGACTAACCGCCGCGCCATCGACTTTCACCAATCGACCTGCGCCTTCGAGAGTCTCCAGACTTAAATCCGCGATGCACCTGACCTTGACATAGTCCAAGGTCAGACATCCCTCTACGTGAACGGATCCTGTGCCAGCTTCAAAATCCGCCTGGCTAAAATCACATCTTTCGGAGTCGAGTCTGACTCCCAGTTCAGTACCGCCCTTGGTGTCGGTGAATTTGATATGTACAAAACCGCGGTCGATGGCATCCTTAAACACCTTAACGGTTCTTTCGGGACGTAAGCCCGCTACAACAGGATGATCTCCTTTGCAAAGAATATCGACTACACTTTCCCGGAACGTTGGGGGGGTGAGACGAGGTGGTGGGACAGGATTATTACGCAGCGCCGCCATCTTCTTCCGTAGGCTAAGAGGGGTCATGTCAGTCCAGACTTCTTTAATATAAGATAAGCATTCGGCCTTCGATCCAACTTTCCCAACCTCGCGCCATCCAAGTGCGTTCTTTTCGTGCACTCGGCTAATTGAGTATTGTTCTTCTTCGTTCACTACAACCTTATAGATCGTTTTGTCTTCTCGGTCTTGATTGTTTATGCTCATCTGTCTCATGCCTCCTAATAAATATATTTCCTGGTACTATTCTCGAGATATCGCTAGCCAGACACCGCTGCCACGATGCCGACTGACACGCAATGTCGAATTCCTTCGGCGGCGCTCTGCAGACCGTCCGCTATGACGAGTCGCCAATGTAGCGGTAAGGAAATTAAAGGCGAGGCAGATCCGGCTCACCCATGGCTCTCTCACCGTAATCTACGACATGGCCGTCGCCTTTACATATGGAGAAGTTGCGAAACCGACGGCGATATTACCGAGGACCGCGACGGCTGATAATTTTTTTGCGCATCCAGAGCATGGCGATGGTATCGTGCGACTTGAAATTCCTGTCCGTCCCGAAAATCTCATCCGGACTTGAACTACTTTCAGTTAGAGAGATCATCAGCCATTCTGCTCGATCATCCGTCCTATCCTTAGTTTTCCATCAACACTTTGGCCTTAGCGCTGATCTCTATTTCCAGTATTCAGTGGCAACCATCAATTGTCAGTCTTTCTGCTGAGGAAAGGCTGAAGGCGCCGTTTGTAGCATTGCGATCAGACCAATAGCAGGCTCTCACCTGTCTAGCCGAACTTTGTCTTCTCACTTCGATATGTAAAAGGAGGCGGAATATTACGAGTCGAACCAGGAAAATTTTTCTTTTTGTCAGATTATCACCGCCCCGAGCGGTTGTGTTGCGAAAAATCACAAGAACAGAAAGATTGACGGGTACGACGTGAATGTGTGGCTTTTGCTGAGGGCGTCACGGGGAAGGAAACGACGCGCGATTGGCTGATAATCTAGACAGGCTCGGTTAGTTTCGTGCGAAGAGCCCCTTGTAGTAACGACTTTAGTCGTTCCGGAACAACGCGACTAAAGTCGTTACTACAAGGGGCCATACTTTTCCATGTCGACGGAAAAGTGTTCTTTCGCTGTGTAGGTAACGGCGAAAGAATGCGCATTGCCTGTCCAGGCATATTGCAGTAAATGTTGCTGTTCAGAAAATCTGATCGGGGATTAGCGATCACAGGTTTTCTGAAATAGCCAGCCTGGGTTTGGGGTTATGCGCAGAATCGAGCTAACAGCGCACCACGATAATGGTGCAGATTATCTCTGAGCAGAGCGCTATGCTGGGGCGGAAAGCCCCATTGACCGCCTGCAGATCATCATTGGAGATCTCGACTGCGCCTGCCGGGTGGGCAGGAAGCAGCTTTCGCTCAGTCTCACTCAAACCGAGGCGGTACTCTTCGTCTTTCCATGCGCGAATCACATCGATATTGGACATACTTTGTTTCCTTTCTGGTTAGCGCTTAGCGATCACAGTTTTTCTGAAATAGCTAAGCTTGGGTTTGGGTTTACGTGTAAATAGGGGGCCAAAACAACACAAAGGGTCTTAGGAACAAAGGGCCAAAGCGGTTGAAGAGCGGCCGGCCTCCTCCTTTTTCCTCTTTGCCTTTTTGATCTTTTGTCCCTTTACGATGAAAAATAGGTTTGTTCATGCCGAGGCTTTACGAGCCGTGGCGGGGCCAGGGTGAGTACGGACGGTACACGCGAAGGATTTGCAGATCGGAGTAGGCCGTACCCGATTCCCGCGAGCCCGTCCATCAGACCGGGTGTTTCTACACCTAGCGGTATTCCGCAGATCCATCCATGTTCCTTGATGCTTTCGAGGATCATCGTGGCGATTTGTTTTGTGCGACCGAGGCGCTGAGGATCACCGAGCTGAATACCTGCTTCCAACAGCAATTCCAGATTTCCGAGATCACCGTGACAGAGACTGTGATTAAGCCCGAAGCCTCGATTGAGGGTGTTCTTCAACGCAATCTCAATCTCTCGGCGGACCTCGGCATCATCGAATTGAGATAGCAAACGCAGTCGCGCCAACCCGATTCCCGGCGCCCCATGGCACCAGGCAGTCATGGCTCTAAGCTCCGCCTTACTCTCTGCGAGATCGGACTCCCGAAAATCGGGCCAATTATCCAATTCAGGCTTGAATTGGCTTCGTTCATAAGCGATTGCCTCTAGCCCGGCTTCACGAAACCGTCGCTCGCCGGTGAGCGAGGCTAGATCCAGTAGAGCGTCAGCCATCCCTGCCGCCCCGTGTGAATAGCCCGTCAGCGGTCTTGCGCCCATAATTCTTGGCGCCCATCCAATCCCCGGGGACATCGGTTGGGCCTTGGCGATAAGCCGATCTCCACACTGGATCGCCGCTGCGAGCGCTCGTCTGGATGATGTCGCGCGGTACAGATTGATCAAAACACGGGCGCATCCGGCTGCTCCGCCAATGAGGTCGAGGTCTTCGTCCTCCTCGATCAAATTCGGGAGCAGTTCGACAATCGATTCGGCCTGGGCCAGAAGCCCCGGCTCCTGCCAAAGCATAGCCAGATGTGTCCAGACGTAGATTAAGCCACCCAGACCGGAGAAAGCGCCAATTCCTAACTCAACAAACGGTGTTTGCGCTTGCCGCTCTTCGTACAGTCTGGTCAGGGAGGCCACTGCGTTCTTTGCAAGGGCCGTATAGCGATCTTCACCCGTGACATCACCCAGGTATGCGAGAAACAGCGCGATTCCAGGTAAGCCACTATATAGATCTAGCCCTGTAGGGTGTAGGTTCCAAGCGCGCTCATTAATCAAACATGCGGTGATCCAAGCGACATGCTCATTTTGACGGAGCGCTAATTGATCAAGTTTCTCGCCCACCTCTCGAGCCGCCTCCAGCAAGTCCTCAGGCTCGGCGACGGTCTCCGGCTCCTTCAACCGGGATCCCACCCATTTGTCCCTACCCTTCCCACTGGTAAGCGTGCTGAGCGAGGCGCGGATAAACCAGATTTGTCGTGAAAGATCATCCTCGCCGAGATTCTCAAGACGCTGTCGAACCCGATTTATGCACGGCTCGTCGAAGAAATTTACGATTCGCTTATTCGTACTGGTCCAGAGATCGCGTGAATCGGGACGGCTGGTGAAGAACGGGATGTCTCCCCGCCTAAGGTCCGATTGCTCGGCAAGAATCACTTTTGCCATTTCAGGGTGATCCGGGACTATCGCCCAGAGGCGATCGAGCAGGCGGTCGCGATCGAGCGCGTTACGCAGCATATCCGGATGATAGCTGTTACTTAGTAACACGGCGTAAGCTTGAGATGGCCGAAGAATGGCGCGTACCTCATCCTTCGCGAAGCGGGCAAGTGGCCCGTCGTCCGATAGTAGCTCGTCGCGGCGCTTTTGCAACAACCGGTAGATCGAAGTAAATCCGGTAACAAGCTCGTCAGTGTAGTCCTCAATCTGGATCTCGGCGCCATTGAGATTGGGGCGGTTATGGCTTCCCGGCATCTCCATTCGTTTGAAGACCAGACGCATCTCATCGGTCTCCGCAGCTTCCCAGCCTGGAACATCAATTGGGGTAAGCTGACCAGGCATCCCTCCGAGGCCGCTCAAATCCACTCCCTCAGACCCGTTATTGGCCCACAACCGCTGCGGCAGAAGGCCAACGCGCATAACAGAGTGACCGATAGCCTGAACAGCAAGTCCCTGCGCCTGTTGAGCCAAATGCATTTCGCTGAGGCGGGGATGGAAAAGCGCCTCTAGATCGATCAATACTGGATGCTCGCCTGCCGCGATCAAATTCTCAAAATGAAAATCGGCGGCCTCCATCATGTACAACACGGCGAGATAGGCGCCCTGACGCTCATAAAAACGGCTGATTTCCTCCTGGGAAGCGCAGCCCTTGGCGGAAATGAATTCGCTCCACCCATAGGTTTTTCGATCCAGAATCTTTGGCGCAAAAAATGCGGGATGGGCGCCCCGTTCGTTGAGCCAGGTAAGTAGCTCTGCAAAATGGATATCGATTCTTAGTGAGCGCGGCTTATAGACTAGCTTAAAACCAGAACTAAATGTGACTATGGCGACAGACTGCCCCTGTCGGTGTAGATCGCCGGCGCCGAATGTTAACTCCGCCAGCTCCCCTGGATCTTCCCCATTCGTAAACATTGTACGAATCGAATCCAAATCACCGCATAGGCGCCTGAGAAACTCCAGACTGTATCTGACCCAGTCATCGATACTGGTCACGAGTTGTCGCGCCAGAACGGGATACTCCTTGAGAATTGCAATTGCAGCTTCAGGCTGCCTCAGCCTCTCCAGGAAGCTGTGAAACCGTTCCTCCGGAGTTTGCCCCTGCAACACCCCCTGCAGCCTGGCTACATTGAGCTCTAGGACCATGGTGCGAGTCATCACCATGACTAGCGACCGAAGTAGATTGGGAAGAAATAGTTCTTCGATTTTATTAAGGGCTATTGGCAGGGCAGAGTGTGATTGCCTAATAAATCCCAGCCTTGAATTTAAAAGTCTGACGCCACGGCGAATTAGAGGTTCTGTGACAACTGAAAACCCCATCGCTCCCTTCTCGAGTTGATCCTTCGGGATCGCCGCTCCATTGGAGGAGGGCGAATCGAAGCCGGAGAATGCCCGCTCAAGCTTATTCATCCAGGCAGGCCGAGAATGCAACCGGTTATAAATGGATTCACTACTCTCCCCAAGAAGTTGAAGGAATTGTTCCTCTGTTAACCGATTCGCTTCGAGGAGTTGGTTAAAGTAAGCCTCATTCATAAAAGGAGGCTGCCCCTTCCATCGATCCAGGCGCCGTCTGGCAAGATCCGAGTTAACCTTCGCCGTGATAGCGTTTCTCCTCTGCGAACGTGCGGCGGCCGCGCGCTCAGCCAATGTGAGCGCATTCAACCAATCAACGCCGCCATTCTGTGCGCCAGCTAAAACTGAATCCATATTTTTGCTGTAGAAATTCGCCGTCAGCACAGTCAATTATTGACGTGGAATACTCCTTCACAATATTCCAAATCATCAAAGGCAACTTGCCTGTAGCTGTTTACGTCAGAGAATGATACGAAACCATGCGATTGTTGAGAGATAGCCGATTGAATATCGCCGAGTTTTTTACAGGCTTCTGCCGTTCAGAGTCTCATCTATAACTCAAGAGATAAAAGTTGGCGCTGATTTTTCCTTCCGCCTTTGCATCCACTCTATGATGGACCATATGCGGCGCACTGTTGCAATTCGCTCTTCGAAAGTGAAGTTGTTGAGCTTTACGCCATATTACTACCCGCGCGAATTTTGTTGACGATTTGGGCGACCCCTTTGACATACTAAGTTAACTCCAGTCCGGGTTTGAGGAAAAAGAACCGCGGGGAACACGGGGAGCACGGGGAAAAAAGAGGACAAGGCTTTATGGAAGAAAGGTTCAACATATCTTACAAGCAAGTTTATCCCCGTGATCCCCGTGGTCCCCGTGGTTGAGTCTCTTC